>Ga0209536_100012560_pt1 | contig 12303 bp, 10 predicted proteins | sample DeeMarSeWOR28_12_FD_187461 | JGI IMG/M metagenome (GOLD analysis project Ga0209536, IMG submission 187461) | Marine sediment microbial communities from White Oak River estuary, North Carolina - WOR-2-8_12 (SPAdes) (version 2) | ecosystem: Environmental > Aquatic > Marine > Intertidal zone >...
GGACCACTACGACGTCCTCTATACGGGGCCCGGCGGCCGCGTCGCTCACGAGTTCATCATCGACTGCCGCCCTTTCGAACGCTCGGCCGACGTCACGGTGGAGGACATCGCCAAGCGGCTGATCGACTACGGCTTCCACGCCCCGACGATGTCCTTTCCGGTCGCCGGGACACTGATGATCGAGCCGACGGAGAGCGAGTCGAAGCAGGAGCTCGATCGGCTATGCGATGCGCTGATCGGCGTGCGAGAGGAGATCCGAACGATCGAGCGCGGCGAGGTCGCGAGCAGCGATTCGCCGCTCAAGAACGCACCGCATCCGGCGGAGGTCGTCTGCGCGAACGAATGGCCCCATGCCTACAGCCGCGAGCAGGCCGCCTATCCCGCGCCCTGGACGCGGCGGCACAAGTTCTGGCCGCCGGTGTCGCGTATCGACAACGCCTGGGGCGATCGGAATCTGATGTGCACCTGCCCCCCGCTGGAAGACCTCGTCGAGTAGCTCCCAGCGCAGGATTCGTGACGGCCTCCGGCGGACGCCAACGCTCACCGCACTCCAAGAGTTGATTCGCGGCCAGGGTGCTAGCGTATGGGGCTTCACTCGGCCGCGCAGGCGGACGGAGGTGCCCCCCCAGTGAGCGATCCCGGCTCGATGTCCGACATCCTCTGGTCTTCCGACCCCGCGACCCAACGGGCGATCTGGCTCGTGCTGGTCGCCGGCGCGCTCTCGATCGCGATCGTCTACGGCCCGCTGATCCTGCGGGCCGTCCGGCTCTTCCGACTCGAGCGCAGGCTCCGGGAGCTCGGCGACGGTCCGGATCAGACGGCCACCCGCGAAGAGCACGCGCTGATGCGGGAAGCGATGCTGGACTCGCCGATTCGAGAGTCCTTCGAGGAGTTCGAGCGCCGCTGGACGACTTCGCAGCTCAGCGAGAGCCGCGAGCGATCCCCGGTGCGATTGATGGACGTCCTCGAGGATCGCCCGCTATTTCCGGTCGGCGCACGGCGCAGCCTGCTGCCCGTCCTGCCCGGACTCTTCCTCGGTCTCGGGGTGCTCGCGGCGATCATCGGGCTGATCCCCGGCCTCTCCGACGGCGCTGGCGGCGAGACCGGAGGCCCGCTGCTGCTGGCCAGCCAGCTCGGCCTCGCCCTGCGCGCGACGCTCTGGGGCTTTCTCTGCGCGATCGGCGCCTCGCTGACCGGCCGCTTGATCGAAGGCAGCTTCAACGCCCGCAGCTTCGGTCTCGACACGCTGGTCGAGCGCGCCTACGGCTCGGTGTCGCCGGGAGAGCTGGCCGAGATCACGCGGCAGACCCAGCAGAACAGCCTCGATACCCTCGGCCGGGAGCTGACTCAGTTCGCGAACGAGCTGAACGAGCGCCTGGACCGCGGCCTCCAGCGAATCGAGCAGTCGACCGCGCGCTCGGCCAACCTGGTGTCCCAGGAGCAGCGCGGCGCACTGCATACGGTCGTGCAGGAGCTCTCGCTCTCGGTCCGCCAGGGCGTCGAGCACCACCTGGGCGAGCTCCGCGGCGCTCTCGGACGCGCGATCGAGCATCAGACCTCCGTCACCAGCGGCCTGGCCGAGACCTTCGAGCGCATGGTCGAGAACTCGGAGACCCAGGACCGGGTCGCTCAGACGCTGGTCCAATCTGCCACGGCGGTCGAGGACGCGGCCCGCGTGATGAGCCGCTCGGCCGGCGAGATGCAGCCGGTGCTCGAGCACCTCGGAACGACCAGCCGCGCGCTCGCCGATACCGCGGACCGGATCGGCGAGACCCAGCAGGTCGTCGCGCGCACCGCCGACGGGGTACGGCTCTCGCTCGAGCACGCGGCTACCGGAGTAGACGATCAACGAAAATTCATCGAGCTCTCCCTCGGCGAGATCCGCCAGACGCTGGTCGGTCTCGGAGACGGGCTCGGCGAGAGCCTGCAGCGCTCGCTGCGCGAGGTCGACGACGTGCTCGGCGCGACCGTCGGAAAGCTGCGCGACACGCTGGCCGAGAGCAACGAGACGATCGAGCGACTCTCGGGTCCGATTCGCGCGGCCGAGGGATCGACGCGCGAAACGCACCTCGCGCTCGACCGCGTGCGCAACGAGGTCGAGGCGCTCGGCCAATGGCTGAATCAGGCGGTCAAGCCGCTTCGCACGGGGCTCGTCGACGTCGAGGGCCGCGCCGAGGAGATCAGCCGGGCAATCGTCGAGTTCACGAACCACACCCGACAGATCGACAAGACCATGGAGGCGCTACGGGCCGAGATCCATGAGGAGAGCCGTAGGCTGCAGGGCGCGGGCAGCGAGCTGGGGCGGCGCCTGAGCCAGGCGAGCGATGCGGTCGGGCTGCTCGAGAGCACGACTTCGAACGTCGCGCGGCGCGCGCATCCGGAGCCCCCTGCGACACCCCGGGAACGAAGCTGGTCACCCGCACCCGCACCCGCGGCGTCGGGCGATTCCGCGAGCATCGGCCGGCCTGAAGCAGCTCCGACACCTCCGACGCACCGGATGCCCGTGCTCGATGCGACGCGCGAGGCAGATGACGCGGACGATCGGGCGGGAAGCGAGCAGGATTCAGCCGGTCGCGAGCTCGCGTCGTCGGGCTACCGGGTGGGCGCACCCCGCGCTCAGGGCCCGGATCCCTACGCGCGCTTCGAGTCCGGCCAGACGCCACCCTCCAACGTGCGGCATTTCCCGACGCCGGATCGCGAGCTCGGCGACGATCTCAAGCTTTCGGGCCTGCTCGGCCCGAGCGGCGGGGAGTTTGCGGCGAACGACGAGCCACAGTCAACCGATGACGACGGAGCGAGCGGCAAGAAGCCTCGCAAAGAGCGCACCTCGAGCGCCGGCTCCGACGAGTCGGAGTGAGCCATGGCCGCTCGCTTCCACGCGCGCGGACGCCCTCCGCAACAGCGACTCGTCGAGCCCTCGCAGGACACGGGCTTCGGCGAATGGTGGGCAGCGATTGCCGTATTGGCCCTCGCGGTAGCCGGGCTCGGCGCGCTCTCGGGCAACACCGAGCCTCCTTCGACCCCGAGCGCCGAGATCGATCGGAATCTGCCGCGAGCAGCGCTCGAGTCTCTGGCCACGGCGGAGCAGTCGTTGGCCGCAGTCGATCGCGCCTTCGAAGGCCTCTGCCGCGACCCCGTTCTGCTCGCGCTCGAGCTCGCGCCCGATTGCGACACCGGCGTGATGACGATTTCCGATGGTCACTTCAACGGCTTCGGCAGCGCCGAGCTCGGTCCGGAAGCCCGCGAAGACGTCCGCGCGGCCTTTCGCATCTATCTCAGACGACTGCGCGCCAGCCCCGAGATCTGGCAGTCCCTCGAAGCGATCGAGATCCGCGGACATAGCGATCCTCGTGCGACACGCTCCCCCTACACCACGAACCTCGTCGGCTCGCAACAACGCCCTCTCGGCTTGCTGTTCTTCCTGACGAGTCCAGAGGGGCTGGGAGATCGGGACCGGGAAGACCTGGAGCGGCTGGCGGTCGTGTCGGGCGTGTCCTTCTCACGCCCTCCGGCGAGCTGTCCGGAAGCCAAGCGCGAGTGCTACCCGGAGTGGCGCCGCGTAGAGATCCGACCGGTTCTCTCCGAGCCCAAGCGGCGCGGCCAATGGGCGCGTACGGTCGAGGGTCTACGCCTTGCGACGCAGCGCAGCCAACAGGAACGCGAAGCGCAACAGCGCTGAGGTGCGAAACAGCTGCTGGCCAGGCGGGTTCCTCTGGTATGCTCTGCCAGCCTTCAACCACGGAGAAATCTGATGGATCGTTCTCGCCGCCCTGCCCACCGCCTGCTCGCCATGGCTCTCGCTGTAGCCCTCGTCGGAGGAGCTGTCGCGTGTGATTCAGGGACCCAGGAGCCCGACGCACCCGCGCCGTCGAACGAGTTCGGCGCCACCGGGAATACGCCTCCCACGCAGGAGCCGGCGACGCCACAGGTCCAGCCCTCGCGCGATGGGACGATCGCTTCCGAACGGTTCCCGACCGAGCTGCCAGAGGGAATCACGGCCGAGATCCCGTACAACTTCCCGGCGACCATCCCGATCTACCCGGGCGCACAGCCGGCACAGGGTCGCGGAGCCGAGATCGAAGGCGCGCCGGTTTCGGGCGTCCAGCTGCTCTCGAACGACACGCCCAGCCAGATTTTCGACTACTACGAGCGAGAGCTCCAGGCCAACGGCTGGACCATCGACGAATCGGCCAACGAGGGCATGGCAGGCTCGATCATGGCCAGCAAGGACGGCTGCAAGGCCGCCATCTTCGTCCAGCCCTCGCCCCAGGGCGGCAGCGACATCTTCGTCATCAACGAGTGCTAGTCGGCTGATCGGCCGAGTGTCTCGCCGGTTCTCTTGGCGGCTCTACTCGCCGGCTCTCTCCGCGATGCCGACGCCGACACTCATTCCGGACCGACCTTGGACGGACCTCAGGTCGAAGAGGATGTGGCCGGCAGTGCTCGCCCCGTCGAATCAGGCGTCGCCTTCGACGTCGCGGCGATGCAGATAGCGGTCGACCCGGTACAGCGGTCCGCCACCGTCCTTCAGCTCGCCGACGAGCGTCACGGGTAGCCCTTTCCTGACGCTCTCGAGTGTCTGCTCGGAGATGAGCAGCGAGTTGGGCTCGGCCTGCTTCTGGATGTGCCCGGCGGTGTCGAGCACTTCGCTGTAGGCGATGCCCGCGTTCAGGTCGACGAGGGAGGCCCCGGTATGCGCGCCGAGGCGGAACCGGAAATTCTTGTCCAGCAGATTCTGATCGCGATTGAAGTCCTCGAGGCGCTCGAGGATCGCACTGCCGGCCAACAATGCCGAGGCCGCGCTCTCGAAGAAGCACATCAGCTCGTCCCCATTGCTATTGAGCACCTGGCCATCGAACTCTTCGCAGATGCCCCCGACGTAGGCCCTGAAGCGTTCGAACGACACGATGATGTGCTCGGCTCGGGCATCCCCGCGCTTCATCATGCGTGACTCGACGACGTCGACGTCGAGGAAGCTGCCCATCACGTTGAATTCCTCGATCTCCCGCTCCAGGTCGATCTTGTGCTCCATCCTCTTCGAGAGGGCCGAGGCGGATTGACCGGTCCGATCCGGCTCGCGAGCGCGAGCCGCGAGGTGCACGGCGAGCACGACGCTGTCGGCCAGCTGGATCTCATCGCCGTCGCGCAGCTCACAGCGGTCGAGAATCGGAAAGCCATTCACGAAGGTCTGATTCGTCCCACTGCGGTGGATCAGCTCGAGGCTTCGGCCGGCGATTTCGATCTCCGCATGCAGACGCGAGACGCCGCGGTCTGCGATCTGAATCCTCATGTCGTCCGCCCGGCCGATGGTCGTCGTGCCCATTCCGATCGAGAATCGCTGATTGCGGAGCGCGTCGGATCCTGCGACGACGCGCAGCTCTCCGAGCTCCACGTCGACCGGCCGAACTTCGGTGACCTCCTCGCTGAAGCCGATGGTCGAGAGCGTTTGCTCTTCGGCTTCGCGGGGCGGCATGTCGGCGACGGCAGGCTGTGTGATCTCGCGCTGGAGCGCTGAGCCGGTGATCGTCGATTCGCGGGCGGCATCTTCCATGATCTCGGTCAGGCCACTGAGATTCATGCCCTTGCGCGCGCGAACGTCGATCGCGACCCGGCCCATCTCGATGCGATCGCCGACCGACAGCCGCGCCCGTGAGATCTCTGCCCCGTTCACGATCGTTGGATTCGCGGCGGTATCGACGTGGACGATCGAGGTGCCCGTGGCGTCGCGCCGGATCCAGGCCTGCTTGCGCGAGATCGACTTGTCATCGAGTCGGATGACGTCGGTCTGCCCGCTGGCCGGCTGACCTCGCCCGACCAACACCTCGTTGCCCTCGAGGGTGAACTGGCTGCCGGCGTCCGCACCCGCCACGACCAACAGCTCCATCACCGGACCCGTCGGCTCACGGTCCTCGCGATTGCGCCAGGCGGTCAACCAGGTCGACAAGACACCACCCTCCCAGAGATCGACGGTCGGCCATCCCACCAGGCCGACCGGGAGCGCCCCCACCATAGGCTTCCCCGGATTCCCGCGGAAGCAGCCTCCACTGGAACCATCGGACGGACCCCTGGGTCGGTGAATCCGAAAGAAGGGAGCACGACGGGCCAGGGATCAGCCCAGCGTCTGCAAGCCCTCGGCGATCAGCTCGTAGGCCAGCGTGGCCACGGGCCTCCTCATCCGGCGGGCCGCGCGCTCGATCCGCGCGAGCTCCGAATCGCTCACCATGACCGCGGCGCGATTCCTGCGCGCGTTCGGCGACGGCCCGCTACCGGAGCCCTTGGGTCGACCTGCGCCGGGCCGGGCTCCACCCCAGCTGGCTTTCTTCTTCTTCGCCTTCTTCGCCGCCATGCGTTTCCCGGATCCCGCGAAGGGCCCGGTGTCTGCAGCGGGCCAGGCCGCCGGGCACTACTCCAGGCGACTCGATCCACCGACGGACCGTGCCCGACGATCAGGGAATACGCAGATTCCTCCGCGGTGGGTTCTCCCGAAGCCGCGGGGCTTTCCTCCTAGCCCTCATGATCACGCGGGACACGCCGTTGGGTCTTGACATCGCCGCGCTGGCGCTTCGCCTCGAGGCGACGCTGCTTCGAGCCGCGGGTGGGAGCGGTCGGCTTGCGGGGGGCTGCCTCGTAAAGAGCCGACTCGACCAGCTCGTAGAGCCGCTCGTAGGCGGCCTCGAGATTCCGCTGGCGGCTGCGACTGCGATCGGCGTGCACGATCAGGACTCCGCGGCGGGACAGCCGGGGCCGCAGACTCGTGAGCAGCCGCTCGCGCGCCTGCTCCGTCAATCCCTCGGATTCCCGGATATTCCAGCGCAGCGACACCCGGGTGCTCGACGTATTGACGTGCTGGCCGCCGGGCCCGCTCGACCGGCTCGCCAGCTCCACGATCTCCGCGGCCGGGATGCGATTTCCCCCCGAGAGCCTTCGATCGGCACGCTGACCGCCTCCATCACCGGGCATCCTGTGCTCCCCGCCTCCCAGGGCCAATCCCGAGGGCGGGATCCCTTCGGCCTTCAGACATCGGGCGGATCGGTCGATCCATGCCTTTAGACGCGCCGCCCAGGCGCCTCGACGATCCGCCTAAACGGCAAGGGAAGCGCGACTTCGTGAGCAAGTCCAGCCAGGAACGAGCGAGCAATCGGGCCGTCGTGATCCAGAGCGGCGGCGAGCTGTCGGAGTTCGTCGACCTGCTCCGCGATCTCGCCGTTCCGGTCGACACACGCGAAGCCAGGACCATGCCGCATCCCGACGACCTCGAGGAGACCTCGGTCGTGGTGGTGTCGGGTCGCCGGCTGGTCGAGACGAGTACCCCGAATCTCTCGCTCTGGCCTCGAACCATCGCCGTCGTGGATGACTCGAGTCGAACACTGATCTCGCATCTCAACCGGCTCGGCGCCTCTTTGATCATCCGCCGACCGATCCACAGACGGACCCTGCGGCTCCTGCTGCTGCACGAGATCTATCGCGGTCCCGAAAGACGCAACCGCAGGCGGACCCTGATCGGTCATCCGATCAAGACGGGGAGCGGCCTCTTCAAGCACGACGCGACGCTGCTCGAGCTGTCGCCGACCGGCGCGCGCATCGAGGTCCCGGGTATCCCCAAGGTCGGGAGCATGCTGAAGCTCCTGCTGGGAAAGGAGCTCACCCTCGGCAAGCCGCTCAAGCTGGATGTCAAGGTGATTCGCTGCCTGCGCCCGTCAGGCAAGAGCGACCGCAAGGGTGCCGAGATCGGCGTCGCGCTGCTCGACCCGAGACGCGACGCCCAGGCGATCAAGGCCCTCCTCGATCGTTTCGCGAAGGGGCCCGCACCCTGGAAAGGAAAGCAGACGGCGCGCCCTGCTGCGCCGCCGGTTCCGGCGGCCACGCAGGTCACTCCCGTCGAGACGAAGGTCGAGGCCGCCCCTCCCAGAAAGCTGAACGTCGAAGAAACCGGCGAGACGACCAACTCCGCCAGCCCCATGCGACGACTCCCTCCCAGTCACGTCATCCGCCACGAAGCGAGGCCGCGGCAAGCGACGGATCACTCCGTCGGGTCTGCCGGTGACCCAGCCGACACCACCCACGCGAAGCGCGACGACCAGAGCCGCTCGGAGCGGCGACAGGCTCCACGCGTCCCCTACGATCAGCGCGTCGTCGCGCTCGACGAGGAAGCGGCACGTGTGATCGTAGGCCGCGAGCTCTCGCAGGGCGGCATGCGGGTCGAATCGAGCAATGGCATCAGCGTCGGCGATACGCTGCGCCTCGCGCTTCACTGCGGGACGGCACACCAGCCGCTCATCGTGCTGGCCCAGGCCACTCGCGAGGACGAGGACGGCAGCACCGTCCTCTCGTTCGTACGGCTGTCGGAGAGTCAGCGCGATGCGATGGAGCGAATCATCGAGACCGCTTGCCCGATCCACGCCCAGGTCGAGCACGAGAGCGACGAAGCCGTCGGCGCGGCCTCGATCGTGGTCGGTGAGATGCTCGAAAAGGTGGAGAGCGAAGCTCCGCGCGGAAGCTCAGTCTTCGATGCAGGCGAGGCCGTAGAGAACCCCCGGTAGCCCTACGGGCCCCGTCCCCTCGGCGTCGAGCCACTCCCGATCGAGCTCCTCTGCCGCCGCCGCGCGCCGAAGAGCCGCGGGAGACGGATCGATCTGGCGGGCGATTCTGGCTGCGCCGCGCCCGTCGTCGAAGATTCGTTTTTCGATACGACTCTCGAGAGCAATCGCCAGGGCCAGCCTCGCGTCGCGCAAGGCGCTCGCGCTCTGGTCCTCGGTCTTCCAGGTCGGTCCGGCGATCCCGGTGGCGCAGATCTCGCCACCACCCGACGGCGGCTCGATCAGCCACTTCGGGAAGTCGGGGCGCGGCAATTCCGCCAGCGACGCGTCCGGCCAACAGGCCAGGGCGTAGACCTGCCGCACGCGCGCGCGCACATCCCCGACCGACGACGTATCTGCCCACAGCGCAACGATCCGCGCGTTCTCGAGGGTGCCGGAGAGCGCCTGCGCAGAGACCTCGAAGCTGCCGCGCGACCCGACCCCGCTGATCGTCTGCACATCGACCTCGAGGCTCCCGGCCGCGAGCGACTCGATCGCGGACATGCGGGCATAGCGGATCGAATTGCGCGGATTGAGCGTCGGTCCCGAGGCGCCCACGGCGCAGCCCTCGGGCGGCGCCTCGACCCACGCCACGACCCCACGCGACGATTCGCCCGCATCACTCGCCGCGCCTGCAGCCCCGTTCTCACGCACGCCGCTCTGAGCGCACGAAACGAGACAGGCCGCGAGTCCCAGCAGACTCGCGGCCCATTTTGCATTCCGATCGACTCGGCTCATCGAGACCTCGCCTGGCTCGGAACGTTCTCTCGCGAAGCGATCCACTCGGGCGCAATCCGCCCAGACCGGATCGCCCTAGTAGTCTTCCATCTCCTCATCGAGCTCCTGGAAGGACTTGCGGGCACGCGACTCGATGAAGGTGCGAAGCCGGTCGGACATCTGGTCCATCTCGCGGACCGAGTTCTCGAACGCTTCGACGTCGAGGGCCACCAGGATGTAGAGCTGACCGGTCGGCGAGACCCAGGTCTTCTGGACAGACGTCCCGTTCAGGGTCGCCTTCGAAAGTGACACCGTCGTCGAGTTGAACTGCTCGGCGGTCATCTCGGACTCGCCGTCCGTCACCTGCTCCTGAAAGTCCTTGACCATGTTCTTGACCTTCGTCTCGAGCGTACGGCTGATCTCCGTGCGCGCCCGGGAGGTCGCCTTGGTGCGAGCGATCGACATGCTGCTGGCGATCTTCGCGTCGCCAACGCCGCAGATGCGTGCGCCGCCGTCATCTCCCCAATACGCGGAGCAGCCTTCCAGCACCCAGTTGGGCGCGCCCGCGAACTCGTTCGGCAGCTGCTCGTCGGGGGTCACTTCCTTGCTGCCACAGCCGGCCGTGGCGATCACGGTGGACAGCGTCAGCGCGCCGAGAAAAAGTCGAAAAAATCGGTTCTGGACACGCATAGGGTCGTCCGCCTCCAAGCTTTCGTGGGCCGTCTGGATCTGCTCGGGCCCGCTCTTCGTTCCGCGCACTCTGCAAGGCTCACTCGAACCCATCGAAGATGCTCGGGAATCTGCGCGCTCAATCAGGGAGAGCCCCGTCGAGCGCTGGAATTAAGTAGCGTATCGGTCGAATTAGGTTTCGCCTGCCCCTTCGTTTTTCTACTGAAACGCCGTAGGCCGAGAGACGCACGATCCTCAGAACGGAGACGCGACGCGGCACCAGTCCCGCATGGGCTCCCCGATCCGATTCTCGGAGGTTTTCACTACAATGTCTACTCGTGCTTCTCGCCCCGTTTCGCGGATCTGGCTGCTGATTCTTGCGCTGTGCCTGCGGATGGCTGAGCCCGACCTGGCCCATGCCAAGCAAGAAGTACCCGATTGGGTCGAGCGAAACGGAACGAGCGCGGCCTTCCCACCGGAACGGTTCCTGGTCGGCTTCGCCCACGCGATCGGAAAGGAAGAGGCCCTCGAGAGCGCGAAGCAGCAGGCAGCAGGGGATCTGGCGAGACAGATCACGGTCCAGATCGAGTCCAGCGTCGTCGACATCACGCGCGAATCGAACGGTCTCGTCGAGAGCGACCTGACGAGCCAGATCCGCGCGACCTCCGATATCCGGCTCGACGGAATCCGCTTCGAGACCTATCGAAAGCGAAAGAACGTCTGGACGCTGGCCGTCCTGGAACGCCTTCCGACTGCCGTCCTTCGCCGCCGACAACGCGACCAGGCACTGCAGATGACGAAGCAATGCCTCGACGCGGCTGCCGAGGAAGAGGCCGCGGGGCGCGCCAGCCAGGCGCTGGCCGCCTATCGCCGTTGTCGCACCTCGCTCAACGAAGCGCTCGAGCACGAGGCCGTTGCGGCAGCGGTCGCACGAGGCGGGCTCCTTCAGGACGAGGTCGGTGTTCAGCTCGCGCGTTACGCGGCGAAGATCGACACGCGGGTTCGTGGCATTCCGCACGAGGACGCACGGAGTATTCGAAGTGCGGCCGACAGCCTGGCAGCGCAGCTCGCCAGCGCGGGCATCGGGCGCGGACGTCCGATCCAGGTCGCTCCGCTGCTCTATCAGGGTCGCGATATCTCGAGCCCGCTCGGCCGGGAGCTCGCGATCGCCCTCGAATCCGCGGTGGGGCGCGTCCAGGCGACGCCCGCTGCGGATCGAGAGGGCGTCGTCGTGATCCGCGGGACGTACCGAGAAGACGAGGACAAGATCCAGATCCGAGTCGGGGCCAAGCATGCACAGACGGGCGCACTCCTCGCCAGCGCAGAGATCGCGCTCGAGAAGAGCGGCGTGCCGTCCAATATCGAGACCCGACCGGCCAACTATGAACGCTTCGCCCGAGACGCCGACAAGCTGGCTGGCGGCGAGGTCGTATCCGGAGATCTCCGGGTCGAGCTCAGAACCGACAAGGGTCATCAGGGCATCGTCTACGACGAAGGCGAAGAGCTGTCGATCTACGTGCGCGTCAACCAGCCAGCCTGGGTCCGCTTGATCTATGTCCTGACCAGCGGAGACCACGTCCCGATCACCCAGGAGTGGTTCATCGACGAGAGCAAGGTCAACAAGCTCGTCCAGTACCCCGGGACCTTCGAGATCGTCGCCCCTTTCGGCGTGGAGATGATCCACGCGATGGCGTCGACCGAGCGGCCGGCCAGGCTCCTGACGGGCTCGAAGATCATCGACGGCGAGGCCTACGAGATCCTCCTGAACGGAGCGGATCAGGTGGTGCGCACGCGAGGTCTGGCACGCAAGCAGAAGCAGCAGGTCGCGGAGCAGACCCTTCAGCTGACGACGATGCGCGCGCCCGATCGAGCCCGTCGCTGATCGAGAGACGCTCGTCCGCCGGCCCGCTCGCGGGCCCGTGACGCGAGGCGGGCACTCAATCGGCCCGAAGCGATCCGACCGGATCCCGACCGCCGACGACATCCATCTCTCGAATCTGCCGGGAGAGCTCCGGCGAGACGTCGTCGAGAGCGGCCAGCGCGCCCGAGACGCAGGCTCGATGGCCGGCTCGCGCGGAAGCGATCGCCGGGACGGGGATCCAGCAGGCTGTCGTTTTCGCCGGGCAGGTTCTGGTGCCAGGCCATCCCCAGGATGGGGAAGCCGGAGCTATCCTCCGGTCCCAGGGCGTACCCGGCGCCAAAGGTCCAGTTCAGGTGGGGATTGGGGAAGTAGCTCAGGGCGGCAAAGGCTCCGGCGGTGAGGGAGCCGTCGGTATCGTTCTCCCACGCTGCCCCCAGGCTTCCCCCAAACAGGCTGGCCCACGGGCGGTTGTTCCAGCGG
>Ga0209536_100012561_pt1 | contig 12303 bp, 8 predicted proteins | sample DeeMarSeWOR28_12_FD_187461 | JGI IMG/M metagenome (GOLD analysis project Ga0209536, IMG submission 187461) | Marine sediment microbial communities from White Oak River estuary, North Carolina - WOR-2-8_12 (SPAdes) (version 2) | ecosystem: Environmental > Aquatic > Marine > Intertidal zone >...
ACGCCAACATCCTCATCGAGACCGGCTCGGCGCGCGACGCCCACCAGTTCGCCGTGCTGCTGGGCCTGGGCGCCACGGCCATCTATCCCTATCTGGCGTTCCAGAGCATCAACCAGCAGCAGGAATCGGGGGCCTTGCAGGGCGACCCGATCGAGCTGCGCAAGAATTATCGCCGAAGCATACGCAAGGGCCTGCTCAAGATTCTGTCCAAGATGGGCATCTGCACGATGGCCAGCTACCGCGGATCCCAATTGTTCGAAGCGGTTGGCCTGGCGCCCGAGGTGGTCGACCTGTGCTGTCCGAAAGTAGCCTCCAAGATCAAGGGCGCCGGCTTCAAGGAATTGGAGTCCGATTTGCAGGAAGTCGCCGGGATGGCCTGGACGGAACAGATGCGGCCGGTCCGGGACGGCCTCTACCGCTTCATGTACGGTGGCGAAGACCACGCCTACAACCCGGATGTGGTGATGAACCTGCAGCAGGCGGTGGCCAGCGGCAAGTGGGTCGATTACCGCAGGTTCGCGGACGCGGTCGACCAGCGCGCACCGCTGGCGATCCGCGACTTGCTGGCATTCAAGTCGGTTGACCAACCACTGCCGCTCGAGAAGGTTGAGCGGGAAGATCGTATCTTCCCACGATTCGACACGGCCGCAATGTCCATCGGCGCCCTGTCACCCGAGGCCCACGAGTCCCTGGCCATCGCCATGAACCGGTTGGGCGGGCGCTCGAATTCGGGCGAGGGCGGCGAAGACCCGGCTCGCTTCAACAGCGAGCGGAATTCGCGTATCAAGCAGGTGGCATCCGGCCGTTTTGGAGTGAGCGCGCACTACCTGGTCAACGCCGATGTGCTGCAGATCAAAATTGCGCAAGGCGCCAAGCCGGGCGAGGGTGGGCAGTTGCCCGGTCACAAGGTGACGGCAGAGATCGCGGCGCTACGCTGCTCGACGCCCGGCGTCACCCTGATCTCGCCGCCTCCGCACCATGACATCTATTCGATCGAAGACCTCTCGCAGCTGATCTTCGATTTGAAAATGGTCAACCCCCGCGCACTGGTGTCCGTCAAACTGGTCTCCGGCACCGGCGTCGGCACGATCGCCGTCGGGGTGGCCAAGGCCTATGCCGATCTGATCACTATCGCCGGTTTCGACGGCGGCACCGGCGCCAGCCCCCTGAGCTCGGTCAAATATGCCGGCTTGCCGTGGGAGATCGGCCTGGCCGAAACGCATCAGGCGCTGGTTGAAAATGGCCTGCGCCACAAAATCCGGCTGCAGGTAGACGGCGGCTTGAAAACCGGGCGGGACGTGGTCAAGGGCGCGATGCTCGGCGCCGAAAGCTTTGGATTCGGTACCGGGCCGATGGTGGCGCTGGGCTGCAAATACCTGCGCATCTGCCATCTCAACAACTGCGCCACCGGCATCGCCACGCAGAACAAGACGCTGCGTGAAAAGCACTTTCACGGTTTGCCGGAACGCGTGATGAACTATTTCCAGTTCCTCGCGCGGGACGTACGCGAAATCCTGGCCAGCCTGGGCCTGCGGCAGTTCACCGACGTCATCGGGCGCAGCGACCTGCTGGAGCAGTTGCCCGGCACCACGGCAAGGCAGCGAGCGCTGGATCTTGCGCCGATCCTGGCCTCTGCCGCCACCCGCAATGGCTTCGAGCCCTATTGCACGGAGGCGCATAACCCTCCATTCGACAAGGGGCGGCTGAACCAGGAGATCCTGGCTGCCGCCAGTGAAGCCCTGGACCGGCAGGAGAAATGGTCGGGTCATTTCGCGACCCGCAATTATGACCGCACGATCGGGGCCATGTTGTCCGGCGAAGTCGCGCGGCGTTTCGGCCGGGACGGGCTCCCGGCCGATCGCATTCGCCTGAACCTGACAGGCACCGCGGGCCAGAGCCTGGGCTGCTGGAACGCGCCCGGCGTTTCCATTCACCTGGAGGGCGACGCCAACGACTATGTGGGCAAGGGCATGTCGGGCGGACGCATCGTCCTGACCACGGCCGAGGTTCACCGCGAACGCGCCCTGCGCAACGTGATTTGTGGCAATGCCTGTCTTTACGGCGCCACCGGCGGCGAATTGTATGCGAACGGGCAGGCCGGTGAACGCTTCGCCGTGCGTAATTCCGGGGCGCAGGCCGTTATCGAAGGGGCCGGGCACCACGCCTGCGAATACATGACCGGCGGCACGGTCGTCATCATGGGGCCGGTCGGGCCCAACCTGGCTGCCGGCATGACCGGCGGCGAGCTGTTCCTTCTCGACCCCAACAACCAGGTCGCTCGCTGCCTGAACCCGGAATTCGTCGAGTCTTCCCCGCTGGAAGACCAGCGCTTCGATGCTCCGCGCCGCCGCCTGAAGTCGTTGGTTACCGCCCATGTCAGCCTGACCGGCAGCGAGTGGGGCCGCAAGGTGCTGGACTCATGGGACATGATGCTGCCGCACTGGGTGTACGTAATACCCAAGGATTTCTCCGCCAGTAGCGCGATCTCCCAACAGGACGTACCGCTAAGGCTGGTAAAGGCATGACCCGCAAGATCGACAACTTCGCTTTTCTCGACCGTGCCCGCGGCGAGCCTGACGTCTATCCTCTGGAAGTCCGGCGCAGTGAATTCCGCGAGATCTACAAGCCCTATTCAGCCGAAGAAGCCGCCGACCAGTCCGAACGCTGCCTCGACTGCGGCAACCCCTATTGCGAATGGAAGTGCCCCGTGCACAACTACATCCCAAACTGGCTCAAGCTGGCAGGCGAGGGGCGCATCATGGAAGCGGCCGATTTGTGCCATGAAACCAACAGTCTGCCGGAAGTGTGCGGCCGGATCTGTCCGCAGGATCGCCTGTGCGAGCAGGCCTGTACACTGGCGACCGGCTTCGGCGCGGTCACCATCGGCGCCATCGAGCGCTACATTGTCGACGAGGCCCTCAAGCAGGGTTGGCGGCCGGATCTCTCCCATGTGCGCACGCGCCCCTGGAGCGTCGGTATCGTCGGCGCCGGCCCGGCCGGACTGGCTTGTGCAGATGTGCTGACGCGCAACGGCATCAGCGTAACGGTTTACGACCGACACCCGGAAATCGGCGGCCTGCTGAGCTTCGGAATCCCCGACTTCAAGCTGGAATTACAGGTCATGCGGCGGCGCCGGGAAGTTCTTGAGGGTTGCGGCGTGCACTTTCGCCTTAACTGTGAAATCGGGCGCGACATCCAGGCCAGCGAGCTGGAGAGTATGCACGACGCCCTGTTCTTTGGCCTGGGAACCTATACGCCGGTGGAGGCTTCGCTGCCGGGCACGGACCAGGGCGGCATCGTGCCGGCCCTCGAATACCTGATTGGCCAGACCTGCCACCTGTACGGCCTGGACCTGCCCGGTTATCCCTTTATCGACCTGGCCGGGGAAGATGTGCTGGTACTGGGGGGAGGCGATACCGCCATGGACTGTGTGCGCACCGCGATACGCCAGGGTGCGGCCTCGGTGCGCTGCGTCTACCGCCGCGACCAGCAGAACATGCCGGGTTCGCAGCGCGAGGTGAAACACGCCATGAACGAAGGCGTGCAATTCGAATTCAACTCCTTGCCCCTCGGCCTGGTCCACGAGGACCGCAAGCTGGTGGGCCTTGATATCACCAGGACCCGGCTGGTGGCCTCCGCGGACGGCCGCGCCCAGCCCGAGGTCATCCCCGGCAGCGAGCAGCGCCTGCCCGGCTCAGCCGTCATCTTCGCGTTCGGCTATCGGCCGAGCCCGCCCGCTTGGCTTGAAGCGCTGGGTGTAGTCACGGCCGAAGGCGGCCTGGTTGATACTCAACAGCAATTGCCCGGACAAACCAGCAATCCCGCAATCTTCGCCGCCGGCGACATGGTCCGCGGCTCGGACCTGGTGGTGACTGCGATAGCGGACGCCCGTGAGGCCGCATTGTCAATCATCCAGTTCCTCGAAATGCAGCAGCTGCGGTTGAAGCGGGCCTGATCTGGGTCAAGTAATGGCCCGCGGGGGTTGACTATCGTTTTCTCTAGTACTATTTTATGTTCGTACCAGAACATATACCCTCCTTTTCGTTCAAAATAGTGTGTGACCATGAGTAAACTGACCTCAGAAAACGCCTCTTCGCAGGCATTTATCCCCTTGATGCAGGAACTGGCCGGCGCCTACCAGGCTTTTTCCCTTTACGATGCCGAGGGTTTACGCAAGTCCGGTTCCGGCCTGACGCCCTCGCAGGCTCGCGTCATTTTCACCATTGGCGGCACCGAAGGCATGACCTGCAAGGACATCGGCGACATTACGCTGATCACCAAGGGCACGCTGACCGGGGTTATCGACCGGCTCGAAGAAAAGGGCCTGGTGGAGCGCTGGTCGGTCGAAGGTGACGGGCGCAAGACGATCGTGGCGCTGACCCGCCGCGGTGAGCGTATCTACGACCGGGAATTTCCCCGCCACGTCGAATTCCTGAAATCCCGATTCGATAAGCTGGGAGCGGGCGACCGCAAGAAGGCAACGGAACTGCTGCAGAAGATCCGCGGATTGTTCTGACCCGGCCCCGCTCGCGGTCGCAGAACCAGATTCTTTCGGGAAGCGCAGGGGCGAGACTCGGCCGGGATTCTTCCGGAATCCAGATCTCTACGGTGGTGTCGGGCCGCCCCGCGACGAAAACCGTTTTTCCCGAATAAATTCGGTCCTACACGAGTAGGTCTTTGAGTATTTCCCGGGCTTTTTTGTGATCCAGGGTCTCCAGCGCGACGATGCCGGCTTTCGCGTCCTTGTTGACGATGTGCATGCCGCGCACGTCCACGTTGGCTTCGGCCAGGCGCCGGGACAGTTCCGCCAGTGCGCCCGGGTGGCGGTCCAGCCGCACCAGCAGGTGCTCGCTGGCGACCACGCGGTAGCCGGCATTTGACAGCAGGCTGAAGGCTCGCTTGTAGGGCCCCACGGTCAGCGTGAGCACGGCGGTATCGCCCAGCGTACTTCCGGTGAAGTCTTGCACCGCGATGCCCTCGCGCTCGAGCAAAGTGGTCACCTCGGCCAGCAGACCGGGATGGTTCTCCTGGATGATGGTCAATACTTTCATGGCCCGGAACCTCCGGCACGCTCAATGTCGCCAATCAAGCGGTCGATCTGTTCGCGGCGGACATGCGGCATGCAGATGATGTGACTGGAGCCACCAGCAGTGGCCAGTTGCCACTTGTCGCAGACCTCCTGCGGCGGCTGTGGAAAGACAACCGTGAGCGCTTGCGGGTTGCGCCAGGCGGCGAGGCCGATATCCTTGAAGCGCTGTTCCGCGTAGGCCGCGACCGCCAGTGAATCGACAATGCGCCGGCGCAGCCCCTCGACACCCAATGAGCGGATCGCGTACCACATCAACAGCGGCGTGAAACCATTGCGCGAACCGCTGATGGTGGTGTCGACGCTGCCGATGTAGGCCACCGAGTGCCCGATACGATCGACGTGGCCGCGCCTGGCCAGAACGATGCCGCAGGGGATGGGTGAGCCTATGAACTTGTGGCCCGAGATCGCGATGCTGTCGGCGCCGTCTTCGAAATCCCAGGCTGGTGGCGGATCCAGAAACGCAGCATAGCCTCCGCACAGCGCCGCATCGCAGTGGATATAGCGGTTCTCGATCGCCAGGTCGTCGAGGATGGAGCGGATCAGCACGATGTCGTCACGCGCCTCCTTCATGGTCGTGCCAATGTTGGCGAAGATGATGGGCGGCGCATCGCGGCGGATGCGCAGCGTTTCGCGCAGATCCTCGTAATCCATCTCGCCGTTGGGCTGCGAGCGGATCATGATGTGCCGCATGTTCAAAAAGTGCAGGTTTTTACCGACGCTGTAGTGACTGTCCTGCGAAAAGTAGGCGATCCCGTCCGGCAGCAGTTCGCGCCCCAGGTACAAGCCGTAAAGATTGCCCTCCGTGCTGCCGTTGGTGACATAGCCCCACCACTTGTCTTCCGGCGCCCGCGCCAACCGGGCAAAGAACGCGACGACCTCCTGCTCGAACTCGTGCGAGTTGAGCAGGTAGGTCATCGGCATGAACGGGTCGCCGGCGTTGTTCAGGCTGAATGACAGGAATGGCGTCAGCGCTCTGTAATCGAAATCGAACGCGACCGGAAAGCCGATTTCCAGCTCGGCATCTCGCCGCAGCCGGTCGAGGAACCGGTCTAATTGCTTCTGCTCGGTGGGGGGCAACGACATGTGATTCGATTCGCGACGGTTCGGCATGGCCAGGTCCACGGCCCTCATTGTGCGCTGGCCGGCCCAAGGCATCCATGACCGTAATCAACGTCTGGACCGACACCCTGTGTTTTATCCTTCCTGTTCATGCACTTGCGGTTGGCGGACCGAAACCTTGCATCATCCGCCGCCGCCGATCGGCTATGATGTGGGCGACCCGATATCAATCGTATGGAAAGTCGATGGACTGGACGATCCTCTGGTGGCTGCTCGCTGCCCTGACTGTAATCGCCGGACTGGCCGGCACTGTGGTACCGGCACTACCAGGGGTTCCGCTGGTCTTCGCCGGTTTGTTCATCGGCGCCTGGATCGATCAATTTGAAATCGTGGGTTGGACGACGATCGGCGTGCTGGCAGTGCTGACGGTGATAGCCGTGGTCGTGGACTTTGTGGCCAGCGCGGCAGGCGCCCGTTACCTTGGCGCCGGCTCTCGCGCCTTCTGGGGCGCCACGGCCGGAGCCGTGGTGGGGATCTTCTTCGGCATTCCAGGCATGCTGCTCGGGCCCTTCATTGGCGCAGTGCTCGGCGAACTCAGTGGCGGCAACGACCTGGTCCGGTCGGGCAGGGCCGGGGTCGGCGCCTGGCTGGGCATGGTGGTCGCCACCGCCGTCAAGCTGGCCATCGCCTTCCTGATGATCGGCCTGTTCCTGTTCCGTATCGGTTTCGAGCAGATCTCGACCGGTTGAACCAATCAGTCCTTGCGGTACTTGAACTTGCGCCACAGCGCACGGCCGACGATGCGCAGCTTGTTGCGCGTGTCGAAGCGCCGGATATTGGTCTTGACCGCACCGATGGTGAATTGGGTGCGCTTCGAATAGTCGATGCGCACGTCGACGACAACCGGCCGGTTGTCGGCCATGTGCGACAGGGTCCGTTCGATCGCCGCTTCTATGCTGCTGTCGTTCTCGATGGCCACGAACTCGCAACCGGTGGCGGCAGCCAGGGCCCGGTAGTCAAGTGTCCCGACCGTGGTGCAGGTTTTGCGCTGGTAGGGCATCTCCTGGGCCTGCGCGATCTGTGACAACTCACCGTCGTTGAATACGAACCAGGCCACTCCCAGGCCGTTCCGCGCGGCCGTGACGGTTTCGAGGCCGGTCATCAGGAAGGCCCCGTCACCGACGATGCCCACGACCTGCCGCTCGGGGCGGGCGAGTTTGGCCCCGATGCAGGCGGGAATGCAATAGCCCATGCAGTTGAAATCAGTGGGCGAGAGGAAGTTGCCGCCCTCGAAGATCGGCATCAGCTCGGCGGTCAGAAAAGTATGGTTGCCGTCGTCCGACACCACGATGGCGTCCCGCTCGAGTCCCTGCCGAAGGGCCTGGAAAAATCGCCCCGGATTGACCCGGCCAGCGGAGTCGTGATCCTTCCATTCCTTTACCCAGGCGGCCTTGTCGGCGGCAATGCTCGCTTTGAGCTTGGTGCTGTCGCGGGCCGGCAACCTCTCCAGCAACCGCTGTGCAATCGCGGGTACGGCATCACGCGCATCCGCATGAATCGGGACGGGGGTGGGGTGATTGCGGCCGATGGCTCCGGCGTTGATGTCCACGTGCACGAGTTTTTCCGGCGGTATGGCGCCAAAACTGCCCGTGCAGATCTCGGCGAAACGCGTGCCGACGGCGAGCATGGCATCGCAGTTACGAAAAGCGTTCTGCGCGGCCGGCACTGCCGATGGCCCGAAACCCATCCCGGTATGCAGCGCGTGGTCGGCCGGGAAGGATGCGAGACCCTGCAGCGTGGTCGCTACCGGGGCGCCAAGGTGTTCGGCAATGCGGCGGATGTCGTTGATCACATGCCGCGCGCCCCAGCCGACGAAGATTCCCGGCTTCGCGGCCTGGGACAACAGTTCGACCGCGGCCGCCACGGCATCCGGATCGAGCGATGGACGCTCCACCGTGCCGTCAAAAGACGGCAGTTCGGTGACTTCCCCCGTAAACAGTTGCAGGTTCGCCGGCAACTCGATGTAAACCGGCCCGGGCTCGCCTTCGACCGCCGTGCGGTAGGCGCGGTAGACCGTGGGCACGACTTCGTCGTAGCTTTCGATCTTGTAGGTGGCCTTGGTCAGGGTCCGCATCAGGGCCTGCTGATCGACGTCGTGCAACTGGAACCCCTGTTCCATGTCAGTCCGGACGCCGCCGGAAATGACCAGCATTGGAATGCCGTCCAGGAACGCTTCGCCGATACCACTCATGGCGTGGGTCAGGCCGGCCGCCGGCACCACCATCAGCACACCGATGCTGTCGGAGGCGCGGCTGACCGCATCGGCCATGAAGGCGGCGCCTCCCTCGTGGGTCACCAGAACGGGCTGAATGCTTGCGGATTCCTGCAGTTCGTCGTACAGCTCGATGTTGTGGACGCCGGGAATGCCGAAGGTATACCTCACCCCGATCTGTTCCAATGCCTGGCGCACGAGCCATGCAGCGGTCTTTTTCATGTCCTGTCTCTCCTGCAGCCTGTCAGCGCGTGAAGGGCTGGATGCCGACAGCTTCGTATGGCAAATTCGGGTCGAACCAGCGATCGCCCTTGAACACCGCGACCGGCCGCCGCACGGCGCTGATATCCTCCAGCGGACTTCTGGCCGGCGGTGAGCCAGTCATAATGCACGGCGCCTGCCTCCCGGGCCTGCGTAGCCCCGGACAGGAGAAGAAGGGCCCGTATCCATGGCGGCACGCAAGCAGCTTTACGCCGCTCGAGCTCGTGGGCTTCGCCGGCTCGATATTGTTCGCTCATTACTCTATATCCCTGAAGCTATCCGGACGGAGGCCCGACCCCATACCGGCCTGTTCGTGAATCTGTGCATGATACCTCCGCCGAAAGGCCGACAGGACATCTTCGCTGAGTGCCGAATCCACGCCAATACGCTCCATGGCCATGCGGGAGAGCTCCAGGCTCGCCTCGACGTTTTCGGATACCACTCCTGCCGCGCCGAGTCGGCTCAGGCTTTGGCAGGTTTCAAGGTTGTGGCCGCGGGCGAAGATCTCGACCTGCGGGTATTGTTCCCTGATCGCGGCAACAAGGTCCTTGCACGCCTCCGGCTCATTGAGCGTCACCACGATCACCCGCGCGTCCGCCGCACCTACCGACTTGAGCACTCCCGGGTTGCTCACGTCGCCGTAATACACCGGGTTGCCACGTCCGCGCTCCCGTGCAATCAACGCCGGGTCGGAATCGAGGGCGACAAACGGCTGACCCGCCCGTGCCAGGATCTCGCCGATGCGGTGCCCCACGCGACCGAAACCGACCAGCACGATGGGCGCCGGCGGATGCGGCTCTTCGTCCATGCTGCGCCCGGCCGGCAGGCTTGGCTCAACGACCAGGCGACGCGCCAACCGGGCCAGTGCCGGGGTGATCATCATGCTCAGCACGACCACCAGCAGGAGTTCCTGGAATAGCTGCTCGCCCAACAGCCCGTTCTGCCGGGCCAGCGCGAACAGCACCAGTGCGAACTCCCCGCTTTGGGCAAGCAGCAGCGCGACCGCGAGCGCGGGCCGCCACTGCATGCCGAACAACCGGCCCAGCGGCAGCAGGATCAACGCCTTGAGGGTGATCAGCAACGCCAGCAGCAGGACCGCGCCAAGCGGATCGGACAGCAGCAAGCCAAGATTGAACGACATGCCCATCGACATGAAGAACAGTCCAAGCAGCAGCCCCCGAAATGGCTGAATTTCAGCGATCACCTGGTGACGGTAAGCCGACTCGGAGATCAACAGGCCGGCAAGAAAAGCCCCCATGGCCATCGACAGACCGGCATGCTCGGTCGCCATAGCCGCGCCCAGGACGATCAGCACCGCCGACGCGGTAAAGACTTCCGGACTGCCTGAACGCGCCATCCGGTGCAGCAAGGGATGCAGGAAATAGCGGCCGGCGATTACCACTAACGCCAGGATGCCTATCGATTCCAGAAGCGCGAGGCCGATGTCGGCGCCGATGCTCACACCCGGCGCCGCCAGCAGGGGAATCAATGCCAGCAAGGGTACGACTGCGAGATCCTGCAGCAGCAGTACGGCAACCGAAGCACGCCCGAAATGTGAAGTGAGCAGCTTCTGGGATGCCAGAATTTGCAGCACAAAGGCCGTAGAGGATAGCGCCAGAGCGGGCCCTGCCAGGATCGCGGCGCGCGGAGGCAAACCGAAAAACAGGTAGCCGACAGCTGCCAGCACGGCGCCCGTAAGCAGGACCTGTGCACTGCCGAGCCCAAAAACCTGGCGCCGCATCAGCCATAGCCGTGACGGCTTGAGTTCGATTCCAATGACAAACAGCAGCAGCACAACACCGATTTCCGCGAGGTGGCTGATTTCACTTACGTTGCTTATGGCCGCCAGGCCAGAAGGCCCGACGATGACCCCGGCGACCAGGAATCCCGGCACAGCACCCAGGCGCGCCACCTGGAACAGGGGCACGACGAGCACGGCCGCAATCAGCAGGATGACGATGTCGAAAAGGTAGGCGGAAATCATCAGGGCCGGCCTCCACGCGCTGCCCACATCACAGCTTAACAGACTGTGGTCAGCTCCCGCTTCAGCGCTTCGAAATCGCCGGCTATGGTGCTGGACAGCACCACCTTGTCCCGGACCGCAGCCAGCTCCTCCGGCAGGGGAACCTCGATGCCCAGCGTTTCCTCGAGCACTTCCATGAACTTGGCGGGGTGCGCCGTGCACAGGAATACGCCTTCCTCGCCTGGCTCCAGGCGACGGTCCAGCGCCGCCCAGGCCAAGGCACTGTGCGGGTCGGCCAGGTAACCGCGCCGGTGCAGGGTGCGCATCGCTGCTCTTGTCTCGTCGTCGTCCAGGGCCAGCGACGACAACAGGGTTTCGAGCGGCAGGCCGTGGCGCCCTCCCAGCTCCAGCACGCGCGGGAAATTGTTCGGCAGCGAGATGTCCATCGCGTTGGTGATGGTCTCGACCGTCGGGTTGGGATCCCAATGACCCGAAGCGAGGAACCGCGGCACCGTATCGTTGATGTTGGTGGCCGCGATGATGCGTTTGTACGGCAGCCCGATGCGTTGGGCGATCAGGCCGGCCGTCAGGTTGCCGAAATTGCCGCTCGGCACGCTCAACACCATGTTTTTGATGGTTTCCACCGCGGCGCCGGCTTCGAAGTAATAACAGACCTGTGCCAGCAGCCGCGCGATGTTGATCGAGTTGGCGGAGTTCAGACCCAGCCCGTCCTTGAGCTCCGGGTCTTCGAAGGACTGTTTTACGAGTTGCTGGCAGGTATCGAAATCCGCCTCCACCGCCACGGTGTGCACATTGCCGCCCAGCGTGCAGAACAGCTTTTCCTGCAGCGGCGAAATGCGCCCTTTCGGGTACAGAATCACCACGCGGATCCCTGACTGACCATAGTACGCGTGCGCTACCGCCGCGCCGGTGTCGCCCGAGGTTGCGGTCAGGATGGTCATCGGCCCACCGTCGTGGAACTCGGCCAGGCAGCGGGCCATGAAGCGCGCGCCGAAGTCCTTGAAGGCCAGCGAGGGCCCGTGAAACAGCTCCAGCGCGTGCACGCGGTCGTCCAGGGCCGGCACCAGGATCGGAAAATCGAAGGCGGAGGTCACCATGCGTTCGACCGTTGCCGCGTCGATCTCGTCGCCCAGCAGATGCTGCAATACGACCACACTCCGTGGCACGAAAGGCAACCCCAACAGGCCGGGCACGTCGCTCAGCGTCTCGAACCGATCCGGGAAAAACAGGCCCTGCTTGCGCCCGAGGCCACGCAGGACGGCTTCGCGAAAACTGACCTGCTCGCCGGAATCCTTGATATTGCGCAATAGCACCTGCTGTCTCCTCAGCGTCGGATGCTGCGGGCGCCGCCGAGGTCCGCGCGGCAGATGTGGACGAAGCCCCGGTCGTTCTGCTGGTAGTTTGCGCCCATCCACCTCGCCACGCGCCGGGCAATGTCGGAATCGTCGACCAACGCGAAAATAGTCGGGCCGGAACCCGAGATGCCCACCGCCAGGGCGCCAAGCTCGCGCAACTCGACGCGGGCCTCGTCAAAACCCGGCAGCAGTTTGCGGCGGTACGGCTCGGCGATGTGATCGACGATGCACTCGGCCGCGAGGCGGGTCTTGCCGCTGTGCAATGCGTGCACGAACTGGGCGA
>Ga0209536_100012563_pt1 | contig 12302 bp, 8 predicted proteins | sample DeeMarSeWOR28_12_FD_187461 | JGI IMG/M metagenome (GOLD analysis project Ga0209536, IMG submission 187461) | Marine sediment microbial communities from White Oak River estuary, North Carolina - WOR-2-8_12 (SPAdes) (version 2) | ecosystem: Environmental > Aquatic > Marine > Intertidal zone >...
CGAATTAACAAAATCAAAAATCGCGATTCATAAATTAGGGAGTTCTTGAAAATTATTACAAATTGAAATAGAGAGAGAAACGAAAAAAAATAGTACATCAAACCGCGAAATTAGTCCAAATTTGTAACTGGCGCCCTGATCAATATCGGGGTAAGAGGGCATTGAAAATGGTTGTAGGACGTGAAGATCAAAAAATAGATTCATGGGGCGGTGCAATAAGTATATTTTCTTTACCCGAGACTAACTAATATTCTGAAAATCGATACCTCCCTGCCTGCCGGTGCGCAGGCCATGGAACTGGCAGGCAGGCCCTCTAGACAGGGGGTTAGGGGGTGTGTTTTATAGTCTTGTATCACATTAGAAATTAATAATACTTACTTAATCCAAATTTTATATGGCATTTAAAGTATAATGTGGACTTATTGCACAGCCCGCGAGGTGGTTAAAAAATAACTTCCACCCCAGAGGTGAAGTAAAACAATTATGCAACCTCTAGGAGGATGATTAATATATAGGATATGCTTTATTACAATAATACAACCTCTCTGAGGTTGACTATTATTAATCATAATTGTATTTTTCTTAGTTGATAGTTATCCAAAAAACAAAAAAGGAGCTCGTCCAAAACTCCTTTTCATCATTTTATACTGGTTTTCAAATAATTTTAAAGAGCTCTCGAAATAAGTTAACTTTTTTTTAACAAACAGCTATAATCTTGGGCAGAAATTTTCTTTCGGCTTCCAGCTTCGGGTTTCCGTCATCAGGCATGCCTCTGAACACAGCCTCTGATTTCTAAGTTCCAGCTTCTTACTTCCAGCTTCGAGCTTTATTTCCGTTTCAGGAACGTCCCATCCTGCAGTTCCTGAAAGGCCTGCCGGAGCTCGGCCTGCGTATTCATCACGATCGGTCCGTACCAGGCAACAGGTTCCTTAAGAGGTTTTCCCGAAACAAGCAGGAACCGGATTCCTTCTTCCCCGGCCTGAACCGAGACCTCATCACCCCGGTCAAAAAGGATGAGTGAGCGGTTATCCGCTTCAACGGGAGGAGCCGTGTCCATCCAGCCTACGCTTTCTGTAGGTACCTCCAGTGGACCGGAAGCATTGCAGAACTTTCCCGAGCCGGCAAAAACATAGGCAAAGGCGTGTCTGGATGTTTCCACAGGAAGGGTCTTTTTCCTGCCCGGGGGAACCGATATATCAATGTATACCGGATCGGCCGCAATTCCGTCCACAGGCCCCTTTTTCCCCCAGAAATTTCCACAAACAATCCGGATATGCGTTCCGTCATCGTCTGTTATTTCAGGGATATCCCCTGCCTTTACTTCCTGATACCGGGGAGCCGACATTTTGAGTGAGGAAGGGAGGTTTGCCCACAACTGGAATCCGTGCATGCGACCATGTTCATCTCCTTTTGGCATTTCCTGATGGATGATACCCCTTCCTGCCGTCATCCACTGGATATCTCCTGAGGTGATCACTCCCTGATTACCGATGCTGTCACCATGTTCCACTGAACCGGCAAGTACATAGGTAATGGTCTCGATGCCACGGTGGGGATGCCAGGGGAATCCGGCAAGATATTGATCCGGATTGTCATTGCGGAAATCATCGAGCAGCAGAAACGGGTCGAATTCCCTGGGTTCGCTGAAGCCAAATGCCCTGCGGAGATGCACGCCGGCCCCCTCCATGAAAGGTCTGGCTTTGGCTAGTTTTTTAACTGGACGTATCGACATAGTTGTTATTTAAATTTTTGTAACGGTTTATCCCTATTCATTTTTTACCTGCATAAAAATGAGACCGGGATCCATAAAGTAAGGTATGGATTTCACATATCCAATTAATATTGGAATAAAAAAAACCCACCGGAATCTCCGGCAGGTTTTTTTTATTCCTTCAGAATTATCTGAAAGGTTCAATTGTATACTGTTCCAAACTTCCAGAAATTCTTAATTCATAATTCATAATCCCATCTATGCAGTCGCATCCATGGTCTCTTCCTTTGCCTTACCCTCCTTCAGCACGGCCTGCGCGGCCGCGAGCCTCGCAATAGGCACCCGGTAAGGCGAGCAGCTTACGTAATCCAGATTCACAGTATGACAGAATTCAACGGAGCTGGGTTCCCCTCCATGTTCACCACAGATACCTGTCTTCAGATTTTTCTTCGTCTTTCGACCTTCTTTCACGGCTATCTCAACCAATCTTCCCACCCCTTCCTGATCGAGTTTCTGGAAAGGTTCGGCCTGATAGATGCCTTTTTCCACATACATGGGAAGGAATTTTCCGGAATCATCCCTGGAAAGTCCGAGGGTGGTCTGGGTAAGGTCGTTGGTTCCGAAGCTGAAGAAATCGGCCTCTTCCGCAATTCTTTCGGCTGTCAGCGCGGCCCGTGGAAGCTCGATCATGGTTCCAATCAGGTAATCGATCTCAACCACATGTTTATCCATCGTTTCACGCGCCACACGTTTGACGATCGCTTTCTGATGCGCCAGTTCTTCTTTCGAAGTGATCAGGGGGATCATGATCTCCGGTTTGGCATCAATGCCTTTCCTTTTGCAGGCACAGGCTGCTTCAAAGATCGCTTTGGCTTGCATTTCGGTAAGTTCAGGATAAAGGATTCCTAACCGGCAACCCCTGGTTCCAAGCATTGGATTGAATTCATGAAGATTTTCCACCTTATCCAACAGATCTTCGCGCTTACGTATCTCTTTTATGAGGTCATTCATTTTTTCGAGCGAGGAGGCTTCTTTTAAAGCCAGCTTAAGATCCAGGAGTTCTTCCATAAGTTCAATCCGGCTTGGAAGGAATTCATGCAGTGGCGGATCCAAGGTACGTATAGTGACGGGCAGGCCGTCCATCGCTTCGAAAATACCCATAAAATCTTCTGTCTGCATGGGAAGCAATTTGGTCAAAGCTGCTTTTCTGCCAATGGAATCATCGGCCATGATCATCTCGCGGACGGCCGCGATCCGGTCTTCTTCAAAGAACATATGTTCTGTTCGGCATAATCCGATGCCTTGCGCGCCAAATTCACGGGCAACTTTTGCATCATGGGGTGTATCCGCATTCGTTCTTACTCCCAATCGCTTAACCTTTTCCGCCCAACCCATCAGTTTTCCAAAATTTCCTGAAATTTCTGGTTCAACGGTTGGAACCTGGCCTTTGATCACCTCCCCGGTACTTCCATTCAATGAAAGCCAATCACCCTCTTTTACTACCTGTTCACCCACACGGAATTGCCTGGCCGAATAAATCACAAGTACATCTTTGCAGCCAGCTACACAACATTTACCCATGCCACGGGCCACCACGGCAGCATGAGAGGTCATTCCGCCACGTGCGGTCAGAATTCCAACCGCCGCATTCATACCTCCAATATCTTCAGGAGAGGTTTCTACTCTTACAAGGACTACTTTTTCACCCCTGGCTGCCCATTCTTCTGCATCATCCGCATTAAATACCACACGGCCTGTAGCGGCTCCGGGAGAGGCTGGAAGTCCCTTGGTCATTACATCCAGTTTTGCTTTGGGATCAAAGGTGGGATGCAATAACTGATCCAGTTGATTCGGTTGGATTCTCATCAGGGCTTCATTCGTGGAGATCATTCCATCTTCCACCATTTCAACGGCAATGCGGAGAGCGGCTGCAGCCGTTCGCTTACCGGTCCGGGTCTGAAGCATCCATAACTTACCACGTTCAATGGTAAACTCAACATCCTGCATGTCCTTGTAATGCTTTTCCAGGTTGGTCCTGATGTCGGCCAGTTGTTTGTAGTCTTCCGGCATGAGGGATTCGAGTGTTACGTCCTCTTTGCTTTTCCTTCCGGCTTTGTTGATGGGTTGAGGTGTCCGTATACCCGCTACCACATCTTCCCCCTGGGCATTCACCAGGTATTCACCGTAAAACTGATTTTCACCCGTAGCCGGGTCGCGTGTGAACGCAACGCCGGTAGCTGAATCGTTACCCATGTTACCATATACCATGGCCTGAACATTAACGGCTGTACCCCAGTCATGAGGTATTTCGTTGAGATTTCGATAGGTGATGGCCCTTGGATTCATCCAGCTGCCGAATACCGCACCGATAGCTCCCCAAAGCTGTTCCATAGGATCTTCAGGAAAATCCTTCCCTGTGCGGGTTTTAATTGCATGTTTAAATTCAGCAACCAGTTCTTTAAGATCATTCGTATTGAGATCGGTGTCGAGTTCGATGCCTTTTTCACTTTTTTTCCTTTCGATAATTTCTTCAAATGGATCCACATCGTCTTTATCCACCGGTTTGAGATCCATGACCACATCGCCGTACATCTGTACAAATCTGCGGTAAGAATCCCAAGCGAAACGCGCATTTTTAGTCAGCTTGGACAGACCTTCAACAATTTTATCATTCAATCCCAGGTTCAGGACCGTATCCATCATTCCGGGCATGGAAGCCCTTGCCCCGGAACGGACAGAGAAAAGCAGCGGATCTTTCGCATCTCCAAATTTTTTACCCATTTCTTTCTCTACCCGGTTGAGGTTGGCAACCACTTCCTCTTCCAATCCTGCCGGATATTTCTTTTTGTTTTTATAGTAAGCAGTACAAACTTCCGTACTGATGGTAAAACCGGGTGGTACCGGTATTCCCAGGTTACACATTTCTGCCAGGTTTGCTCCCTTTCCACCAAGCAAGGATTTCATATCGGCCTTGCCTTCAGCTTTGTTGGCTGCAAAAAAGTAAACGTATTTTTTATCGGATTTCATAAGAACTTATTTTAGATTAAAAAAATTCTATTTAAAGTTTTGATTCAATTTCAGATCTCAGGAAATATTTACTAAAAAACTCCCAAGGAATGGAGCCACAAAGTTATATAATACAGGCCTAAAAAATATGGGTAAATGTCATAAAATCAGTTTAAATTGAACTATTTCATTGTATTACTTAAAAAATCACTTTCTTCGTATCCGGTATAAAAAAAGCTTCGTGAAAATTCAGTACCGATATCTTGTTTTGATACTTCTGGGAGGGATGCCGGTATTAAATGCACAGGCACAGGAAAATTTATATGATGATATAAAAAAGTATTACAAACAAATCGAAATATCGGAAAACACCTATTCCCCGCCTGTGAAATTCATCAGTCAGAATGAAATCCCGGCAATCGATGGTCGTAAAATCTTTCAGATTATGCTCATTCGACATGGAGTGCCCAAAATCGAAAAGAAAGGATGGGTCACTTTTTACGATGCCCGCGATTTTGTTGAGGCCTATGATACGGTTGAAATATATGAAATAAAAAAATCCCCGGTGGAAGTTCGATCCGGTGAGGTTCAACACGTGTACAGCAGTCCGTTACAGAGGGCCAAATCAACGGCTCTACTGCTATTTGGTGAAGATTATGAGATCCGTTATGACTCTTCCTTTATTGAATTTAAAAATGAAATCATTCCATTGCCCTGGATCCGGCTGCCTCTGAAATGCTGGAGGGTTTCCTCAAGGCTTATCTGGATGGCCGGCCTGCATTCTTCCCGTGTTCGCAGTCTGCCGACTGAAAAACAACGGACCAGGGGGGTTGCTGCCAGACTGGATCGCCTGGCACATTACGAAAAACGTGTGGTACTGGTGGCCCATGGATTTTTCAACCGCTATCTTATCCGGTATTTAAAGAAAAAGGGGTGGAGACATTCATTTGACGGGGGTTTTGACTATACCAATGTGCAGGTACTGACAAAGATCGAGGAGTGATAAATGCCGGACACGGAATGGTTCATCCTGAAATTATTGGTGTTCATCGATATTTTTTGCTGTTCTGTGGAGATTCAGTCAACTTTCAGGTGTAAATAAAAAACTAAATCATGAAAACGGTCAAATACTTTATTGCAATTGTAGTAATTGGAATGATGTTGATTTTCCAGTCCTGTACTATTTTTTCATTGCATCCCCTGTATGAGGAAAAAGACCTGCTGGAAGAGCCACAGCTACTGGGTCTATGGCAGGACACAGACGATGGGGATGAATTCGTTTCGTTTGAAAAATTGGAAGATAAAAAATTTCTGTTCCGGTATATGGAGGCCAGAGAGGACGACGGTCATTCTTCCGTTAAGACAGATGGAGTGCCGTTTGAATTTCCACACGTTATGGATACAGTATCCTTCGAAGCAGGGCTTTTAAAAATAGGAGAGCATTATTTTCTGGATCTCTTTCCGTACTATCAGGACAATAAGGATGAAGGGTATTACCTGTTCAGAAATTTTATTCCCACCCATTCGTTCCTGAAAATCGAATGGGAGGATCAGCGAATGACATTGTATATCTTTGAGTACGATCGTATGAAGAAGCTTTTCGAACAAAACCGTATACGGATCAAACACGAATTAATTGATGATGATTATATTGTAATTACCGCCTCAACCCAGGATCTTCAACGATTTATCCGAAAATATGCAGACGATAAAGAAGCCTTTGATGAACCCGGTGAATTTAAAAAGATAAATTAACAGCCCATGTTTGAAATGCTGAAAAAGGGTATCCGGAACAGGGTATTTCTTCATACCCTGTTCTGGATTTTATCCTTTTATATATTGCTTCAACATTTTTCAATTTCGAGTGAAATTTCACTGGTGGATTACATTTTTACAGCACTATTCCACGTAAGCGTCGTCACTTCGGTATACATCAATTTATACTTTCTGATCCCACGGTTATTGAATAAGCAGTATTATGTAATATATCTAATAAGCCTGGGCGGTCTATTTCTTCTCTTTTATGGACTGCATGTACTAACTTTTGACTATCTGTCGGAAATTATTTTTCCCGGCTATTACCTGATCACCTTTTACGGCTATATCGAATTGTTAAAATACTTTATTATTTACATTGGTCTGACTACCCTCTTCATGTTATCAAAATACTGGTTTGAATTACTGGAATCGAAAAAAAAATTAGCGGAAACGGAAAAAGAAAAAATCCAGAATGAATTGAAAGCGTTGAAAGCCCAGGTAAATCCCCACTTTCTTTTTAACAGTCTTAATACGATCTATTCCCTGGCCTTAAAACAATCAAAAGATACCCACCTCGTCATCCTAAAACTATCCAATGTCCTGCGCTATATGCTTTATGAGTCGAATGAAAGATATGTTGATCTGGAAAAAGAACTGGAATTCATCTATAATTATATCGACCTGCAAAAACTACGGATCCAACATCCGGACCTGGTTGAATTTAACATACAGGGGGAAATAACCGGTCAGCGAATTGCTCCGCTAATTTTTATTGTTCCGATTGAAAATGCATTCAAACATGGCATCAAAGGGGATACACAACAACAGTTCGTTCGGATTAATATTAAATTGACGCAAGCAGATATTGAATTAACAATAGAAAACAATAAAGGACAAACTTATCCTGTGGGAGATGATCAATATAAGGGATTAGGATTGGAAAATCTGAAACGAAGGTTGGAGCTCATGTATCCGGGGAAACATTTTATGGAAATATCTGAATATCAGGATAAATTTGTGGTTCGATTGGTCCTGCAATTATGAATCCGATTAACTGCATCATAGTAGATGACGAACCCTTGTCGCAGGAGGTGATCAGGGACTTTGTAAAGGAGGTTCCCTGGTTGCAACTGAAAGGAGTATGTTTCAATGCACTGGAGGCCATGGAATTGATCCATGATGAACAGGTGGACCTGATCTTTCTGGATATCAATTTACCAAAACTTTCCGGAGTTAAATTTGCCAAGTCCCTTGAAAAATCCCCCATGATTATTTTTACAACTGCCTATCCAGAATATGCCGTCGAGGGCTTTGAAGTTGATGCCGTGGATTACCTGGTGAAGCCCGTCGCATTCGAAAGGTTTTTAAAAGCAGTCAATAAAGCCCGCGATCAATTTGAATTGAAATTATCCGGCAGAACCCCGGTCAATGAGGGATTTATTGTATTGAAATCGGATAAAAAAATGTACAAGATCAATGAGCGCGATATCCTGTATATCCAGTCGATGGGTGATTACATGAAGGTTTATACCAACAGTAAGGTCATCATCGCCACGGAGACTATGAAAAACCTGGAAATCAACCTTGGCAGGCAGTTTATCAGGATCCATAAATCCTACATTGTTTCAGTCCAGGCCATCAGCTTCATTGAGGGCAACCAGGTAAAAGTAGCTGACCAGTTTCTTCCCATCGGACTTACCTACAGGGATAAGGTGATGGAAAAATTTAAAACGAGAAATGACTGATCGGTTCATTTGGTGATCAACCTGCACACGGATGGAAATCGGAGTTTTGACTGACGTGGTGTGGTGATGTGTGTTCCATCCTAAAATTTAAAAGAAACGAATCACAGACAGGAAGATCCTGAATGAAATTCCCCATTTATTACGAACATTATTCTATGACTGACCTTTGATCCTATCGGTCATTTGCTGATGCCATTCCACTTCATTCCAGATGCCCCGGAACTGTGGATGGGTAAAATTGGAGGTGCAGATAAATTTATAATTTTTATACTTTAAGGCAAGATCGATACATATTTCGGCGGAAATCTTTACCCATTCCCAATCCAGTTCCGGGTGATCGTACCAGGAGATCGGTCCCCATCCTTCGGTATTACCACAGGGGATATCCTGTTTGGCTGCCGTGTCGGATATGGTTTTGAGTCTGTTATCCATCCATTGAACAAGTTCTCCCCTATTTTCATTCCAATAGCTCAGCAGATTGGCATAGATATGATTTAAATCGAGCGTTTGGTCCCGGCTTCCAATCTCTGAAAGTCCAGGAATACTTCCTCGGTGAGCATACCAGATATGATAATCCAGTGCGGAAAATTTTGATATATCCATATTTTTTAAGACCATTCCCGAATCCAGTGAAACGAAAAAGTCCAGTGCAGGAAAATGAACTTTTAAGTTTGTGATCAATTTATTGGCGTACTCATTATAGAATGTTTTCTGAAGTGGATTGAATTTTTCATTTTTTGTGTTATCAAACTCGGGTATATGAGCTTCAGGATTATTCATTTTGAAATGCCGGGCATCGCTCCGTTCATCCAATTCTTTTTTCAGCCAGTCGTAACCATGCCAGAATGGATATTCATTCAATAGATCCACATAGAGAATGCTTTCGAGAAGTCCGTTTGAATCCAAAAATCGTAAAGTTTCCAGCCAAGCCCGGTACAAACCGCCTTCTTCCATAAAGATATCCTCTCTCCCGGCCCCATGGCGCAGAAACCAGGTCGCCAGACCTACGGATATACCGTATTTCCTGCATTTGGGTAAAAACTCCAGCAATGCCTCGCGAGGACGGATGGTGGTGGTGTAATCATTTCCCCAGAGTGCCGGTGTCCACCCGTCTTTTACACACCTGTAAGTTTCCTTGACCGTTCCATCAGAATTGGCCGCTATAAACTGGGGCATGGCATCGATCCGGATCGCATTATATCCCCGCAGGGAAAGTCCTTCCAATACCTGGTCCCAGTTTTCAAATTCACCGTAACGATGATGTCGCAAGATCCAGCTGAAATCCCACATGGCAATGGCGAGCCGTTCCGACCGCCGGCTGACGGGAGCAAATCCTGTATTTTTTTTCAGATCATTTATTTCCCTGCAACTCATCATAGATGCCGGAATCACCGTTCCGCTTACCAGCGCTGCCTTTTTTAAAAAATCTCGTCTTTCCATAATAAAAATTATTAATCATTCAATTTAAATACGATTTAGGATTTAAACCAACTTAATTTACTTCCATAGGGTATCGTAACCGGTTTGCAATTTTTTAATGGTTAGGTGAAAACGATAAAAATCCTTTCTCGCATCCATTTATTTATCAGAATTTGACCGGGATCATTAAATTAGTTGAAGAGATGAAGCGTTTCTCATCCGCTTGCCTTTAAGCTTCGGGCATACTCAACTTCAGATCCACTAACAATCGAGTGACTTATTTGTAAATAAGTTATTGGGTTACCCTGGAATTGGATAACCAGAAAATGAAATGAATATGATGGTCCGTTTTATTAGAAAAAAGATTTCAGATCATGGATTTCCGACCAGACACTTCGCGGCACTCATTGAGAAAAGCCACTGCTTGTTGTTGCTGGATCATTCTTTTTGGAGCCTCCAGCCAATTTCTTATCGCTCAGGTTCGGGTATCTGACCTGATAGAGTTCGAAATTCATAACTATTTATTCAAATTTCGTTATCCAACAAAGTATGGTTCATCTAACCGTTTCCAGGCACTTATTTGTCCAACGACTTCCCGGATCAATCTGAAATTCTATTTTTTAATTTCATCATTTATAAATCCCCATCCGCCCCCTCCGGGTGTTTGAATGATGATCGAATCACCCGGAAGTACTTTTTTTGCATCAATGCCCTTCAAAGGTTCCCGTATTCCGTTGTGGCGGACGAGATACTGATCACCTTTAGCACCATCCATACCACCATTCATTCCATAGGGTGCAGCCTTTCGGTGCTGGGAAAGCAAGGTAATCTCCAGAGGCGCAAGAAAAGTTATTTTTCTCCTAACTCCATTCCCTCCCTTCCATTTTCCTTTACCTCCTGAATTTTCCCGGATATAAAAATAGTCGAGCCTGACCGGGTACCTGAATTCCAGGATCTCCGGATCGGTGATTCGCGTATTGGTCATATGCTGGTGAACCGCACTGGCCCCATCAAATCCTTCCATGGCACCTACTCCCCCGCAGATGGTTTCATAGTAGCTGAATGTCTGGTCGCCGAATAAAAAATTATTCATGGTTCCCTGACTGCAGGCAGCGAGATTCAAAGCTTTAAGGAGGGTATCCACGATCCGTTGGCTGGTTTCTGTATTTCCACCCACTACCGCGGGGCATAATCCGGGATCGTCGGGAAAGTCTGGATTCAGGAAACCTTCCGGCAACCGGATCTTCACAAATTTCATGATCCCTTCATTCAGTGGAACAGGGTCTTTGATCATCAGACGCAGCACATAGATCACTGCGCTTCTGACGATGGCTGGAGTGGCATTCAGGTTGCCGGGATGTAATCCTGAAGAACCGGTAAAATCTACCACCACATCCTGGTCTTCCTTTGAAAGTTTTACTCGTAGGATGGATCCATCATCCAGCAATTCCAATGCCTTGAATTCAGTGTGATCTTTTATGATCAGGCTCTTCATCAACCTATCACAGGCATAAATTTTAAGTTCACGCATGAAATGTTTCACCCGATCACTCCCATAAAGCAAGCACAATTTTTTCAATGACTGTATTCCAGATTGAATCGATGCCAGGGCGCCGTTCAAATCGGCCATATTTTCTTCTATGGCGCGGGAAGGATATGGGTCACTTGTTAAGATTTCTCTTATCTTTTTCCAGTATACTTTCCCCCCTTTTTTAAGATGTGTGGGAAATATCACTTTTCCTTCTTCAGAAAGATTCAGCGCATCCGGAGGCATGGATCCGGGGCGTTTTCCACCCAATTCGGCATGGTGAGCACGGTTCGACACAAATCCGATCAGGGTCTCCCCCTCGTCGAACACGGGAGCTACCAGGGTGATATCGGGAAGATGTGATCCGCCAAAACCGGGGTGATTCGTGATGACAACATCCCCCGGTTTAAAATCGAATCGTCTCATCATGCTTCTTACGCATAAACCCAGTCCACCCAGGTGAACGGGAATATGGGGGGCGTTCACGATCAGTTCCCCTTTTTCATCCAGGAGAGCACAGGAATAATCAAGTCGTTCCTTGATGTTGACTGAAAAGGAAGTTCTTCTCAGAAGGCCCCCCATCTCATCTGCTATGGCAGTAAACCGGTTGGTAAATAATTCCAGGTCGACCGAATCGATCGACTTTTCCGGACGAAGGGATCCTGATTTGTCAGGGATTTTCCGGTCGTTTAACTGACCCAACGCCTGAAAATCAGCATTGATTCTGAATGCCCAATCGCTGTTGATCACGACCGTTGTATATTTACTATGCAGCAGGCAGGGGCCTTTTATTACCGCTCCGGTTTTTAATATTTCCCACCTGTATACCGGGACCTTCTGCCATCGATTTTCAAGATAACAATATTGAAATTTATCGGGCGCGGGGTTGTGGGATGCCGGTTGTTTTTTTCTTTTTAACCCGGGCTTCACTGTATCGGTGGCGATAGCTTTGACCGATTCAACCTCGATGGTCCGGTCGGTTATCCAATGGCCATATAATTTTTGATATGCTTTCTTAAACTTCCCTTGGAGATCTTTCCCATCGTATTTGATTTCAAGAGTAGATTCCTGTCCTTTAAACCTGAGATATAGCAGAACACTGCTGATTACGATTCTTTCACGGGGGATTTTTTCT
>Ga0209536_100012564_pt1 | contig 12301 bp, 16 predicted proteins | sample DeeMarSeWOR28_12_FD_187461 | JGI IMG/M metagenome (GOLD analysis project Ga0209536, IMG submission 187461) | Marine sediment microbial communities from White Oak River estuary, North Carolina - WOR-2-8_12 (SPAdes) (version 2) | ecosystem: Environmental > Aquatic > Marine > Intertidal zone >...
CCGGAGGTCTTGAGCTCGAGCGCCGTGTGGGGCTCTTGAGCGCTATCGATGCCCTGAATGAACACCGAGCGGGAACTCTCCTCGTGAGCAAGCGCGATCGGATCGCCCGCGACGTCATTATCTCGGGAATGCTCGAACGCCTCGTCGAACGCCAGGGAGCGAAGGTGGCTTCCGCTGATGGAGTCGGGAACGGAAGCGGTCCGGAAGCCCAGCTCATGCGCACGATGATCGACGCCTTTGCCGCGTACGAGAGAGCCCTCATTCGAGCTCGGACCAAAGCCGCACTCGCGGCCAAAGCCGCCCGGGGCGAACGCACAAGCCTTCACGCGCCCTACGGCTGGAGTGTCGGAGAGGACGGCATTCGATTGGTTAAACTGCCGGAGGAGCAGCGGATTCTCGCTCGCATTCTCAGGCTGCGAGAACAGGGCCTCTCGATTCGCGCGATTGCCGACACCCTAAACGAGAAGGGTCTACCTGCGCGGGGAAAGCGATGGCACCCGACAACCGTCGCGCGGATCCTCACAGTGCACGCTGACGCGGCAGCCTGACCGTCGAAGACAGGCGGGCTACATCAGCCGACTCGGGCAATGAAGCGAACACGTCGCGTACTGCCTGAAGCCGAAGCCGAGCTTCAGTCGGCGGCAGTGTGGCACGAGGAGAAGCGTCGCGCCTTGGGTATCGAGCTCGGTGCACAGTCGGAAGATGTTTTCGGCGGCTATCAGCTTGCTTCTGATAGTTCTTTTTTGAGCTTGCTACTGATTACGAACAGTATGCCTACGGCTACGAACGGTCCCGTAATCGCCATGATGATACCAAGACTCATCCCTATCGACTCGTTCATCCTGTAGTTGAGGATGAAGACTGGCGGGCTCAACGCAACACCAATCAGGGTGAAGAGAATGCCCCCGAGCAGTTCCCATTTGGTCGCCACGAAGAAGATAGCCAGAAGGATGAACGAAGGGATGAGGTGCATGGAAAAATGCCCAAGCTGTTCCCAAAGAGTATGAGTGCCATCGAACGCGTCGAGGGCAAACATGCTCACGAACAGAATGGCAAGAATGCAAAGTATTCGCGGAGCCCAATGGAAGAATCTGATACGCGTGTCCAAAGTTCTGCAGATCTACCACAGGCTGGAGTCGATCCGCCTCGGTGGACGTTGACAAGGGACCGCGCCCTATGACGCGATCCCTTGTTTCTTCCGGTGACCCCAAGTACGCGAAGTTGGAACTTCGTTGTGGGCTTCCTCACGGAGTGGGAAGGGCTTTGGAGGTTGGCCGTGCGGTCGGGTGCCGCCCTGCAGCTCGGCACCGCAGTCAACCGCGATGAGGTTGAGACCAGCGCGCGTAGGCCCTTCGGACATAGGCCAGTCGCTCGGCGGGCGTTGGGTACCGCTTCGAGAACCAGCGAATCAGCCGCAGCGCTTCTTCTCGCTCGCCCTCCGATACAGGCGCATTCACATACGCGTCGAACGCCTCCGCAGTGAGGCTCCGCTCCGTGAGCTGCCGTGCTGCCTCGATAGCGGCCCCAGATGGAAAGTCTGCGCGACTCATTCCAGCACCTCCTTGAGGCGTTGCAAGAGTCGAATGTCCTCCGCGTCCTTGGGTCGTCCGCCGATCCGCTTTGTCAGAATGAGATCGTCGACTGAAGGAATGAAGAGCTTCGCGGTGCCAATTTCCACCGACACCCGCCGAGACCAGAGGTCATCGAATACGACCTCTAAACCGTCGACGGTCGTTCGAGTCGCCGAGACCAGAACATCGACGTGCTCGTCGTTCTCAAGGACATATCGACCGTTTCGGCGAGCATCCTTCGGCGTACGGTTGGGCTCCAAATCGAAAGCTTGAGCGGCCGTGTTCAACTTCTCGATATCGTCGGAATGCACCCAGAAATCGTAGTCCGCCGTCAAGACGGGCAAACCCAAGACAACCATTGCGCGGCGTCCGATCAATAGGGCTCGCGCGCCGCTACTCTCCACGGCGGCAAAAAATGAGAACTCATCGAACTCCGACCCTCGCATCACCGAGAGTTTCGTGGTTGTCCGGCGCGCACGCAAGAGCAGGCATCAGAGCGGACGGAAGAGTCGAGCAACTGGTCGCGCGACCTGTAGCTTTCGCTGCGTTTAGGGTCGCTCCGAAACGAAAAAGCCCGGCCGAAGCCGGGCTTTGACCGCGGTGACCCCAAGTACGCGAAGTTGGAACTCGGTTGTGGCGTTCCTCACAGATTGGGAGGCGCTCCGCGCTCTTGCGGTGGGACCGGTCAATACGAGCTCAGCAAGGCGTGCGAGTTGGTGAAGGCAGGGGCTCCAAAGATGCCTGGCTGCGCTCAGTGGGACGCCCTACGGCTGCGCCTCAAACGCCCCGACGTCGCACGTGAGGTCAGCCGCCACCACTGCCATCTGGCCCCCACCATCAATAGTCACAAAGCCAATTCTGGGTCGGGTCGATGCCAAGAGGACACAGAAAGGCGCTGCACGAACCCGGCTGGCCGCAGTAGTCGCACGAAGCCACCGTGCCATCGGCACAGTCCAGATCGATCACGCCGCAGCCGCAGTCGCATCCGTCGGCGGTCCCGTAGTACTCCCCTGAACAAGTCCAGCCCGGAGGGCCGCCGCCGCTCGGTTCCGCAACGAAGCACCGCCAGTCCCCTGCACGGCACTCGCCCGCGCCGTCGTAACCAGTGAACCAGCAGAGGGTCCCGGAACTGAGGCCCGTGCAATCGAGCACTGCGCAGGCGCCCTTCCAGCAAAGGCCGATGGTGCCCCCGACGTCACACGGCGTCGCGGGGTCACGGTCGGTGCAGTCGCGGGGATATCCGTTGCCGTCAACGCAGCCACCGTCGATGCAGTAGCCCCGACGTACGCAGCGGTCCCCGCAACAGAAAGGCACACAGTCCCACGATGAACAGCCAAACTCTGATTGAATGCAGCACGTTTGACCCTGAAACCAATCGGTGCGCCAGGTGCACTCCACCACGCCAATGTCGGGGTCGCAATCGCGGCTCTCGAGTGTCGAGCAGTCCTCCGAGTGCGGCTCAATCGCACATGGCTTCTCCCAGTGCTCGCAGAGCGCAGGCACATCTGCAGTCGCCCTGACGCAGACATCGTAGTTGCACGCATTGTCGTCATCACAGTGTTCGTCGCGAAAGCACAGGGGATACTCGGGCACGACCTCCTCATCCCCGCACCCCATCATGCGCAAGGTCCCGAGCGCCAGCGTCAACAATACAAAGCTGACCAGGTACCGCATGACGACAGTTACGGCGTTGCATCAACCATGCCAGTCGCGTGGGGGCAGTTTTTCTGGAGAATTGCAACGTGTTAAGCGCAGGAATTCCGGTGTCCGACGAAACTCTTGCGCCATACGTAATGGTTTTCCCTGTCGCTTCGTAGCGTCACGGACTGCGGTCCCCGCTAGAGCAGCAGCGCGGTCCACGAGATGGCCGAGGGATTATGGACTCGAACCCGAAAGGTAGTGCGCAAGTTGCCGGCGGATGAAGCGCTTGCCAGAACCGCTCTTTAGGAACTGCTCGCGGGCTTTGGCGTCTTGCGCGACGAGATAGGCCTCGTAGTAGATGAGCTTGAAGGGGCGGCGATGGCGTGTGGAGGAGACCCGGCCGGCGAGGTGGTCGGCAACTCGTTGCCGGAGGCCGGTGGTGTAGCCGGTGTAGAGGTTGCCTTCTTTCCCGCTTCGGAGGACGTAGACGTAGTGCACGGGCTGGGTATCGGACCAGGGCGCGCGTGGGTGCTGAGATATTGCATGCTTCAGCACGCCATACGTCGGGCCCCGTAAAGTCCGCGCTGCGCGCGTACCACGGGGCTCCCGTAAAGGAGCCTGCTTCGCAGTCTCCCCACGGGTCTCCGCCCAAGGGCGAAGCCCCGTGACAAAAAAGGGAGCAGCAACTGCTGCTCCCTTTTTTGTTTTGCGGGGTGACCCCAAGTACGCGAAGTTGGAACCAACTTTCCGCTTTCATTGAAGAGTGGGACGCGGTTCGGAGGGCAGCATGATGAGCTTTGATGCGGGCAATCCGTGCGCGCCTGAGTCCCATCCGTTCGGTCACGTGGGCGATCATCGTGGGTCAGCTCTCACGGCGGACGGGGTCCGAGGAACGGCAGGCCACTGGCCACGCGACACTTTGCCCCGTAAACTACTTCCGTGACCTCAGCGACCAAGAAAATCCTCGAAGACGCGCTCGCCCTATCCGAGGAGCAGCGGGCGACATTGGTCGCTGCCCTGAACGAGAGCCTGGAAACGACGGAAGACGACCTCACCCCCGAGTGGAAGGCCGAAATTGCTCGGCGCATCGAGGCTGTGGAGCGCGGGGACTCCCCTCTCATCCCAGGCGATGAGGTCGAGGCCAGAATCCGGAAGACGCTCCGCGAGATCTCGTGAAGCTGCCCTTCGAGGCGGACGCTGCCGATGAGCTCGAGGCAGCGGTGACATGGTACGAGCGTGAGCGAGCTGGCCACGGCGACTTGTTCGCGTCGGCAGTGCGCCGAACCGTGGACCGGGCCGCTCGGTTCCCTCAAAGCGGCATCCGCGCGCAGGGATTCGATCGCGAACGAGATGTGCGGCGCTTCAGCGTGCTGCGTTTTCCGTATTCAATCGTAACCGCGATCGTAGACGGCCGCCGAGCGGTGGTCGCGGTTGCGCACGCAAGTCGCGAGCCTGGCTACTGGTACGACCGCGTCAAATAGATGGCGCCGCGACTCAGAGGCGCTGACGTCGACCCGAAAACATCGAAAAGCCCGGCCGAAGCCGGGCTTTCCGGTGGCGGTGACCCCAACGATGCGAAGTTGGAACCAGATTGTGGGCTTCCTCACAGATTGGGAGGCGCTCCGCGCGCTTGCGGTGTGACCGGCCAATCCGAGCTGAGAAGGCATGCGAGTTGGTGGACCCAGTGTGTGCGTGCGCGGGAAATGGCGTTCCAGCGCGTTGCGCGCCGTCCCGAGTTGTCCCGTGGGAAGTGGAATGTGATTTGAAGGCGATCGCTAGTCGAAAGATGTCTGGCTGCGCCCAGCGCGTCGGGCGCCCCTATGGCTGCACCTCAAACGCACCTACGTCGCACATCGAGCCTCCCGGGTCGGGACGTGGGGCGCCGCGCTGGTCTTCGTCCACCTCGCACGCGACTTGGGGAATCTGGTCGATGGCCGGGCTGTCGGGCTCGAGCGCATGCGTCGGGGTCGGTCCGCCATTGTCCTGAAGCGGCCCGAGTTTCGGATCTGGGACGTTGACTTGGTCGCCCTTGTTTGTATCGAAGCCGCAGGCATCGCCCGGGCTTTCGATGTTGTAGCCCTCCGATATCCATGTCACTTCGCCGCCGTCCTGGCAGGGGACCTCGCACCCCTGGGTACACGCACCCTCGATCACGGACGCATTGACCGTGATCGAGGCAACCTGATACGCACCATCCGCGTGGATATCGCCCGACACGGTGCTGCTCGTGAGCGTCAGGATTCCGCCGGGGTTTGCGATGCCGCTCCCATCGCCATCGGCCGAGTTCCCCGACACAGTGCTGTTCGTCAGCGTCAGCGTTGCGTACCTGCTGTAGATGCCGCCACCGTCGCCGCTGGCTGAGTTCGCTGACACGGTGCTATTCGCCAGTGTCAGCGTTCCCGGGCCGCCGTTCGAAATGCCACCGCCGGAGCCGCTCGACGAGTTCCCCGACACCGTAACGTTCGTTAGCGTCGCCGTTCCGTTGTTGTCGATGCCACCGCCGTAGCTGGACGAGTTCCCTGATACGGTGCTGTTCATCAACACCAGCGTCCCGGGATAAAAGCTCCCAATGCCGCCGCCGGGACCCTCGCCAGCCCGGTTCCCTGACACCTTGCTGTCCGTGACGACCAGCGTCCCTTCGTTGTGGAGGCCTCCCACACCGTTCGTCACTGCGAACCCGTGCAGTTCCAGCCCGGCACCTTCCGTGACCCAAAAGAGGGTGTGTTTGCCGCCTCCGTCGACGGCTAGCTCTCCCTGGCCGTCAAGCATGACATTGGTCTCGACCAGAATTTCGTCATTAGTGAACACTGTGGTGGCCCCTTCGCAGTCGAAGGTATATGGGCCGCCGCCCGAGGCGACCGCGTTGCGGATCCCCTGCTCGGTGCAGGGGAGAAGCGAAGTCGTGAGACCACAGATGCCGGCCTGACAGTTGCCACCAGCGCAATGGGTCCCGTCCATCACCGCCGGATGCTCACATCGACTTGTCGCGTTGCATAGGTCTTGGGTGCAGTCGTTGAAGTCTTGGCAGTCGACGGGAGCGATGCACCGATTCGGCTCGCAAACGCATCCGTCCAGCTTTCCGATCAAGGTCGGCACACAGCTAAGAGTGTGGCCTATTTTCGGGACGGCGCTGATGGCCGCGGCGTTTTGCTCGGCAAAGGGATCGAAGCAGCACACCCCCTGCCGGCAACTGCCTGCAACTTCGTCGAAGGTGCAAAACCGGCTCAGCGCCACGTAATCACACGCTCCGGTTTCCGGGTCGCAAGCGTCCTCGGTACACTCGCTTCCATCATCGCAGTCGATGCCTTCGCACAAGTTACGCTCCGTCGCGAGGCCCGTACACCCACCCACCGAACTCACACCCAGCGCGCAGACACACACAAATCTGAGTAAGTAACGCATAAAGCAGCTTGCCAGCCCTATGGCTGCACTTCAAACGCACCCACGTCGCACAGCGTGCCGCCCGTCTCCGGGCGTGGCTCACCACGCTGGTCCGTCGTCAACGGCTGCCCGTCCGCATCGACGCAGTCCCCTGCCGGAATGTGGTCGATGGCGACGCTCACGACGGGAACGGTCTGCAGAGCGTGCGTCATGGTCGGTCCACCGTTGTCGGCGAGCGGTCCGAGGTTCAGTTGCTCTGCGGTGACACCCGGCTGGTCGCTCGTTTGGTCGAAGCCGCAGGTCTGGTCAGGGGATTCGATGTTGTAGCCGAGGGAGACTATGCTGCGGAACGTCGAGCAATCGCCATCGATGATGGTGTTCGCCACCGTCAGCGAATCGCCGGCAGTGTCCAGACCAAAGATGTCGCTCCGTTCTCCCGTCTCATTCCCCGATACGGTGCTGCTCACTAAAGTTACGGTGCCGGATACTCGAATGCCGCCGACCCTGTCTCCCGAGTTACCAGAGATAGTCGTGTTCACCGCACTGAGGACACCACCGGCCGAAATGCCGCCGACGTATCCGGCATTGTCTAAGACAGCGCTGTTCATCAGTGTCAGCGACGCCCGGTCACCATGGCTATCGATACCGCCGACTCCAATTGCATACTGGGGGAAGGATCGGCCGTTGTCGGACACGGTGCTGTTCATCAGCGTGAGCGTGCCTTCATTGTCGATCCCGGTCCCCGCGTTCTCGGATACAGAGCAGTTCGTCAACGTGAGCGTTCCCAGGTTCTCAATGCTGCCAGAGGCAGGACTGAAACCTCCAGTCACCACCAGCCCGTCAAGCTCCGCGGTCACGCCCCTAGCCACAGAGACTACGCTTTCGTCATCGTTCCCTTTGATCGTCAGATCGCCAGCGCCATCGAGGCTGACGTTCTTGTCGATTGCGATCGTAGTCTGAATCGCTACCGTCTTCGGACCGCCGCAGTCGAACATGTAGGGCCCGCCGCCCGCCGCAGTGGCGTTTCGAATGCCTTGTTCGTTGCACGGCAGAAGCGAGGTCTCAAGATTACATTCGCCACTCTGGCATGTGCCGCCTTCGCAGGGTGTCCCATTTTGCACCGCGATGCTCTCGCACAGACCGTTACTAAGGCACGTGTCTGCTGTGCAGTCCTTGTAGTCAGTGCAGTCGGTGTCGTTCTCGCAGCGTGGCTCGCAGAAAATATCAATGCATACACCCGTCCCTTCGGTCGGCAGACGGCACGCGCTGCCTTCTCCGAGCACCTCGCACTCGAGTACGCAAGAGCCTGTTACGCAGAGACCAGGCGCTGAGAAAAGCTCGCCGAGTACGGTACAGTCGGTCTGGTCTTCGACCGCCGTGAACTCACACACGCCATCCGCGCAGGCATCTGCCGTGCAATCGTTTGCATCGTTACAGTCCTCCGGACTCTGGCATTCCGGCATCCCACCGGTTCCACCACTACCCCCTTCGCCATTCTCATCACTGCACCCCGACATCAGCGCGAGGCCCAGCGCGAATGCAAACCAGAATCTGAATACGCAACGCATCACCTACCTCCTCTGTTGGAGCGCTGAGCGCTAGTGAGCCACGGTGGTGCATCAGGCGTGCCAACGACCTGAGGGAGGTTTTTCAGGGGCATCCTATGTAGTGAAGTGCCGGAGTCGCGGTTTGCGGCGAAATATTTGCGCCATACGTAATTGTTCCCAGGCCGGTTCTTTGCTTGACTTCGGCGTCTTTCGTGTTGGCGCCGACGCGTGTTCGTCACTGGAGTGTGGGGCTATCAACCGGGACGTCAGCGCTCCCGTTCTTGGGCGATCTCCAGACCTTGCTCGGCTACCATCTTCGCCAACCGCTCACGAACCTTCGTCGGTCCGAGGAGCGTAATGCTTCTGGTTCCGAACCGTTGCTTGGCGACCTTGACCAGTTGCTCGAGCGCAACTTCGCTGGGATCGCCGAGGAGCTCGATCGAACCCGCCGATTCTCGTAGGCGTGCCCCACCTCCAAGGTTGTGAACCAGAGTGCCGCGACTTGTCCGCCGGCCGTTCGATGACAGCGCTCGAAGACGGGTGTCACGGCTCTTGATCGCCGGGCCGCGAAACTGGTGCCTTAGACGTCGAAGAGCCCGCTGGTCTCCTCGGGCGGCCCGCTCCGCGAGAAACTGCTTCCAGGAGCCCTGGGGTGTGTCGACGCGCATCGTACGCCAGTGTTTGATTGTCGCCATGAGCCTACGCTCCGCGAGCTTTCTTTCGAACGCGAGCGTCTTGTACAAGCTTCGCTTGTCCTGCGAAGGAATGGGCATCGCGGCGATCGCGTGGTGCTTCAGTTTGAACCGCTCCCTATGCGCCGCACGGGCCGCCTCGATCCTCGAGGCCATCGCCTCGCGGAGCTCCTCGCGGTGACGCCGTGCGGCGTCGAGGGCCTCTCGATACTCGCGCCAAAGCCCGTCATCGAGCGCTCGTCCGAGCGGCTGTTCCTCATAGGGCTGCATCTGCTCGCGCGCGACCTGGGCAGCCTCTGGGCCCGGGACGAACTCCCCATATCGCTCGCAGAGCCGCTGCTTCGACCATCCGCGTCCCAACGCCGATGCCTTGCATCCGAGATTGGGCCTGGTTGCGTCCACAATCGCGAGCCCGTTGCCGCGTCGCACCAATCGAACCCCAAGACGCGCGAGCTCGTCGTGAAGCGCCGGCCAGGACCCGATGCGATCGTGTCCCGTGGTGTCTCCTATCGTTCGACGCGCCCACCGAGAGAAACTCTCGACGCCCCGGTGCGCCTCGAAGTCGCGGGCCCGGTGGCTCTTGGAATGACCTCGCGTTCGGTCGACGCGGTGGAGCCCAAGCTCTTGTTCGAGGGTGCTGGCAAGCGCTTGAAACGCCGTAATGGCCTTGTAGGGGTGATGGATCTTCAGCGTCTCGGGATGAATCTTGTTCACTGCCACATGAAGATGCTCGTGCTCCTGCTCGCTATGGCGGACCGCGACGTATTGGTGCTCTCCGAGCCCCGCCGCCCTCACCGCCCGGCGGACGACGTCCTGCAGCTCCGCCGACGTCAGGCGTCGGTCCTCGGGGTGAAACGAGATGACCAGGTGATAGGTCTTGTTGCCTTTGGCCCTCACATTGCCTTTTTGGAGCACTTCCATGATCTCGACCGCGAGCTCGGCGTCCTCCCGCCGATCGAGGCCTTCCAGGTTTCCGGCCATGTACCAGGTGCATCGCTCCTCGCCCTTCCCTCGCAGCATGTAGGGAACGAGCTTCCCGAGACGGGATACGGTCTTGTCGTCCCTCGGCTGCTTCGGCGTTATGATCATCGCGAGCGGACGAGCTGTGCGAGGACGCGCCGGAGCTCGGCCGCGTTGCGTTCGACCTCGACCAGGGCGCGGCGAAGCTCGGCCTTCTCCTCACGCTCGGTCAGCGCCTTCTTGAGCAAGCCGCCGAGGCGGTTCTGCTCTCGTTGGATTCGCAAGAGATCCTGAATCTCCTGGCGCGCACGCGCGCTCGGGATCTCTGCAGTTAGAAGTACGCGGCGAATGATCTCTCCGTGCGTGAAGCCAGAGGCTTCAGCAAGGGCGCGTAGCTGGGCGACGTGCTCATCGCCTACGCGTACCCCGATGAAATGCCGAAGAGCCCCCAACCCATGGATAGTAAGTCTCACTCGACGCTTGTCGAGCGCGAATCCTGCTCCGTGCGTGCGATAAGCCGAAGGCGTTGAGCACGTGGATTAAGCGCGGAGCAGCGAACGGCGAAGAGTTCGCGCGCAGCGCTTGCAGTTTTGTTTAACAAAACTCCACCTTGCCCGAACAAGGCGCGACCTCTTTTGGCGCACGATGAACAATTTTGGATCCTTCTGCGCAACTCTGAAGCAAAGCGACTCCTTCTGACGCGAAAAGAAGCAAAGTTTTCCATTCTGAGTCAGACCGAATCACTTGTGAGCAAAACAGTGCAACGTGCAGCACAACGAATCACTATGCGCCACTTTGCGACAGAGAACGCCATGCACGCTGCCACGTGGCTCGAGCAACTTTTTCGGCGGCAAAACCGATAACAGGGTTTGGCAGTGGGGGATCAAACGGGCGACGGAGGTATCGAACGAGGAGAAGCGGGGCGCATCACTCCCCTTCCCCTCGAGCGATATCGGAAGGTCTTGGGCGACAAGGCTCCGAAATCGGACGCCGAGCTCCGGAAGCTGCGAGAGGAGGTTTACCGGCTTGCAAGGGCCGTGGTACAGACGGTCATCGAAGAGGGGAAGCGGTGAAGCGATGACTCTTTGCGCCGTTGCGTATGTCCGAGTTTCCACAGTCGCCCAGACCGAGGGCTACAGCTTGGAGGTGCAGACAGCCGACCTGACGCGCTACTGCCAACAGAAGGGCTGGACGCTGAAGCGGCTCTTCGTCGAACCGGGGTCGAGCGCGAAGACCAGCCAACGCCCGGTCTTCGGAGAAATGCTCGAGTACTGCCGCAAGCATCGAGATGGGATCGACGTGGTGCTGGTTCACAAGATCGATCGCTTCATGCGCGACACCTACTACCACACGCAGACCCGAAACCTGTTGGCGGGGTACGGGATCGTGCTCCGGAGCGCGACGGAGCCAATCAGCGAAGACCCGAGCGGCAAGGCTCTCGAAGGCATGCTGTCCGTCTTCGCGCAGTTCGACAATGACGTGCGGTCAGGCCGCACCGTTGCCGGGATGAAGGCCGCGGCGCAAGCCGGGCGATGGTGCTGGAAGCCGCCTCGCGGATACGTGCGCGGAAAGACCGCAAGCATGGACCACGACCCGGTCTTGGCCCCCGTGGTCCGCCAGCTATTCGAGGATTGCGCCTCGGGCGCCTTTCCCGTGTCAGCCCTGGTTGCGCGCGCAAAGGCATGGGGGCTCGACATCCACAAGCAGGTCCTGAACCGCATGCTGCGAAATGCGCTCTACATGGGCGTCGTCCGCGTCGAGAAATGGGGCATCGAGGTGACTGGCGACTTCGAGCCGCTCGTCCACCCGGAGACGTTCTGGCGCGCCCAGGCGGTCCTCGACGGACGAGGCCCCGCAGCGATGAAGCCGTACCAGACGGCCCGTGCAGAATTTCCTTTGAAGGGTTTGGCTCAATGCGTCCACGGCGTCCCTCTGACCGCGTCCTGGGCCAAGAAACGGTATCGGTACTACCAGAGCCAGCCCCGATGTGAGGAATGCCAGAGATGCCGCGTGAGCGTCCGGGCCGAAACGCTCGAGGAAAGCTTCGTGGACTTGCTGAAGAAGCTGCAGCCCGAGCCCGAATTGGTGCGAATCTTCAAAGAGGAAGTCTTGAACGTGTGGAAGCAGGCGCGGAAGCAGGCCTCCGACGAGCAGGCACGGCTGACGTGGCGACTGAAAGCCATCCAGAAGAAGAAGGACCGATTGGTCGAGGCGCACGTGCACGAGCAGACCATCGACGCAAAGACCTTTCGCGAGCACATGGACCGGCTTCGCGAGCAGGAAGCGATCGCGAAGATGGAGCGCTACGGCGCCGAGCTCGAAGACTTGGACGTCGGGGCGGTGCTCGCCTTTGCGGAGCGAACGCTCTGTGATCTGGCAGGCAGTTGGAACCGCGCAGAGCTCCAACAAAAACAACGGCTTCAGTCGATTATCTTCCCCTCCGGCGTCACTTGGGACGGAGAGGCAGTTCGAACCCGAGAAACCGCTCGTGTTTTCGGTTGGATAGATC
>Ga0209536_100012565_pt1 | contig 12301 bp, 10 predicted proteins | sample DeeMarSeWOR28_12_FD_187461 | JGI IMG/M metagenome (GOLD analysis project Ga0209536, IMG submission 187461) | Marine sediment microbial communities from White Oak River estuary, North Carolina - WOR-2-8_12 (SPAdes) (version 2) | ecosystem: Environmental > Aquatic > Marine > Intertidal zone >...
CGCGGTTATGATGATGGTATGGTCCTGCCCAACTTTAACGACGGCTATGAAGGGGCAGGACCGGATATGGGGGCGGTGGAGCATGGGCAGACTGTCATTGTCTTCGGTATAAATGCTCATAGCCGGGCTAAAGATAAGTAGTTACTGTTTCTAGTTGCAAGAGTAATAAAAATTACCGTGAGGCTGCCTTCTGGAGAATTATTTTTTTAATTCAAGAAAAATGCAGCTACCTATAATGAGAATTCAGTTTCTGACTTGAATGTAACAATAACTAAAATATAATGGCATTGCCGACATCTCAGAAGTTTCATACTACATCAAATGACGGTTTTTAAAAAAACTGAATGGAGTTCTAGCTATTAAATCTTGTGATGCACTTTATCCTAACAAAATTTTGTCCTAAAATCATTCTGTTCTAAAGTTATGTGCGGAATTGCAGGAACTCTCTCCCTTAAGAATAAAAAAATTATTAGCGAAGAGCTAATAAAAAGAATGATATCCTCACTTCGGCATCGGGGGCCGGATGAAAGCGGGATCTATCTAGATAATGCAATCGGGTTGGGGAATGCGAGACTAAGTATTATTGGCGTTGCTGATGGTACTCAACCCTTGTGTAACGAGAACTCCACTTTATGGATTGTATATAATGGAGAGACTTTTAATTATATCGAACTAAAAGAAGAATTGATACAAAGAGGACACAGGTTTCTGACTCATAGTGATACTGAGGTGATACTTCATCTTTATGAGGAATATGGCCCCCAGTGCCTGGAAAAAATTAATGGCGAGTTTGCTATTGCTATCTGGGATTCTGTCAAAAACGAGCTTTTTCTGGCAAGAGACCGGGTTGGTATAAAACCCTTATATTTTACTAGAACCGAAGAAAAATTTCTTTTTTCTTCCGAAATTAAAGCGTTATTTCAGGATCCAGATGTTTCACGCGAAATTGATCATAAAGCTTTAGTCCAAGTTTTTACCTTTTGGACAACAGTTACACCCAAGACAGCCTTTAAAGGGGTCTCTGAATTATCTCCTGGTCATTACATGCTTGTAAAAAAGAGTGGAGAAGTGACCCTAAAGGCTTATTGGAGAATTCCTTATTATGCCTCAGATGAGCAATGGGGGGGATCCTATAGTGACGCCCAAGAACAACTGGGGGAACTTCTCAAGGATGCAGTTGGACTGCGTCTGAGGGCAGACGTCCCTGTCGGCGCATATTTAAGCGGTGGATTGGATTCCTCGATCCTATCATATCTCATTTCCCGGAATTTTAATAATAGGCTCAGAACATTTTCTCTAAGCTTCCAGGAAAAGTCATTTGATGAATCTTCTTTTCAAGAAGAAATGATTCAATTACTTGGTACAGAGCACAGTCAGGTTGAAATATCAAATACCCATATCAGGGAAAATTTTCCTCAGGTTATTTGGCTCTGCGAGAAACCACTGTTGCGTACGGGGCCTGTACCTCTTTATTTATTGTCGAAACTTGTCAGGGAAAGTCAATTCAAAGTAGTTCTCACCGGCGAAGGGGCTGATGAGATTTTTGGCGGGTATAACATTTTCAAGGAAGCCAAGCTCCGTAACTTCTGGAAAAAACAGCCCGAATCGAAATGCCGCCCAATGCTAGTTGAGCGTCTTTACCCCTATATTTTTAAAAATCCTTCCAGGGCCCGGGTCTATTTGCAACAGTTCTTTTCATTTAAATCTGAAGATGAAGATGATCCGTTTTTCTCCCATAGAGCACGATGGAGAAATGGCGAAAAGAATAGATCATTCTTTTCAGAAAGTTTCAGGGAAAACTTGATGCAGTATGATCCTTATGAAGATTTAATTGAACGGTTGCCGAGATCTTTTCCAGATTATGATATTTTTTCAAAGACCCAATTTTTAGAAATGGATATTTTCCTTTCCAACTATCTTTTATCTTCTCAGGGTGACAGGGTCAGCATGGGCAACTCCATTGAGTTGCGGTTACCATATCTTGACTATCGGGTAATGGAATTTGCGGCTAAAATCCCAGCCAATTGGAAAATTAAGGTACTGAATGAGAAACATATTTTAAAACAAACTTTCAAGGAAGCAATTCCAGAAAGCATCAGGAACAGGGCAAAACAACCATACCGCGCCCCTATCAAAGAGGCCTTATTGACTGGCAGGCCGGATTGTTATGTTAAAACGATGCTGTCAGAAAGATATCTTAGAAAAACGGGATATTTTAATGAAAAAAAGGTTAGCCATTTAATCACTAAATTTGAAAAAAACAGTTCTCCACTAGCCAATGAAACACAGAATATGGCATTAGTTGGAATCTTGTCGGCCCAATTATTACATCATCAGTTTATCGATGAATTCAAGTTTGCAGCTGTCAAGCCTCTGCGGCCAGATAAAATTGTTCGAAGGAATAATACTTGACAATTTTTAGGGGTGTGAATGAGAATTTGTCAAATGCGAGCCGGAAATAATGGGAGGATCAAATGACTGAATGCGTTTCTTTTTCCTCAGAAATTCTCCACTTGGACGTAAAGAAAGAAGTGGCTAAAATAACTGGCCAGCTTCGTTTTCTTTTGAAAAATAAGCTTAAGAGGAGAGGAATAGTGGTTGGCCTTTCCGGGGGTATTGACAGTAGTGTTACCTGTGCCTTGGCTGTTAAGGCCCTCGGTCCTCAAAGAGTGTTTGGTTTGCATATGCCGGAAAGACATTCTTCTGAGGAAACCCTTTCATTGAGCAGAATGGTTTCAGAATACTTTCAAATTGAGTCAGTCCATGAGGATATTTCAGGAATATTAGAGTCCCTGAAATTTTATGGTCGATATGACAATGCTGTGCGTAATGTAATCCCAAAATATGGAGTAGGCTGGAAATCCAAGATCGTAACTTCCGATATTACTGAAAATAGAGGATTTACCTTGTTTTCTGTGGTAGCCCAGGCACCGGACGGTGAGTTGATTAAAAAACGCCTTCCTCTTAAGGTCTACCTGGAGATTCTTGCTGCAACAAATTTTAAGCAACGTACCAGAAAAATGCTGGAATATTACTATGCGGATCTGTTGCATTATGCTGTAGCAGGCACCCCCAACCGTCTTGAGTATGACCAGGGTTTTTTTGTCAAGCAGGGTGACGGGGCAGCAGATATAAAGCCGATTGCGCATCTTTATAAAACCCAGATTTATCAACTTGCCGAGTATCTAGGGATACCTGAGATCATTCGTAAGCGACCTGCTACGACCGATACTTACTCCCTGAGTCAGGGCCAGGAAGAATTCTATTTCTTTCTTCCCTATGAACAAATGGATTTATGTCTTTATGCGAAGAATAATGGAATTAGTACAGAATTGGTTGTTGGGGCCACTGGGCTGACAAGTGAACAGGTGGATTATATTTTCCGTGATATCGATATAAAGCGGTCGACAACACGTTATCTTCATTTGCAACCATTGCTGATTGAAAATGTTCCTGAGATTAATTATTAGTTAACTTATAAAACAAAAACAAAAATCTATTGAAATGATTAATATGAGAGAGATAATTAAAAGCTTTATAATTGATAATTTCCTTTTTGGTGAGGAAGAGGGCTTGGAGGATCATACTTCTTTTCTCAATGCTGGCATTGTTGATTCAACTGGAATCCTTGAACTGGTTGATTTTTTAGATAATGAATTCAATATAAAAATTTCAGATGATGAAATTTTGCCAGAAAATTTAGATTCAATAAATAATATCGTATATTTTCTTGAAAAGAAACTTGTCGGCTCAAAAACATCTTGAATTTATATTGCAAATAATTGGGACAATTAACCTCCTAAATATCAATAAAGGTATTGAAAATGAAATTGTATCAATATCTAACTTTTGCAGTTGCTATTATTCTTGTCCTTAGTTCATGTAATGAGGTGCCTATGAACCCTGAAAATAATGCTACTAATCTAGCAAATAGTGAGATCGATGCAACCTTAAAGGTTGTTGGCAATATGCGTATTTTTTTTGGCCATCAATCAGTCGGCAAAAACATCCTTGAAGGGATCAGTGACATTTCAGCTGGAGCAGATCATAAGATTAATATCGTTGAAAGCAGGGAAGTTAAAGCAAAAGATGAAGCGGTCTTTTTGCACGCCAGTATAGGAAAAAATAAAGACCCCTTTTCGAAGATAGCTGATTTCAGGGAAATTGTTGAGAATGGGATAAGTGGCAAGACGGATGTGGCATTTTTTAAATTTTGTTATGTGGATTTTGACCAGATGACTGATATCCAATCAATCTTTCAGAAATATCAGGAAACTTTGCAATTTTTAAAAGAGAGTTATCCTCAAATCATTTTTGTTCATCTCACGGTCCCTTTAGTGGAATCAAGTCTAAACTTAAAAGATTATATAAAAAAAATTATTGGAAAATCCATTCCAAGCCAGGAAGGAAATATTACAAGGTGCAAGTTCAACACCCTCCTCAGGGAAAAATATGAAGGAAAAGAGCCTATTTTCGATTTAGCTAAAATCGAATCAACTTATCCTGACGGGAAAAGAGAGGTTTTTAAGAAAAGTGGGAGTACATTTTATGCTCTTGTCCCTGCATACACTTATGATGGTGGCCATTTAAATGAGGCTGGCCGCAAACTAGTAGCTGCAAAATTATTATTGTTACTGGCATCCTTGAATAAATAATATGATCCTCAGATAGACAAATATCAACTATACGAAGCTGATAGCCCGGTTGTTTCATTTCTGCCATAGTCAAGGCTGTTAAAGCGAGATGCATTAACTAATTTTAGAAAAATTTACTATAACGAAGTTATCTGTACTTCTAATAATCAAATGACAGCACGCAAAAGCTTTTTTTTCGGTGAAAATGACCATAAATTATTCGCAATTCATTTTCAGGGAACGCCCCAGAAGCCTGTAGCGGTTTTGTGTCAACCCTATGGAGATGAAGCAGTGAAAACAAGGCGTGTTTTTTTAAATATTGCTAAAGAATGGGCTTCCAAGGGTATTGACGTCCTTTTATTTGATTACTTTGGCACTGGTAATAGTCTTGGAGAATTTGAGGAATTGAGATGGTCAGGAATGATTGAAGACATTCGAAATGCGATTGAAAAAGCCTGCAGTTTGACAAAAAAACATAACGTTATTGTTGCGGGACTCAGGCTTGGGGCCACTGCAGCTGCCATTGTTGCTGAAATTGACAAAAGGATTGAGTCTCTTGTGCTTTGGCATCCAATAATTGAGGGACTTCCATATTTGCAGAAAGCGTTACGGAGCAATATTGCAACACAGATGGCAATTCACCAGAAAGTTAACACTAATATTACACAGCTTATAAACAACATTCAGAAAGGTATGTTAGTTGATATTAATGGCTTTGAATTGACTAAAAATTTTTTTAATGAGGTAAGTAAGGTGAACCTCGTTAATATGACTAGCCATTATAAGAAAAAATGTACAATCGTTGAGATAGCACCACATCCTAACGCGAAAATATCACTAGAATATAAAGATCTTAAAAACATATACATTAAGAATGGAGCACATTGTGATTTGTACTTAGCTATTGAAAAAAACTTTTGGACTGACCTCAAGATCTATTACCAGAAAGCATCTGACATGCTTAATAAAACAGAGTCTGCTTTATGGATATGATAAGAATAAATGAAGAGGCCGTTTTCTTACAACTGGGCCCCAATATTCTTCAGGGTATTTATCATGTTCCAGAGAAAAAATGTGATAAAAAAATTGGCATTTTGTTTTGTAATGCTGGTCTTACCTACAATATCGGCGTAGCAAGACTTTACGTAAGAATGGCACGATCTCTGTCGGCAAGAGGATTTCATGTCTTGCGATTTGATCCTAAGGGTACTGGAGATAGTGACGGTTCATTTGAAAAAACTCTGATTAATGATCTTTTTAATAATATTGAGAATGGTCTATTTGTTAATGATACACTTGCAATGTTTGATCATTTTCTTAAGATTTCTCCTATTAAATCAATAATAATTGTTGGTTTTTGCGGCGGTGGAGTTACAGCTATATTAACTGCATCACATAGGTTTGATAAAACCTCAGGCGTGTTTACCGCTGGTATTCCCATTTGGGATCGGGAAACATATGACCAGCACCTAGATAAAATCATGCCTAAAGATTTGGCTAAAAAGTATAGAGACACCTATCTGAAGAAGATTCTGGATGTCGAGGCATGGAAGCGATTTCTTACCGCAAAGACAGATTTTAAACTATTGTTTAAGGTTTTGACGTTTAGGACTGGCTCTAAAAAGCAATACGATTCTAAAGATTTTTTAAGAGGAGAAGTCCCAGGCGTTAATAACAAACTGGCTGTATCTTTTTGCCGCATCGCAGACAAAAGAATACCCGTGCTTTTTGTTTATGGTACCAACGACAAAGCGCAAAGTTTTTTCGAAGAATATTTTTTAAGCACCTTTTTAAATCCAAAGGGACCATACAAAGATTCCTACCAGTATGAAATAATAGAAAATGGCGACCATAATTTCTGCCTGCCTGATGCGCAGGATAAAGTCATGAAAGTTATTTTAGATTGGACGCAGAGGTTTTAATGCAAATCCCCTAGCTATTTCAGCTAAACTCTCGGATCAAGAAATCAGATACCGAATTGATTAAACTGCCAAATCATGTTTGTTCATGACTTCCTCATCAACTCTGCTGAGCGCTTCCCGTATAAGGAGGCAATTATCCATGGAGGTACAACCTATAGCTATGCCGAAGTGTTGGCTGCCGCAGAGTCCATAGCCAAGTTACTCCTTGAGTGCAACTACCACCAAGGTTTCAGGGCAGCAGTTCTTACTGATGACCCTTTCGAATATGTTACTTCCTATTTTGGCATTCTCATGGCGGGCGGTATAGCGGTTGGAATGAATGTCCAAACCTCAAGCCGCAATCTTAAAACAATCCTTAATGATTGTACTCCTTCAATTATTTTTACTCAGGAAAAATTTAGGAGATATATAGAAAAAAATAATGATGTACCTACTCTCAGCATGGTTGTGATCAGTGGTTCTGATGATAATTTGCCCAATAATAATTTTATTACATGGATTGATCGTTCTCAAGTCTTAAGATCAGCAACGGATAGCACCCTGGAATTGGAACCTCCACAAATTAATGCAACTGCTATTGCCCAAATTATCTATACGTCTGGGACAACAGGCATACCCAAAGGGGTAATGCTACGGCATTCCAACCTTGTGGCCAATACAAATTCCACAATAGAATACCTGCAATTATCTGACGATGATCGAGTTATGGCAGTATTGCCATTTTTCTATTCCTACGGGAACTCCGTTCTGCTAACCCATATAGCTGTTGGAGGCTCATTGGTTGTCAATATGAATTTTCTTTATCCTAATGTAATTTTGGAACAAATCATTAAGGAAAAAGTTACAGGTTTTTCTGGTGTTGCCTCAACCTTTGCAATATTACTGAATCGTTCAGCTATTAAAAAATACAGCTTCCCGGATTTGCGTTATGTTACTCAGGCAGGTTCTTCCATGTCGCCACATATGGCACAGCAATTAGAGAAAGTTTTACCTGGAATCAAAATATTCATCATGTATGGTCAGACTGAAGCAGCTCCACGTTTATCATATCTTGATCCTAAAGAAATTTACCGAAAACCAGGCTCCATCGGTAAGGCAATACCTGGAGTAACACTTAAATTATTGGATGAAGCTGGGACTCCTGTTCTGTCAGGTGAAATAGGGGAGATTGTTGCAAGTGGTGATAACATTATGGCAGGTTACTGGGAGAAACCTGATGAGACGGCTAAAGTACTCCGGCCCGAAGGACTTTGGACAGGAGATCTGGCCATAATGGATTCGGAAGGTTTTCTGTATATTGTAAGCCGTAAAAGTGACTTAATTAAAAGTGGAGCTCATCGGATTGCCCCAAAGGAAATTGAGGACATTATCCAAGAATATGAGGCGGTTCATGAAGTGGCAGTAGTGGGGATTAAAGACGAAATTCTTGGTGAATCTATTAAAGCATGTATTGTACTCAAGACCGACGTATCTTGTAGTGCTAAAGAAATCACCTTGCATTGCCGGCGGAACTTGCCAGCATTTAAGGTGCCGCATCAAATTGAATTTTATAAGGAACTACCTAAAACCGGGACAGGAAAGATTTGCAAGAGTAAGTTGCGCTAATTAATTTATTAGTGTGTTAGATATTTCAGAATCGGGTTTTCATAATTTGATGAAAAATGAAGTTGATTGTGTGGTTCCCAGTTTTGAGAGATATTTAAGCGGTTTATGCTTGGCAACAAGTTAACCGCTTTTTTTTAGCCTGTCCCGTGATGCATTTCAGGTCAAAAGCTTGTCAGAATTTGAGGTTGTTTGAAAGACCCTCAGAGTTTTCAGCACGGTTTGTAAAGCAATATGCAATCATTCAAAATAAAAGTGTATTTTGAATGAATACAAGGCATGCCCATTAGTACTATGGATTGATCCTAGCAGGAGAATATCCATGAAAACTGGACAAATATTAAGCTTGATTAGTTTTATGAAGAGGATGTAAGTAAAATGTCAAATTATTTTACTTTGAGTGTTTCTATTGTACAGGAATCATCTTAATGAGGTTTTTGTATGCCTGATCAAGGATATGAAATTGTCCACTTTCATCCTGAACACAAATATGAAGTGATGGATGTATTAAAACCCCTATGGAATTATCCACGCGATATATCCGAAGCCTTGTTTCGGTGGAAGTATATTGATAATCCTAATGCTGAAGCACCATTAGGAATTGTTGCATTTTATAATGGCCAATTAGTTGGTTTTAGAGGTTATTTTGCTGACCGATTCGTCATTAAAGGGAGAAATGACAAGATTATTATCTTGCACCCTGGTGATACATGTGTAAATCCGAGCCATCAAAGAAAAGGATTATCAGTGGCTATGGGTAATATGGCCATGAAATTTTACACTTCAATTTTTCCATTATTCCTGAATATGACTTGCAACAATAAATCACTGCCCGGTTATTTAAAAATAGGGTTTCAGCCATTACATGAAAAGGTTTACACAAAACAAAGAAGCTTCAATCCACTGGAGATCTATAGATACCGTATGGCTCAAAGAAACAACTTCCCGTTAGCAGCGAGTCGCATCAAATTCGGACAGTTTGGAGATATACTTGTTTCAGACTCACCGCTGCCTGAACAGATGGCTTCAATTATTAAAGCACAAGGTTATTTGCCAGAGAAATTGAGCCTTTATCAGGATCAGGATTTCTTTGAATGGAGATACAGAAATCCGGTGTGTAATTATGTATTTTATTATCTTATGGATGGCAATACCGCTCTTGGATATGTAGTGATAGCTATTCCCTCCAATAAGCCTGGTGGGGCTATTGTTGATTATGGGGAAAGCGAGGACCAAGTGATGCAGCGAATACTTAAGTTTATTATTAAATCAGGGAATTTTATTGTGCTCTCGATATATATTTATGGTGTTGATGATAAGCTTAAGAAGGTGTTGTCCGATTTGGGGTTTTCAATAAATCATCCCTTAAGGAGTCTAATGAAAAAAAGTCCTTCTGAACAGTCTCCACTTCCGCTCTTGATACGACCCGTGAAAGAGATATTTACTGAGGATGATTTTATTATTGAAGGAGTGGATTTACACAAAATTGACAACTGGTGCTTAAAGCCTATTTGTTCAGATGCAGCTTAGCCCAGGAAAGAACTCTCACTTGCCGTGGCATGAAACATGAGGGAAGGTCATTAGTAGGAAAAACTGTGTGCTCGATAAAATTTAATCCTCAAAAGAATAATTAAAAAGTTCAATTTCTTCCCAATAAATCTTCTTAATAAGATATATTGATTCCTCATCATACTCTTTTCGGTAATCTGATCCGGATCCCTGTTGTTTGTGGGGAAGAATTATTGGTTCGATTTTTAATAGGTTACAGATTTTTTTGAAATCTGTATCTAAGTTTTCGAATCGACCTATATAATCGAGAGGAATGGAATTGCTGAAATCCTTTAACCAATTAACCTGAGGGGCTAACATTCCTCTTCCTGCGAATTTTTGGAGGAATTCCTTAAATGATAGCGGTCCACTTATTTTATGATCATTTTTATGGATTTCATCACGCATAACATTTTTATACCATGAATATGCCCTTGCCCAGGGATTTCTTATAAAGGTAAATTTAAAATAGTTGGCATACTGTTCCTTTGTTGCAGTTAAAGTATTATGCGGATTCTTGTGAGATTGAAATTTGTAGCGTATTCTGCGCTGGATATATAAAAAATTTTCAATTGATAGAAAAACATTTGGAGTAAGTAAAGGTTTTTCAATCATTCTTAGGGTCCTATGATCTTGTTCAACCCTCTCGGCACAACCGTTAAAATGACCTAATGCACTCTCTATGCTGGTGCCGGCACATTTGGGGATATGTATAAATATACATTTATACTTGTGTGATATCATTGTCTCTTCTGCAAACTTTTTTATTAATACCCAATAGAGATGTGTGCACCTCGAGTATTTTGTTGAAATGAGAGTAATTAGGATTATCTACTGATTAAAAAATCTTGGAACCTCATCATATCGAAATTGTTTAAGATAGCGTGCAAATAAAAAACTTTATAATGCTCGATAACTCATTTACGTTTGATATTTTATGCATAATGATCATAATCAATTAAGAACACAATCTTTATGATAAGATTTCTGTTTGCAATTACGGGATAAGATTAAAATGTGGGTAATGCCTTAGAAGAGAATTTTTAATAAGGTTCAGCAGTGAAGAATGCGAACCTTTGCGGGACCCTGCTTAAGTATAGGTTATATAAACGAACGTTTCTTAACCAAACCATAGATTATACTAACAGAACTCCAACTATTTAAGGAAGAGCATTTAATATTTTTGTTATTCCTTTAAAGGTTTTATTGGAAAAGTTTTCTTAGAAAATAATCAATACCATCAATATAACTAACAAACAGATTAAAACTCCTGCCCCCTTCAAATATTCTCGGTAATGCGTAAATGTCTGATTTTTCAGATACATATCCAAAGTGTGCTGCTAGACTGCATAAATAGCCTGCTTGCGCGAGCATTTTTTTATGTTCCTCCAGGTAATCACCCATTTGTCCATTTGGATAGCAAAAAGAGGTTACCTCTACCTTTAATTTGTTGCTAATCATATCTTTTGATTCATTAATCTCATACCAGCTATCCTTATTATTTAAATAACTCATTATTGGATGTGTGCAGGTATGCGAACCAATTTCAATTAAATTAGATTTAGTAAGATCCTTTAACTGAGTCCAGGACATTAATTTATACTTAAGTGGCGGCCCAGAAGGAATATTAATATTATGCTTTTGGGCCATTTCTATTAATTGCTCATCTCGTTTCTTAACTGGAAGTTTCTTAAGATTCGATAGTATCTCTTGCGAAACGTTTACATTCATTTCATGAGATGAGCCCTTTAGACATTCTACAATATAATAAAATTTATCTGGCCACATCCAGCCATTTTCTTCTGTTAAATCAGATACTACGAAAACTGTTGCCGGAACACCCAACTCTTTAAGTACCGGGAAAGCAAGATCATAGAAATCTTCGTACCCATCGTCAATTGTAATCGCAACAGCTTTATCAGGATAGGAACCATTGGATTTTCGCGCTAACAATAAATCTGAGACTTTTAGAGGGGAATAATTTTTTCGGATATAATTAAGGTGTTTACGAAATAGATCAATAGGGGTGCGTTGTAAGTCATTATCTCCAGTTTTGCAGAAGCCATGATACATTATAATTCTTGGCATGTGACGGGTTGTATTGCGGGCAAGACTATTTATGCCGCATAACGTCATCGCTTCCCTGATCATTTTTTTTAAGCTATGCATATCCCCATATCTGAAAAAGCATCTCAAATTAAACATCCCATCTCTTGTATATATAGTTCCCAGGTTGGTTGCAATATGAGTGCACCAATTCTTATCAAAGTATCATAGCAAAGGTGCGGGGGAGGTATCGTGGATGTGATAATTGACTTGCAATGCTGCTCTTTAATAGTTTAGTGCACTGTCCGGCACACGTATTGCTCAGTCTCTAGCTAAGAAACAGAGGATTTTCTTGGTCATTTAAGCATTTTCAACGTATGAGTGGGACAATTGAAAAGCTTTTTACCATTAGAAAGTAATTATACTTTCACAAAAAAATCTTGTTGGTTAACACTATTTGGCAATATCATGAAAAAATCGTACCTGCCCAATAACCTCAGTATTGTTATATTCTTCTGACGGTATATTTGAATCCCTGTTCTCATAGCC
>Ga0209536_100012566_pt1 | contig 12301 bp, 3 predicted proteins | sample DeeMarSeWOR28_12_FD_187461 | JGI IMG/M metagenome (GOLD analysis project Ga0209536, IMG submission 187461) | Marine sediment microbial communities from White Oak River estuary, North Carolina - WOR-2-8_12 (SPAdes) (version 2) | ecosystem: Environmental > Aquatic > Marine > Intertidal zone >...
GGGGACCCGGAGGAGTGGTCGGTGGGCGCGGCGGCGGGCGACGTGGACGCCGACGGCGACCTCGACCTCTACGTGGCCAACTACTGCGGCGTGGACGTGGAGCAGCTGCTCCAGCGCAAGCTCTGCCACGTCATGGGCTGCAAGGTGCCCTGCGGACCCCGCGGCCTGCCCACCCAGCGCGACCACTTCTTCGCCAACAGCGGCGCCCCCGACTGGCGGCTGGAGCCCGCCGACGCGCGCTTCGGCCTGGACGTCATCGAGCCCAGCTACGGCTTCCAGCCGGTCTTCACCGACGCCGACGACGACGGGGACCTGGACCTGTACGTCACCAACGACTCGCTCTTCAACTACCTGTTCGTCAACGACGGCGCCGGCCGCTTCAGCGAGGGCGGCATCCTGGCCGGCGTGGCCTGCGGCCGCAACGGGCAGATGGAGGCCGGCATGGGCCTGACGGTCGCCGACGCCGACGGCGACGCGCTCCCCGAGATGTACGTCACGAACTTCTCGACGCAGCACAACAGCTTCTACGGCAACCGCACCGAGACCGGCGGCGAGCCCTGGTTCGACGACGTCGCCGTGCCCGCCGGGTGCGGCCGCAGCACCTGGTTCACCGGTGTGACGGTGCGTCCGTCCGCTTTGCGGCCGACGGACTCGCTCGGATTGGTCGTCGGGGTGGCAGCCGGGGCAACGTGGATCGTCGCCTCGGTGGGGTCGAGCCACGACAGCCTGAACATCACGGTGCTCCCGGCACCACTTGGCGCGGACACCGTGCTGTCGACGGAGCCGGATTCGCTCAGCCTCGTCGAGGGTGCGACGGGGAAGGTCGTCGCCCACGTGACCGTCGGCGGTGTGGCCGTTGACAGCGTCCCGATCACGTGGGCGACTCGTGATCAGGCGATCGCATCGGTCATCGCGTGGGCCGACACGCTCGCCGAGGTCACGGCCGTAAGCCCGGGCTCGGTGCGGATCGTTGCCAGCGCAGCCGGGCACTCGGACTCGACGATCGTTGTTGTTACCCCTCGGCCGGACAGCGTACTGACGATAGCACCGGGGGCGGACACGACGACGGTCGGGGGCGAGGTCACGCTCTCCGTACGACTGGATGTGGAGGGAGCGCCAGCGGCGCTGCCGCCGGTGGCATGGGCATCGTTGGATTCAACCGTGGCCAGCGTGTCGGCCGGCGCATCGGACTCGGTGGCGACGGTCACCGGCCTGACGCTCGGGACGGCGCGCATCGCAGCGTCGGCGGGATCCCTCGCGGACACGGCGACCGTCGTGGTCGAGCCGAGCGTCGATACGGTTGTGGTGGTTCTTCCGAACGAGACGTCGGTGATCGTGGGGGCGACGACGACGCTGACGGCGCGCGTCGTGACGGGTGACGGTGACGCGGTACCGTCAGTCGCGATCACATGGGAGAGTCTCGACTCGGAGACCGCATCGGTGACCGTCGGCGCGGCCGACAGCATTGGCGTTGTGACGGGGGTGCTGCCCGGGACTGCACGGATCGTGGCAAGCGGAGCGGATCGGTCCGACACGGCGACGGTTCACGTGTGGGCTCCGGCCGACAGCGTGGTGACGATCGAGCCCGAGCTCGATACGCTATCGGTAGGCGAGACGGCGGTGTTCGAAGCCACGCTGACGGTGGACGGCGCTCCGGTGACCGGGGCCATCATCGACTTCGTTGCCCTCGACACTGCCGTCGTCGGGCTGGAGCGCCTCGGCGAGGCGTCCGCCGCGGTGACCGGGATCGCCGCTGGGAGTTCAGGTGTCATCGCCTCGCTCGGTACGCTGAGCGACACCGCCTCGATCACTGTCGTGCCGCCTGTCGACACGGTTGTCGTGGTGGAGTCGGAGCGCGACACCATCGGGGGAAATGAGACGGTTCTCTACTACGCGACCGCGATCGCTCAGGGTGACACGCTCGAGGCTCCCGCGATCAGGTTCTCGTCCTCGGACGATGCCGTTGCCCGAGCGTACACGATCTCCAGCCACCCCGGCATCGGTTGGGTGCAGGGCGTGGCCGGCGGTACCGCGACCATCTTCGCTCGCCTCGGCAGCGCGACGGGAACGGGTCCGGTCGTGGTGAAGGACGATCTCACGGTTCGCGTTCGGGTGACACCCACGGTCGATACCCTCCGGGCACTGCTGGACACGACGCGTCTGGAGGTGCGCTTGATCCGTGCCAATGGTGACACGGTTTCTGATCAGTCCTTTGGGTGGCGCATCGGGGATCCGGCCGTCGCGGACTTCTATGGGGTCGGGGCAACCAGTGCTCTCGTGAGGGCACAGGGTCCCGGAGTGGCGCAGATGTTTGCCGGACACATTGGCCCTCTCGGCATGCTTGGCTCCGGGGAGGACACGGCGACCATTCACGTGGTGCTCGACATCCCGCCAGTCGATTCCATCGCGCTCCATGCGCCCGGAACGCCCATCGGCGTCCGCGAGGCCGTGCTCTATCGGGCGGTGGCATTCGATGCGGAGGGGGACACGATTCCCGAGATCCCGTTCGAGTTCACGTCGTCCGATCAGGCGGTCGCGAGGGCCTATACCACCGGCTATGAACCCGGAAACGGCTACGTATGGGGAATGGGGGAGGGCACCGCCACCATCACGGCGCGCATCGGTGATCTTGAACGCAGTGCACCGGTCGAGGTCCATGACAGCCTGAGCGTGAGCGTATTCGTCAGTCCCGCAGTCGATACACTGCGCTCGCTCACCGACACGATCTGGCTCGAGGCACGGGTGATCCGGCAGAACGGCGACACGGTGCCGGATCAGGAGTTCTGGTGGTGGGCGGTCGACCAGGGTGTGGCGTCCGTACGCTCCCAGGGTGGAGGCGAGCTCGCCTGGGTCACGGCAAACGGCGCCGGCTCGACCGAGGTGGTCGGGGGACACCGCGGTCCGATGCGGGGAAACCTCTCCGCGGGTTCTGACACGGCCGCGGTACACGTGATCAACGCACCGATCAGGATCTCGGGCTCGGTCCGACGGGAGCTTCCCTATCCTGGAGGCATGGTCGGGAGGACCGTGACACTGACGGGACCGACGAGCGCCGTGGATACCACGCTCGCAACCGGCAACTACGAGTTCGTCGACGTGGACGAGGGTTCCTACACCGTGAGTCTCGAGCCGAGCGAATTCTCCCCGTTTGCCGTCTTCAGGCCGTCGAGCGCCATTGCGATCGACATCGTGAACGGGCAGTCGGCAACGGCCCACTTTCACGTGGCAGAGCCCACGGTGCTGCTCGACCTGCAGCTTGCCGACTCGAGCGTTGCAGTGGGCGATACGGTGACCGCGTTCCTCATGGCGACGATGACCGAGAGTCCCCTTCCATTGGGGGGGCTGGATGCATGGATGCAGCTCGGCGGCACCGCAAGCGGCGCCCTCGTTTCGGAAAGCGTGACCGGTACCATTTGGAGCACCGCATTCACGTGGAACGAATCGCCTGTCGGGACGCTACAGTTCGCGGGCGCCGACGTCGACGGTATTCCTATGGGGTCAGTGGAGGTCCTGCGCTTCCGCTTCGTCGCGATGGCACCCGGCCAGCTGTACTTCTCGCGAGGCGTGGACGGACTCGAGATCGTCGACCCCGTCACGGGCCAGACATACGATCTGTTGACGCACGGGTACCATCGCTGGACCAGTCCAACGGTGGTGGTCCAATGATACGATCCGTACTCATCGTTGTGGCAGCGGTCGGGACCCTTGTCTGCGAGAGCGCTGTCGCTCAGCAACCGGGGCGGACCGCGGCGCGGGCTGCGGCACGCCAGGACCTGGCAGCTCGGCTTCAAGACACTCAGGGGCGCGTCATCATCGGATTCAAGGATGCGACCCTGCCGAGGGGGGTGAGTCCGGAGGGTGTACGGTTGATCTCACCCAGTGCCCAGCGCGCCGCGGCGGCTGACCTGCGCGCTCGGGGGATCGACGTGACGCGCGAGTTCACCATCATCCCCGCGGTGGCCGCCCGTGTGGACGAGGCCGAAGTGGCAGCCCTGTTGGGCGCCCCGCGGGTCGACTATGTCGAACCCGACTATCTGAACGAGCCGCACGCATTTCACGCTATCCCGTCTCACGGGACGCCACAGGCACAGGTCGTCCCGTGGGGTATCACGCGGATCGGGGCGCCCAGCGCATGGGCCACCACCCGCGGTGCCGGCGTGAAGATCGGGATCATCGATACCGGGATCGACGAGGATCATCCCGATCTGGCAGTGGCCGACGGCATCAATCTGGTCACCGGCGGAACGACCCGTGCCGATTGGAACGACAGCTCGCCTGAATGTCCCTCGCACGGCACCCACGTGGCCGGATCGGCCGCGGCACTGGACAACACCATCGGTGTGGTCGGGGTGGCGCCGGACGCCACGCTCTACGCGCTTCGGGTGTTCGACCCGGGCAATGCCGGACTCCAGCAATGCCAGGCGTGGGACACGGATATCATTGCAGCCTATGAATGGGCCGTGTCGAACACGCTCGACGTCATCAACCTGAGTCTCGGCGGTCCATTCCCGTCGTTCGCCTCAGGCGACGCGGTTGCCGCGACGCACTTGGCGGGCGTGACGATCATCGCCTCGGCCGGAAACTCGTACAGCGCCAACCCGGGAAGCCTCGTGGGCTTCCCCGCCGCGTATCCGCAGGTCATGGCGATCGCCGCGTCGGACGGGAACGATGCCCTCGCTCGCTTCACCAAGCGGGGATTCGAGATCGATCTCGCGGCACCGGGTGTGAGCGTCCAGAGCACGTGGGGGGGCGGCTCGTATGCATCCGCGAGTGGGACGTCCATGGCGGCACCACACGTCACAGGCATCGCGGCCCTGCTGCGTGCCGCCAACCCCTCGCTCACCCCTGATGAGATCCGCTCGGTCATCGTCAGCACGGCCCTGGACACGGGAGCGCTGCCGGGCGCCGGTCTCGCCAAGGCCGATGCGGCGGTCGCCGCCGTCAGCGGAGCCGCCGCCGCGCTCGCCGTCACGCCGCCCAACGTGTTGATGACGACGCCATCCGGCGGGACCGCGCAGAGCCGGGCGATCGACCTCCGCAACGCGGGGGCGGCGGGTACCGTGAGCTGGACCGCCACCTCCAACCAGCCGTGGCTCACCGTGACGCCCAGCGGGTCGGCGACCGACGTGATCCCGTCCGCGCTCACCTTCACAGCCGACCCGACCGGTTTGCCAACACACGTCCATTCTGGGACCGTGACACTCTCGGCCGCCGCAGCGAACTCGCCCGTCGAAGTCCCTGTCCGGTTCGCGGTCACCGAGCACCTCACGCTGGATCCATCAGCCGTCGTAAGCGGGCAGTACCCCCGTGGCGCGCGCGCTCGATACACGTTCGACGGGGTCGCGGGCCAGCACATCGATGTCGTGGCCCGCCCGGGAACCCGGAACATTCTCAGGTTGATCATGCCGGACGGTCTCACCGCGTTCGCGATCGATCCGCGCGCCTACGACATCGACCTGATCTCCTGGCCGGAGTCGTACATCCTCGGTGCGACGTTGCCCGTCACGGGGACCTACTTCGTCGAGATCGGCCACGCCGACGACAGCCAACCCCACACGTTCGACCTGCGAGCCCGCGCTGCCGACGGTGTCCTTGCCGTGGGGTTCGACGGGTACCGAGTTGGGGCGGGGTGGCGAAGCCGACACGTACGTATCGAGGAAGGGGGCGCCAACGGCCTGCTCACCGACACCCTCTACAATCTGAGCCCCGTCGGGTCCGTCGCGTTTCAAGTCACGTCCCCGCCCTCGGTCACGACCTCTGTGACGTCGGGTACGCTCTTCGCGACTCCGCTCGAGCTCGATCTGACGGTGAGTAGCGCGGGGCTGGTCGCCGGCTCCAACCCGGCCCCCGAGGTGGTGCAGTACGCGGATCCCAACGAGTGGTTCCTCCAAGGGAGCGCCAGCGTGGTGTGGCAGCGAGGCGTCGTCGTGCACGTGTATTCGGCGGGGATGACGACGTCGATAGTGAGCAGTTTTCCGCACTTTCGCGGCGCAGCGACACACCTGCCCGGGGAAGCCTTGGTAGCGGTTGATCGCTTTGGCCTCCAGGTGGTGCTGGCCGATGGATCGCTGGGTCCGGCCATTCAGACGAGCGAGTGGATCTGTGGCGACGTGACGACGAGTTTCGACCGATCATGGTATGCGGCCACATCCTGTTCGAGCTCGGACAAACGCGTCGTGAGAGTCGATCCGACTGGATCCGTGTCCGAGGTCGCGACCCTCCCCAACGCTGCACAGCACCTCTCGGCGGGAGCCACGGATTATCTCTACGCCTCCGTGTGCGCCGATGATAGGGTGTACCGCATCGACCGAACAAACGGATACACGGTGCCGTTCGGGCCGTCGGTCGAGTGCCCGACCGGGCTCCACTACAGCAACGCGCGGAACACCCTGTACGTGAGTGTCGGTGGAACGACAGGACAGGGACTCCGGGCGATCGCGGCGGATGGATCGGATCTCGGCGTCGTGGCACCAGGGATCTCCTCGGCGCGCGCGATCGCGGAGGGCGCGTCGGGACTGCTCTATGTCGGCGACAATCGCTCGGCGGTGTGGACGTACGATCCGGTGGCCGGACAGCCGGCGACCCCCCTCGCCTGGTGGCCGGGCCCTGATGCGAATCTCACGGGGCTCACCGTGGTCGACGGCGCCCTGGTCGCCTGCGCTGACATCTACCTGAGCTCGACCTCGTCTGTGGTCAGGCAGAGCGAGATCTACCGATATCCGGTGAACGATCGCCCCCTGCGCTCGGTGCTCGCGCGAGTGGCGAGCCCGTTCACGGTCGCGGCGACGGGCGACACGTTTCCGGTGTTCGTCACGGTCGATCCCGCGTTCTCGAGCGAACCGGTGAACGGGTTCGAGCTGCAGCTCGACTGGCAGTCGACCGAGCTGGGCTTCGGCGGCCTCGGCGAAGGCTCGTTCACGACCGGCGGCACGTTCAGCGCGGATTCGAGCGCGGCGACGAGCGGGACCGTGTCCGCAGCCGGCACGCCGGCTGCCGCCGTCGGTGACACCACGAGCCTGGTCGCGTTGGGCCTGGAGGTGTTGCCCGGCACACCCCGAGGCCAACCGATCCCGCTCACCGTCAGCTTCAGCAGACTCGAGGGCCCGACTGTCGATCTGTTGCCGGAGCTCCGGCAGCCGGAGATCGCTGTGTGCGTGTCGTACGCGTTCGGCGATCCGACGCAAGATGGCACCATCGGCTCCGGAGATGCCGTCCAGGTGCTCCGGTACCTCGTCGACCTTGACCTTGCAGCCGGTGTCGACATCAGCCTCGGGGATGCCGACGGCAGTGGCGCGGTGGGCATTGCCGACGCCATTGCCATCCTTCGGAGTGCGGTCGGGCTGCCTACCCCCGCCGCGTTCCTTGGCCTGTCCTCTGCCGGAGTGTGCCCATGAGGTTCGCACGCGTGTCGTTTTACCAACTCGTGCGCATCACGATGCTCGCATTCGCGGTCTCCGCATGCGACGACGCAATCCCGGCGGGAGGCGCGCTCGTGGAGGCCGCACCGCGTGAGCCCGGCATCAATGCGTATCTGTCGGTCGACAGGCCCGACGCCGGTGTCGGTGAGGTGGTCCGACTCGACGCACGGCTTGCGGTCGTCGAGACGGACGTGACGGTGAGCGGATTTGTCGCGACGCTCACCTACGATCCCACTCGCGTCGACGTGATCGACGAGATCGCCGTCGACGACGGCGCGATGCGGGTGGGCAACCTGGCCGCCGGGCCCGGTCTGGCCCGGTTCGCCGGCGCCTCCTCCGATGGTCTGGCGTCTGACGTGCTCTTTTCGATCCGGGTTCGACCCCGTGCGGCGGACTATCTGAAGGGGCTCACACTGACGCTGGATGAGCTCAACACGCTCGAGAACGGGTTTGCCGAGCGGTCGAGCGAAGCGCGTGTGGGCAGGTCGGTCTATCTGACGCCGCGCTGAGCAGCGGTGTCCGGAGGGTGCCAAGCAGACAGTGGTGCGGAGAATGGCGCATCCGGTAGGGGCCCGGGGTGATCGAGCGGAGTGGCGCCGGCCCGCTCGGCAAACCGCCCTGCCGCCTCCGGTCCAGCCGTCCCGCCTCACCCACCTTCGGGCAACTCCTCCCACTCGACATCCAACTTGACTCCCGTCCACACCTCGAGCGGACCCACCAGCATCCGGGTGTTGTGCGACCGTCCGCCGATCCTGAGGTAGACTGGGCGGTCGAGGGTGATCGCGGCGTCGGAGAGGACGACGGCGCGTCCGTTCACGGCGATCCCGCAGCGCCCATCGGGAAAGACCTGGACGCGCAGCCGCCACCAGGCGCCCGTGGCGACCTCGGGCGGTGTCGGTCCCCGCTTCATCAGGCCGGTAGTCTGCAGGATCCCGGACCCGAGACCCGGGTCGCCCGGATAGCTGGCAGTGCAGTACGACCATGGGCTCGCCGGCGGAGGCGCACCGTCCTCGTGATCCCACACCGCCAGCGCGGTGCGATCGTAGGGAACGATCCACAGGTTCAGCGTCTGCCATTGGACGTCGGTGACGGTCGTGGACAGCGCGGCCTCGACGCCGACCCCGGCCCGAGGGTCAAACGTCGTGCGGGTATACGCCCCGCTGGGATAGGTGCTGTCGCCGTGATGCCAGAAGGCGCGGTCCCCGTGCTCGGTGCTCACCACCTGCGGGCGCGGGATCCCGAAGGGGCGCCACCGCTCGGTGAAGTCGCCTTCCCACTCCTCCCGCATGACGATCGTGACGTCGCCGGGGCCGATCTCGAGCCTGACAGTGTCCGCGCGCCACCCACCCGCGGAGGCGACGATGCGCACCTGGCCCTCGCGCAGCGTGCGGAGCAGACCGGTCGTGTCCACCCTCGCCACGGTGGTGTCGAGCGAGCTCCAGGTGAGCGGTGGGATCGCCAGCTCGCGCCCGTGCTGGTCGCGCCCCTCGGCGTCGAGCCGGGCGGACCCGCCGCGCGGGAGGATACCCGCCGGGGCACGAACCTCGAGTCGGTCGAGGTAGGGATCGGTCGTGCCGCCCGGAGCGGTTGCCCAGAAGGACGGTGGCGGATCACCGGTCAGGAGGATGTCGGCGTCCGGCCTCAGCGTGGACAGCAGTCGCGAGCGCATCGGCTGACCCCGTTCCCGCCGGCAGATGCAGGCGATCCAGCCCCCGGGCCCCGCCGCGCTGAGGTGGCCCCACGCCACGTGCGTCGACGCGCCCGTCTCCACGTTGACCATCCGAATCTCCGACTGGCCCGCGTCATCGTACCCCTTTGCGACGACGCGAGCGGTCGAGGCCCACGACTGGAGCTGATCGACCGTGAATCCCTCGGGCCTGAGGCAGCGGAGCCGCGAGCCATCGAACGACACCACGCACACCTCCGTCGGTCGCCCGTCGTAGTACAACCGCTGGAAGGCGATCCGGCTGCCGTCCGGCGACCAGGACGGAGTGACGTCGCGTGAGTCGGGGTCGAGCGTGAGCGGATACCACTCGGGAGCACGCCCCTCGGCAATCTCCGCCACGCCGAGATCGCTGCGGCTGCGCTCGTCCCACCGGTCGGTCACGATCACCAGGTAGCGCCCATCGGGTGACCAGGCACCCGGGGAGTCGTCGCCCGCACTGAAGGTGACCCGCTCGGCGCCGCCGTCGGGCGCGACCAGCGTGACCTCCTGGCCCCCGTCCTCCGTGACGAGAGAGCTCGCGCGGTGCGATCCTCCCGGCTGCGGGAGCGTCAGGAATCCGTCGTAGGGCGCTCGGCGGGCGGGCTTCGCGCGTGCGAGATCGAGCACGCCGCCCGCGCGGGCCAGCTCCCGCGGCACCGGGATCTCCAGCACCTCGCGCCCCCCACCTGCGCGTGGGACGTAGTGGACCACGAACGCCGGCCGGTCTGCGCGTAGTGCAAAGGCGACGGCCGCCAGCAGGACGACGCCCGCCGCGGCGACGAGCCCGACACGCAGCGGCGACGTCAGGCCGGCACGCCAGCGGAACGGCATGCGTGCCGCGAGCCGCCTGACCTCCGCCGAGCGCGGGTCGGCATCGAGCAACTCGGCCAGGAGGGTGCCGACGGTTCTCTGCTCACCGCCGCGGTACGCCCACGCCAGCCAGTCGCGCGCGGCGAGCGCGAGCCGCTCCTGGTCTCCGCTTCGCGCGAGGTGCCTGCACGCGCGCACGACGGTGCTCGCGCCCGGTCGCTCCCGCAGGTCGAGCAGCGCCGCGCCGAGTGACGCGTGGGCCGCGCGGATCGCGTCGGCGGACATCAGTTCCTGCGCGACGTGGATCATCTCGTCGTGGCCGGGCTGGTAGGCGTTCCCCATCCGCGCCACGAAGCCACGCCGCTCCAGCGCCGCAAGGCCCATGAGCAGATCCTCGGCGGAACGATTGGCCGCCGTGGCGAGTTGCTCGAGCGAGAGCGGCATGCCGGCGAGCGCCAGGAGCTGAAGCACCCAACTCGCGCTGCGGTCGAGCTGCTCGATGCGGTGGCGCAGGCTCGCCCCGGCCTCGAGATCGGTGAACAGCTCCTCGGGCCGAAGGCAGCTCCACCGTAACTCGTCGATCGCCAGTGTCCCGCGCTCGAGTGCCAGTTGGAGTGATTCGATGATGAGGAGCGGTGAGCCCGCCGTCGCCGTGTACAGGGTGCGCACGAGGCGACCGGCCCACGCTTCGTCCGTGGGCAGGCGCGCGATGCTCGCAACGATCTCACCCACGTGGGTGGGGGTCAACGAGGCGAGCTCGATCTCCAGCGAGTCGGGCCGGCTCACGCCGAGTGTGGGCAGTGGTCGCTCGGTGGTGACCAGCAGGACCGGGTCGCGCTCCAGTCGCGCGGCGAGGCCCTGCAGCAGCCGCAGCGACTCGGCGTCCGACCAGTGGAGGTCGTCGAGGAACACTGCGACCGGGCCCTCGTCAGCCACCGCGGCGAGCAGCTCGCGCAGGGCGAGGGCGCGGCGGCGGGGCGCCTCGTTGCCCGCGGCGCGGTCCGGTTGCGCCGCGTAGCGCCCCGACAGGGCCGGATCGAGTCCGACCAGTATCGCAGCGGTCGCGCCCGACACGGCGGCGCTGCCGGACAGCGTGGCGAGCTTCCCCGCAAGGTCGCCGGCCAACGCGAACGGCATGTCCCGATCGGCGGGGTGGGCCCGCACGTTGACCGTTCGCCCCCCCCCGGCCCGCAGGCGGGCGGCAACGTCGCTCAAGAGCCGCGTCTTGCCGAGGCCCGCCGCACCCACGATCCGTACGTGCTGGGGCGTTCCCCCGCGTGCCGCATCCCACGCGCGCAGGATGGCGGCGAACTCCTCCTCCCGGCCGATCAGCTCGGGGTGGAGCAGCGGATTGACCGTCACGTCTGCCTGGGCGCGGGACGCGTCCTGCGTGGACTCGCCCTGGAGCGCGCGGTGCAGCATCTCGGCGGTGGCCGGCTCGGGCTCGCGGCCCTCCGCCTCGAGCATGCGCGTGAGCGCGTCCGCCTCGCCCACCGCCTGCACGCGGTCACCGCTCGCGAGCAGCGTCTCGAGCAGTAACCGCCAGCTGCGCTGGCGCTGCGGCGCGAGATCGCGCAGGTCGCGCGCAATGCGCTGGGCCTCCCTCAGGTGTCCCTCCGTGAGGTGCCGGCGCGCGAGCGACTCGGCGGCCTCGGCGTAGGCGAGCTGGAGGCGGTAGCGCTCCACGTCCGCCCAGTGCTCGAACTCGGCACCGCCGGGCGTGGCGAAGCCCGCCAGGAAGTCACCGCGGTAGCGACGGACCGCGTCTTCCAGATCGCCGCGCTCGATCGCGGCGAGAAAGGCGTCGCGATCCAGATCGAGCGGACGCCCGAGCACCAGGTCGCCGTTTTGGGTGAGCACGACGTCGTCACCGGCCTTTTGCCGCAGGTACCACACTGCCTGCCGCAGCGCATGCCGCGCATCGGACACGGCCAAGTCGGCCCACAGCAGATCGACGAGGTGATCGCGGCTCGCCGAGTGGCGGGGGGCGAGCGCGAGGTAGATGAGGACAGCGAGGTGCTTCCCGGGGCCGACGATCTGTTCCAGCCGGCCGTCGCTGGCGCGAAGGCACAGCGCGCCGCCGCCGAGTGTGACGAGCGTCAGCTCGGCGTCAGGCCGGGTCGGGTTGGCGTGTGCCTCTTCCATCTGACCGCAACCTGACTCGCGTCGAGCCGCGCGCCCAGGGCGGGCGGGTCGAGGCGGGGTTCCGGTCGCCGGTGGGTCTTGGGCTCGCAAGGGAGAAGGTGGGGGGTGGGGGCGTGCAGAGCAAGTCGATGGTAGCCCTTGTCTGCCAATGACCTACGGCCGGTGCGACTATCCGACTAGCCGGGGTGCGGGCCAGTGAGGTGAAACCAATGCCACGGTCCTC
>Ga0209536_100012567_pt1 | contig 12301 bp, 10 predicted proteins | sample DeeMarSeWOR28_12_FD_187461 | JGI IMG/M metagenome (GOLD analysis project Ga0209536, IMG submission 187461) | Marine sediment microbial communities from White Oak River estuary, North Carolina - WOR-2-8_12 (SPAdes) (version 2) | ecosystem: Environmental > Aquatic > Marine > Intertidal zone >...
AGATTGCGAATCGAATCGTCAAACAAAACACAGTTACCGGGATATGTTTCACCAGCCAGTTCCAAGGCGACCTGGTATGCCTTCTCGTCCGGTTTACACAGAAATCCCAGGGCACGCACATCAATAATTCCGGAAAAGAAATCCTGAACCGTGAGTGAATGGAGCACTCGCTCGGCATGGTTTTTATCTGCGTTGGTAAAAATCCATTTCTTCTGCGGCATGCTTTCCAGCAGATTGTACAGCAGTGGATCAGGAGAGATGTATTCCTCTAATGGCAGATCGTGGACATAAGCCAGGTAATCATCCGCATCCACTTTATGGTTGAGCTGGAGACCGCGCAAGGTCGTGCCATAAGTTACGTAATACTCATGACGGATAGTCTGGATCTCATCCGGCGCAAATCCAAGTGGATCAAACAAATAATCGCTCATCCGCAGGCGGATTGCCTCCCAGAGACCATTCGTGTTGGAATATAACGTGTCATCCAGGTCGAAGAAAAGAGTTGTCCAGGTCACGGCATAATTATAAGGGATACCGGTGGACATGAGCGGATGGTCTGAATATTCCTGCGAATCAGTCGGTAATAAAATAGATTACCCTGCTGATATAATTTTTTCATGTCCATCCAGGTTCTACCCCCAGAAGTTGCTTCCCAGATCGCGGCTGGTGAGGTGGTTGAACGACCTGCTTCTGTTGTTAAAGAGCTGGTCGAGAATTCTCTCGATGCAGGAGCAACCAAGATCACCATCCATGTCAGGGAAGCCGGGAGAGGTCTAATCGAAGTTGCTGATAATGGTTCTGGCATCCAGGCAGGTGAACTTGCATTAACCGTTGCCAGACATGCAACCAGCAAGTTGTCCACAGCGGATGATCTCTTCCATATCCACACCTTGGGTTTTCGAGGTGAGGCATTAGCTTCTATTGGATCAGTTTCCCAGCTCACGATTACTTCAAGGGAATCTAAATCTGATCTAGGCGCGCAGCTCAAAGTTAACGGGGGGGAAGTATCCGAAGTAAAGCCGGTAGGATCATCAATCGGCACCGTGGTTAAGGTGGCGAACTTATTTTATAACGTTCCTGCCAGGCTGAAATTCCTGAAGAAAGATATCACCGAACGCAGGCACATCGAACAATTTGTCACACGTTATGCCCTGGCTTATCCCGGGGTACGCTTCCAGCTACGCCAGGATGAGCGGGTCACAGTGCAGACCAGTGGGAACGGAGATCGACGAGAGGTAATTGCTTCCCTATACGGGGTGGAACTTGCCCAGCAAATGCTGGAAGTCCTGGCGGAATATGATCAATTAACCATCAAGGGATTCACCAGTGCAATCTCACATACCCGGTCGAATCGCCAGGAGATCACTTTTTTCATTAATGGGCGTTGGGTCCAGGATGCTGCACTGGTAACTGCAGTAGTGCAGGCGTACCACACTTACCTCATGGTTGGGCGCTACCCCCAGTCGGCATTATTCCTGGAGATGCCACCCGAGATGGTGGACGTCAATGTTCATCCGACAAAAGCAGAAGTTCGTTTCCGAGAACGGGAGCAAATCTTCAGCGGCGTTCAGCGTGCAACCAGGCGAGCTTTGCTGGCCCACACACCAGTCCCTGGAATATCCTTGAACCCGGTCGGTTTTCCCGAATCTAGACCAAATTTAAACAGCAATATTCAATCCTGGGCTTCCGCGGATCAAACCCTCCTGCAAGCGGGTCTTAGGATGGAGTCCGGATCTGCAGAAGCTGGAGACCTGGGTGTGCCCTTGTTGCGGCTTGTTGGGCAGATAGCTGCAGCTTACCTGGTCGCGGAAGGTCCTGATGGCCTGTATTTGATCGATCAACATGCGGCACACGAACGAGTGCTTTTTGAGCGATTCATGGACAATAAAGGATCCTCTATCGTTTCACAAACTTTGCTGCAGCCAGTCACTGTCGAATTTTCTGCAGCAGAGGCGCGGCTGATCGAGGATCAACTACCAACCCTGGTTGAACTTGGGTTTCGGGTCGAATCATTTGGTTTGAATACTTTTCTTATCCGCGCTATTCCACAGATTCTCGTTGGACTTGAACCTGCGGCGGCGCTGCGAGTGCTGGTCGAGGATTTCGAGGAGGATGAGGCACCTTTGCAGGCCGAGCAGGAGAAAAAGCTCATCGCGCGCATATGCAAACGAGCAGCAGTGAAAGCTGGAAAGCCTTTATCATTTTCAGAACAGGAAGCTTTGCTCAGTGATCTGGAAAAATGCCAGGCACCCCGCACATGCCCTCATGGCAGGCCAACCATGATCCATCTCTCGGTAGATCTACTGGAACGCCAATTCGGAAGACGGGGGGCGCGTTAATTCGTTTTTAGCGGTAAATAAACAGAGAAATTTGTACCTACACCGAGTTCGCTTTGCACTTCAATCCGACCTCCGTGTGTTTCGACAATCTTCTTGCAGATCGCCAGACCCAGGCCGGTGCCCTGGACCGTTTTTTCCGTCGATGGTGAACGATAAAATTTGTCGAATAAATGTTCGAGCTCGGCTGAGCGGATACCCTGACCGGTATCATTTACTGCAATGATTAATTCTCCTGCCCTGGTTTGTCCAGAAACCGTGATTGTCCCAGAGGGTTTATTGTAATTGATGGCATTGCTGATGAGGTTCAATACGACTTGCTTGATCTTGTCCTGATCGCCTTTCAAGCTTGGCAGTGTCTTTGGAACATAGAGGTTCAAGCGCAAGTTTTTTTCACTCGCTTTATCCTGCATCAATTCCACACACTGCTCTAACAACTTATTCGGGTCGAAGAATTCAGACTGGAAGGGAATCCGGCCTGACTCCAGGCGAGCCAGGTCAAGGAATGAGGTGGTCATATCGATCAAACGTGTGGTCTCGGTATCGATTATCCCAACTACCTGGTGCAGTTGATCTTGGTTGATATCCTTGCGTATAAGTAAGTGCGAGGCGGTTCTTAAAGAAGAAAGGGGGGTGCGCAGCTCATGTACCATTTCGGCGATTAAATCCGACTGCTGGAAGAGGCGTGCATTTTCAATCGCCACAGCAGCCTGTGCACCTAAATCCATCAGGATTTCCTGGTCATCCAGAGAAAACTGCCCGTGGCGCTTATTGATAGCTTCCAGCGCGCCGATTACCTTGTCTTTGGCGACGAGTGGCACACCAAGTAAAGAAGTCGTTGTGACATTGGTTGCTTTGCCCACCTGGGCGAAATGCCTGGGATCATTTTGCGTATCATGGATGATGATGGGCTGCTTATTCGTGACGATCCAACCGGCAATCGAACCATCCACCGGGACAATTAAGCCTCGCATCAACGGTTCTTCGAGGTTGGTTGCTGATTCGAAATATAGCTGGCCTTCATTTTCATCATACAGCAGTATCGACGCAGCCTCTGATCCACAGACATGCGCGGCTGCCTCGGTGATGCGGTCCAGCAGGATATTCAAATCAACTGTCGAAGCAAGATTTCGGGAGATTTCTGCCAATCTGCGGTAGCGATCCAGCAGGGAGGCTTGGTTTTGGTCAGTCATCTAGTACAGCTTTGGAAATCAAGGGAAGAATTTCTGCTACATCACCCTCAATGCGAATTTCTGCACGTGAGTCCAGGTATGTGGTTCCCTGGTTAATAATAATCAGCTTGGCATGATTTTCGAGTGCTCGCTGGGGCAAGGTGGCCGCAGGGACAACCTCCAGGGAAGAACCGGCAATTAATATCAGGCTGCAATTTTGGCAGGCTTTTTGAGCTTTCAGCCAGGTTGTTCTCGGTAGCTGCTCCTCATAAAGGATCACATCTGGTTTTAGGATCTCGGAGCAGCTGGGACAGCGGGGTGGAGTTCCCTTTTGTATGAAGCCAGAAATGAAATCACCAGCAGGATATTTTTGGTAGCAACCGATGCAAGTTAAAGAATCCAATGTACCATGAACTTCAAGTACCTCTTCTGAGCCAGCCCGTTGGTGTAGTCCGTCAATATTCTGGGTGATAATGGTCTGTATATAACCAGCCTTCTCAAGGACAGCCAATGCGTAATGGGCGGGATTTGGTAAAGCATCAAACATCTTCTTTGCCATTGGGTGGAGCCATGTGAAGAATTTCTCGGGTTGGTAGCGGAAAGCTGTCAGCGAGGCGACTTCCATGGGGTTGAAACGTGACCAGACGCCGCTGCCGGGCGTGCGAAAATCGGGTATCCCAGAGGGGGTTGAAATCCCAGCACCAGTCATTACAACGCTGCATCCAGCCGACGCGATTAGACCTGCAGCGGCCTCAATCAGGTCTTCAAACTCAAGGGCAGAGTTTTCGTGTCTGGGATTCATATTACTGTTTGATCAGACTGGTTGTTAACTGGTTAATTTGTTGGGCAGTTAGTCCCTCGGGTTTTAATGCGATGAAGGGATTTTTTTGAAGCGAAGCTTCGTTTACCAGCTCCCGGTTAGGAGAAAATGCACTTGAAATCGGTAAGCCAAGTTCCATTTCGACTTCCCCGAATGACAGCTGCAGGCTGGAGTGAATGCGGTTGAAAACCACCAGGCGGATCTGTTCACTCGTGATACCCAGGTGGGAGAGCTCCTCAAGGAGATCTTTTGTCTGGCTGATGGATTGAGCCGATGGCTCGACTATTACCACGACTTCACTACAAAAGGGGAGTACTTCTTGATTGATTTCAGGCATCCCAGGAGGCAAGTCGAAGACGGTGTATGGTGCAAATTGCGGCAGCAGGCTGGCGATTACCTTGAAATTATCTGTTCGGGCAGCCAATCTGGCATCCCGTAGCTGGGGTGAGCTGACCAGCAGTGAAATGCCGGTAGCATGTTCCAAGAGCTTTTCTTCAACCAGTTGAGGGGTAATTTTTGCTGGTGGTTGATCCAAGAGAGGGTTGGAACTTGCTTCATAGGTGTACCCTAACTCCAATGCAAGACTGCCCTGCCCAGGTCGGAAATCGGCTACAATAACCCGCTCCCCTGTTTGCTTATGCATGGACACACCTAAATTCAAGGCAATGGTTGATACACCCATGCCACCTTTGGAAGCCAGGACTGCAATGACGCCATCTGGCTCTGATTCAGGGAGGGGGAAATCATCATCCTCCTGGGGAGAAAGTAGCTGGCCAACATTGGAAAGCATCTCCCGCGTGGAAATTGGTTTTGTCAGGTAAACATCTGCACCAAGTTCAAGACCCAGCATCTTATCATCATAGCCAGTTTTAGCAGTAAAAATCAGGATCGGAATACCGCGTGTCGCGGGATCTGTTCGTAGTTGGCTGGTAACAGCGTACCCATCTAATTCCGGCATCATGATATCCAGGATGATCAAATCTGGGGATTCGCTGCGTGCCAGCTCCATTGCCCGCTTTCCGGTTTTTGCGGCAATGATATTGAAACCTTCAGTTTCCAGCATCATGCCAACGAGGCGCAGCGTATCGACATCATCATCTACAATGAGAATTTTTCCAGGCATAACAACCTTCCCTTTTAGTGATTTTCAGTCTAGCATAAACCCTACCCAGCGACAAGTAGCATTTATGCAAGTTTGATTAAATCGCTGCGTTGGAGAATCCCGGGACGAAAAACTCTTTGGGCTATAATTTGGCTACCATGTTGGGTGATCTCAAGAAAATCTTGCAAGATGAATGCCAGATTGATATCGATAAGTTGATCTTGGTCGCTGTATCAGGTGGTCCTGACAGCCTTTGCATCGCGGATTATTTACACCGGGAAGGATACCAGATCGCTATCGCCCACTATGACCATAAACTGCGCCAGGACTCAGTGTATGATGCAGAAGCTGCACGGCAATTCGCCCAAGCGCGTGGCCTGCGTTTCCTTCTTGGTGAGGGAAAGGTCGCTGAACGTGCCCGCGAAGCGCATGAAACAATTGAGGAGGCTGCACGCTTTGAGCGCTACCAATTTTTCTTCCGGGCAGCTGGAGAGATAGGGGCTCAAGCAGTCATCTCTGGTCATACAGCGGACGACCAGGTGGAAACTGTATTGATGCATTTCCTGCGTGGATCGGGTCTGGATGGTATGGGGGGAATGCATTTCCGCTGGCAGCCGAATGCCTGGCATCCGGAAATCCCCCTCGTGCGACCCTTGCTGGGAACCTGGCGGGAAGAAACCCTATCATACTGCAAAGAGAGGGGTTTGAATCCAGTTAGCGATCCATCCAACCAGGACCCAGCATTTTTCCGCAATCGACTGCGCCTGGAACTCATTCCATACCTGGAGACATATAATCCGTCGATCCGTAAATTGATCTGGCAAACCGCCGAAGTTCTACGAAAAGACGGGGCTATTATCCACAAGGATTTGGACGAAGCATGGGCACAAGTGATGCTGGTAGAAGGAGAAGATTATGTGTGCCTTGATGCCAACCTTGGCAAGGGGTATTCGATTGGCATCCAACGCAGGCTCGTCCGCAGGGCAATTGAGCACATGCGGCCCGGGCTTAGGGATATCAGTTTCGATGCAGTGGAGCGAGGTGTGGCATCTTTTAGATCATCTATGCAATTCAAAGAACAAGATCTGATTGCTGGATTGAAATTAGTTTCTGAAGTTGGAAAGCTGTGGTTTGCGGAATGGGGTGCAGAATTACCTACAGATGAATGGCCGCAGGTAGTAGCGGATGTAGAAGAACTGGATAGTGGAAATACCATTCAGCTCCGGCAAGGCTGGCAGCTCTCTGCACAGACCATTGATTTGGAGGCGCATCCATCCTCATCAGCCTTTGAAAATATTGACCCGAACCAGGCCTGGCTGGATCATGAACTCATCCAATGGCCGCTGGTTGTACGGTCCCGGGAAGCGGGTGATCGCTTCCATCCTCATGGGATGGGTGGACATTCGCAAAAATTGTCTGATTTTATGATTAACCAGAAAGTTCCTCGCAGGGCGAGGATGCATTGGCCAATCGTGTGCAGTGGTGACAAGATTGTTTGGGTGGCAGGTTTACGTCCAGAACATGCATACAGAATTACACCGGAAACAAAACAGGCGCTCAAGCTTTGCTTGAAGCGGAGTGATTGATCCCTCAGATGTAATTCACGTCTGTTTCAAATCACTCTGCACGCGTCATTTGGTGAATAGATATTGGCATCTCATACTTGCAAGGAATTTATACTTCCACCACGAAGATTTGAAAGAGGTGAACGTTATCGCCTCGCAGGCAGGATGTGGGAAGGTATAATAACTCCTGATCGCAAGGAGCAATCGAAGCAGGCGAGTGACCTGTCACAAACTTATCAGGAAAGGGAGACCAGCTGATGAGATTTTTATCCCGCAGGAAGAAGAGCAACCGTTTCCTGGAGCTCTTGATCGAGCAAGCCGAGTTTACAGTCAAGGGATTAGAAGCTCTCAAGCTCTACATGCAGCAACCGGATAAAACGATCTCCGATCAGGTGTCAAAGATCGAATCGGAAGAGGACGAGGTGAGACGAATCTTGATCGATGAGCTCAACCGCACCTTTGTTACGCCATTCGATCGCGAGGATATTTTTGCCCTTTCATTAACCATCGATGATATTTTGGATTACGCTGAAGAAACTGTAGATCGCATGGTCACATTGAACGTGGAACCCAACCAGTATCTTGAGCGCATGGTGTCGCTGTTAACCGATGCAGCAGTTGAAATCCTGCGCGGTGTCTCCGAGCTGGTCGACCACCCGAATGTCGCCAATGATCATGCCGTACGTGCGAAGGCATTGGAAAATAGGGTGGAAAAGGTTTACCGGGAAGCCCTGGCAGATTTGTTCAAGGATCCGCAGGATCTAAACGACGTGATGGAGATATTGAAGCTGCGTGAGATATACCGTCACCTGTCAAACGCAGCCGACCGTGGTGATCAAGCTGCAAATGTGATCGGTGACATTGTGGTGAAGTGGCAGTAACGCAGTTACTCTGAAGCAGGATCGGATAACCTGCGCAGCTTCATGCGCACTTCCCGCCACTGGATCTTAGATATACCCAGTTTTTGACGGATCTTATCCGGTTCCATACCTGATTGCCAATCGCTCAAGGCGCTGGTCCAGCGGCACATCTCAAACGAGATGTGCTTTTCTATTCCTGCCTGGACGCTGATATCCTCGAGGAGATATTCCAAGCGGCGGGGTGACCAGGGAAATAGCTCATCGGTAAGGTTGTATTGCGATGCATATGCCGGGAAATGCTCTACCCAGCTATCCGGAAGCGGTATTTTGCGCTCCTTGAAGCGGTATTGGGGGTTTGCATAGCGTACAAACACCAGTGCTCCACTGGGGGTATCCAGGTCAATGTGATTCAGGCGCAAAGCCAGGGTTTCACTTTTCTTCAATCCGGTATTAATCAAGAAGTCAAACAATGCCAGATAGCGAGAATCGTGGGGTGGTTCGAGCAAGAAACGTTCGGCGACCTTTAATGCGTCGCGAACTTCATCCGGTGTAAGAACCTGAGGCAGTGGGCTGATCACAGATTTTTGAACCACCTGCTCCGCGGGGTCGACCAGCAGCACGCCATACTCGTGCAACCAGCGGAAGAAAGCTTTGAGGGAAGTTATGCGCCGGGACAGGGTTTTTGGGCTGCAAGGAACACCACGGCCTTTCTGCATCCAATTCAGGAAATTATTCAAATCCGTGGTGGTGATGCTGCCGACGGTTCGGTCAGGCGGCAGGTAAGAAGCCAGCAAGTTCAGATCACCGATAAACGCTTTGATCGTATTGGGTGAGCTGCCCTGATCTTCAAGGTAAAAGCGCCAGGCATTGATGGCGGGGATTAAAGTCGTCCTGGAAGAGATGTGGGCAGTGGGTGCTTCGTCAGGGGACATAGAGGCCTCCGTGATTGCGGATAGTTTATTCGTATAGCCGAATATTAATCTAAAAGGATTGATTTGTCAACAGGATGATAAATGAGGTTAACTACCCCTGATTTGACCAGAAATTGGTTTAATTCGCCCGTGAATTATTAATAATTCCCACTCAAGCCAGGTAAATCTAATCCAGGGGGCAGGATATAGAGAGATGTCGCAAATAAGTTGAGGATCAGGTCTCCAACTGGTTGAAACCCAAATCTGGACCAATGGATCGCATTGCTTCGATTACGTTTCCCACATGCTCCCATAATTCCACCCCAAATTCTTCAGCTGCCTGGGCGATCTCCTCCCGATTGGCACCTGCAGCAAAGCGCTGATCTTTCCATTTTTTCTTGACCGATTTAACTTTCAAATCATCCAACGAGCGAGTAGGGCGGACGAGTGCGACGGCGGTGATCAACCCGGTGATCTCATCGCAGGCGAAGAGTGCTTTTTCCATCAGGGTCGTACGCGGCACACCGGTGTGATCAGCGTGGCTGAGGATTGCCTGGATCACCTGCTCTGGGACGCATTTCTCTCGCAGGATAGGTGCACCAGCTTGCGGGTGTTCTTCCATTGAAGGGTGGATCTCCCAGTCGAAATCGTGTAGAAGTCCAGTAATGCCCCACAACTCTTGGTCCTGGTCGAGTCGCTCAGCATAGAAGCGCATCGCAGCTTCTACAGCCAGCATATGACGAACCAGGTTCTCGTTGGAGACATATTCTTCGACGATGGTAAATGCCGTTTCACGGTTCATTGTGCTTCCTGTGAAAAGATAGGCTCCGGATTGCCGAGGATGGGTTCCGGTTGCGAGATGTGAATCTCCCAGAGTGCAACGGTTGTGGCAACGGTTTCGCGCAAATTCCAGAAAGTCTGCGATACGCGCCTGTACTGCCGCAGATCTGCGGGAACGCCTACCGCGGAAACGCCGAGCATGTTACAAGTATAGAGGGCGCGCGGCAGGTGGAAAGCCTGTGTTACCAGTACTGCCGATTCGACATGGAATATATCCCTTGCCCGGTAGCAGGTATCGTAAGTGCGGCGTCCAGCGAAATCCTGGATGATATCTTCTTCAGGTACACCGAGGGATACCGCATAATCTCGCATCGCGCCTGGTTCGTTGTGCCCCAGGGTGCTGTGATCCCCGCTCATCAGCAGTTTTTCAACCTTACCGGACTTATATAATTCCACTGCGGTGGTCACCCGATCACGGAGAACGGGGGTGGGCCTGCCATCCCTGTATAAGCCCGCTCCGAATACGATCGCTACCGGGTTAGCATTTGTCTGTTCTACAGGGTTCATACGTGAACTGGCGTGTAAGCGCGTCACAAGCATGGGGATAATTGCTGCCAGAAATACAACAATTACCACAACCACAGATAAACCAAGCAATACTTTTACCATTTTCCTAATCACGGGCGAATTTTACCACTATAACAATATAGCTGCCCCTGCTCGGGGGGCAGCTAAAATTAGAAAAGGTTAATCATTTACTGTGATTCAGACAAAGCGCTTGCGAATAATGGAGCTGGTGTAATCCATGGTGGCAACTACGATGGCGATGGCGATCATCTGCGTGCTGGCTGCGCGGTAGTCGAGCAGGCGGATGTTCTGCTGCAGCAGGAAACCGATACCACCACCTCCGGCGAAGCCGATGATGGTTGACATACGCACGTTAATATCCCAGCGGTACATGGTGAAGGATATGTAGGGCGATACGATCTGCGGTACGACTGCATAAACGATGGTCTGGATGCGGTTTGCTCCGGTGGCTGTCACGGCTTCCAGGGGACCTGGGAGTATGCTCTCGACCTGTTCTGAATAAAGCTTGGCAAGAGCAGCCGTGGTATGCAGGCCGAGTGCCAGGGCACCTGCGAAGGGTCCAATGCCCACCCAAACCACGAATATGATCACATAAATCAGCGGTTCGATCGAGCGCGTGGCGTTGAGCAACGTGCGGGTGGCGGTGTAAATCACAGAGCCAATCGGCAATGCCCGTTTTGGTTTTACCCAAATGGCTAACCCTATCCCCAGCACTGCTCCCACAGCCATCGGAAGATAAAGAGTTCTAAACGGGTCACCGAATTGGTACAACCATTCTACAGCTGCCCCTACCAGTGCGAAAATAACGGCACCCGCTAGTCCAGAAACGAAAACGTTCACGATTTTCACGGCTCTTGGCGACCAATTGTCAGATAATCGTTGACCAATACGTCCGCCAAAATTGCCAATCACGCCTCCAACAGTTAATGCAGCCAGGGCGGGTGTGGTCATACGCAAGATATCAGCCAATTGATAGATGAAATTTCCCAGGAATCCAAATGAACCCAGATTCTCTTCAAGGTAATTCCCGATTGAGAAACCTAAATAGGCGATGAAGTTAATCGTGAAGAGAACAAGTACAGCTACGATTGCCAGAGCCAGCATGCGAGCAATTCTCACACCTAGTTTTGGCTGCTCGAGTTCTTCAGGTGGTACAGCCCACCTGATGATAAACCAGATCAGCACTGCCCCGATCAAAGTGCCGGCCACTGCTATCCCGATGTTCTCTGACAGGCTCTCGCTGGCCTGGCCAATCCAACGCGCAGCCTGTATTCCAAGAAAGATGCCCGTCATCCAACCCAACAGAGACAATGAAATACTTGTCAGAGGGCTCTTGACATCTTCCATCAGGTTGCGGGCAGCCATGAAACTAATAATTATCGCCAGCATAGTACCAAACGTGGTGGCTAATAAAGCCAGAAATACGGTTTCCAGGATTTTATCGATCGTCGACCAGGCTAGGGGAGAAAGGTGTGGTGAACCGACATTCATTCTGGCAGTAGCCAGAATAGATTGTGCTTCCTCTACCGGTTGGCGATTGGGCAATTCAGTTAGGATCTCGAAATTTCCCTGTTCATCGGTTCTAAAATTTCCGATCTGCAGCTTGGCACCGCTGGGAGGAATAAAGTTGATTGGTCCTTGGGAATCTGGCGTGAAGTTATAACCATTAATTGTAATGAGATCTTTTGGACCAGCGCAGGGTGGGTCAACAACCAGGTAGGGTCCGGATTGATCCACGTCTATCTCTGGTGCACCACCATCAGGGCAGGGCAGGTAAAACGGAACACCTATATCCACCTCCTCCTGGTCGTATTCGAAGATGTCTGGATGAGCCAGGGCACGGATAATACGGGTGAGCTGGGTCAACCGCTCCTCGGAACGGGTGGTCTCAAAATCTACATCTGTAACGCTGAATGCAAAAGCATAAATCAGAACCCCAAGGATTATGGCTGCGAAGATTAGGATTGATCGAAGGAAAGGTCGTTTCTTTTTCACGATTCCACACCTCAACCAATGCGCTCGGCTTCTTTGCCGTAAATGTCTTGAAATCTTTCATCGTCGATCTTGCCAGGCGGTCCATCAAACATGAGCTTACCCTCGTTCAGGGCGATGGCACGATCGGCATAGCGGTGCACCAGGTCCAGGAAGTGCAGGCTGCAAAGAACCA
>Ga0209536_100012568_pt1 | contig 12300 bp, 8 predicted proteins | sample DeeMarSeWOR28_12_FD_187461 | JGI IMG/M metagenome (GOLD analysis project Ga0209536, IMG submission 187461) | Marine sediment microbial communities from White Oak River estuary, North Carolina - WOR-2-8_12 (SPAdes) (version 2) | ecosystem: Environmental > Aquatic > Marine > Intertidal zone >...
TTTGATTTGACAATACAACTATATTTCTTTATTGTGCAATCTTTAGGCTGAAATTGCGGCTAAAACTTAATCTAAAGAAATATTATATCATACTGAAATCAAATGAGATTACTTAATTGATGGTTAATGAATATAATTTATTTAATGAATTGGCGTATTGCCCAACAAATTAACTCAACAATCATCTAAAAGTGATCTCTTCAAGAGTGTCGCAACAATACCTGACAGCTTAAATTTGTATGAAATATACTAAGCTAGAATTCCAGAGGAACGCAAAATGTCGCCATTGACAAAAAAACAGGGAATCACGCCAATTAGTTTTGATGAGACGTCGGTCAAACCTGTAGAAAAGGAAGCACTAAAATCAGTTTATTTAGATGAAGGCATTCATTTTTTTGGGAACCGGTGTGTTATACGAATTGCAAATAGACTTGAGCTTCGGGAGAAAGCTTATAAATACGTGCATGAAATCTATAAATCTAAAGGATATGTTAGCAGCGGCAGCAACAACATTCGGCTATCAATTTATGATGCCCTTCCAGATACAACAACCCTAGTAGCCGAGGATAGAACTGGAAAGATTTCTGGTACTCTAACTGTAGTATTTGACTCCCCCATCGGATTACCCGGAGATGATGTATACAAAGAGGAAATCGATAAAATTCGTTTAACGGGCAACAAAGTCAGCGAAATTATTTCACTCGGTATCGATGAGTATAGAATAGATTCACTCAAAATATTGGCAGGGTTATTTTATTGTGCTTTTTTATTTGCAAGGGATATAAAAAAATCAACGGATTTTGTAATAAATGTAACACCGAAGCATGCTGAGTTCTATTGCAAAAAAATTGTATTTCGGAAAATAGGCTCTGAAAAAAAATGTCCCAGGGTTAATGGAACTACTGGAGTGCTTTTGAATCTACCCCTGTTTTTACCAGCCAAACTAAAAAAGAAAATACGAATATTTCCTCTTTACTTATTTAACCATTCGGACCAGGAAGAGATGGAAATAGCGAGAAGACTTAAATCGATGATTTCACCGATGTCAGATGAAGAGTTTTATACCTTTTTTGTCGATAAAACAGATAGTTGGGCGAACGCATCTTCGGCACAGAAAAAATACTTGAAAAATATTTTTGTCACCCATGATATAGATCACTTCGGCATCTCACGATTCTTGGCTACGGGCATACCAAAAAAATTACAGAATTATGAAAGCAACCAAAACTATGAGATAAAAATGAAAAAAAACTAAATCATGGTTACCAAAAATATCTCTATGCCCCATATGTTTTTTATTATTTGGAACTTAAAATTTTGGCACTTTTAACGGGAAGAATTACTAATTCCCCCCACATAAAACCCATCCTATCGTGCCGCAACCGGCATTGCCAAAACCCTCAGCATCAGAAAGCCTCGCAGTCACGATTCCACATCGCTAAATTGAAACATTTGATATGCGATTAGATAAGGTCTCCTTAAATTGATTTTATAATTACAGGTGAAGGCGAACAAACCTCGAGGGAGCTGGTAGATTCCATTGAGTCAAACCAAATCTTTTCGGAATTGAAAAGAGTATCAATTCCGAAATAAGAGGATGCCCAATAAACAAATTTAACAATGTTGGACTTCAGTATATTCTTTTCTATAATACCAAAATCTCACCTGCTATGGCTTCAATTCTTAAAGTTCTCTACTGGTTGGCCGATATATCAGGATAAGTAGAACTGTAGTCACTCAGAGTTAAAAAATCTTTACTATTTGAAAATTTAAATAAGACGATTTCGTAAAAAGTCCAGAAGCAACATTTTCTGTCATTCCGGCAGCAGCCGGAATCCAGCCTATTCAAATAGTTACAGATGGTCTGGAGTCCGGCTTTCACCGGATAGACAACTCTTAAAGACACCATCAAATAAGGATATCCCGAATAATATTGAGATAAGATGCCAAACAAGTATCCAAATTCTAGAACATTATCATGTTTGAAAATAGATTTAATAGACCGCTTCTTGGGAAAAGATTCCACGGAACATGAAGATGCTTTGCTTATTTGGAGAAAGAGAATCTTTTTTATAGTGTTTCTAAGCTCAATCCTCGTTGCAGCTCTTGCATATATCCCCAATATGAAAATATCATTTCAATCCGGAAATTGGATAAATGCAACCCTTTATACATTGCCATACCTGATGGCAATAACTGTGACATTTGCCCGGTTCATTCCTTTCAAAATTCGCGTATGGAGCGGGGTGTTTATATATTATTCAATAGGCCTGATTTCCCTGCTAACTGTCGGACCTTTAGGAAGTGGACGGGTTTGGCTTTTTGCTTTTACCATACTAACATGTCTGCTTTTGGGATTGAGAGCCGGTTTAATCGCTTTAGTCATTAATGTCAGTACTATTTCTATTTTGTCTTCATTTATAGATACGGGATATTTTAAATTGACCTATCTCGACTATTCCTACTCAGATTACTGGGTTGCGACTAGTTTGAGTTTCCTGTTTTTGAGTACAATCATCACCGTTTCTTTAGGGGTTCTCGTTTCGGCATTAGAAAAAAACCTGCAAAAAGAACAGCTCCTTACTAAAGAACTAAAATTATCCAACAAAAAACTCGAACGCGAAAACACCGAGCGGCGACAGGCTGAGAAGTCGCTGCGCAAAAGCCAGGAACGCTTTCGCATTGTTTCTGAACTGACCTCAGACTTATCCTATGGCATTCGGGTTGAATCCAATGAAACACTGAGCTTGGATTGGGTCACTGAGGCCATATCCCGCATCACCGGGTTTCATCCGGATGAGCTGTCCTTGACAGATGGTTGGCAAAAGCTGATTCATCCCGAAGACAAATTCATCAAACGCAACCAGATCCAAACCCTTTTATCAGGTCACCCAAGTATCGTTGAGTATCGAATTTCGACAAAAAACGGACCCATACGGTGGCTGCTGGATTACAGCTATCCGGTTTGGAGTGAGGAGCAGGGTAGGGTCACTAAAATTTATGGGGCCGTCCAGGATATCACCGAACGCAAACAATCCGAGAAAGCTTTAGGGGAGAGCGAGGAAAAATATAAGACGTTGACCAACAATCTGCATGTAGGGATATACCGTAATACGGGAGGCCCCAAAGGTAAATTCCTGGAGGTAAATCCTGCAATCCTGAATATGTTTGGGTACAAGAGCAGAAATGACATTTTCAAAATCAATGTGTCCGATCTATATCAAAATGCAGATGAAAGAGCTAATTTCAACCAAAAAATGAATCAAAACGGGTATGTCAGAAACGAAGAGCTTCTGCTGAAACGCAGAGATGGTACTCCTATCATCTGTTCCGTATCGGCTGTGGCGGTAAAAGACGAAAACGGCAACCTAAAATATTATGACGGTATCGTCGAGGATATCACTGAGCGTAAAAAGCTTGAGTCCCAATTCCGGCAGGCCCAAAAACTGGAGGCCATTGGCACCCTTGCCGGTGGAATTGCTCATGATTTCAACAACCTGCTTATGACCATCCAGGGAAATGTCTCTTTGATGCTCTTCGATGTGGATTCCAGCGATTCAAATTACGGTAATTTAGTGAGTATTGAAAAACAGATACAAAAAGGGGCTAATTTGACCAGACAGCTTCTGGGGTATGCACGAAAGGGTAAATACCAAGTAGAGCCGGCTGATTTAAACCAAATTGTGGAAGAAACCTGCCATGCATTTGGCAGAACCAGGAAACAGATTTCGATTCGAAGCGATCTTTCGCGTGATTTACCGGCAATTGAAGCTGATCGCGGTCAAATAGAACAGGTACTTTTGAATATTTTAATTAACGCAGCAGACGCGATGCCTGCCGGTGGTAAATTAGTCGTAAAGACATGTACGGTAAACTATGAAACCATAACCGGGCGACTTTACAGGGCCATCCCGGGTCGATACGTACAACTCACGGTTACAGACACAGGCATCGGAATGGACAAGAAGACCCAGGAACGTATATTTGAACCATTTTTTACAACCAAGGAATTTGGAAAAGGCACAGGGCTTGGGCTGGCCTCGGCCTACGGAATCATCAAGAGTCACGGCGGTTATATTGACGTTGAATCTTCCCCGAATCTTGGGACTACTTTTTTTATTTATCTGCCGACAACGGAGCAGGAGGTACATCTTGCAGATGAGACAGACCATAGTGTTGTCGAAGGAAGCGGGAACATCCTCTTGGTTGATGATGAAGAAATGATATTGAATGTCGGTGGGAGTTTGCTTAACAGACTTGGCTACTCAACCCTCAAAGCGCATAACGGTTGGGAAGCTATCGAAATTTTCTCCAAACAGAATAATAATATCGATTTGGTCATTTTAGATTTGATCATGCCGGAAATCGGTGGTGGAGATGTTTACGAAAAATTGAAGGATATCGACCCAAAAGTCAAAGTTTTGCTTTCCAGCGGCTACAGTATAGATGGTCAGGCAAATGATATACTGGATCGGGGGTGCAATGGATTCATTCAAAAACCTTTCAGCATAAAAGAGCTATCCGAGAAAATTAATGAGATACTGGTTTCGGAGAGTGCTTCAATGTCTCGTCATTAACCATAGTCCGAAAAAACCTTGCCTTAACATACAGCATCCAACTGCAGGATATGATACAGCAGGAAAAATTACTTGCCTGCGAGCCACTTGGCTGGTAAACAGGTTTTCCTCAGATGGAAAATAGAGTGAGTATTTGCGAATTCATAAGCAAATGAATCACCGAAAATAGGTGCGGGTTAATGGAAAGGGATTGAATATGGAATGTAAGAAGGAAAAAAACCTTGAGCCCTGCAATTGCACGTATGAGCCCTGTGCACGTAAAGGTATTTGCTGCGAGTGTTTAAGCTATCATTTGAAAAGCCGGCAGCTTCCCGGGTGCTGCTTTCCCGATGATGCCGAGAAATCATGGGACCGATCCTTTGAGCATTTTGCGCGGCTTGTTAGTGAAAAAAAAGTATAGGTGTTTTCAATGAAAATCCCGGCTTCCGCCGCTCGACGGCCTAACACCTATATCTGCCTGCGGATCCCAGAATGATTCGGCGACCACATGTACCACATTATCTTCTTTTTGAAGCCTGCCGCTGACGCCCAGAAAGTTAGATGTCTTGATGAATACGGCGTACTCTTTGAAAACGCGTTGCCACACAACCACATTGACAAAGCCGGTTTCATCTTCCAGCGTCAGAAACACCACCCCTCCGGCGGTGCCGGGGCGTTGACGGCAGATGACCATGCCGGCGTATCGCACCTCCTGACCATCCCGCATCTGATTTACCCCTTCGGCATCGGGCAGGTTGTTTGACTGAAGTTGCCGGCGCAACGGTTCCAACGGATGTCCCCAGGTGCTATGGGCCATGGTACGGTAATCCCAGCCAATCGTATCAAACGCTTCAAGATCTCTGAAATCAGGGATTTTTTCCCTGTGTTTCAGCGCTAAGGGTGAATGCGGTGTGTGCGCTAATCCCTTCACCTGCCATATGGTAGCTCTCCGGTTACTTTCGAAACAGCCGAGGGCTCCTGCTTCGGCGAGCTGGATAACTTTAGCGTCGATTAGACGTGTTCGCGACACAAAATCTTCGGCCGATGTGAACGAGTGGTCTCTGCGTGCCTGTTTGATTCGTTGCCAATCTTCTTTTCCGATGCCTTTTACATAGCGCAATCCCATTCTCAACGCAAAACAGTATGGGCTTTGGGTGGCCGCTTCAAGGGTACAGTCCCAATCGCTGTGCTGAACATCCACCGGCCGCACCTCCACGTCATGCCGTTTGGCATCCTCAATGATAGTTGCAGGGGAATAAAACCCCATCGGCATGGCATTGAGCAGCGCACAAGCGAATACCTCCGGATAGTAACATTTCAGCCAGGCTGAAGCGTAGGCAATCAATGCAAAGCTTGCCGCGTGACTTTCAGGGAAACCATATTCACCGAATCCGCGAATCTGGTCAAACACCCGCTCGGCAAATTCCAGCGTGATCCCCTTGGCGATCATGCGCTCGATTAAACGATTGCGATGCCGCTCAATCCGGCCGCTTCGGCGCCAGGCGGCCATATCGCGGCGGAGCTGATCGGCTTCACCCGGTGTATAATCAGCCGCCACCATGGCAAGGCGGATCACCTGCTCCTGAAACAGGGGAACACCAAGGGTTTTTTCAAGCACGGGTTTCAAGCTGGGATGTGGATAATTAACCGGGTCCAGGCCCTCTCGTCGTCTCAAAAAGGGATGGACCATTCCGCCTGTGATTGGACCGGGCCGGACAATGCTGACCTCAATAACGAGATCATAATAACGGCGAGGTTTTAAGCGCGGCAACATAGACATTTGAGCCCGACTTTCAATCTGGAACACACCAACAGTGTCCGCTTTGCAGATCATATCGAAAACCCTCGGATCTTCTTTTGGAATCGTGGCCATCGAATATGACTCGCTGAAATGTGTCTTCAGTAGATCAAACCCTAAGTGCAGCTGCCGGAGAGCACCCAGGCCTAACAGATCTACCTTGAATAGCCCAAGATTTTCAATACTGTCCTTGTCCCACTGGATCACGGTTCGACCGGGCATGGTTGCATTCTCTATCGGAACCAGGGTCGAGACCGGCTCGTGGCCGAGCAGAAATCCGCCTGAATGGATCGAAAGGTGCCGAGGAAAATCCTGAATCTCGTTTGCCAGGTGCACCATGTGCCGGTAAACCGGCCTACGGGGATCGAGCCCCGCCTGGTCTAGAACGTCTTCGGGTATCGGACCTTGCCATGACAGCATCTTGGACAGCCGATCCAATGCAGTTTCAGGAACTCCCAGAACTTTGCCGACATCGCGAATGGCTGAGCGTGGCCGGTACCGAATAAAGTTGGCGACCATCGCAGCATGACTGCGACCGTATTTAGCGTAAACATGCTGGATGACTTCCTCCCTGCGATCGTGTTCGATATCAAGATCGATATCAGGAGGTTCAGCACGTTCGCGTGAGAGAAACCGCTCGAACAGCAACCCCAGCTGAACAGGATCAACCGACGTGATGCCTAAACAATAACACACGGCGGAGTTGGCAGCCGACCCCCTCCCTTGGCATAAAATGTCATGTTTACGGCAGAAGCGCACTATTTCCCAGATCGTCAGGAAGTAGCCGCAGTAATCGAGTTCATCGATTAGATCCAGTTCCTTTTGAAGCAATTGAACCACATCCGGAGGAATTTCTTTGCCATAACGCTCCTGGGCTCCGAGCATGGTCAGCCGCTGCAGCCACTGGATCGTGGTTGTACCATCGGGGAGTCTCTCCGAAGGATACGTATAACGCAGATGATCCAACGAAAAACTGCAACGCTCGGCGATTTCACGAGTACGGGCAACGGCGGCCGGATCGCCTTCATAAAGTTTGACAAAATCCTGAAGGGACTTGAACGCATGCTCGGAGTTAGGTTTGGTAATACATCCCGCATCACCAAGCTTAAGTCGATGACGAATGCACGTCAGAACATCCTGTACCGGTCGCCGCTCCTGAATGTGGTAGAGCACTTCCATTGCTGCAACCACCGGTAGTCCATATTGCCTGGCACGCTGACGCAGCCTTGCCTCTTGATTGACTTCATCGGCGCGTCGGTGTCGTGTAGCCATTGCATATAGGCGGTCCTTGAATGCGTCTCGCAGCATGTGGGCAATGAAAAAGGGTTCGGCCTTTCCGACCAGCAAACTACGTTCACCCCCCCACAAGGCAATTAATTTATCGGCATGATCGCAGATCTCATGCCAGCCGACCACACTTTTGCCTTTCTCTGAGCGCCGCCGTCCAAGGGTAATCAGGCGGCAAAGATTTGCATACCCCTGCCGGTCCATAACAAGTAAAACTAATGTTGATCCGTCTTCAATCGTTATTTCCGATCCGATTATCAGGTGAACTCCAAGGTTGCGGGCTTTTAGGTGCGCTTCGACAGCTCCGTATACGCCGTCACGGTCGGTGAGAGCCATTGCTTTAAGGCCGAGATCACAGCTGGTTTCAACCAGCTCCTGGGGATGACTGGCCCCCTCTAAAAACGAGAAGTTGCTTTTGCAAAATAGAGGAACATAGCCCTCAACATGCCTGTGAGAAAGACGATCGATATGCTTTTTCGCAGAGTTCACTCATCAACCCAAGAATCATCAATTTTAGTGATGGCGCGCACAGGGTTTGGGCGGTGGTATAGCGAGAGTAAATACAAATATGCAAAGAATGCCTTAGGGTTTATTCTATTCTGCCCTGTAAAAACCAACGCTTACGCATCTGGTCATAATACACCCAAAGTATCTCGCCCCGTCGCGTTTCGCAGAAGTAGTAGTCGCGATGCACCGGCTGCCGCCACCATCCGCCGGATAGGATATAAGGCCCGATCAGTCGTTCAAAGCATCCTTTTGTCAAACCTGACCGCGAGGTTCTGCCCGTGTCCGGACTTGACCTGCAGGAGATCGGAATCGGCTTGGTATGAATCCTACGGATAAGGCAGTTTTTGTTTCCGTTAACGGGTCTTGGGTGGGATAGGGTGTCGATTGTTTCCCAGGTAAAGCGTCCTTCAGGCAGGTGCCCATCCAAGAGCCTGGCACAAACTATGGCTTGGTCACCAAGCTCAGCGCGTACACGAGCCAAGGCACGGTTGGCTGCGGCCAAATTACGCTTCGGTTTGGTTTCAAATAGAAACTGCTGCTCAGACATGGCCTCAACATACTGACCTGACAATGCAATCTCGGTCACACCTTCGGAAAGCGTATTGATGGACTGCAGCCTCAATCGAATCAGTTCAAGCAGCTGACGGACATCGCGTGTGGGGGCAGCAGGTCGAATACGTTCCATGTGTTCTGCGATTTGAGTGAAACGAAACCGGATCTGGACCTCTGCCAGAGCAGGAGCCCGATCGATCAGTATCTTGAGCAGTGATCGAAGCAGCCGCTCGATAATGGCCATTAAGCGGCCCATATCGATTTCAGGGTAGTCCAGCACCAACCGTTGGGTTGCTGGAAACCGTGGTATTTCAGGTTGAAGCGGAAGATCGAACGCTCCTGAAGCAAATCGATGCAGTTCATGGGTTTTCTGTCCGAAACGCTTGATGATCCCCTCTGCGGGTAGCTGGATGAACTGGCCGACGGTTTGGATACCGAGCTTTGCCAGCAAATCCCGGATTTCAGGTTCAAGTGCGAGCCGATCAAGGGGGATGCTTCGGGCGGCAGATTGCTCTTCATAAGGGCTTTTAAGTACCAGGATTCCCCGCCTGGCTTTGGCGAGTGCGTAACTTCCGAAGCGGTTAAAGCCCACCACAACCGTAACTTGAAAACCATTACGGGACATGTCCGATTGAATGCCGTTCGCCCAATTGGTCAGAGATTTGTAAAGCCGCTCGAGGCCTGAAGCGTCCAACCAGAATACACCGGGCTCATCAACGGCCGGTTCGATACGCGGACTAAAGCATATCAAGCGTTTACTTATAAAATCGAGCGCTTTTTTGATTTCCTTGTCCGGAACGACCGCTGCGCGCAGGCTGCCGGTCAGGGTCAGCCCCGCCGCATATCGCATACCGGCTGTGATTTTGAACCTGCGAGCATGTTCATTAACCTGGAGAATGGTCCCCTGAGGTTTGTCGGCGTCCACAACGGCTGTCGGCTGGTTGCGCCAATCCGGATTGTGGCGCAGAAGGAGCTGCACAGGTAGGTCCGGCAGGTTAATGCAGGCCATCCGGTCCACGGCATACCTCCACATGAGACCAACCCGGCCCACGGCTCTTATCCTTTATGACATGTGCCATACACCTGAAATGATTACTATTTTCCGTCATCCTCTCAGTGTGAACCCGCAAAGATACCAGAGAGCCCAAAGAGGGCTGACTGTATTCTTTTTCGGTAATGCAGAGCAAAGCCGTATGGTGTCGCCTGGCCTGTCCGGCAAGTCGGGACTGCGCGTGCTGCGGCAGATGTGCTTTGACTCCGAGGTCTAAAACAACAAGGCCAAAGGCACCTGATCGCAGAAGGTGCTCAGCCGTCCGGGCAGCCGCAATCGATTCGGAAACCCGAATAACGACCAATGCTTCAAGATCGATTCCGGCATCCGCTGCATCGGGAGGAAAAAAAATACTATCACGAGTCGTCATCCAGGCCACTGGCTCGCCCTGTATCTGAACTTCGAGCACCAATCGGAACACCAGTGTCAGACCGGCTCCGGCGGAATTGCTTGATATTTCCGAAAAACGACCGGCAAAGGTATGCAGGCACCACTCAGCCGGGGCTTCAATATGTATTGGCAGCTGTCGCCGTCCCCTGGTCTCGAGATCGATACTGGAATTCGCAGCCTCAAATTTAGACGCAGCCGAATCCAAGAGATCTATCCTGGGCACATTGTTCATGATCGCTCCATGTATCGCCGTACTTCGATTACCTTGCCTAACAACCTAAAATCTTCGCTTTCCGGAATAATTGGCTCGAAGTCGGGATTTTCTGGATGCAGCTCGACACGGTTTTTGCGGATCCGCAGCCGTTTTACGGTCGCCTCATCTCTGACGAGGGCGACGACAATATCGCCTGATTCGGCAGTGGGCTGACGACGTACGACGACAATATCACCATGCAGAATACCGGCAGCGGTCATACTCTCCCCCCGCACCCGAAGGCCGAATAAATCCTCGGAATCATGGTGGGTCTGAATCGGAAGGTAACCTTCAAGATCTTGGGCAGCTAAGTCCAAGGGACCGGCCTGTACCCGTCCTAACAGCGGCACAAGTCGAGTGGGCCCCTCAAGTGTAGTGATCTCCGGTAAGCGGTAGCTTCGGGCTTTGCCCTTTTCTTTGGCCAGCCGCCCCTCTCTGACAAGTATCTCGAGATGCTGCCTGGCCGTTTGTACGGACCGAAAACCAAAAGCGTCCTGCACTTCTCTAATGGTTGGCGGTAAGCCCCTCAGCAAGCGATCACGGATAAAACGAAACACCTGCTCGCGGGTCTGTCCTGCTGGTGTGCGCCCCATACGGCCCTCCATCGACTCTATGAATTAATCATGACTTACCAAACAAATGTATGCTATAATCTAATATACTGTACAAATGTATGCTATGTCAAGAAGGTATTTTTAGAATTTTTCTGTTACATGTATTTCTAAATAAAGATGGGCGTCGGTTTTGACTTGATTCTAAACGGTCAGTCGAATAGGCTACAAATCGATACGTCCAAAAAAGAGGAGGAATTTTCAAAAAATGGATAAAATCAGCATATCCGTAGAAAATGTGTCCCTAGAGGCAGAATTATTTGATACACCCACGGCACGCAAGATCCTTGACGCGCTGCCGTTTGAAAGCGCAACGAATGTTTGGGGGGATGAAATTTATTTTGACATACCGCTGAGTCTCGCTCAGGAATCTGATGCCAGGGCCGACGTTGAGGTGGGTGATTTGGCGTATTGGCCTGCCGGCCCGGCCTTTTGCATCTTCTTTGGGCCCACCCCTGTCAGCACGGATGATCAACCCCGAGCTTACAGCCCCGTCAATGTTTTTGGCCGTGTTTTAGGCGATGCCAAACAACTTAAGGGCATTTCAAGCAGTGCACGCATTAAAGTAAGCCGCTTAAAATCATAAGCAGGTGTTAACCCATTTTGTACTTGCATAACCAAGTTTATTCTGCATATTACTAAACTCTTATTTACCTACCAAGCTTTGATGGCCGAATCGAATATAGGTATAAGGTAAAAAAGCGGAGCTGATTGCGGAGACGACCATGCAACCTGTTGCCATTGAAGGAACCCTGTCGCCCTGGGAACCCGGCATATTTAGTTTAATTATCTACGTCATTCTGGTGCTGGTGTTCGTTGGATCGCAACTCTTTCTGGCTTCCTGGCTGGGGGAAAGAAAAAAAAGCCCGGAAAAATCTCGACCCTATGAAAGCGGAATCATTCCAACCGGCACCGCCCGCCTGCGGTATCCCGTTCCCTTTTTTATGGTAGCTATTTTTTTCCTTCTTTTCGATGTTGAGGGGGCCTATATCTTTTCATGGGCCATCGCCTGGAAAGATCTCGGTTGGACCGGATGGCTGCAGATTTCATTTTTCATTATTGTGTTACTTCTTGGTCTCGTATACATCTGGAAAAAAGGGGGACTTGAGTGGGGAGCGACAACCAAGAAAAGCTGAACGAGCGGCTCCTGAACAATGCGGATCTCTTGATAAATTGGTCCCGCAAATATAGTCTCTGGCCCATGTTTTTTGGGCTTTCCTGCTGTTTTGTAGAGGAAGCCGCCGCCTTTACCTCCCGTTATGACATGGCTCGCTTCGGAGCCGAAGTTCTGCGGC
>Ga0209536_100012569_pt1 | contig 12299 bp, 14 predicted proteins | sample DeeMarSeWOR28_12_FD_187461 | JGI IMG/M metagenome (GOLD analysis project Ga0209536, IMG submission 187461) | Marine sediment microbial communities from White Oak River estuary, North Carolina - WOR-2-8_12 (SPAdes) (version 2) | ecosystem: Environmental > Aquatic > Marine > Intertidal zone >...
CCCGGGCTGCCATATTTGGATTGCAGAACAGGGGTGTAGAGGTTTGCCTCATGAACCGAAACCAAGAAAGAGGCCACAGCCTTGCGGCAGAGATGAACTGTACCTTCGTGGAGTGGCAATCTTGGGATCGTCTGGAGATAGAACTGTTAGTAAATGCCACCCCGGTGGGCATGTCCGCAACTCGGGACCAGAGTCTGATTTCTGCCCAGCAGCTGAAGGGGGGCATGGTGGTTTTGGACATGGTATACAGACCCTTGGAAACAAGACTGCTCAAAGACGCAGCCACGGCTGGCAGTATCTGCGTTTCCGGGCTGGAAATGCTTCTCCACCAAGGTGTGGCCCAATTTGAACTATGGACTGGCCAAGAAGCGCCAGTTGAAGTCATGCGTCAGGCCTTAGTTGAGTCCCTTGCAGATGAAACAGATTAGAACCATTGATAATCTAGATACGGCTGTTCGTATTCCTGGCTCCAAGAGCATCACCCACCGGTATCTCATTATGGCCGCGCTGGCCGAGGGGAGGAGTCAGCTGCGCAATACTCTCTGGTGTGACGACACCCGTTACACGGCAATGGCTCTCGAGAGCTTGGGGGCCCAGATCATACATTACCCTGAAGCAGCTGAAGTGACTGGTACCGGTGGCAAACTTGACCACCCTTCGAAACCTATTTTTCTGGACAATGCCGGCACTTCTATGAGGTTACTGACTGCAGTGGCCTGTTTGGCTCGGGGCGATTGTATTCTGACCGGGAGTGACCGCATGCACAGGAGACCTATTGGTGAACTGCTGGCCGGCCTACGACCACTCGGCGGGGTGGTTGAGAGCTTAGAAGAAATCGGCTACCCTCCTCTGCACATCCATGGCAACGGTCTTGAAGGCGGGCGCACCCTTGTAGATGCGAGCCGCTCCAGTCAGTTCGTCTCCGCCATTCTTCTGGCAGCACCTTATGCCTCCAAACCGGTCGAGATTGAAATCCAGGGGCTGGTTTCCAGACCGTATGTGGATATCACTCTGGATGGAATGTCCAGGTTTGGTGCGGTGGCCAGTTGGCTGGATGAGGAAACCCTTAGGGTGGAGGCACCTGGGCGCTATCAATCTGGCAACTACGATGTGGAGGGTGACTGCTCTTCTGCCTCCTACTTTTGGGCGGCCGCAGCCATCACCGGGGGGAGAATTACAACACTCAATATCGTTCGCAACAGCCATCAGGGAGACCTGGCGTTTCTGGAACTTCTCTCCCAGATGGGATGCAGGGTTGAGTGGCATGACCATGGAGTGACAGTATTAGGCGGGCGACTTAGAGGAATTGAAGTGGATATGAGTGACATGCCCGACATGGTACCCACCTTGGCAGTAACTGCCGCCTTTGCTGAAGGCACGACGGTCATAGGTAACGTGGGCCACCTCCGAATCAAAGAAAGTGATCGTCTCCAAGCCGTTGCTGAAGGCTTGCAGAGAATAGATGTACAGGTTGATGAGGGGCAAGACAGCCTTACCATTAGAGGCGGAAGTCCTGTGGGTGCTTTAATTGACCCCCATAATGATCACCGGATCGCCATGAGTTTCGCCATAGCCGGCCTGGTCACAAAGGGGGTGCGTGTCAAGGATGAAACCTGTGTGGACAAATCCTTTCCTGAGTTCTGGGACACGTTCGAGGAACTGTATAAGAGTAAGTAGTGGGAGCATTTCAAATTTCACATCTGTCATCTCGCATTTAAGAATTAGAAGTATTATTCAGTACAGCTTTACTTCAAAAATGGACAAATGAGAAATGCGAAATGAGAAATGCGAAATGATAAATGACAAAGACATACACATCGGCATAATCGGCGGTCTGGGGAAAATGGGCCGCTGGTTTCATCGATTCTTCGCTGAGCTAGGGTATCCAGTATCAGTGGCTGACATTGGTACCGAGATGACAGCAGAGGACCTGGCAAGAACCTCTCAGGTGGTGTTGGTGGCGGTACCCTTGCAGCAGACGGTAGAGGTGGTGCACACCGTTGGCCCTCTGGTCCAGGACGATGCCTTGCTTATGGATATCGCTTCACTTAAAAGTGAAGTGGTGAGAACCATGCTTGAGGTCACTTCTGCTGCTGTGATAGGCACTCACCCACTTTTTGGACCTGGCGAACCCAATGTTACCGGGCAAACCATGGTGCTTTGCCCTGGGCGCGGGGAAAGGTGGCAGGACTGGCTCAAGACAATTTTCGTTGAGGCTGGGGCCCAGGTGGAGGTGGTTTTGCCGGAGGTTCATGACTACTATATGGCCGTGGTTCAAGGCTTGACGCACTTCAGTACCTTGGCCCTTGGACTCACAATCGATTCAATGGGTCTCGATCTTGAGAGCTTGAAACGCTTTGCCACTCCAGCATTTCATCGAAGATTGATGGAAATTAGCCATCTTCTCTCCCAAGATGCGGATCTCTACGCGGCCATGCCCATGCTCAATGCAACCTACGGTGTTTTTTATAGAGAGTTCGAAAGAATTATCCTTGAATTGAAGGCAGTAATCGCCAAGAAAGACTCTGAGGAATTCATCCGTCTTTTTGATAAGGCAAAAAGCCACTTCCGTTAACCCATCCTTTACCCTAACGTTGCAAGTTTGCGAGGTTAGGGTTTACCTATGGCAGGTAGTTTTCCTTGCTGTTCGCTGCCAGTCATGCTATAAGAATTACATCTTGCTCTTTGTTTCCTGAACTTTACGTAAATCTAGCCCGGATCTTTCATCACGCCCCGGCGTGACTACGACCGCGGATATGACTGCCCTTCCGGGCGTCCTCGGGTGTCGGACCTTGCGACGTACTGTTGAAGTGCGCCTCAGATCCAATCCCGCGGTACCGCGGGACGGTTGCCCGGTGGCACAGCCTTCTCCACGGTTTCGCGACGACAATTCATGAAACATCCGGGCTCGGCGCACTCCCTATTTTTTGCATCCACTTGGCTGGGAACTGCCCGAACTTAGATTAGTCGCTGGCAGTTCTGAGTGGATGCGGACGGGACTATGGCCGAAGTTATCCAACTGAAGTCTTTCAAACGTAAACAGGCTGCAACCAGAGGATTTAGGTCCTGGTCAAAACGCTTTGGCGAGAAATTAGACGAGCAAACCAGGCTGTCCGATTTATCAGACGAGACCCTGCTTTTTCTTATCTCGCCAGGCGATCAGAATGTATTTGTCCTCTATGAACTTGTCATGGGCGTATTGGATCTCGGCCCGTCTTCCGATTTTTTCCACCTGGATAAAGCGGGGAAAATGGAAGTAATTGACATCTCGATTCATTTACTGGATCAATTTCGCTTTGAATGTATGCGTCGACTCAACTGGTTAAAAAGCGGTGCTGCACAGCCGCTGTCCATTATTGAACTAATAGAACAATACCCGCTTCAGAAAGTACAAGGACCGGCCGCCATTCCATCACTGAACAAGTTCCACCCCAAATACCGGGTGTTCCAGGAACTTCCTGAACTCGAAAGGGAGACTTTTATACGTAAACAGATCCCTGAGGCTATCGAAGAGTTTGGAAGGATGCTTCAAGATTAACTGTGTCGTTTCTTTCTCTAAGCAAGATGGGATTATGATGATAATCGGGTGGTCATTCACCCCTTGAAGAGCTTGGATTCCTTCGAGCGGTTTTTACTGGGATTTCGACAGAAAATCTGGTAGAAAATATACCTGTTTCTCAAGACGTAGGGATTCCGATGCATTCGGAGAATAGCAAGAACCGAAAACTGCGTTTTATGGAATTGATGCAGAGGTGCCTGCCTTTCAAATGGCAGAGATACTGGAACTGTGGCACCAAGGAATTCGACCTCCGGATGATTCTTCAAGATATTGATGATCTGAAAATAACCGTGCAGGATCGATTGCTGCTCACCCTTCTGGCCCGGATATGGACTGGCAAAGAGGAATCCTTGACAGAGATCAAGGAGGCTGTTCATGTTCTGGATGAAGAGCAGCGCGAAATCCTCGCTGACTGGATGGAGGAACAGCGAAACTGTGAGATAAGCTTTTCCCACGCCCCTGCTTGTCCGTGCTGTTCTGGACAGTTCGACTCATCCCTAGTACCCGCCCAAAAGAGAAACTGACACCGCCTCGCCCCGTCTAAATCTTTCACTTGCGAGTTCCTGATTTGATTCTGTATAATTGCGCGCGATTTGTTGCTACTTTGGGCAAGGGGGGGTTTTTTGCGTGTAATGACCTTCAACCTCAGGTTTGAGAATGATCTTGATGGTGAGAACCACTGGCTCAACCGTCGTGACCTCTTGGTGAGGACAATCCTGAAGTATCGCCCTCATGTGCTGGGAACCCAGGAGGGTAAACCCACAATGCTTGCATTTCTAAGTGATAACCTGGCCGGCTATCGGATCTCGGCCGACTCACGTTACTGGGACGACTACTGTCAATATCCTACGCTGTATTACCTGGAAGATTATTTTTCTTTAGTGGAGGGCAGCGAGTTCTGGCTTTCGGAAACACCAGAAATACATCTGAGCAAAAATTGGGATTCGGCCTTTCCTCGGATGATCAGCCATGCCCTCTTGGAAACAAAGAATAGTGGGCAGCAAATCTGGTTTTCAGTAACTCACCTTGACCATATATCAGAGCTAGCCCGCATTGAGGGGGCAAAAATAATTTGCGACTGGGCCGTTGAGCGGACAGCGCCAATAATATTGTTGGGAGACTTCAATGATTTTCCTGGCTCACAAGTGCATCGTATTTTGAGTGCGCCTCTAGGTCCTTTCACCGACAGTTGGCAGGCGTTGGCAAGACCGGAAGATGAACAGAGCTACACCCAACATGGATTTACAGGGGTTCCAACCAAGGGCCGTATAGACTGGATTTTGGCAACACCTGAATTTAGAATTCTTGATGTATCTATCGTGCACGACCACCAGGCTGGTCGTTACCCATCCGATCATTTTCCCTGTTTGGTCGAGTTAGAGTTGGAGGAATAGTTAAACTATCCGGGCCCTCAGAACCCTGCTTTGAGCCACCCCCAAAGAGGGCTTCAGGAGTCTTTGCTTCGCACGGGAGTCATCTGGAGTAATGGAGTGATGGAGTAATGCAGTAATGCAAAGACTTATTAAAAGTTAACTTTTGAGTTAGCTTTTTCCAACACTCCAATACTTCAAAACTCCAGTACTCCAGGACCACTAGCCATCTTTACCGGCAAAACCATTAGAATTTGACCTGGTGCAGAGGACCAAGTTTTCTATATTTAATAAAGGAGGTTTCCCATGCGTATTAGGGCCACTACAACGTTGTTCTTATTTGTCTTCTTGGCCATGTTTTCGAGCCGTGCCTCGGCAGTATCGCTGGAGGATGGCTACTTGAAATATCCCAAAGGTGGTTTGATGTTCAAACTTCCCGCGGGGAACTGGGAAATAGTAAAGAAGGTACCTGCACCGCATGATGCTTTCTCAGTGGGAACAAGGCCTGATGTGGTACTCGCTGCTGGAATTCGCCCGGCGGTGATAAAGATCTGGGTGGTGCGCTCGAGCCGCGACTACTCAAGCAACCTCATTAACGCCTACGGGAAACTCAAAGACATTCTTAAGAATCGCCGGAAGGCAGCAAGAGCTGCAAAGCAATATAAGTATTTCGAATACGAGCTTTTTGACGGCGTGCCTGCGGCTAAGAGTACGATGGCAGCTCAGGTGGAAGACTTTCAGGCACAAGGGCAGGGAGTGGCTCGGATCTATTTTCACAAAGGCAAAACATACTTTCAGTATATTGAACTGCTGGCGGATTCAGATGTATTCGACGGGGTCAAAGAAGAGTTTTCTGAAGCCCTGAAAGAAACCTTCGGTTACTAGCCCTCATCGGTGGACAGTGCCCATCCTGATACACTAGGCACTAGACCGTAAGCACCTACAGATCACTACGCTTCCCATAAAGTGACACAGCTGTCATTGGGCCTGCGCCCTTCATCTGTGGTCATTTGCCTTCGGCGTCAATAGGGCTGGCGCCCGTCATTACGCCTTGCGGCTGTCATTAAGTTGTTTCAACTGTACAATGTCAATTAACTAAGAATGACGGCGAAACGTATTGACCTAATGACGATAAATGACGCCGCAGGCATATTGACAGCGTAGCGTAATGACGGCCACGTCCAGTGGCCAAATGACCATGAACGACCACACGGCGTAATAACCTAATATCCATTGCTCTATACGCACTACCTGAGAGGTAAAGTGTGCCATGAAAGACACCGTTCGTGTTGCCCTTATTCAGGGGAAACCCTATCCAGAATTGGATGATCCTCGCAATGTGGGCCATGCCATAACACTGCTGGAAAAGTGTCGTGGCAAGGATGTGGATGTGGCCTGCCTGCCTGAGTATTTTCCGTGGGGTGGTGAAGAAATTCTGGCAGATATGGCAAGTAGACTTCGCTGTTACATTGTTGCAGGCCTCATAGAGGATATGGGCAACAAAAGATTCAATACGGCCACACTATTTGATCGTAACGGCCGTATTGTGGGTCGGCAGCGTAAAGCCCATACAGGCACTATGGAGCGTCGCCATTTTGGGGTTGCACCTGGCAACACCATCTGGAAGGTGTTCAAGAGCGATTTTGGGAAGATAGGTTTTCCGGTCGCCATAGATTTCTGGGGGCAGCCCGAGGCGGCTAAAATGGTTGCTGACAAGGGGGCAGACCTCATCATTAATTTGTCCATCTTCCCGATTCTCCGGGGTCACTGGAAGCAAGGCGCTTTGGCGCGAGCATTTGATAATTTCATTCCGGTTATCGGTGTCAATACTGCGGATTTTAACTGTCGGGTCCAAGGCAGGGTATATCGTCACCACGGAGGCGGTAGCATGATCATTCAGCCGCCCAAGCTGGTAAGGGAAGATGATTTCGCCCTGTGGCTGCGATCCTTGGACAGCCTGGAGAAGTGGGTTACGGTGGAACTCGATAAGCGTGAACAGGTATACATAGGTGAAATTGACCTGGAGACCGCCCGCAGATTTCGCGCCGAATTCTGGGAACGGCTGGGCATCCGCCGCCATCGCATCCAGTGACACAAGACGATCTATAACCACAAAGGGCACCAAGAGCACAAAGCAATTATCCTTTGTTTATCTCTTTGTGGCCTTTGTGTTCTTTGTGGTTCAGTCCCACTACCCATATGGTCAAATACGTGATATTTTAAGTTAAATTTACGAGGTAGTAAATCAAACTCAAGTCGCCATACTCGTGACTCGGAGATCTGATGCTCTGGTTAAAACGTTTCTGGCCATTACTCCTCGGCTTGCTGTATCTGGTTAGCCCCATAGATGCCATTCCGGACACCCTTCTGGGTCTGGGTTGGGCGGATGATATTGTACTGTTGCTTCTCGCCTTCTGGTTGGTGAAGCGCATCATAGGGGGAGCCGGCCAGACGGAGAGCTACAATTCCAGCAGGCCAAGCCAAGGGGAATCGGAGCCATCCGCGGAGAAGGATCCCTACAAGGTTCTCGGTGTGTCTCAGAACGCAACGCCAGAGGAAATCAAGAGCGCTTATCGTAAACAGGCCCAGCGCTACCATCCGGATCGTGTCTCGCACTTAGGTGAGGAATTACAGCAACTGGCCAAGCAAAAGTTCCTGGAGATCCAGAAGGCATACGAGATTCTAATGAGGAATTAAGGAATTAAGGAAATTAAGAGACTAGGCTTCGTTCTTTTTCCAATCCCTGAATCCCTAAATCCCGAAATTCCTAAATCTCTGCCGTTTCGATTTTAGGGACTCGTGAGTTCCGGAGGGGACTCGGTTATGCTCATCGATAAACTTAATCTTAAACTAGTGAACATTGAATGCATGCCCACGTCGACGAAGTTTAATGCCATCATTGACCTGGAGGTAGATATTGGTGACTTGCTGCCTTATCTTGCCACGGAGATTCGGGGATGCACCTATATTGATGGCATGGACGAACTCAACTATATGGCCAAGGGCCATATTATCGCTATAAGGCCTAAACAAATCACAGTAACTGCTTTGCGGGACGAGGCTGAAGCGCAGCAGGTATGCGAAGATCTCAAAAGTGTGATCAATGAGGTTTACCAGCGTCGGGAGAGCATTACGCCCACACTGTATAAACGGGCCCGCCTCGATCCTCTCAGCGTATTTCGTGAGCTTCCTCAAACCAATTGCGGAGATTGCGGTGAGGCTACCTGCATGGCCTTTGCCGCCCGGGTGGTGATTAGAGAGTTGCCTGCAAGCAGCTGTGTATATTTGCTGCAAAGGGAATATGAGAGCAACCGCGAAAGGCTCTGGGAGATGCTTGAGCAAGCCGAGTACGATTTGGAGTAAAGAGAATTGAGATTGTAGATTGCAGATTGCAGATTGGCGATTGAGGTAAACTGTATTTTTGTTGATTGGTGTCGGCCAGCTCAATCTATGCAAACTCTGGCGGACTCGAGTTTGTGGTTCCAAATCTAAAATCTAAAATCTACAATCTAAAATCTTTTGGGAGGTTTTGAGACCAGTGACTGGTGAAAATGAATCTATGACGTTAAAACAACAACAGGACATGGTTCGTATCCACACGGTGGAGAATCGCTTTGAGGCTGATCTGTTGGTTCAGGCACTGCGTCAGGAGAACATACCAGTGCTACTTCGCCGCTTTGAAGAGACCGCCTATGACGGTTTGTTTGTGACGCAGATGGGCTGGGGTGCTCTTCTGGTGCCTGGGGATTACGAAGAAGAAGCAGCAAGAGTCGTCAGTCGAGTGCTTGAGAGCATTGATGATGGTGCCGCAAAGGTGCCCGCCACTGGTGAGGAAAAGGAGGAACAGTAGGAGGCAGAAGGCAGCAGGCAGGAGACAGAGGGCAGAAGACAGAAGCTAGGCACTAGACACTGGGCACTAGGCACGACAGGATGACGCGGAGATACGGTGACACGACGCACACAAAGACAAATGTCGATTTACAGGTGAGTAAATGAGTGATTTGAGCAAAGAGAAAAGAGGCATTTACGAGGATCCTACGGAAATCGATCCCGATTTATGGAGCGAGCTTCTGTCCAGAGACGTGAACGAGGTATGTGCTCAAGCCTCGGTCCGTTATGATCAGGTTAAGGGCTGCTACCAAATTCCATTTCTAAACCGGACTTACGGGTGTTATCCTGAGGCGCGCTTGATCGAATGTTTCGAAGATGGCGGCCCAGAAAGACTTTCCTTCCAGTTTTATCTTGTCTTGTTAACCTATCTGCTTCGCGCTCAGCCTATCGGTTTGACTGGCCGGATGGTGACCGGAAAAGAAATCAAGGGTGGAGATTTTTTTTTTAGAGGGCCTCATGCCCTGTTCACTCGGCCATTGGAAAAACGCTTCGGCCATGATGGTCCAACCTTTCTTGAAGCAGGACAGCGCCTCGGTGGTGGAGAGACTGATTTTGGTGATGTCTCTTTTCGACTTTGGCCTCTGCCAAAAATTCCCTTGGGCTATATTCTTTGGTTGGGGGATGAGGAATTTCCGGCGAAGGTGGTGGTGACTTTCGATGGTTCGGTGGAGCAGCAGTTGCCTTTGGATGTTATCTGGGCTCTCGTCAATCAGGTGGGCGGGGCGATTTTAAGGGAAGCGAAGAGCCTGACCTCCTAGCAGGAGGTCACTTCACCTGTGGATTTCGCATTTCACATCTGTCATTTTACATTTTGAGGTTACGATTGAATCCCCAAATTTGATGCAAAATACCAAATGCCTAATGAGAGATGATAAATGCGAAATGAAAATTGATCCGGCTTGACAGAAAAACTCCTTCTTGCTAACTAGCACGATTCAAAGGTTATATCCTAAAGACCAGGAGAAGATGATTTGGCCAAGAGAAAGATCCGGAAAAAGGCACTAAAGAAGCCCGATGAATTCATAACATTCAGTAGCAAAGTGATAGCCTGGTGCCGGGATAATCTGAAGATTGTTGTCGGAGCAGTCGCGGTAGTGGCTTTCCTTCTCATAGCCACCAGTGGGTTTTTTGTGTTTAGGGCCAGTCGTGAAACTAAGGCCAGAAGCCTTTACGAGCAAGCCGTCGCTCTCTATCCTGCCGATTCTACGGGCAATCTTAGCCCTCTTGCCTATGCAGCCTCTGCAGCCAAGATGGAAGAAGTGAAACAACGCTACCGCTCCACCACAGTGGGGATCAATGCTTTGGTGGACCTGGGGAATATTTATTTCCAGCAGGCAGAGTATGATAGGGCTATTACCTGCTACAATGATTTCCTCCAGCGTACTGATCTGAGCCATTCCCTTCATGACCAGGTCCTGGAGAGCCTGGGAGAAACCCAAGAGGCCAAGGGGGCTTTGCAGGTGGCCTTGGAGGTTTATCAGCGTTTGGCCAGTGAAGGTGCCCCGGTATACAAGACTCAGGCTCAGCTGTACCTCGGCAGGGTCTATGAAAGCATCGGCGACCAGCAAGAGGCGATAGCCCGCTACCAAAACTATCTCAAGGAGAATCCAACCGCTCTTGATGGCGAGTGGATAAAAACAAAACTGAGACGCTGGCAGCAGGCTGAGTTTCCCGAGCAACAAGGGTGAAAGGTAAGACCAGAATTAACTTGACAACAATCCTAGTCTTTTATAACTTGACGCTCCAGAGGGACAGGGGAGATTAAGAGTCTATGATATTTACCGGCTTTCACTTAAGTTTTCCCTTCGGCGGCTTTTTTTTTCCGAAGTCCGCCCCTTGGTTGAAGAAATAAGCCGGTACAGAGGTGAGCATCTAAGGCCATGGGCGGACAGGGAAACAAGCCCATGGCTTTTTTATTTAAAGGCCGTGGGTTAGCCCGAACCCACGGCCTTTTTGCTGAAGAGTTCTAGGATCAATAGCCAGGAACAGACCATGACTCGAAAGTCAGGCTGCATACAACCGGGACGACTTCATCATGTTTTCGTAGGCTTACTGCTGCTCACTGTAGCAGTGTCGATGTTTCTGGGTTCAGGGATTCCTGCCCAGGCCCAGACGGGCAAGCCTCCCATCGATTTACCCCCCGAACAAGTTCTCGAATTCGGACATTATCTCTTTTCCCAACAGGAGTACTTCCGAGCCATCGGCGAGTACCAGCGCTTTCTATTCCTCTACCCTGATCATTTCCAAGCACCTAATGCCGCGTTAAGAATTGCCCAGTGCTATGAGCGTGGCAAACGCTGGCAACAGGCACTAGAGGCAGTAGATGCTTTTCTCCGTGAATACCCTCAGAGCGCTTTGAGGTGGGAAGCCCGTTTCCTGAAGGCTGCCGTTCTAAATAAGTCGGGTAAAGGGGAAGAGGCCAGGGGGGAGTATCGGGCTATTATCGAGGATCGGCCCGGCAAGCCTCTGGTGGCAGAGGCCCGTTATCTTATTGGTCTAAGCTATGCCAAAGATGGTAGATGGTTGGAAGCTGACCAAGCTCTCAGCCAGGTGGGAAGTGAAGATTTCCTCCATGGCGAGGCAGTGGAAGTGCGGCAAATAGTGGCAGAGGAGTCTGAAGCGAAGCGGAAAGATCCTGCCTTGGCCGGCTTTCTAGCGGCGATCTTGCCAGGATCAGGCCACCTTTACTGTAATCGACCTCGCGACGCAGCTCTGGCTTTCGTGTTTACCGGCGGTTTTGCCTGGGCCACCTATGAAGCTTTCAATCAAGACAATGATGGGCTGGGCGTAGTATTGGCGCTGATTACCACTGCTTTTTACGGTGGCAACATTTATAGTGCTGTGAACGTGGCTCACAAATACAATGATCGGGAAGTACGGAGACAGCAAGGACGTCTTGCTCCCTACGAGCGGGTGGGTTTCGAACAACCTCGAGCGTCTTCGGTGGGTCTTGCCCTGAAGTTTTCATTTTAGTCCCAAGGTGTGCTTTACGGATTGGTGGGCGAGGCCGTTGCCGGCGAACAAGGTAACAAGTATTTGCAGCGATAAGGAGGGTCTATGATTTACAACGAAGAATATGAAACCATGCCCAGGGAGGCTCTAGAGGCTATTCAGCTGAGACGACTGCAAACAACGGTCGCCAGAGTGTACAACACCGTTCCCTTTTACAAGAAGCGATTCGATGAGGTCGGCGTAAAGGTTGATGATGTGAGTTCCCTTGACGATCTGCGCAGGCTGCCGTTTACCTATAAAGACAATCTGCGGGACAACTACCCCTTTGGGATGTTCACGGTGCCCATGGACGATGTAGTTCGAATCCACGCCTCTTCGGGAACCACCGGGAAGCCAACCGTGGTGGGCTACACAGCCCGGGACATCCAGACCTGGTCTGAACTCATGGCGAGAACCCTCATGGCAGGCGGTGCCACCAGGGGAGATATGATTCACAACGCATACGGCTATGGCCTATTCACTGGTGG
>Ga0209536_100012570_pt1 | contig 12298 bp, 11 predicted proteins | sample DeeMarSeWOR28_12_FD_187461 | JGI IMG/M metagenome (GOLD analysis project Ga0209536, IMG submission 187461) | Marine sediment microbial communities from White Oak River estuary, North Carolina - WOR-2-8_12 (SPAdes) (version 2) | ecosystem: Environmental > Aquatic > Marine > Intertidal zone >...
GGCCGGATTAACACCGCAACTGACTTTTTCATATCTGCCCCCGTTTTATCATCCACTTCCAACACCCCAAGCGATGTTTCGACTCGCCTATCCCCCAGCCATTTCCCTTCGATTATATTGCCAAGACCCAAAAAATTCGCCACCCACCCAGAAGCAGGGTGTAATGCTACTTCTGCGGGCGTGCCATCCTGCGCAATCAAACCGTCGTGCAACAACAGGATTCGATCTGCAATGGCAAAGGCTTCCTCCTGGTCATGTGTGACATAAATCGCGGGGACTCCACTGGCGTGCAGAATGCTGCGCAATTCATCTAGCAGGTGATCGCGCAAAGCCCGATCCAATGCACCCAACGGCTCATCGAACATCAACAAGCGCGGACGGGGAGCCAGCGCACGTGCCAGGGCGACACGCTGCTGTTCGCCCCCTGAAAGTTCAGTCACGCTCCGGTTTATAAATTCACTCAAATTTACCTGATTTAATGAATCGGCTACGCGCAATTTAATTTCATCCTGCGGCAGGTTTTGCACTTTCAGGCCAAAAGCCACGTTCTCTGCTACCGTCAGGTGCGGGAATAATGCATAATCCTGGAAAACCAATCCAAACTTGCGCTGATGCGTTGGCACGGATTCCAGATCTGCCCCATTCCACAACACCTGCCCATTTTCAGGTTCTTCCAACCCGGCAATGATGCGCAGCAGCGTAGACTTCCCGCTACCCGAAGCCCCAAGCAAGCAAACGGTTTCACCTGCCTGAACAGAGAAAGTGATGCCAGAGAGCAAAGGTTTGTTTTCGTAGGTTTTGTGAATATCAATCAGTTCAAGCATAATTTCTCAACACAATGAACACAAAGAACACTAAGGAAAAATCTTTGAGAACTTCATGTCACTTCGACAGGCTCAGTGCAAGCCTTTGTGGTTAAAACTCTCTCGTTCCAGGCAAACGCAATCGTTCAATCATCAAAATTCCAATTGTTGCCAAAGTCATCAAAATGGTCGCCATCGCCATCGCTTGCCCATAATTCAAGCCGCCCGGCTGTGACAGGAATCGATAGATCGCAATCGGGATGGTTGGATACTCTGGGCGGGTCAGCAAAGCCGTTGCACCAAACTCACCCAACGAAACCGTGAACGCAAAAGTCGCTGCCGCCAGCGATGCACGCCAGATGATCGGCCAGTCCACAGCCAGCCAGGCACGGAAAGGCGAGGCACCCAATGAAGAGGCTGCATCCCGCAAACGTTCCGGGATGGAAGTCAACGCAGGCTGCAACGTGCGTATCACGAAGGGTAACGCCACCATGGTATGTGCCAACGGAATCAGCCAGGGTGAAGCCAGCAAACGCAAAGGCGGCTGATTGAAGGAAATAATGAACCCCAGGCCTAACGTCACGGCAGAGGCGCCGAGGGGCAGAATTAGCAACGGATCGAGCCAATGTTCCAGTTTACCGGGTCTTGCTAGCGCAGAGGCCGCCGGGAACCCCATCAACAAAGAGAATAACACCGTCAGCCCGGCATAGCCTAGCGAGTTGAGCGCCGCGCGGATGGGTGGCACATAAAAAAGCGATCCACGCCGGTTAACAAAGAGTTCGCTGTAGTAATCTCCTGTCAAGCCATATTGCACGTCCGCGCGTTCTCCGCGTGCCGCTTCCAGCCGGGAAACAGAACGCAGTGGTAAGGCTAGCATCGGCAAGATAAAGAACAAAATCAGCAAGGAACCCATCCCAATAACAAAGATTTTTTCACCCCACTTTTGAGCGCGACGTAGGTTATATTGAGCAGGACGCGGTGAAACTTGTATTCTTGTCTTTGCCACCACACGTGTGTACAGCACAGAAAATGCCAGCGTGCATAACAATTGAACTGCAGAGAGCAAACTAGCTAACGGCAGGTTGAGCATCTGCAAGGCCTGGATATACGTTTCGACTTCCAACGTGGCGAAGCCGGGACCGCCCAGCAATAGAATTACACCGAAGCTGGTGAAATCAAACAGGAAGACCAGGATTCCCGCCGCCAGCAAAGATGGGCGTAACAATGGTAATGTAATATGCCACCAAACCCGACGATTATCAGCACCGAGTGTGCGTGCGGCATTCATCAATCGTGTGTCAAGCTGTAGCAGAGCATTCCCCACCACGCGGATGACAATGGTTGTGTTATAGAAAACATGCGCCATCAGTATTGCGCCCAGAGTTCCCACAAATTGGAGCGGAGGGTTCTCCAAACCGAAGATGCTCATCAGCCCAAGATTGAACCATCCGCGCGGGCCGAGCAGGGCATTGAACCCGGCTGCGACCACAACAGTCGGCAGCATGAACGGAACCGCCGTCAGTGCGCGTAGCAGCGTTTTACCGGGAAACTCGAAACGGGCAAAGAGATAGGCAGCGGGCAGGCCGAGGAGAAGGGTGAGGAGGGTGGAGAGGGAGGCTTGGTAGAACGTAAAAAGTAAAACGTTGGAAGTGAGATGAAGATTTTCTGCCGTGAGAACTGATGTGTCAAAACTATAGGTGAGAATTCGGCCAAGTGGATAGAAGAAAAACAGGCCGATAAAACCTAGTGGAAGAAGCCATAGCAAAAGGCGAGAACTTAACCAGGACGCGAAGGCACGAAGAAAAATTCTCCGTGTTTCCGTGTCTTTGTGGTTTGTATATAGCAACACTAATTCCTTAACGTAGAACCGTTTCCGTCCAGGTTTGGATCCACTTCTCGCGGTTGGCGGTGATGTCAGCAGGGTCAAGTTGAGCTGGCTGGTCAGGAATCTGGGCATATTGCACAAATTCATCCGGCAAGGCTGCATCCGGATTGACGGGGAAGACAAACATTTGCATCGGCAAATCTTCCTGAAAATCTTTGCTCAACATGAAGTCCACGAATTTCTCAGCCAGAGCGCGGTTCTGGGTTCCCTTTAAAATGCCGACAAATTCAATTTGACGGAAGCAAGTATCAGGTCCGATGATCGAAGCGGTGGGCGCGTCATCCAGCGGAGTCTCGGCAAAAATCACCTCCGCAGGCGGGCTGGAACCATACGAGACTACCATCGGCTGCGGGCCCTGTCCTGAAGAAGCACTGAAGTTGGCATAATAGGCCGTTTCCCAATCGTTGACCACCACCAGCCCGTTATCGCGCAAAGCCGTCCAAAAATCGAGATAGCCGGGATCGCCAAAGTGCGCGACAGTCGCCAGCAGGAAAGCCAGGCCGGGCGATGATGTAGCCGGGTTTTCGACAACCAGCAAACCGTTGTATTCAGATTTGAGCAGGTCTTCGAGAGAGACCGGGATGGGCAAATTATTCTCGGCAAAGTAGGTTTTGTCATAGTTGATGCACACATCGCCATAATCTACCGGGGTCATGCGGTTTTCGGGATCGAGCCGGAACGCGGTAGGAACGTTCGCCAGCGCGGATGGCTGATATGGCTCAAAGATATCGGCTCCGAGCGCGCGGGAGAGAAAGGTGTTGTCCACGCCATAAAAGACATCCGCCAGCGGGGCATCTTTGGTGAGGATGGCCTTGTTGAGCGCCGCGCCGGTATCTCCGCTGGCCAGGAATGTCACCTTTACGTTGTTGGCCCCTTCAAATGCTGCCACCACTTCCTCGCTGATGGCAAATGAATCGTGGGTCATCACGGTCAGTTCGACGGGGCCTTTTGGGGCACAGGCGACCAGCAGGAAAATAAACGAGGTAAACAGAGTAAGAATTTTTTTCATAACATCTCCATTCTGTCAATTTACGATCTACGATTTTCGGCGGTGCACAACCAGCAACAATCCATTTTCGATTTTGACCGAGGCCGACTCGCTTAACATCAAGTTACTGATACCACGAGATTTATCAGGGAACAGAGTCTCACCGTACAGCGGCCATTGCAGACCTTCGGTGCTGACACCTTCCACGGGGCCATGCCAGGGGATTAATGAGACGGTATCTCCGCTTCTTCCCTGGACTTCGACCTGCCCCCCTTTTTCAGCAGATGCCCGACAAAAGAAGACTTCTTCCAACCCATCATCCAGACGGATGTCGATTTTTGGAAGCATTGGGTCAGTTAATATGGACAGGTTGGCAAGGGTCTGGTCGAGGCGGCCACCTAATCCCCCAACGATCAATATGGCGGAAGGCCGCATTTCTACCGCATAGCCTAGTGCAAGCTCGATATCGGTCTCATCTTTGTCTTCGGAATATTGTTCGATATTGACTTCAGCAGATGTCAGTTGAAACAACGTGTCTTCATCAACTGAATCTAGGTCGCCAATGACAATTTCAGGCAGGATACCCATTTTCAACAAATGATTGGCGCCTCCATCTGCTGCAATGAGATAATCACCTGCCTGAAGCAAAGTGCGTGCAGCATCGAGGTCTGGAAGCTCTCCGTTGGCAAAGATTATGATTCTTGGCATAAAAAACATCCTCCGCCGAGGGGAGGATGTACATCGTAAGGTATATTTCCTCCGCCGGCATGATCCGGATCAGGTATTGCGGGTCGAGCGTTAGACGCTCCTCTCAGCCCGTTAAACGGACTCCCCGTTTGATTGTGGAAATGAGTATAAGGCGATGGATTTCCCCTGTCAAGTACTGCGTAATAATACAGGTAACAAGCCCCTCTCTTCCATCCGCTTAGCGGGTGGTTTTCTATTTCGGGCTAATGCCCTAACCCGCTAGAACGATAACGGCAAGCCCCACGATTTCTCGCGGGGCTACCAAAAACCAACTCAGGGGAAGAGAGAAATCATCGGATGCATGAAAAGAATCCGGCCATTCTTTATGTAGGTTCGTGCGTGGGATTGGTCCCGCACCACGAGCAGACAGGTTTATCAAACATCGTGTTGCATTGCACAGCGTTCGAGCAACGGCTGGCTAATATGCGTGGTGGTTGGTCGGGGAGATGGTCTGCCGGATACACAACTTCATTTTCCAGCGCGATCTCGTGCCCAACATGTTCACAGTGCTTCACCATCTGTACTTGCCAAGTGCGCTTTGCCATATCTGCCTCCTGACTACATCTATATTGTACGCATCTCTCCCAAGGTCATCCAGTGACAGCCATCATAAAATTGTATGACAAACTACCTAATTCGGATGACCCGTCTCTCATTTGTCCACTTTAACGGGGTGTAAGACGCAGGAATTGACCACCGTCCGTGGCAATGTAGACTTCACCGGATTGATCCTGCCCAAAAGATGTAATATTCCCAACCGCACCAAACAGGACCTGGTCCTGCCAGCCTTCGTCAGAGCGAATCAGGCCCCAGACGGTTCCCGTGCAATAATCGCCGTAAAAATAGATTCCGCTCCACTCAGGCATACTCCCGCGATAAACATATCCACCCGTCACCGAGCAGCCCTGACCATGATCATACTCTGCTACGGGCGGCTCAAATTGCGCATCCTGCGGAGGTGCGCCATTGTAGCCATGTGTGCCTTCGAAATACTTCCAGCCAAAATTGACTCCACCGGGTGCGCCCGCCGGGATGAAATCGATCTCTTCCCATTGACCCTGACCTACATCACCGATGTACAGGTCGCCGGTTGCACTGTCAAAGGAAATGCGCCAGGGATTGCGCAATCCATAAGCCCAGATCTCGTTCCCAAAGGGGTTGTCAGTCGGAATGGAATAGGGTTCCGCAGAATCCACATCTAAGCGCAAAATTTTTCCCAGGAACGTATCCAGTTTCTGACCGTTACCAAAGGGATCACCTGCCGAGCCGCCATCACCAAGAGCGATGTACAGGTAGCCGTCGAGGCCGAAATCCAGTCCACCACCGTTGTGATTGCCAAAGGGTTGACTCACCCGCAACAATACCATTTCGCTGGATGGATCCCCGATGTTTGGATCAGCTGTAACCCGGTAACGCGCGATGACAGTATCGCCACCCTTATCCGTGTAATTAACAAAGAACAGGCCATTCTCGGCATAATTTGGATGAAAGGCCAGGCCAAGCAAGCCCTGTTCGTTACCTCGGCTACCAACGCGATCACTGATATCCAGATAAGGAAAATCTACCAGCCCCCCATCCTGCACGATGCGAATCCTTCCGACTTTTTCAATGATGAACAGTCGCTCATCGCCCGCATGTTGAATATCAACGGGGCGTTCAAGTCCGGAAACGACCGTTTCCCAGATGTAAGTGTCCGGGTTAGGGAATGTCGTCACATCCGGTGGAGGGGCGGGGGGCACATCTGTGGGAGGCGATGCCGTATCGGGTACCGACGTAGGCGGAACATCTGTCAGAGGCACAGCTGTGTCGGGGATAACCGTGGCAGGCACGGGGTTGGGAGGTGGCGGGGTTGATGTTAACAGACAGGCTATCAGAAATAGTGGTGAAAATACCAATAAAACGCGCTTCATGCCTACATCCTATTCTTCATCATCATCCAGGTCAACGGCTTCGGCATCCACAATTTCATCATGACTGGCAACCGCGTCCATGTTACTGGTCAGGTTCTGCATGTGCTCTTGTACCACATCGGGGGGACAGAACTCGATGAACATGTAGGCACCTAACGAGAGAATCGCCACGTCATCCAATGCGCTCACGCCGGGGACGACGGAGATCAGGTCGAAGGGGAAGAACAGGTATGCCAGCGAAGCCACGGGCAGCAGCTTGATGAAAGGGTTGACGCGGTTATCGCCCATCAAACGGATAATGAGCTTGAAGCGCAGCACCAGATCGCGCATCACGCCCCCACCGGATGAGACTACTAAATCGCCATCTTTTTTCTTTGCCATGGAATGCTCCTTTTTTTAGATTGGCACAATTCGAGAATAGAAATGTTATGGGGGAACCCTTATTTTGGGCTCCTTCTATATACTACGTAACAACATGTATCTCAGTAGCATTATAAAGCACGCCGATGCAACTTTTTAGGGAAAAGTTCATCCAATGAAAGACTACAATTTTAGGAGTTTTTCACATGGAAATGATCATTGACTTCCCCGGCGGCGCGCGTGTAGACGCTCACTTTGGCCCTTACACGGTTCACACCGACCAGCCCCCTCAAGGCGGTGGGGACGGTTCCGCGCCCACCCCATTTGCTGTGTTCCTATCTTCGATGGGCACCTGCGCGGGCATATACGTGCTCGGCTTTTGCAGACAGCGAAACCTGCCCACGGATGGCATCCGCATCGTACAGCACATGCACAGCAACCCGATTACCGGTATGGTCGGCAAAGTTGACCTGGAAATCCAGGTGCCGCCCACCTTCCCTGAAAAGTATCGTTCTTCGTTGGTGAGATCGGCAGAACTGTGTGCGGTCAAGAAGCACTTCGAGCAGCCACCAACATTTGAGATCACGACCAAAGAAGTAGAGATGGCGTAAATTTTTCCGTTGTAGGTGCGTAGCATACTACGCACCTACAACATGTACGCCTGTACCTAAATATCCCAATCCTTAAAAATCCGTATAGGTTCCATGCCGGGGGATATGTTTGATATTGTACGGTGTCACCTGGTAGACATAGTAATTCAACCAGTTCGCAAATAACAAATTGGCGTGTCCGCGCCAGAGCACTTGCGGCGGGCGGGACGGGTCGTCATTTGGGAAGTAGTTCCTGGGGACTTCAATGGGACGCCCCAGCTTGACATCGCGGTCATACTCGCCCTTCAGCGTGAGGGGGTCGTACTCCGAGTGGCCAGTGACGAAGATATGCCGTTCATTCTTCGAGACTGCCAGGTAAGCACCTGCATCATCCGAAACAGCCAGCAGTTTAAGGTCGTTGACCTTTCTCACTTCCCTAGCACTGACGCCTGTGTGCCGGGAATGCGGTGCGAGGAAAGTGTCGTCAAAACCACGCAAGAGTTTCTCATTACGGGCGAGAACTCTATGCTCGAACACACCGAACATCTTCTTGGGCAAGGGATATTTTTTGACACCATAGCGATGATACAGTCCAGCCTGCGCACCCCAGCAAATGTACAGGGTGGAAAAAACGTTGGTCCTGGCCCAATCCATGATGGTACACAATTCTTCCCAGTATTCCACCTCTTCGAAAGGCAAGTGCTCTACTGGCGCGCCGGTAATGATCAAGCCATCGAATTTCTCTTTGCGCACCTGTTCCCAGGTAAGGTAATGCGCGACCAGGTGATCGGCAGCGGCGTTTTTTGGTTCGTAGGTGGCTGTTTGCAATAAAGTGATTTCTACCTGCAAAGCACAGTTACCCAGCAGACGCAGCAACTGTGTTTCGGTCTCAATCTTGGTGGGCATTAAATTAAGGATAGCCACCCGCAACGGACGGATATCCTGGTGCTCGGCGCGCTCGTGCCCCATCACAAAGATATTTTCTCGTTCCAGGATGCTGCGCGCGGGTAAAGTGGTTGGAATTCTAACTGGCATACCCACCTCCTAGCGCAGGGCCTGATCGAGGTCCCACAAAATATCATCAATATCTTCGATGCCGATGCTCAAACGCACGAAATCGGGACTGACACCCGCCGCCACCTGTTCCTCGTCCGAAAGTTGGCTGTGCGTGGTGCTGGCCGGGTGGATGGCCAATGACTTGGCATCGCCCAGATTGGCGACATGGCTGAAGAGTTTCAGATTGTTGATGAATTTCGCGCCCGCTTCCCGTCCGCCCTTGACACCGAATCCCATCATCGCGCCGGGGCCTTTGGGCATGTATTTCTTCGCCAGTTCGTGGTCTGGATGGTTCTCCAACCCCGGATACTTGACCCAACTGACATTCGGATGCTTATCAAGAAATTCTGCCACCGCTTGCGCGTTTGACACATGCCGTTCCATGCGCAGGCTCAACGTTTCAAGGCCTTGAAGCAACTGCCACGAGTTAAACGGCGACTGGCAAGCACCGATATCTCGCAAAATACCAGCCCGCGCCTTGGAGATAAAAGCCAGCGGCCCAAAATCATCCGCGTAGGACACGCCATGATACGAAGGATCAGGCTCGACGAAATTCGGGAAACGCTCGTGATTCCAATCAAAATTGCCGCCATCCACGATCACGCCGCCCATGCTGGTGCCGTGTCCGCCGGTGTATTTGGTGGTCGAGTGTGTGATGATATTCGCGCCCCACTCGAACGGACGGCACAGGTAAGGCGTGGCCAGCGTGTTATCGATCATCAACGGGATGTGAAACTCCTGCGCAATTTTTGCGGCCTCTTCCAACGGGAAAACATTCACCAGTGGATTGCCGAGCGTTTCACCATAAATAATCTTGGTGTTTTCTTTTATTGCGCGCCGGAAGTTTTCCGGATCAGACGGATCTACAAACGTCACGTTGATGCCCAGACGCGGAAAAGTGAATTTGAACTGGCTGACCGTCCCGCCATATAAGGTAGCCGCCGAGACAATGTGGTCACCCGCCTCACAAATCGCAAAGATAGCCGTCGCCTGCGCGGCGTGCCCCGAGCTGACTTCCAATGCCCCTACGCCTCCTTCCAGGTCTGCCATGCGCTGCTCGAGCACATTGCTGGTCGGGTTGCTGATACGGGTGTAGATGTTACCTGTTTCCTCGAGAGCAAACAGACGGGCGGCGCGATCGGTGCTTTGCAGGTTATAGGCTGTAGTTTGGTAGATGGGTACAACTCGTGAGCCGGTCGTCTCCTCGGGTGTATATCCCGAATGCAATTGCCGGGTGGTGAATCCAAATTTTCGATCTATAGTAGCCATGAAAGCCTCCTGTGTTTTTTATCCGCCCATACCGTGAAGAGGCAAAGAAAAACCTCTTCTGGTAAGTAAGAAGAGGCAAAGCGCATCATCTTATCTTCCAGAATAATCTGCCGGAATTGGCACCTTGACCTTTGGTCTGGTTGCCGAGACTTCACAGGGCCGGTCCCTCAGTCTCTCTGGATAAGAGCGAATATTTGTTTGTTGGGCGCGTTTATATCACAGCCATCTGGGGGCGTCAAGCATTTTTTACGCAGGAGCTGCAACACACTTACAAAAAGTGGGTTGCACCTTTATAATGACGGACATGCCCTATCTGGTAGACGGACACAACCTGATCCCCAAAGTGGGACTGCGCCTTGATTCCTTCGATGACGAACTGGAACTGGTGACGATCTTGCAGGAATTCAGCAGACTGCACCGCAGACAGGTGGAAGTCTACTTCGACGGCGCACCAGCGGATCAGGCCGGAACCCGGAGGCTGGGGACCGTTAAAGCGTATTTTGTCCGTGCCGGAACCACTGCCGATGCCGCAATCGCTCGGAGACTCAGGAAGATGGGCCGCGCCGCCAAAAACTGGACTGTGGTCAGTTCCGACAGGCAGGTGCAGGCCGAAGCGCGAAATGTCCGCGCCGAAGTACTTTCATCAGATGAGTTTGCTCGTTTGCTGTATCAGACACCACGCGGTGAAACAACGAAACCCGCCGCCGACAGGAAAATCTCGCCTGCCGAGGTGGATGAATGGATGAAGATCTTTGGTTCCAGAGGGCATAGAACAGAATAATAGGAGTTCCGGGGGATAAAATAGGATAATTTTACTCAAATTTCTAATGTTATTTTAATGTTATTGGGACTATTTAGGTGTATATTATTGACAACGACACCTGCCCTCCCTTTTATTGGTATTTAGGTGTCACCCACCGAACAATCTGGACAGCATGTCCCCCCCATGTTGAACAGACGGTGGTGTCCCTCCCCCCTCAAGACCAGCAGGCACTTCGGTGCCTGTTGGTCTTTAAGAGCGCATATAAAAGTGCGTTTAACCTTTCTGATAACAGGTGCAACGCACTTTTCAGGTTAACGTATAATATGCCCATGACCACCGCCTACGCCTTTGTCCCCTCCCCCCAACACGAATACCCTGACCATCCCGAACGCCCAGGCCGCCTGGATGAACTGACGCCTAAACTAGATTCGTTTCAAGCCGAAAAGCTGGATGCCACCCCTGCCAAACACGAAGAGATCGCGCGCGTACACGTGCCTCGCCTGATTACCGGGCTGGAGCGAGTCTGCCACGAACAGGCACCCGGCATCATTGACTACGCCCCCACCTTCGTCACGCGGACATCTTTCGAGGATGCCCTGCTGGCCGCAGGCGGGACGCTGGCCTGCACGCGCATGGTCATCAACGGGGAATACGACAACGCTTTTTCCATTGTCCGGCCACCGGGGCACCATGCCGAGCCGGATAAAGCCATGGGATTCTGTATTTTCAACAATATCGCAGTGGCCGCCCGTGACGCGCTGGCACAGGGGTTGGAGCGCGTGCTGGTCGTGGATTATGACGCTCATCATGGCAACGGCACGCAAGCGGCGTTCCTGGAAGATGAGCGCCTGGGGTACATCTCCGCGCACCAATGGGGCATTTATCCCGGCACAGGTTGGATAGAAGATGCGCCGCACGCCAAAGGACGTATCGTCAATGTGCCCTTACCCGCTTACGCCGGCGACCAAGCCTTAGCGCGCATCGCGGACGAGGTCATCCAGTCGATGGTGGAGCGCTTCAAGCCAGGAATGATTCTGGTCTCAGCCGGGTTCGATGCACACTGGAGCGATCCACTTACCGGGCTGGGAGTATCGTCAGCGGGATTTTTCAGCATCTCGAAGCGGCTGGTGGAAATGGCCGAGGAGCACAGTGGCGGGAAAATCGTCTTCGTGCTGGAAGGCGGCTACGATCCGACGAATGTGGCCAACGGGATCGAAGCAGTTTTCGAAGCGCTGGCAGGCAGCGGGTCCGAGTTTGATGCGAGGGATCCCAGTCCGCATGGTGAGCCGGATATCGAGGCGCGATTAGATGAAGTCCGCAGGTGGCATGGGTTCTAATTTCTCGCTGCCTGCACCGGTGGCGCAGACACAGGTGAGCGGAGGGCTTTGCCCGCAGTCGAAGGACTAATAGATGATTCGCCTCTTCGACTTCGCTCCGCTCCGCTCAGGGAGAAAACATTTTTTGATAAAATTCCCCAAAGGATTTCTTTAGGAGGCATCATGGCACGCAAAAGCAAAGGCTTTATCGAACTGGAATGGACTTGCCCAAACTGCGAGACGCGCAACAAGGGGTTTGACAAGACCTGCGTGAACTGCGGCGCGCCGCAACCGGATGATGTGCAGTTCGAAGCGCCCAGCGAGAAAAAGTTCGTTTCTGAGGAAAAGGCCAGCGAATTGAGAAAACGCGGCGCGGACATCCATTGCGGATTCTGCGGCACGCGCAACCCGTCTACAGCGGAAACCTGCTCACAGTGTGGTGGCGATTTGGCCGAGGGACAAGCGCGACAGGCCGGGCGCGAGCTCGACATGTCGGCCAAGAAGGCTCCAGAAAAGCTGATTTGCTCCAACTGCGAGACCGAGAACCCGGGCACGAATGTCAACTGCCAGGAATGCGGCGCGCCCCTGCCGCGTCCTGCCGCGCAGACGCC
>Ga0209536_100012571_pt1 | contig 12297 bp, 11 predicted proteins | sample DeeMarSeWOR28_12_FD_187461 | JGI IMG/M metagenome (GOLD analysis project Ga0209536, IMG submission 187461) | Marine sediment microbial communities from White Oak River estuary, North Carolina - WOR-2-8_12 (SPAdes) (version 2) | ecosystem: Environmental > Aquatic > Marine > Intertidal zone >...
ACTGCGGTCGCCCTGATGCTTATCACGCTGCTTGCGGGTTGTGCGAGCGTGCCGGTCATGGCGCCGGTCGAAAATCCACCCGTCGCCGAGCCACTGAAACCCGTCGTAATCAGGGGGCGCCCTGTCATCGCCTTCGCGCTCGGTGGCGGTGCGGCGCGTGGATTTGCTCATGCCGGGGTGCTCAGGGTGCTGGAGGCGAATGGCATCCGGGCGGATATCGTGGTCGGGACGAGTGCCGGCAGCGTGGCAGGGGCGCTGTATGCGGGCGGCTACCGTGGCGATGCCCTCGTGACCGCCGCCAGCGAGCTGGAGATCGGCGATCTTGCGGACTGGACGGTACCAAACCGCGGCTTCATCAGCGGCGAACGCCTGCAGAAGGTGATAAACGACAAACTGAGCAACAAACCGATCGAGGCGCTCGACGTGGTCTTCGTCGCCATCGCGACGGATCTGCAAACGGGAAACGCAGCGGCCTTTACACGGGGCAATACGGGCATGGCGGTGCGGGCATCGAGTAGCGTTCCGGGCCTCTTTCTCCCGGTCACCATTGATGGTCATGATTACGTCGACGGTGGACTGGTCAGTCAAGTACCCATCAAAATCGCCCGCAGGCTGGGTGCCGATGTCGTCATCGCCGTCGACGTTTCCAGGCTGCCGAAGCATAACACCCGCCTCAACAGCACCCTGGACGTGCTGCATCAGGCCCTACTCATCATGTCGCAGGCAATTGTCGACGCCGAGGCCGGTGACGCGGACGTAATGATTCGGCCCGACGTCAGCGATATCTCGCTTGTTGGATTTGACCAACGCCCGAGCGCGATTGCTGCAGGGGAACGGGCCGCCCTCGCATCGGTCACCCGCATCAAGGAAATTGTCGGCCAGAAGGCCAGGCGGTGACCGGGCTTCAGCGCGGTCCGCCCTTAGCCCGCATTTCTCACCGGGATCCCGGATGCTGACGCAGGGCTCGTGTGTCCGGACGCCGCGCTGGGCGGAGCCAGGAAACCGAAAGGTCCAGTGGACCGTTCGCCTGCGGAGCGGGCTTGGCACAGCCGAGCCCTGGGCGCGATAAAGTGCTAGCTGTAGCTACCACTTGAGTGAAGCGCAAGTCCGGGCGCGCGAGAACCAGCCAGGGCCGGGATAGGCACGGCCTGATTGCACGCTGTCTTTTCCCTAATCTGCACCTTGTTCGTTACCTCAGTGCATTATGTGACTCTATCGCCGTCCGGTGAGAAATGCGGGTTAGACCCGCGACACTGGCCGGTGAGCTTAACGGGTCCTTGCCCCGGGCAACGGGTCGATTAGAAGATCCTTACATTCCAGAACACCTCGACAATGACGCCCTGATGGGCTAGTTTCTGGGCAACCAGCTTTCGCAGAGCGGCCACAAGAGCCGCCTGCCTTATAACAAACTGCCGGAAAAGAACAACAGGCCCTGAGCAACTGGGCACCGGAGGCAAAATGAAGTCACGAATTCTGGGGGCGGTTCACGCTGGAGCGTTCGCGCTGACGTTCTTCGCCTCGCCGTCAAACGCGACCATCCTCGGCGGTACCGCAACGGCTGGTAGCGCCGTGGTCAGGGGCGGTGTATTTTAAACGCTGACGCTACCGTTGCCAAACCCGTCGGGACAACCGAACAGTGTGGGCAACGATAATTTCGAATCCAATAATTTTTTCGCCTTTGACGAAGTTCAGAACATCGTACTGACAAGCCCCCTCCAGGTTGATCTGCTTGCCTCGACCGGCGTCCCTGGCAGCCTCGCACCCGGAACGACCGTAGCCAGTCACTACCTGTTCTTCGACCCCGTTCCCGGTCGAAAGATCGTAGGAACGGTCGACTTCGACTCCACGGTACTCGCTGTTATTACGAGCACGGCGAATCTGGCTGCGAGCGATTTCCTTGCAGATACCGCCGCAAACTATCTCACTCCCCGCGCGCGGCCTCGAAGTGCGTGACATGGTGACCATCACGGCTCCGCAACGGATCGAAATAGACTTCAGGGCTAGTTCACCGGGAGACTATATCCGTGTCTTGACGGACATTTCACCGGGCGCCGCCCCTGTTTCGGATGTCGGAATCAACCCTACCTCAGCCCCCTTGGCGGTCGAGGATCGCGCGAGCATCCTCGAGGGGCAGCGCATTCTTATCGACGTATTGGCTAATGACCGGGGCCTGAGTGACACGCCGATTTCCCTGGAACTCCTGAGTGTCCCGGTCAACAGCCGCGCCTTCGTACGCAGCGAGTTTATTCAGGGTGATAACCAGGTGGCGTTCTATCCCCTTCCCGGCCTGTATGGCGAACAGACACTCGTTTACCAGGTCACAGACGCGGATGGAGATACGGCAACCGGGAATGTCGTGGTAGACGTGGTTTGCGCCGATTGCAACGAGACCCCGAATATCACGCTTCGCTGGACCCCGATTCCGGGTGATGTGGACGGCTACCGGGTATTTTTCGGGGGCACGCCCACGACGGCGGATAATCCTGTTTCGGATGTTACGACCAACGCCGTGACGTTCAACGCCGGTGCGAATCTGGGTTTGAGGTTCGGCGACGAGGTGTGTTTCCGCGTGAAGGCATACAACGAGCGGGGGGAATCTGACTTCTCAAGCGCAGTTTGCGAAACCCTCCTGGCGCCTGACCCGCCAGGGCGTCAGCAACGGCAATCGCCTTTTGATAACCCCGTTAGTCGCCGCTGTACGCCGGATGATGACAGCGCGACGCGCTGGCGCAGGGTAACGGCCTGCCAGCGCGAACGCTAACGCCCCACCCCGCAACGGGGTCCCTCTGACACGGGTGATCCGACGCCGATCGCTGACTGAACCCAGGACCTGAAACCCCATCCTCGTCAAATCTTTACGAATAAGTACTTACCTCAATTGCCGTCACGCGACGACTGTCTACACTAGATGTTCAGGAAGGCTCAGCGTGACGAGGCGGCTGCAGGCAGACGCGAGGTTCTGTCACGCATAAGAAGGAATGGAGGTTCTATGAAATCGCGTATCCAAGCTATTGTGGGATTCCTGATGCTGGGGATGAGTGTGATGTGTCTGCCTGTCGAGGCGGCGAGCGTAGGCGATGCGCGTCAGCCGGCCACGTACAGCAGCACCGCGTCAGGTCAGCCGCATGGCGTCGCGATTGGCACAGGTGTCGCGCCCGTGTCTGCAGCACTGGGGCTGATCGGCCTTGCCATGATCGGCGTGGTTGTGATAGGAAGACGCCTCTAATTCAACGAAAGAGGGCAATATTCAAATCGATAACCGCGAGCTGTGTTTCCCCAACAACCCCTGCCAGGGGAAGTCCAGGGAAGGTGGAACCCCCAGACAACTACCAGACAACTAGAAGAATGAACCCCGGACACGCGGCCCAACGCGGATCCATGATACGTGGGGGCTCAGGTAGGCGGCCAGATAATGAATAATTCCCCACGGAGAGCCGTAAGGTGGGTAGCGCAATAATCCATGCAGTAATCGCAGCGATGTGTCTGTCATTCGAGGTAATGGCGGATGAACAGATTACAACAGACCAGATACGCAAGATCATCACCGAGACAGATGCTGCAGCAGAGCATCGCGACGTCAGTGGTATCGGCAAATATTTAAGTGACAGGTTCCTGAAAAATATCCAGGTGCCTGCCGAGAAATGGTTGGCTTCTGTCAAAATTGACAAAGATCAATATCTCGCGATGATCGCGCAGGGCTGGGACACGGTTGATGAATACAGCTACGAAAGGGAAAATACGGTAATAATCATTGCGCCGGATGGATCGAGCGGTGAGTCACATTCTACGCTTACCCAGACCGTCGTCATTGATGGCAAGAAAACGGTGAGCAAAATCAAGGAATATGCGCACTACGAACTGGAAAATGGCCGGCCGATGATCACCACCATAGAAGGTCAAATGCTCAACGGTGACACGACACAAGAGCCGCGCCTGTAACTCCTGTCACTAAGGTTAACAAACCGGCTGCGTAGCCTGTTGCTGCGCTGCAGCCAGTTCACCCGTCGCCAACGGCATGCGTTGCGGATATTGCCGGACTCAACGCAGCGCCGGGCCACGGTTCTGATCTGGCGCAATCAAGGGCGAAACGCAAGCCCGACCTGAGATAGCAGTTTCACAAATGTTTACAAACCTGTGGCCGTGTTCGATTTACACTGGGTTTCAAGGGGGGGCAGACTGCAAAGACAAGCAGCCGGCAAAAAGCATGGATTTCCTCCGATAACCTTGGCCGCCTTCAGGCGGCTCTGTTTTTTGGTTTCACGCCCGGCAGCTCGGATGGATTTACGGAATTCCGGGTTTCCTTCCTGCAAGCCCTGCGGTCGCTCAGTCAGCGCGTCGGCACGCCGGCGGCACCCGGGTTTATTCCGATTTGTGACGTGGGTCTCGGCCCTTATTAGCCCTTACTAATAGACTGCCCGCGCAACCAGACGGCTATCTCCGGCGGCACCCGAATCGGTCTGGGATAGCGCAGGCCCCGTATTTCAGGGAATACGCGACACAGCGGTGCCCTTCGTCGAGGACGGGTTCCTTGACCAAAGGTCTCTGTGCAGCGATTAATCCGCTGGCCAGAATTCAGCGAGATGGGAGTCAGAACAATGAACAAACCGGGCGCACTGATTTTAGCCGTTTTGCTTGTGCTTTGCCTGCCAGCCGCCCAGACAGCGACTGTCGAGGAACCACTGGACCTGATTCGAGGCGCCACCGAGGACCTGCTGGTGGCCGTGGAACAGACCCCCCGCCTGCGCGCCACCCCGGATGGACTGGAACAGCTGGTTGAGGACATTGTGCTACCACATTTTGACTTGCCGGCCCTGTCGCAGCTGACCCTTGGTAAGTACTGGCGCCAGGCGACGCCTGAGCAGCGGGCACGATTTACCTCGGAGTTCGCCAGGCTGCTGATACGCACCTATTCCAGTTCGCTTGCCCAGCATACAAACCCGGGGGTTGAACACCAATTGCTGAGCATACCCGAGGATAAGCGCAGTGCCACGGTACGCACCCGCGTTGCACAGCCGGGTGCATCGGCGATTCTTATCGACTACAGTCTGCGTCGTGTCGGCGGCGGCTGGAAAATCTACGACGTGACCATCGAAGGTATCAGCATGGCGGTGAACTACCGCGCCACGTTCAGTGATCAGATTCGGCGTGGCGGGCTCGACGCGCTGATTGAAACCCTCGCCGCACGCAACGCCAACGAGCGCCGTGCGCAGCGCAGCGAGTCCTAACACTCCGCCGGGCGAGGACCGGCGAATGGTAACAACAGGAACAATTAAATGGCCGCACTAATGCAAACTGAACTCGTAATTTTGGTGGCGATTTGCGTCGCTGCAGGGCTTTACCTTTTTTCTCTGTTCCGCAAGCTCTGAGCCTGATCGATCGGGCATGGCTTTCCGGGTATGGCCTTATTCCGGTGACCGTGTTTGTTGATGAGGATTTGCTGAGCTGACCCCGACGCTAACCCGGCAACCGCCGTGACCAGCATGATAACTGTGGGTACTGCTGACGCGACCGGGCTTATCGGCTGGATGAGGGTGGGTGAAGGCGGAAGACAATCTGAAGTGAAGCGTGCCAGCCGTTACGCCGCGTCCGCGGGCTTCGACTGACGCCGCAGTCAGGTTGACGAGACTGTCGCCATGCGCTTCAACAGATCGCGGATGCGATCGGCCTCATGCGGCTTGAGCCTGCGGCGGTCCTCGAGGCAATTTCTCAGCCCGGATCCGGTGATGCGCGTCATGCGGGAAACCTCTGACAAACTGAGGTCAAGCACATCCAGAATCCGTCTTAACTCGTCAGCACCCATGACAAATACTCCACGCTAGGACTGGTCTAAACCCGATACGTGCCGCCAAATCAGCGAGCGGCGTCTCAGTATCGTTCGACCCCGCCCATTTCTTTAACCCTGATGAGTGCCGGCCACTGCAGGTGCGCGTTGCAGGGCCGGGAGCGTCGCTCGCGGGGCGCCCGACTACGTAGAACTACCAGCCCCATGAGCGGTTGCAGGCGCCTTGGGGCGGCAAGGTCTTGTCCGCAAGCCACACAGGGACGCAGCGTCCCCTGACCGCTCCCGACATTCTGCGGGTACCGTCACACCCGCCTCGCGCGCATGGTCTATACTTCGCCATACACCCACGCAGAGGGGTGACTTCCGAGTATCCCCACACCGATGTAAAGGAGGAAACACCGATGGATATGGCAACGTCTACACGCTTTCAGCAGGCACCGCTAAGAAACAAGGCATTCCAGGCGCGACCCACCACGGAGGTGGTGATTCATATCAACGAGACCCTTGACGACGCGCAGCGCCAGGATTTGATGGCGGCAGTGGCGGAAGTGGGCGGCGTGGCAGAGTCGGAATTCTGCCCATCCCGATTCCACCTGATGCTGGTAGCGTACGACCCCGAAAGCACGTCGTCGCGCGCGATTCTGGACCAGGTGCAGGGGCAAGGCCTGCACGCGCAATTGATCGGTCCGATCTAGAACGTCCGACCGGATGCCAGGGCTCATCAACGGCGATCCTCGGGTCGCCGTTTTTTCTTGCGACCCCGCCAGAACGAATGCGCTGCAGGCACGCAATCCGGAGAGCGCGGATCGTCTCGCCCATGCCACGGCACACCCATCGCCTTCGGCCCCGTGATCGGGTCGGCGGACGTGTCCGCCACACGGAGGTTACACCCGTGCGACCTGCTCCGTTCGAGCAGCCACCCGCAGGCGGCTCGGTTGTGTGTGCCCGGACCGACTCAGGACTGACCAACTCACAGACCGAGTTGACCCATTCCCCTTCCCCTCAGGCGTCAATCGGCGTAGGCTTCGAAGCCATAGTCACGAAGAGGACCATCGGTCCCTGGTGGGCGAGGTGTCGACCGGCTACCCGATCCGACAACCGATAATTTGCATTCTAAGGAAAACAGATATGACTAATAAAGTGATTTTCAGGCGAGCCGTGCTCGTGGTTTGCAGTACGGCAATGCTGACAGGCGCCGGAATTGGCCATGCCTTTGACATGGGCAACATGATGAATCCGTCAAAGTGGTTTGGCGGCGGTAACAGAGACCGCGACTATTATGGCGATGGCTACGGCGGTGGTCCGGGCTACGGGTATGGCGGCCCCGGCTATGGCTACGGCGGTCCGGGCTACGGCTATGGCGGCCCCGGCTATGGCTACGGCGGTCCGGGTTACGGCTATGGCGCCCCCGGCTATGGCTATGGCGGTCCCGGTTACGGCGGCTATGGCGGTGCTCCCGGTTACGGCGGCTATGGCGGCGGCCAGGGTTACTCAGGTGGCGGGTACGCCCCTGCTCCGCGCTAGGCTGATGCACTTGGCTCAGCGGCCTTCGGGTCGCTGGGCCGAGGTCAGATCACATTTCGACATGTAGACGAACCCGGCTCAGAGACTGCCTGCGCTCCCCTCACACGCCGTCGCCCGGATTGCCCGGGCCTGGTCTGGCGCCGGCTCGATGCTTCAAATTTGTTCCTGACATCGTCCCGACCCGCTACCGCTTCCTGATCGAGCGCTTCAGGGATCACGCACCGCGCTCGCGCGCTGCCAGCTTAGCCCGGTAATTGGGCGCGCCCAATGCACCCCGCCCACGCGCTATGCCGGCGCATCCGAATCTGTGACAATCACGCAATGTCACCGCACAACATCCGCCCATGAGCAAAAGCACCCTGCGAGCAGTCCGCCAGGCGCTGCCGCCGGCGGATGTCATCATTCACCAGGATCCGGCCTGACCGCGACATGACTCGCCCGCCGATACCGCGCGGCGTGGTCGTCCTGGGTGTGGTGAGCCTGTTCATGGACACCTCGTCCGAGCTCATCCACAGTCTACTGCCGGTGTTTCTGGTAACCGTCCTCGGCGCAAGCACCCTTGCGCTCGGCGTCATTGAGGGTGTCGCGGAAGCGACGGCGGCGGTAAGCCGTGTGTTCTCGGGCGCCATCAGCGACTGGCTCGGCCGGCGCAAACCGCTGGTGTTGCTCGGCTACGGCATGGCAGCGCTGTCCAAACCGCTGTTCGCTCTGGCCAGCGGCGCAGGCATGGTGTTCGTGGCGCGTTTCATCGATCGCCTCGGCAAGGGCATTCGAGGTGCCCCGCGCGATGCCCTCATCGCCGACATCACGCCACCCGGACTGCGCGGTGCGGCATACGGCCTGCGCCAGTCCATGGATACGGTCGGGGCATTCGCGGGACCGGCACTGGCCCTGCTGTTGATGGCCGTGACCCACGATGATTTCCGGCTGGTGTTCTGGATGGCCGTCATCCCCGCCGTGGTGGCGGTAACTGTCCTCCTCGTTGGGGTCAAGGAACCCGAACCAGCTCGGCACGGACAAGGCCGGCGACTGCCGCTCAGCACGGCGGCGTTGCGCAGCCTGCCACGCCGCTACTGGTGGGTCCTCGCCTTCGCCATGGTTCTCAGCCTGGCGCGTTTCTCTGAGGCCTTTCTGCTGCTGCGCGCGGAACAGACCGGGCTCGCCGCGGGACGGGTACCGCTGATTCTGATCGTCATGAATCTCTGCTACGCGGCGAGCGCGTATCCGTTCGGGCGCTGGGGCGATAGCCTGCCGCGACGCAGACTGCTGGGGATCGGCATCGTCTTTCTCATCGCCGCCGACGCCGTGCTGGCGCTGGCACAGAACCCGGCTGCGGTCAGCGGGGGTGCCGCGCTGTGGGGCCTGCATATGGGGGCGACCCAGGGGCTCCTTGTAGCGATTGTTGCCGATGCCGCCCCCACGCAGGTGCGCGGCACCGCGTTCGGCCTCTTTCACCTGGTGCACGGACTGGCATTGTTGGCCGCAAGCATTCTCGCCGGCGGCCTGTGGGCGCTGCTCGGTGCGCCAGCCACCTTCTATGCCGGCGCCTTGTTCGCGGTCGTCGCCTTGATCGGGCTCTCGCTGTCGGGCGGCAACTGGCGCAGGCGGGCCACCGGATAGATGAAACACCCGTCCTGCATGTTGAGGGTTGCAGCACTCCTGATTTTTTTCGTTACCCGGCTGGTGTCAGCGGACACCGATAATCAGGCGCGCAACCCGGGCTTTGAACAATCCCTCATGTCTGGCACCGCACCGGGCTGGACCCTGGTGCACTGGGATGCGGATAACGCCGTCGTCGGCGAAGTTGATACCGGCGTTTTTCATGCGGGTACGCGAGCGTTCCGGATTGAGGTGCCTGAGCCAGATGATGCGCGTATCGAACAAGTGATTCCTGTGCTGGCCAATCACTGGTACCACTTTTCGGCCTGGGTCAGGACCAAGAACGTCGCCAACGATAAAGTGGGCGCCAACCTCAGCATCATTGGTGCCATGGAGCATTCGCCTGATGTGCGCGGTACGCGCGGGTGGCAAAAAATTGAAGTGTGGGGAAAAACGGCGAGCGATCAAACTGAAATTCAGTTAGCGGCCCGCCTGGGCTTCTATGGTGCCAATACCACCGGTCAGGTCTGGTTTGATGATATTCAGATACTCGCGGTCGATGCGCCACCCCATGGCGCTCCGCAGATGTTGTTAACGGCATCACCCACACCGGCCTCAGCACTCGGTAATACGCTGTTCCTGATGAACAGTGCAGCGATATTGGTTGCCGCTGTGTTTGTGCTGTTGGCCCTGGGCGTGGTCCGCCAACGCCAGACGCTGGCGACGCTCATCATTGCACCCTGGCAGCTGGCAATGACCGGTGCGCTGGCGTTAGCCATCAAGCTGGCGTTAGCGGGCTATTTTTTCGGTTACGGCCCGGACATTAATCTGTTTAGCGCCTGGGCGATTGATCTGTACCAGCAGGGACCATCGGCATTTTACCGCGCAGGTCACTTCGTCGATTATCCGCCGGGTTATATGTACCTGTTGTGGTGCGTCGGTGCCATCGCGCAAAACCTGCACCTGGCATCTGCGACGCCCGCTTTCTTAATGGTGCTGAAACTGCCTGCGATTCTGGCCGATGTGTGGGTGGCCTGGTGGTTATTCCGATGGGGTGATCAGCAGCACGCTCGGGAATCGGCGCGTGTTGCGGCGGTTTTATGGTTGATGAATCCTCTGGCGATCCTGACATCCTCGGTCTGGGGACAAGTCGATATCCTCTTTACGCTGGTGTTGATGCTGAGTCTGATGGCCTTTGAACGCGCTCAGTTTCCGCGCGCCGCCGCCGGGTACGCGTTGGCGATTATATTGAAACCACAAGCCCTGCTGCTGGCTCCGCTCGGCGTCATCGCGTTGCTGCAGATGCCGACCTGGCGAATCCGTTGGCTGTCAGTCGGCAGTTTTATCGTGGTTGCCGTGGTATTGATTCTGCCGTTCGCCTGGCAGCAGGCATCACCCTGGTGGATTTTCAGTCTCTATGGCGAAACGCTAGGCAGTTATCCCTATCTGAGTTTGAATGCCTTTAACTTGTATGCCCTGCTGAACGCCAACTGGTTGCCCTTGGAAACGACGTTGCTGGGTGTCGGTGTCGCAACCTGGGCATGGTTGCTGGTGATCTGCAGTCTGCTGCCGGTTTTGTATTGTGCCTGGCGCAGTCGTCTTGCAGGACGTTATCTGTGGGCCGCTGCGGCGATCGTAGCCGTCTTTTTTGTTTTCGGCCCGAAAATGCATGAGCGTTATTTATTTCCAGCGGCGCTGCTGACGCTGGTGAGCTGGTTATGGTTGCAGGATCGGCGCTTGTTGCTGATTGCGAGTGGCTTCAGCCTGACGTGTTTTCTCAACACCTGGGTGACCCTGGATGCCATGGCGCGCCTGAATTCGTCTTTCGTGGCGTATGGGCAGTGGCTGTTGCCGCCTGTCTCCCTGATCAATGTCGGTTTGGCGGGATATCTGCTGTACGTCGGCTGGCAGGTGTTGATCCGTCAGCAGTGTCTGCCGTTACGCAAGCGCACAGCTTCCGCGCAAGTACCGTCAGCATCAGCAACACCTGCAACGGCGAGCAGAGGAACTGCGAGCGGACAGTCGCTATCGGGATAATCGGTCCAGCACGTTACGCGTGATGATCTCGACGATGGGATCGTTGCCCTGCAGGCCGTGCGCCCAGCCGGTCGTCGCCGCGGTAAACACGGTGCCGCCCGCCGCAATCTCATGCAGGCCCATGCAGGCATTGCCCCTGCGCCCGCTTTCCCACTTCTCATACCATTGCCACTCGTCCGCCGGCCAACTCGCCGGCGCCAGCGCCAGGATCAGGAAACCGTCCGGCGTTCCATCCCGCTGCGTCGGTACCGGCCTTCCGTTCACAAATCTGTGTTCACAACCGTCACACTCGTAACCGACGATGCGGTCCCTCGCACCGAACTGCTCTCCCTGTTTGAGCCCGGTTCCCGCGAAAACCCAGTGCCCAGGCCGGTAGACGGTAAACGCACCCGATCCGTCCACGTATTGTCCCGCGCTGCGATGCATACCCCCGAACATCGTCCCGGCGCCGACGAGCGCATTCTCCGGCCTGTTCACCAGGGGATGACCCCACAGGGTCGACAACAGCGGACTGCTTCCCGTCGGGTTGTAGAGTGGATCTTCGCGGTAGGCGTGCTTCCAGCAGACCATTTCCGTTCCGCCATTTTCGAAACGAACCTGCCAGGTAAGAGAGTTTCCGCCGAAAAATGCCAGGTTCCCCCCCTTCGAGATGAATCGCTCAATTGTGTCCCGCATGGGAGCAGACCAGTATTCATCGTGTCCCACGCTGAGCACGAGCCGGTAACGATCGAGCAGCTCGGGGTGGAATTCGAGATCGCTGTTGACCGCATACTCCAGGTTATAACCGTTGCGCTCGGCCCACTCGATAAAGGGAACCTCCCACTCCGAGGCGCCACTCGTGATCGGCCGGGAAAAAGACACCCTGCTGCCCTGCCTCCCCCGGTCGCTGTTGAAGGCATAGAGACTGTGTCCCCCCCAGTTGTCGTAGGCGTTATAGGTGTTGGTGGCGAGCTGCAGCAGAATCTTCGCCTTCGCGCCGGGGCTTTTCGCGCGAATCACAAAAAACGCTGTCCGCCCCTCTGTCCATTGTTCCTTGTTATCCGCAGCCGGAGCGCCAAAGTACACCTCGTAATAACCGCTTTTCCACGCCGCCGGCACGCGAACGGAAAACGACACCGGCCAGCCACACCCCCGCGCAGAGGCATCCGTCGGGATCCGCTGCCTGGTGCCGTTCTCGATATCACGCGCCCATACCGTCTCCCGGCTGGCACCGATGCGCTGAATCGTGACGTGATAGCGCGCGAACGCCGAGGAGACATGGAAGTCGATGACGTCCCCCTCGGTGAAACTCAGGCCGTCGGGATATCCTTCGATGGGATACTCCCCGGCATGACACAGCGTGCCGGCAGCGGCCA
>Ga0209536_100012572_pt1 | contig 12297 bp, 15 predicted proteins | sample DeeMarSeWOR28_12_FD_187461 | JGI IMG/M metagenome (GOLD analysis project Ga0209536, IMG submission 187461) | Marine sediment microbial communities from White Oak River estuary, North Carolina - WOR-2-8_12 (SPAdes) (version 2) | ecosystem: Environmental > Aquatic > Marine > Intertidal zone >...
AAGCATCTCCCCCTGAACGCTATTTTTCTGCATATCCGCTCCCAGCTGGCAGAAATATATGATTACTCCCCCGGGACTTCTCTCCATGAGCCCCTGCCGGCAATTTAGACGTTGTGAACCACCCTGATGCTGAACGTTGGAACGCTCGTTATGTTGCTAACGGTGAAGCCCGGCTCGAAGACCAACCACGCCAGCTGCTTTTAGACTACGCTCACCTGATCCCTAAACAAGGTATCGCACTCGATGCAGCTGCTGGTGTCGCCAACAACGGCACCTTTTTAGCCCGGCGAGGCATGCATGTCATCGCTCTGGATATCTCCATTACCGCTTTACAACTGGCCACCAGACGGGCGCAAAAGGAATCCCTGCCCTTCTCAGCCGCGGTTTACGATCTCAGCCATTTGCGGCTACCGATGAACCACTTCGACGTAATCATCAATTTTCACTTCTTGGAACGCGCAACTTTTCCAGTCTTCCAACAAGCGTTGAGAGCGGGTGGTCTCATAATCTTCGAGACATTTCTGCGTTCAAATGAGGATACCTCTTCACCAGACTATTACCTGGAACCGGGCGAACTACAGAACGCCTTCCCAGATTTTGAGATCATCCACTCGAGAGAGAGAAACATACCTGCAACTACTAAAGTCACCGCGCAACTGGTAGCACGGAAAACTGCTCCGTAGCGAAAGTTCCAGGATAGGCCAAGTTGTTTCTATGGATGAAGATAAATCCCTAATCTTTATACGACACTATCTGTCACTTCCTGCGCACAGCGCACAAAATCCAACACCACTGGGACATTACGCAACAATATCGCCAGATCGCCTTTAACATGCAGCTTACGAGTCATTAACGCCTGCATTGGATGCACGTCGCCCGTTACCACTCTCGCAAAATTCCCGTAAGGTGCGCTCAACTTAAAGACTGGATCCTTAACATTTAGGTCATCAACCACAAAACCCTCCCGGCATTTGCCATGCCACAGATCGAAATAATAAACCATACCTTCTGTAAGGCGATCATCCGGATCAATGATGAAATAAAAATCACCTTCCCACTTATGAGCGATCTCCGCGTACCGCTCATCGCTGTTGAGCTTCTCAACAAATGTTTGAACCCATTCCTCAGTCGGAAAAATTGCCATTTTGTTCTCCTGGTTTTGTAGATTTCTTCTCAAATGTTTGCATTGACTTCAGCATTCACCTGTGAAGCATATTTCGAATCCTTTGCCCTCATCGTGAATCGCTTGCATGATCATTTTCCCTCATTCCTCGCCCTCACCCAGCATCCGCCGCATCACTTCAAATACCATTAAGCGCTCTTGATTGAGCTCAACCCGATCATAGCCATATTCACTGACCAATGCTTACTCCACCTCGCTGACATCCTGACGGATGTCTTCAATCACAGGTGTCAATTCCCCGACAGCCTGGGATGCACTCATTCCACCCCTCAACCAGCTTAGCAACCTCTTGTAATTGTTCCGCGTTCGCCTGAATGATGAGCATCGTCCGGTAAACCTGCAATGATTGACCCGCGTTAACGGTAGATAAAGGAGTGTGTGACGCTGTCGATTACTGAGACTCAGCAACCTCAGTGATAGAGATCTCAGTCTCTAATGTAGAGATCGGAGCTTCTTCCTTGTCTGTGACCCCTTGTGTACATCCAGTGACTACTGATAATAGAACAATCGCACCAATAATATGTTGTTTGATTTGAAAACCCATTTACCTATTTTTATCTTCTTCTATTCAATGAAAGTTTGCAAGATTTCCAATCATAAACCATTCCAAATCTCTCTTCTATCTTTTTCTTGGTGTATGAGTTCTTGCTGACCCTTGCGGATTTCCAAAAGTTGGTCTATGCTTATAGATTGGGCGGGGATCCTTCCATAAAAGTTGAAAACCGCCGTTTGGCGGTCTCAGTGCGCTGGGTGGGAGTTGAACCCACACGCCTTGCGGCACATGGCCCTCAACCATGCCTGTCTGCCAATTCCAGCACCAGCGCAGGTGAAGGTATTATAACCGCCTCTCAACTGGTGTCAAGGAAGGTCCATTCAACAACAGGAGGAGAAATCTATGCGCATTGTCCTAGATGGTATGGGCAGCGATGATTGTCCAGAACCAGAGATCAAAGCTGCCCTCCAAGCAGCTCGAGAATTTAGTGACCCAATAACACTCGTAGGTCCAGTAAATCAATTAAAACCCCGTCTGGATGCTCTAGGAGCAACAGAAACCGAAGTGCGTTTGGTAGAAGCCTCTGATGTAATTACAATGGAAGATAAAGGGCTCTCCCTGGCGCTCAAAGCCAAACGTCACAATGCCAAGAATTCCATGGCAGTTGGAATGGATCTGGTGATCAATAATGAGGCCGATGCTTTCGTAACTGCAGGAAACACTGGTGGCGCTTTGGCCACAGCTTTCTACCGAATGGGCTTGATGGAAGGGGTAGAACGACCTGCATTGTCTGTCTTTCTGCCAGTCAGAGGTGGTCAATGCTTAATATTAGACATCGGTGCCAATCCGGATTGTAAACCTGAACACTTATACCAGTTTGCCATCATGGGAGCATTGTACGTCGAGAAAGTGCGTAAGATCAAGAAACCAAAAATTGGGTTAATGTCCAATGGGGAAGAAGCTGGAAAAGGCAACCAGCTCATCAAGGACACCTTTCCAATCCTGGCGTCCTCGGACCTGAACTTTATCGGGAACGTGGAAAGCAAAGAGCTCTATGGAGGAGAAGTCGATGTTGTGGTCACCGACGGGTTCACCGGCAATGTAGTCGTCAAAACCAGCGAAGCAGTTGCCAAATTAATTGTCGAAATGCTTCGCACTGAATTAACCAGCAGTACACGCACGAAAGTCGGTGCTCTGCTAGCAAAACCTGCTTTTTCAAGCATCCGCAAGATGATGGATCCAGCTGAAACCGGCGCTGCTCCGCTATTAGGTGTAGATGGTCTGGTGTATGTCGGTCACGGTCGCTCAGATGCGCGCGCATTAGTTAGCGCTGTTCGGACAGCCAGAGAAGGCGTTGCTGCTAATTTTCTTGGAGAACTTCGCTCAGCAGTCCAGGAGCATCTGGCAATTACACAAGAACAGAGGGCATCATGAGCCAAGCACGTGCTGTTATCACCGGCATGGGTGCTATTACGTCTTTGGGGTGCTCACCGCAGCGTCTATGGGATGGATTGCTGGCAGGCCGTTCAGGCGTGCGCCGCATCACCCAATTTGACCCCAACGATTTCCCATGTCAGATTGCTGGTGAGGTAACCGATTTCGATCCTTCAGACTACATGGAAAAGAAATCTGCCCGCCGTATGCCGCGTTCCTCACAATTCGCTATGGCTGCTACCTTACAGGCAATTCAAGATGCCGGGCTGCCCGAGACCATGCCTGAACCTGAACGCACCGGGGTTGTTTTTGGAACTGCTATCGCCGGCATCGAACAATTTGATATTGGGGTGCAGATTATGCGCAAGGAAGGATACCGCCGTGTTAATCCTTTTATTATGCCTTCTGGGATCCCCAACCTGCCTGCATTCCTGATCTCCAAAGAATTTAGATGTCTCGGTCCGAATACAACCATTACCACCGCATGTGCCACAGGCACACAGGCGATCGGGGAGGCAAGCGAACTTATCCGCAGCCGACGAGCGGATATCGTCCTCACCGGGGGCACAGAGTCTGTTATCCATGATTTTGCAATCGGCGGTTTTTGTGCCATGCGAGCTTTACCAACCAGCTACAATGATCATCCAGAGAGAGCCTCGCGCCCATTCGATGCCGATCGTGAGGGTTTTGTCTTCTCCGAGGGTTCAGGGGTATTGGTGGTGGAAGAACTTGAACATGCATTATCGCGAGGAGCGCGCATTTATGCTGAAGTGATCGGACACGCCTCCTCAGGTGATGGTTATCACATCGCCGCTCCCGACCCTGAAGCTAGAGGCCCTGCCCGTACGATGCGATGGGCATTGGAGGATGCTGGCATAAGTGTTGATGCTGTAGATTATATCAATGCTCATGGCACCAGTACTTCTCTCAATGACTTGACAGAAACAACCGCAATTAAGTCCCTGTTTGGTGAGCGAGCTTACCAGATCCCCATCAGTTCCACCAAATCTATGATCGGTCATGCTATGGGCGCGGCAGGCGCTTTGGAGGCGATTGCCTGTACCTTCACTATTCAGCATGGTATTATCCACCCAACGATCAACTATGAGAACCCTGACCCAGAGTGCGACCTTGACTACGTACCCAATCAGCCACGGGAGGCAAAGATTGATATTGCCTTATCCAATTCTTTCGGTTTAGGTGGTCAGAATGCCTGTCTGGTTTTGAGGAAATACATTGGATGAGCCAGAACTTGCCGAGCTCCTAGAGGTCTTTACAATGAAGTCCCATGATCGCTTCTTGCTCTGGAGTTATAATTGAGTATAGGAGAATTACCAATCAATGGAAATTTATACCAACGAACCCCTTATCAAGCGCAACGCTCGCATCGGACAGATAGGCAGCCTAGCTGGCTTAGTAGTGCTGGCTGGTGGTATGTTCATCTCCTTCACCAGGCCAGATCTGTTTGTCTTCTCCTTAGGTGCACTGCTATTTGGATTCATCCTCTCACAGGTCGGTATTTACTTTGGCAACCGTTGGAGCCGTCGACCTCGACCGGATGAACATCTTGACAATGCTCTTAAAGGTCTAGATGGACGTTTTAGCCTCTACCACTACACCACTTCCGTCCCTCATCTATTAGTTGGTCCTGCTGGAGTGTGGGTGTTATTACCCCGACACATACGCGGCAGAATCACCTATGAGAAAGGTCGTTGGAAACAGAAAGGGGGCAATCTGTATCTCAAAATCTTCGCACAGGAAGGTCTTGGTAGACCAGATTTGGAAATTGGTGGAGCGCTCGATTCAGCCAGGAACTTCCTCCAGGAAATCCTACCAGAAGATAGCGAAGTCCCGGATGTCCAGGCTGCCTTAGTTTTTACCAACGATGATGCTGTAATTGATGCTGATAACGCACCAATCCCAACCATGCACACAAAAAAACTCAAGGACTATATCCGAAAAACCGCCAAAAACAAACCTATCTCGATGGATAAGGTAAAAGAAATCCAAGAGTCAATCATCGAATAATAGAAATCCCCCGAAAATCGGGGGATTTATTTCGTTCAACCACACTCCTCTTTAACCTGCTAAGAATTCCTCTAATGCCGATCTACTGATACGGTACGCAGAACCCAGCTTGCGAGCTTTTAGATCACCAGCCTCGATAGCCGCAACCACATCCTCTTCAGAAACCCGCAATAATTGCGCTGCTTCTGTCGGTGTCATCACATCCGGTACGCCTCCGCTAGGTGCACCGCCTTCCGGAGGTGTACCAGCACCCGCACCCGCAGCAGCGCTGCCAGTATCTGACATCCCACGCAGCGATTCAGTGAGCACATTCCCGACACCGATCCCTGCGCCAATACCCGCTGTTAACCCAGCGCCACCACTGGGGTTCTGGGCAGCATCGCGCAACGCATCGGCAGCCTGCAATTGGGTATAGGTCCGCATATCCAGCATACCCATTGCCCGAAGCTCTTCGGCCGATTTGCTAGAAGGTTTCAGATTCTCAATGTAGAAAGTCTTCAAGTCAACGCCAATAGCATTGAAATCATCCACCGACTTTGCGCGTACACCAGCCCCGAGCTCCTCTGTCAATCCAATCAATGAAGGCACATCATGCTCGGCAGCTGTCTCACCCAAAAGATCCTGCAGCTTCGATAAAAGCATCGAGCGCAAGCGGCTTTCGATATCCGACATGCGGAAAATCCCTTGAGCACCTACCAACTGGGTAACAATTTGTTGTGCATCTCTCACTTGGAAACTGTATGTGCCGAAACCTTGCAACAAAGCAACTCCCAATCCCATGTTTGGATTCCGTACAATGATCGGCTGTGGAGTGCCCCATTTGCGGTCAACAAACTCGCGCATTGAGACAAAATAGACTTCCGCTGGGAACGGAGTACGATCGCCAAATACCTTTTCACTGAGCCAGTCAGTGATCAAGGGGATATTAGCAGTCGTAATGGTGTGACGCCCAGGACCAAAAGTGTCTAATGCATTTCCATCTCTGAAGAACACAGCTGTTTGTGATTCCCGTACGATCACTTGGGAACCAATGCGGAAATTACCTGGTCCAGTCTCTGGGAAACGATGGACGATCTCGTTCCGCATCTCATTAGGGTATTCAACTACATCAAAAATTCTAGCCATTGCATATTCTCCTGGTATTACTTATAACTACCTTTCACTGCATATTTGATCAGATAGATGACTATATATTTATATTTCACCTTCAATATCTTCATTAGAAAATGTAGATATAAACACATTCTCACGCTGGTTATAAGTGTCAACACATAATTGAGCGCTGGTCTCTAAATGCCGGATAGCAGCAGGTAAACCATCAGTTCCTACAGAGGTCTCCACATTGTCAATTGACCTGTCGACCTCATCAGCCAACTCCAGTAAAGCAGCATCGAACTCATATAGACGCTGCAGTTCAGCCTCATTCTTGTTGACAGCATCGAACAAACCGGAATAACCGCGTGGCGCGGTGCGAACTTTATCGGCAAATGTACGCAACTTGATTGCCACGGCTTCAAGGTCATCAACTTGCTGAATATCACCGTGCTTGATGAAGTCGCGCTGCAATGCGGACACGCGCCCTTCCAACTCTCGGAATCGTTTAAATATTAAATCCCGCAGCAATTTATCTGAGTCGCGCCTGGCCTGGCGTTCTATATACCCATTGAATCCAGGTATTTTTGTGCCTAGTTTCTTGAAGATATCCATGTCGCCAGTTACTTTTCCAAATATCTGGTCCCGGAGGTCATCCATTTTTTTCTCCTTGGTTAATAAAGTCACCCATACATATTTCTCGATTGGATTATAGCCTCACTTCCACCCAAATGCAACTGCTTTAACAGCTATCCTGCAACCGATTATTGAGATCAATTATTAGAGGTTTGTGACATTTCAGCTTCTATTAAACCACTTTTATGTAAGAACTACATAAACGGTTCACATTTCATATTTTGTCCTGACATTCCTCTTACCTAATCCTAGGCTTAAATCACAGATTGTCAGGGAATATCCATATCCGCAATCTTCGGGTATCCCACCGAGAACCGTAACCATCCAGTTATAATTAAGTTTCAATCCAAGTCGCTGCGGAGTCTTTAATGCCTGCCTCCAACCAGAAAATCTCATCCGACCGCTATTCCATTATCCCTCGCACCTTGATCTTTGTGACTTGCTTAGAAAATATATTGCTACTGAAGGGTGCCCCGCATAAGCGCCTATGGGCTGGGCGCTATAACGGTGTTGGAGGGCATATCGAACGCGGAGAGGACGTTCTCTCCGCTGCCAAGCGCGAGCTACTCGAAGAGACCGGCCTGGAGATTTCAGATATCTGGCTGTGTGGTACTGTCATCATCGATGCAGGCCGGGACATCGGCATCGGTCTTTTTGTGTTACGAGGTGAGTATGAAATACAGAATGAGATCGATGATAAATGCTGCGCTTCCGGACACATATATGACTCAGTCGATGGAACACTCGAGTGGGTTGATATTTCTAGGATCAATGATTTACCTCTGGTTGAAGATCTGCCTATCATGCTCCCACGTGTGCTCCAAACCCATCCAGGGGATCCGCCCTTCTCTGCTCTCTATTCCTACACCGAAAAAGGTCAATTAAAGATCAGCTTTGGATAAAATTCACCATGCCAATAACATTAACTTGCACCTGGAATCCCAGAGGGGAAACACCCCGCCTAATCAACCTCTACCCCCAACTTGTTGAAACCTATCTTGGGATCATCATCATTCTGCCGCCCAATGCAGACCTCGCTCAAATAGATCCATTGAAAATCATGGACAATGTAACGCTGGAGTTCTCTCCAGAGTGGTCTTGGGGACGATACCTGGCACTCAAGAAAGCCCTGGAAACGGATGCTGAACATATCCACTATGCTGATCTGGACCGACTGGTGCGTTGGGTTGAGACCCAACCTGCGGAGTGGCACCGCACAGTTACCTTCATTCAACACTGCGATTGCGTGGTGATCGGTCGCACAGAGAAAGCCTGGAATTCACACCCCCAAGCCATACGGCAGACAGAAACAATCTCCAATCAGGTGTTTTCCCACTTGCTTGATAAATCTTTGGATTTGAGCGCTGGTTCAAAAGGCTTCAGTCGCAGAGCGATTGAATTTATCATGGCAAACACCCAACCTGGTCGCGCCTTAGGCACTGACGCGGAATGGATCATGCTTGCCCACCGAGGCGGATTTCACATCGAGAGCTTGCTTGTAGATGGGTTAGATTGGGAGTCGGCTGATCGCTACCAAGATCGAGCTGCCAGCAAAGAAACGCAGCTGCAAACCGCACAAAATTATGATGCGCAAGCCCAGAATTGGGAGTTGCGCGTTCAGGTTGCTTTAGAGATTATTCAATCCGGTCTCGATGCTATCAAGCGAGACGTTAAGCATCCTTGAACTTCCCGACATAGCGATAGTGAATAAACGTTCTCTATAAATAAATTCTCCATTTTTCTGCTACTTATCCATTCACTTTGCGTATATATAAGTGACTGGCGGTATGCATTCATCGATCATTCACACCATATTCCGCCAAATACGCATCAAAACTTAAAAATCATGGCTAGCTAATCCCTGCAAAGGAGGTTTCAATTACCTATGTCTACCTCAGCAAAAAGCTCATCGGTTCCTTGGTATTTATGGCCTTTTTGGGCTATCTGGCGTCTGCTGACCTTGATTGTAGAGCTCACCGGACGGTTGATCGCCGTAGTTCTCGGATTGCTTTTAATGGTAATCGGTGCGCTGGTCAGTCTCACCGTGATCGGTGCAGTGCTCGGCGTCCCATTAATCATTATTGGCTTTTTGCTCGTATTACGGGGAATTTTTTAATAGTTAAATGGATTAGAACAAGGGATTCAGGAGTATCCTAGTATGGAAAACCTTACTAGGATACCCTTCTTAAGCTTCGACCTCATAGAATACCAGTAAGGTACTTCCATATTTCCGCTGATCAAATTCAGCCAGGTTAGAGAACGATTGAGCTTCATACTCAACCGGATCGATCTGTACGATCACCCATGCATCCTCCTCCAACCAGCCTGGACGCGCGTCTAGACGTGAAATAGCTTGCTTCCACAAATTTTGATATTGCGGCGGGGCAATGTAAACATAATCGAAAGACTGATCAGGTTCGCGATCTAAATATGAAAACGCATCTGACTTTACAACATCCGCCCTCTCACTTAACCCGGTATGTTCCAGATTCGCATGTATCGTTGAAATTGCCAATCGATCTATATCAACAAAGCACACAAAATCAGCACCTCTGCTAAGAGCTTCAATCCCTACACTGCCAGTTCCCGCAAATAAATCCAACATGGTGGCTGAAACCACATCCGCGCCAAGGATATTAAATAGTGCTTCCTTGACGCGGTCCGTTATCGGTCTGGTGGAACATCCGGGGACAGAACGTAGTTTAAATCCACGTGCCTTCCCAGAGATTACTCTTAGTCCACTCATTAGCTCACATCCTATGCTCTGGTGTGCTGCCAGGATGCTGGGAGTCTGAATCTCAATGTTGATACAATGCGTGGTCCAGAAGATTAGTCACTAACAAGAAAATCCTGCCACAATCCTCTCAACGGGCAATCCAGGGCTCATCCGATTACACATTTGTCCAAGTGTTCTGGATGAATTCCAATTATCGATGCCAAATCTCGGTCTCCAAATTCCAATCCCCTTCCGATAGCTCGTTGATGTGGCCTAATGTCAACCGACGAAGCATCTCGGATTGAGCACCATCTTTAACTTTCCCCGCCTCTATCAGTTCGATCGCCTTTCGGAAATATTCTACTGCAGCTTCATTTTGCCCCTGCGCTTTTTTCGTCAACCCCAGCGCATAATTTGCATCAACAGAATTTGCATCCAATGCAAGAGCCTGCTTAAAATCTGCTTCAGCTTCAGATTCCATATCCTGAGCGTGAAAAGCCCATCCGCGCCGCAAATACCCTTCCCCATCCGTGGGTTCTGGCATCTCAGACGGTTCGATTTTCCCAACCTGCTCTTCGTCAGTCGACTTCCTCTTGAATAAATTCCAAATGGGCATGGTTCTACTCTCCGATGTGATGAGATTTGATTGTTTTGTCCAGTAGCGTAAGAATCTCTACATCCTCGGTCTGTTGCTGAGTGATATATTCATTCATAAATGATGAACGGCGAAAACGCAAGGCCATCAAACCTGTCTGGCGTAAATCCTCAATCCGCACTTCAGTACGACCGTCTGCAGCAGCATGAGCACGAGCTGCCTCAAAAAAAGTTAACTCCGCTCTAAGGGATGCGATCTTAAATTTTTCAATCAGCTCAAGACCCAGGATAGCCAACTCATTACTGAGAACGACCTGTTGTAAAAGATCGCGTGCGGTTTGAATTTCAGACCTTAGCACAGAAGTTTCTTCTGCATACTGTGCTACTGTCAAGCGTGGATTTTTTATATATGCCTGTGCTCGCCTGTACGCTTCCAAACGCTCCTGTTGGTCCGCAAGTCCATTAACAAGTACACGTAAACCAAAACGATCCAATATTTGAGGTCTCAATCGACCCTCTTCAGGATTCATTGATCCGATGAAGACAAATCTTGAACGATAAGTCGCCGAGACAGGTCCACGCCTGACAGTATAACTGCCTTGCGCAGCGGCGTCCAGGATTGCATCAACGACCTCGTCAGCTAATAAATTCACTTCATCCACGTATAGTAAGTTGCGATCCGCTTGAGATAATATCCCCCTGCGTAGACGTACACGTTCATGAGCTGCAGCACGCTCATCAATCCCACCAATGACATCATCCAATCTGGCATTCAATGGCAGCTCGATTAAGCGAACGCGATCCATCATTGCCAGCGGTTCCCCTTCCCCATACTTGCGTGCACAATCTGGGCATACAGCATCAATTCCGCCGCTTTCAATATCTTCAGGTAAACATCCATAATAACAAAGGCTGCGCGGTACCTGCGGAAGCAGATCCACCAGGCTTCTCGCTGCGGTACTCTTACCCGTGCCTCTTGGGCCAATTAAAAGCACACCTCCTATTGCGGGGTTTATCAGCCCCAGTAGCAGCGATAGCTTCATCTCCATTTGACCAACGAAAGCTAAAAATGGGAACGGCAATTTCTCAGCCAGTCCAGCATCCGCCTCACCTTTGACAGGCCGAAATCCTTTACCTGAGGCACGATCGATAAGCTCACGCAATGACTGAACGCTCTGCACTGTTTCAACCTGGGAAGGATCTTCTATTGAACCTGGCAGTATTTCATTACTCATTTGGATTAGGCATAATACATTTTTCTAAGTAGTTGGGGCTATGGTCATCGAAATGCCGAGGTTATTAACCTCATCAGGGGATAATGCTGGGAATAAGAAGAAATTACTCAATCCATATCATCAACATAAGTAAAATCATCCAAAGTGGGCAGAAGTTGAGGGGCCTCTTCCAACACATCGATTGTGCCGTAGGTGATCTCCGACATCAAAGGAGCCAAGGGGACAGAGGTTGGGAGATTGATATGTTCGGGTGGTGCTGGGGGTTGCCTGTCTGGAAGCACGTAATCATGAGCCCTTTTGCGAAGAATTCGAGGACCATCTCCAAGCCAACCAATGTGTTTACCATGCACCGAATACACCTGGCGGTCGGACGTCATCCATCCAATCCAATTACCGTTTCGATTGTAAATGTATGGATATACCAGATAAGCTCTAGGATCGCCTGATGTTGTATATATAGGAATTGGGCGATTATTTTCACTCATCTCAATATAATTATACCGGATGATTAAGCTTTATAGATGTTAGAAACAAAGAGTTTGTAGCAGAGATAGAGGTACATCACCACCCAGATATTCCCTCGAGATCCATCTGGTCTCATTCTACATCACTATAAGTCCAATAACGATTGGCAAAGAAATTCCAGAACATCACTACGATCACAACAATAGCCAACGCTATCTTATCACCAATAAAACCTTCCGGCAAAAAAGGTATTTCAAGGATTGAAGAGAAAATTTGTTTTAGCGGTCCGACCAAAAGGGCAAACAGTGGGGTGCGAATCGCTAAACCGATAACACTCACAATAGTGAATTGGACTAATTGTTGTGAAACACGTTTGGAACGTGAATCTGGGTAAGTCCATAAACGGTTCCATGTGAAATTA
>Ga0209536_100012573_pt1 | contig 12295 bp, 13 predicted proteins | sample DeeMarSeWOR28_12_FD_187461 | JGI IMG/M metagenome (GOLD analysis project Ga0209536, IMG submission 187461) | Marine sediment microbial communities from White Oak River estuary, North Carolina - WOR-2-8_12 (SPAdes) (version 2) | ecosystem: Environmental > Aquatic > Marine > Intertidal zone >...
CCGCATGAGACAAATGATGTTCAGGGAAAAAAACCGGCACATTCCCTTCACCCAGTTTTGCCAGTTCTTCACGCAACATCTTTTTCATAAACAGTTTTTCTTTTATCCATACAGGTATAGCGGATAAAAAGCTTTGCAGACCTTTCGGTGAGAAAGCATGATAGGTTTCCAATAATCGCTCAAATTTTATATAAGGTTTATCATAAAAGGCGACGGCATAAAGATCTCCATATTTTAAGCCGGCCTCCGTTAGAACATATTTGCACGCGTTCTCAGGAAATGAGGCATCATGCTTTTTCCGCGTAAACCTTTCTTCGTGAGCAGCAGCGATGATCTCTCCATCGATAATCAAAGCGGCAGCACTATCATGATAGTAAGCGGAGATTCCAAGAATAGCCTTTGGCATAGGTCGTTTTCTAAAAAATAGTATAAATAAACGGTGCGATTGCTGATCCGCTGGTCAGTACGATTAAAATTCCAAAAAGGAGTAATATTATTATGATAGGTAAAAGCCAGAATTTTTTTCGTTCTTTAAGAAATCCCCACAGATCCTTTAAAAATTCCATCAATATAAAATCCTTAATAGGGTTTGTTTATATCATTTTTCATAAAGGTTTTGTTACGAATATGCATAACTGATTCATTATTCTTTCCAAACTCTTTCAATTTTAATGAATCATACCCCATGATTCTTCTCACTAATCCAACGGGTGTAACAACAACATAGAATACAAGTGTTAACAATAATTTGGAGACAATTGTTCCAATAAGCTGCGACAACCCGAACCATAAGATTGCAGGATATTTATAGACGAGAGGAATGGTCATCGTCAGAATCAGTGCGGCTATAGCAATTTTTACAAAATCCGGATTTCGTAAAAAGATGCTCAGTACTAGCAGGATAAGAACGACAGCCATACCGGTATCTCTGCTCTGTTCTTTTGAAATATCTTTTGAAAAGAGATTCTTCATGTTTGATAAGCTCTTTAGAATTTACTTCTTAACTTTTTCCATAAGCCCGAACCAACAAATTTATCCGCTGTGGCAATAATATTTTTTAGCGCAGAGAGGATATCCTGATCACCGGCCCATAATTCACGTACAATACTTGGATCTGTTTCATTAATGTACTGATTTATTACATATGCGGTCAATGCGATATCATCGAGATAGCCCAAAGGTCCGAGCATCAATTCTGGCAGTAAGTCAATAGGTGAAATAAAGTAGGCAATGACCAGCGCAAATTTTGCTTTTTTTTCGGTGGGCACCCGCTCATCAATGCTTAGTTTGACAAGAAGGTGGAACAAATCAGGTGCCAGCAATAGATAATCTGCATACTGATTATCATGCTCCCGCAGATATTTCTCGATCTTTTTTCTAAGTTTGACATAAAAATCTTTTTGTTCCTCATCCATCCGGTATGGCTCCATATTTTTAACCGCAAAGAACGCAAAGTTTATTTATTTTTTTTTCGCCGCGGCGTTGCGCTCGTTGCGTCGCTGCGAGAAAAATAAAATTCGTTGAGACTTAATACATCCAATTATATTTTATTTTAGACACACCAATCTAAAATTGCAAATTGTATATTGGGATTTTTTTAAAACTTCTGTAAATTGTTTTTTAATCAATCACAATATTTTTGAAACTGCAAAGGATGCTAAAAAACTTTAGATTCTGTCATCCCTGCGAAAGCAGGGATCTAAAAAAGTTATAAATAAGATTAAACTATTCCTGGATTCCCGCCTGCGCGGGAATGACAGATATGGCCTTTGCGTCTTTCCGGTTAAAAAAGTATGGATCCACTATGTCAGTTTTTGAATCACTGTTAAAAATATACGATGCGCAAAAAGCCGGGTACTGGGTATTACTTGATCCCGACAAATTACCTCTTGAAAAAATTCCAAAATTTATGGAACGACTGGTCAATAGTGAAGTAGATGCTATATTAATTGGCGGCAGTCTGATCCTGAATTCTGATTTTGAACATTTTGTAGGTGAAATTAAGAAAAACTCAAAAAACATTCCGGTTCTGCTTTTCCCCGGCAGTGTTCATCAGGTGACACCAAAGGCCGATGCTTTATTATTTTTATCAGTGATTAGTGGCCGACAGGCGCAAAATTTGATCGGGAATCAGGTTCTGGCAGCGCCATTGGTCTACCGCAGCGGCATTGAAGCAATTGCTACTGCCTATATGCTGATCGACTCCGGACGTCAAACCGCCGCTCAGTTTATGAGCGGATCGATGCCTCTTCCCCGTAATAAACCGGATCTTACCGTCGCTCATGCTTTAGCAGCCCAGTATCTCGGTTTTAAACTGATTTATCTCGAAGGAGGAAGTGGCGCCGATCATTCTGTTCCCGATGAGCTGATTTCAGCGGTAAGAAAAACAGTTGACCTTCCCATTATTGTTGGGGGAGGAATCATCTCACCGGAAGTGGCCGCAAAGAAAGTGGACGCCGGAGCAACTTTTGTTGTGACAGGAAATATCCTGGAAAAATCTGCTGATCCGGGATTGATTAAAAAATTTTCAGATGCCGTGCACAGGTGATTCGGGATACGAGATACGCGATTTGGGATATGCGATATGGGATATTGAAAACAACTTCTGGGAACCGAAGACCGGCGCGGGGAGACCGAATTCTACGAAGAAGAAGTAAAATTAATCACTTGTTACAGCTACAGTCCCGGAGGGATGACGCAAGACTAGCCCAGCACGGAAGTGCTGGGTAAATAGAGACAATAAAACCGAGAGTGCCATTGGCACGACGCCATAAATATTCAGTTAAAAATGGCAAATCCGGCATCTGGCATCCGGGATCTTTTTTAAAGATCTAATATCCAACAAGGAAGTTTCAAGGAATTAAAATCAAACATATAAAATTACAATATAAATACCCTGAAAGGGTAACATAAGATAGATCAGGGCAACGCCCTGATGAAAATGAATCAAATGAAAATGAAATACCCCGAAGGGGTGAAATCGAATAGAACAATGGAGAATAATGAACCGAAAACAATTTATAGAAGATCAATTACGAGACAGTGCAGAAACAAAAATACAAACCATTGAGGCCTGCGAAGAATCAATTCTGAGGTCCGTTGAACTTATACTGGGAAGCCTCAGAAACCGTGGAAAATTAATGTTGTGTGGTAACGGAGGCAGTGCCGCCGATGCCCAGCATCTGGCAACTGAAATGGTCGTCCGATTATCACATGATATCGAACGACCGGGAATTCCCGCTCTTGCTCTGACAACAGATACATCTATCCTAACAGCGGGGGGAAATGATATCGGATTTGAGAATGTTTTTGCCCGACAGGTGGAAGCCCTTGGTAATCCTGAAGATATTCTTCTGGCCATCAGCACCAGCGGGAACTCTACGAACATCTTAAAAGCGCTCGAGATGGCGAAAGAGAAAAATATAAAAAGTATTGGCTTATTAGGGGGAACAGGGGGTAAATGCAAAGACCAGGTAACCATTCCCATTATCATCCCTTCCACAAATACGCAGCGTATTCAGGAAACGCATATCACACTTGGACATATCATTATCGAAATCGTCGAACGCGATCTTCACGAAAAACGAGAGTAATACGTTTTCAGGATGATTATATGTATGTGGAACAGTTTATCTCTCGCAGCGACGCGACGACGCAACGGTTTATTTATTTTTTTAAGTCATGGATGATTTAATCCCGCTTCATTGATAGGTTATCGATGTTATTATCGGGATGTCATATATTATTTATCTTTAATACTTTGCGTCTTAGCGCCTTTGCGAGAGATAATAAATTTTGAAGTCTACATTATGAATAAAAATGCTCTAATCATATTCGTAAAAACGCCTATCCCGGGGCAGGTTAAAACCAGACTTCAACCGCATTTAACTGAAAATCAGTCTGCGGAACTCTATTGTTCATTCTTAAGGGATCTTGATAAAAAATTTAAAACAGCTGATGATTTTGATACCTGGTATGCTGTTTCTCCGGAAAAATTTAATGAAGACATCCTGGCCGCATTTGTTCAAATGGATCATTATTTTCTGCAGGAGGGTCAGGACCTGGGTGAACGAATGCAACATGCGTTTCAAATTTTATTCGAAAAAGGATATGAAAGACTCGTTTTAATCGGTAGTGATATTCCGTCCATTACAACAGACATCATCAGCCAGGCCTTTCAGAGCCTGCAAACTAATGATTGTATTATCGGTCCAAGCAAAGATGGTGGGTATTATTTGATCGCCCTCTCTCATCTCCATGCTGAAATTTTTGATGATTTACCCTGGAGCACCTCTGATGTTATGAAAAAAACTATTGACATATTGAAAAAGAATGGCTTAACGTATAAGTTATTAGCTGAATTTGAAGATATAGACACATATGAAGATCTATTGGCGTTTTATAGGGATCTGAAGAATAAATCAAAAGACGATATCGATTTTCCAAACAATAGCTGGAAGATATTAAATAAAATTTTTGCTCCAAAGCCCCGGCCTTCAGAGGCTGTGTGAAGATTAAAAAGCAACCACGGAATAACACAGATTTTTCACAGAATTATAATTATTAGGTTAAAAAATGGGTAAATTTGCATAAATAAGTTTTTAATTTTCAAAATAATTCCGTGAAATTCCGTGTGCTTCCGTGGTAAAAAAATTTTTTTACACAACCTTTCAGGCCTGGGATTTGGTACGACAATTTCAACATGAGGAAAATGGATGAGCGATTTATATTTGGTTACGGGAGGAGCTGGTTTTATCGGATCAAATATTGCCGAAAAATTAGTGAATTCAGGAGAAGAAGTAAGGGTCATTGATAATTTTTTGACCGGTAATCCGGAAAACATGAAAACATTTATAGATAAAATTGAATTTATCGAAGGCGACCTGCGTGATCTGAAGACTGTGACAAAGGTTATGCAAAACGTTGATTACGTCATCCATCAGGCGGCCCTTCCTTCAGTACCAAAATCAGTCGATTTACCGATCGAAAGCAATGAGCACAACACAAATGGGACCTTGAATGTTCTTTTCGCTGCTAAAGAAGCAAATGTAAAAAGAGTGGTCTATGCCGCTTCTTCCTCAGCCTATGGAGATCAACCACAATCTCCGAAAGTGGAAACGATGATACCGATACCCATGTCCCCTTATGCCGTGAATAAACTTGCAGGGGAATACTATTGTGCTGCTTTTCATAAAGTCTATGGCTTGGAAACGGTTGCCCTTCGTTATTTTAATGTTTTTGGTCCCCGCCAGGATCCGACATCTTTTTATTCGGCGGTCATCCCAAAATTTATTACTGCCCTATTGAAGAATGAGTCACCGACTATCTTTGGAGACGGAGAGCAGAGCCGGGATTTTACTTATATTGATAATGTCGTATCTGCTAATCTCCTTGCCTGTAAAGCAGAAGGCGCAGGTGGACATATGTGTAATATCGCTTGTGGCAAAAGTTTTACTCTAAATCAACTTCTCAAAGACCTGCAAAAAATTATGGGCACTAATATTGAACCAATATATGAGGCCCCCCGCGTTGGCGATGTTAAAGATTCTCTCGCTGACATTGACAAAGCAAGGGCAATATTGGATTTTGAAGTCCAGGTCGATTTTAAGGATGGTCTTAAAAAAACAGTTGAGTGGTTTCAAAATTAATTAACTAGAGGATCATTTACACCGAAATTCTTATTCACGCGCAGGCAGCAATACAGAATATTTTATTTCGTCGTCGCTCCTCCAAACCAATTTAAGATAGAATTATCTTTAAATTGAATATAAACATAATTTTAGGTTTGTTTGTGAAAGAACTTATCAGGAAAATTATAATTATCAACTTTGTAAATAAATTTCTGATTCAACCACTAAGATACATTAAATTCCTGTTACCTTTTAAATATCTATCGCGGCTTCCTGTGATTGGAGAATTTACATATAAAAGAAAAAAAGGAAAGTCTTTTAAGTTTGCTTCCAATGGATATGATCCGACTGCAAATCTACTTTTTTGGAGTAAGGGAAAAGATTACGAATCCCACTTTTTCAATCTGCTAAATTCTCATTTTAAAAATGCCGGGATTCTTTTTGATGTCGGTGCAAATACGGGTGTTGTTTCAATTCAGCTGGCATTACTACCGAACGCCTTAAATGTTTATGCATTTGAACCGTTACCTCGGGCATATAATGCCCTTCAAAATAACCTGAAGTTGAATGAGATAAAAAATTGCCACACATATCAACTGGCTCTGAGTGATTCTATCCGAGAATCAACACTTTATGTACCTAATGTAGAAGCAATTCCAACATCTTCATCATTAAGAGCCGATTTTTGCCCAGACCACTCTAAAATAAAAATATCCATAACAACACTAGATGAATTTGTTCAAACGAAAAATATTAAAAAAATAGATCTCGTAAAGATTGATGTAGAAGTGGGCGAATTAGGAGTTCTAAAAGGAATGAAAAGTACACTTGAAAAGATAAAACCTCATATTATTTGTGAAATACTTCCACGGACAGGTGATTTAGAAAAAACCTCAAAATTCCTGATCCGATTTGGATATTTTGTATACGAAATTCTTGAAAATGAAATAAAACCGATCCTAAAAATAGAAGACTATAAAAGAACTGAGTGCATTGATTTTCTTTTCTCTCCTAGTGAAATGATCAATCTAAGTGTTGAGAAATGAGAGCAATTAGAATAGAATTCATATAGTGCCTATGTAAAGATTTTCTATGTGATTTTTATTTTTTTTCTGATAGATACCATAAAGTTATGAGCCAAATGGAAAAAGGGATATTAGTAATTTCTTTAGATTTCGAATTATTCTGGGGTGTTTTTGACAAATTTAGATTTAATACATACCGGACTAATATTGAAGGGTGTCGATCCGCGATTCCAAAAATTTTGGAAATTTTTCAAAAATATGAGATACATTCCACTTGGGCAGCTATCGGATTTTTGTTCTCAGAATCAAGGGAAGAACTAAATAATAACCTCCCTCAGACGAAACCGGATTACAAAAACAAATTTTATTCATCTTATCACTATTTAGAAAATGTTGGGAATAATGAACAGGATGATCCCTTTCATTTTGCACCTTCTCTCATAAAAATGATTTCAATTCATCAAAATCAGGAAATTGCAACCCATACTTTTTCTCACTATTATTGTCTTGAAGAAGGACAGGATATAGATACTTTTCGTGCTGATTTGGAAGCAGCAATCAATATAGGAAAAAAATTTAACAATAGATTTCAGAGTATCGTCTTTCCACGAAACCAGGTTAACCACTACTATTTAGCTGTTTGTAAAGAAAACGGTTTAAAAGCTTATCGCGGTAATGAAAAATCGTGGCTTTACGCACCAAGAAATGATCAGAATGAATCGTTGATAAGAAGAGCATTACGTCTCATTGATGCTTATATCAATTTGTCAGGATTTAATACTTACCATATCGAGAATAATGATCCAAATGATCTGGTCAATATTCCTGCGAGCAGATTTCTACGACCATACTCAAAGTTGTTGAAAATAATTGAACCGATTCGTTTAAAGAGAATATTATCCGAGATGACTCATGCCGCCAGAGAAAAAAAAATTTTTCATCTATGGTGGCATCCACATAATTTTGGAACCAATACTGAAAAAAATTTGCAATTTTTAGAAAATATACTCAGCCACTTCGCAGATCTGAGAGAAAAATATAGCATGATTTCACTAAATATGGCAGAGCTTGCAAATCAAGTTCTGAGAAATCAATGAGTAAAATAGTTATTCTCGCAGGAAAAGATATATCGACCAATATTATTTATAATGCTTTAAAAGATGAATTTAATATCGATCGTGTGATTATCGAAAATCCCGTTCCGAGAAGCCGATTTTTGAAAAACAGAATTAAAAGGTTGGGAATTTTAACTGTCATCGGACAAATTCTTTTTATGATGATTATTGTTCCTATCCTCGAAATCACATCAAAAAGAAGAAAAAGCGAAATTTGTTCTCAATTTGAGATGAATTTATCACCGATTGATCCCACCAAAGTTCTTCATGTAGAATCGGTTAATCTGGAACAATCTCTCAGTACATTATCCAAAATTAATCCCTCGGTGGTGATCATCAATGGGACGCGTATTCTTTCTAAAAAGATCCTTCAATCCATAAATGCCGAATTTATAAATATGCACGCAGGGATAACACCACAATACCGGGGAGTACATGGTGGATATTGGGCCCTGGTAGATCGAAGTCCCGATTTATGTGGTGTAACGATACACTTGGTTGATCCGGGAATCGACACCGGTGGAATTCTGAAACAAGGCATCATCTCTCCTTCATCAAACGATAATTATGTTACATATCCTCTACTTCAGATAGGAACCGGTATTCCATTATTAATAAAATCGGTAACTGAAATACTTGAAGCACAATTCAGCCCTACATCGACTCAAAATGGTGAATCAAAACTATGGAGTCATCCCACGCTGTGGCAATATATTTGGAACAGATTCACAAAGGGAGTTAAATGAATATTCTCTTTTTAGTCAATTCATTTAAACGCGGTGGCGCCGAGCGAGTAATCATTAATTTACTAAACTATTTACCCGGGTTGGATCCTGACTTGAAGTTATTCTTATACTTTCTGGAGGATGCTGTCAATCCCTATCCTGTTCCTGATCACGTACATTTAATGAAGCGTAAGAAACGACCTAAATTTCAATCCACAAAATTCTTTAATATTCCTGTTCAGGCATCACGGTTAAAAACATTCACTCAAGAGAATGAGATCGATCTTGTTCTTAGTTTTCTCTCACGTTCAAATTATGTTAATATGATAGCAAAATGGCTTGGTTCTCATCATCAGGTAATCATGAGTGAACGCAATACACCAAGTTTTGTCTATTCATCATCCGGTATCAAAGACAGAATAAATGGACTATTAATAAGAAAATTATATCCGCATAGTTTTAAAATTATAGCAATTTCGCAAGGTGTCAAGAATGATCTTGTTAATAGTTATGATATATCTTCTGATAACATAGTGGTTATCTATAATCCCATCGATACTGATGTGGTAATGATAAAGTCAAAAGAGAAAGTAGATCATAAATGGCTTACTGATAAATCAATAAAAACAATTATTTCTGTAGGTCGCTTAGAGAAACAAAAAAATCACACTTTATTAATCAATGCTTTTAAAATAGTATCGAAGAATCATCCAAACACACGTTTGATGATACTCGGAGAAGGGACTGAAAGGAAAAATCTGGAAAAATTGACCAAAGAACTAAATCTAACTTCGAAGGTATGTTTAATCGGACTGCAGGATAATCCATTTGCCTTTGTTTCCAAAGCGGATTTATTTGTTCTTTCTTCAGATTTTGAAGGATTTGGAAATGTCATTATTGAAGCCATGGTCTGTGGTTGTCCGGTGATTTCCACAGATTGTCAATCCGGTCCAAATGAGATTATTACACATAAAAAAGATGGCTATTTAACACCCGTTGGTGATGTCGACGCAATGAGTGATGCCATAAGTACCTTATTGGAAAATAAATCACTGCGAGAATCCATAATCGAAAATGCATATCATCGGGCAAATGATTTTAGACTTGAAAAGATCTCTGAACAATATCTGCAGACCATTAAAAATAATTAAATCCCCTGTTGAACCTCGCCTATTTTGCTTCTTCAGATATAATTCAGGAAATTAACGATTATTTTGAAGAATGGATATATGCCGTTTCCGGTACAGTAGATGAAAAAATAGTACTACCAATGGTCAATAATGGATTCCTATCGGCTATGAATCAAATCTATAAAAATAAATCACCGTTTAACTGCGATTTATATCGGATTGAGTATCCATTCCTTGATCATGATATTGTTGATCTTGGATTATTCCATGCTCAATTTTGGCCTGGAAATGAAATGGAGAAACGAACCTTAAAAAAGATACTGGAAAAGAGAATCCAATCTGAACTTGTGTATCGGAAAAAGCAGGGGTTTGTTCCTCCCTTAAAAGAGCAATTTGCTAGCGCTATTATAATAGAAAACCTTGAATCCATTACCAATAATAATTCACTACTATCCGAATTCATAAATCAGAGCATTTTAAAAAAAGCTATCGAACATCTCAAACAGAAAAAGTTACTACCTTTCCAGACTTATAATTTTCTCTGGGTAGCATTCATGGTTAACTCAATCACAAAAAAGTCATAACTGAGACAAGGAAGAGAAATGCAAAAAAAAATTCTTATACTCGTCGACTTTTTGAATTTCCTGCGCTCAGATTTATACAAATGTAGCACGCTTAATTTGGATACAGTCAAATCCGTATTATCAAAAAACGGGTATGAGGTTGAAATCAAATCATTTCAGGATATTTTAAACTCGAAAGTCAAACCAAAAAATTATATAATTTGGTATAGTAGTTCTGATTTTATTTCATATAAGAACTATATTGAGGATATTTTACTCTATTTACAGGAAGATAACATTTTAATCCCACCATTTGAGATGTTCCGGGCACACGAAAATAAAGGATATCAGGAGATTTTACGGAGGAAACTAGATCTTCCACTTCTGGAAAGTCATTATTTCGGAACCCTCAGTGAGCTTCACCAAATTATCGATAATATTGACTTTCCTTTAGTACTAAAACACGTGGAAGGTTCGGGGAGTTTGAAAGTTCAATTAATAAAAAATTCAAACCAATTGATAAAAAGAGTAAAAAAAGAATCTAAAGTAAAATCATTTTTAATTAATCTCTCAAAAAATTACTTAAAAAGATATGTTTTCACAAATAGGTACTCATATGATAATAGCCTTGAATCTGTTTATTACAAAAATTATGTTCTCCAAAAATACATTCCCGGGTTAGTCAGTGATTGGAAGGTACTGGTCTTTTATGATAAATATTATGTTTTAGAAAGATTTCCTAAGCGTAATGATTTTAGAGCCAGTGGGAGTGGGATTTTTTCTTACAGAGAATTTGATTTCAAACTGCTTGATTTTTGTAAAGATATATTTGTTAAACTAAATAACCCATGGGCTGGTTTCGATGTTGTTAAATCTGAAGAAAAGTATCATCTGCTGGAATTGCAGGGAATCTATCTAGGCCCAGCAACTCTTTTAAATTCACCATATTATTTCATAAAGCAAAATGATCGATGGATAAAAATTGAAGAAAGAAGCGATTTAAGTACTGAATATGCAGAATCAATAGTAAAATATCTGACAGCAAATTCCGATTCTTAAACTCAAATAATGTATATAAAATCCTGGTTACAAAAGAATGAATTTGCGGCAAATGTCGCAAAATTAATTACCGGTACAGCCCTCGGACAAGTGATTACAGTCCTTATATCTCCAATATTAACACGTCTATATTCCGCTGAAGATTTTGGGATTCTGGCTATTTATTTATCGGTCGCAGGAATATTGTCTGTTGTCATAAGCTTCAGGTTTGAAGAAGCGGTGGTATTGCCATCGGAAGAAAATGAAGCCATTGACTTGGTGATCTTAGGAATCGGTATCTCGCTTATATTCAGCATTGTACTTTTATTTATCTTTTATTCCTCATCTAAAAAAATCCTCGACCTTATTGATCACCCGGAACTTAAATTTTATTTATATCTCATCCCTTTAAGCACATTTTTCTACGGATGCAATCAGGTTCTCAGTTATTGGATGAGCCGAATTAAATTCTTTAATCCACTCGCCGTTTCAAAAACGGTCAAGGAATCCAGTACGGTCTTGACACAATTATCTCTTGGAGGATTAATTTACACGGGTGCTTTTGGACTGATTGCTGGCCAGATAATCGGAAATGCGGCTGCAGCGGGTTTTCTTTTTTGGAGATCTGTTACTAAAATCAGAAGTCGGTTAATTCCCGGGTTGTTATCGAATTTAAAAAATGTATTTCTAAAATATAAACAATTCCCACTCTTTACCGGTTGGGTAGCACTCATCAATTCTATTTCACAAAATATACCGGCTTTGTTATTAGCTGCCTTTTTTTCTCCTGCAATTGCGGGATACTTTGCTATTGCTACACGTATACTCACCATTCCTTCCATTTTGATCGGCAACTCTGTCAGACAAGTATATTATCAAAAAGCCTCGGCTCTAAAAAATCAAGGTCAACCAATCTTTGAGTTTTATAAATCCCATGCCCATGTTCTGTCCCTGACCACTCCAGGAGGTACCAGCTAAACTACCAAAAGATTCAACCGCATCCTTTTCATGAGTGAAAAAATATTGCTCCGCCTGTTCCATGATATTTTGCGTCTGTTCCAGGGTGGCA
>Ga0209536_100012574_pt1 | contig 12294 bp, 6 predicted proteins | sample DeeMarSeWOR28_12_FD_187461 | JGI IMG/M metagenome (GOLD analysis project Ga0209536, IMG submission 187461) | Marine sediment microbial communities from White Oak River estuary, North Carolina - WOR-2-8_12 (SPAdes) (version 2) | ecosystem: Environmental > Aquatic > Marine > Intertidal zone >...
TGCGCAATGAGTGATTGATATTTTTAAAAAGGTTTCTTAAATTAAGTCAGGAATGGTCGCCCAAAAGATATTAATAATCGACGACGACATTGCCGTCAGAACCTCGCTGGAACTCACCATGAAACAGTCGGGATTCCGGGCACTCAGCGCTTCAAATCCTGAAGAGGCGTTATCGGCCCTAAAATCCCAACTGATTGAACTCATTATAATGGATATGAATTTCTCCGTGGATACGTCGGGTGAGGAAGGATTGAAACTGCTGAAAGAGATAAAAAGGGATTCACCGAATATCCCGGTTATTCTTATAACCGCCTGGGCGTCGATCCAGCTTGCTGTCGAGGGCATGAAGTCCGGTGCCGTCGATTTCATAAGCAAACCCTGGAATAATGACTACCTCCTGCAATCGGTAAACACCGCGCTGGCCATTTCAAACAGCAAGAAAACAATAGATATGGTGAAGCCCGAGAGAAAGAAGCTGGACGGTCAATATGATTTTAGAAATCTTGTCGGTGAAGATCCTGAATTTCTTTCGGTACTGGATACTATCGGCAAAATCAGCTCGACAGACGCGTCGGTATTAATAATCGGTGAAAGCGGCACCGGCAAGGAACTCATCGCAGAAGCCATCCACAATAACAGCCATCGAAAAAACCAGGCATTTGTCAAAGTCAACCTCGGCGGTATCGCATCGACACTGTTCGAAAGCGAGATGTTCGGCCACAAAAAAGGGGCCTTCACAGACGCCAAACATGACCGAATGGGGCGATTCGAAATGGCCCATAAGGGCAGCATCTTCCTCGACGAGATCGGGGATCTCTCCCTGAACGACCAGGTCAAGCTACTAAGGGTGCTGCAGGATAGAAAATTCGAAGTTCTGGGTTCGAGCGAAACCAGGTCCGTCGACGTTCGGGTAATATCAGCGACCAACCGGGACCTCGGTGAACTGGTAGCGGCCGGAGACTTCCGCGAGGATCTCTTCTACAGAATAAATCTGATTACCGTTAAAATCCCGGCTCTCAGAGAACGGCCCGACGACATTCCCCTCCTGGTCGATCATTTCCTGGGCAATTTGAGAACGACTTATAAAAGATCGGAATTAAAGGTCACTCGCGCTGCCCTTGAATGGCTTAAAGATCTGCCCTGGCCGGGCAACATCCGCGAATTAAAAAACCTTATCGAAAGATCGGTGCTGGTAACAAATAAGGATATCCTCGAAATAGACGATTTTGCCGAATATTACCACGTTCACCGAAAAAGGCCCGTGGAAAAAAACCTTCCCCCTGTAGGATCGGCGACTCTCGATGATATGGAGATATCGCTGATAAAACAGGCTTTGAAGTTCCACGACAACAACATCAGCAAGGCCGCGAAATCCCTCGGCCTGAGTCGGTCTGCCCTTTACCGCCGTATGGAAAAATACGGGCTGGACAAATGAAGCTTCGGCTAAAGTTTATATTTTTCGTTCTGATCCTGCATCTTATACTTGTACTCCTTTCCCTGAGGTTGTTGCAGCAATACAGACTCCTATTCATGGGCGTCGAAGTATTAATTCTCGTTTCCGTAATCGTATCGATTTATCTGTACAAATCATTTATACGCCCTCTGAATCTGATATCGGCCGGCATTGAATCGCTGAAAGACAAGGATTTCAACACCAAATTCGTGAAAGTCGGGCAGCCGGAGATGGATGACTTGATCGGCGTATACAACCGGATGATCGATGAGCTTAGGATCGAAAGAGTGAAGCTCAAAGAACAGCATTATTTTCTGAATAAGCTTATTAACGCCTCCCCTTCGGGAATTATCGTGCTTGATTTCGAAGACAGGATTTCTCATTTGAATCCCTCTGCCCTCTCGCTATTGAACTCAGGGGGGGAAGACGTTATCGGAAAACGTCTAAACGAAATCGACGGGATCCTACCCCGGAAACTGAGCCGGCTTTGCGAGGGTGAATCCGCCATAATGAACATAGACGGCTTGCATTCATATAAATGCAGAAAATCCCATTTCCTGGACCGCGGCTTCCAGCATCACTTCATTATGATTGAGGAATTAACAGAGGAAATCTTAAAGACTGAAAAACGGGCCTACGGCAAGGTTATTCGCATGATGTCTCACGAGGTAAGCAATTCCATAGGAGCGATAAATTCAATTTTAAGCTCTTCCCTCAACTATAGAGATCAACTGAATGCCGAGGACAAGGCGGATTTCGAAAACGCGGTCAGAGTGGCAATCGAACGTAATTCCAGGCTCTCGCAGTTCATGACAAATTTCACCGACGTGGTCAAGATTCCTCCGCCGGCAAAGGAATCTTACGATTTAAATAGATTGCTAAATTCCGTGAAAGTGTTGATGAATCCCCAGTGCGAGAACAATAACATAAAGCTCAAAATAAATCTAATGGAATATCCCTTTCTTGTGGATATAGACCCGCATCAGATGGAGCAGGTTATCGTAAACATTGTTAAAAACTCAAAAGAATCGATCGGCGAAAACGGAGAGATATTTATTCATATGGAAAATGCTCCCGCGAGACGATTGTCCATAAGAGATAACGGTAAAGGCATATCCGACGAGGTTCAAAAAAATATCTTCACCCCATTCTTCAGCACAAAAAGGGATGGACAGGGATTAGGGTTGACGGTAATCCGGGAAATACTGATAAATCATGGATTTGATTTCTCGCTGGATACGAAAGCGGACGGTTATACCGATTTCTCCATCTGGTTCGATAAAAGGCATCATTAAAATTAGTTTTAATGAAATATTTTTAAATTCCATATGGGTTGTTGAGTCCGGGAGGGCCCGGACTATTTTAGCAGCACCATTCTCCTGGTAAGCGAGTGATTATCAGTTGTGATTCTCAGGTAATAAATTCCGGAAGATACCCCATCGGCGTCCCAGATTTGCTTATAGGTACCGGCGTTCTGAAATCTTTTATTAAATGAGGTTATCTTTCGGCCCAGCATATCGTAAATATCTAATCCGACAAATGATGGCAAATCCAGATGATACATGATTGTAGTAAGGGAATTAAAAGGGTTGGGGTAGTTCGTAACGTCAAATCCAAATTGAGAGGGCATCCCCGCGAATTCGGTGGAGGTTTGTGTTACGTCGACAAAATCGATATAGTTCCCGAAAAAGACCGGAACGGCTATCAGACTATTGTGGTAATCGTAATATATGTCCGCCGGCTCAGGGGCATGAGTCGAAATCTGTTCCGGCGGATTCGTAAAGGTTGAATCATATTTGTAAACACCGTTTGTGTTCCACGATGAGAAATACACATTTCGATATTCGTCCATGGTTAAACCATCGAGAATAGACAGACCGGTATAGACTATCGTTGTTAGCGAAGAATCGGCCAGATCGATGGCTTGCAGAGGCGAAAAATTCCGGGCCGAGACCAACAGCAGCCGGTTGTTGGGTTCATCGAAAATTATGCCGTTGGGCACCGAAAGACCTGAACTTACAAATATGGAATAATTCCCATCGCTGATTCTAATTTTAAAAATCAGGTGCGCGTTGGGATCGGAAACATAAAGGTGACCGGAGTTGTCCGACGTTATATCGTTTAAAACGTTTGATTCCGGAATACCGACATAAAATACGGAATCGCCGGTAGCCAGATCAAATCCCCTCACTCCCTCGCCCCGGCACGCAACATAAACTACATCGTCTATTATATGCAGTCCCGCGTAACAATGCTGGCTTACAACGAAGTAATCCTGAACTCCGTTGCTGTCAATCTGCACCATATGCCCGGTATTCCAGTTGGATACCAGGTATCTATCCCTCAAAGAATCATAAACCACGCTTTCGGGATTGTTCAGTAGTTGCGCATCGACGGCGGAAAAACCTATCGACACGACCATAAACGCGGATAATAAAATTTTTATAAAATTCATGGCGGCCTCTCCGGTTATTAAACCTTATATTTATTTTATAAGTAACATCCTCCTCGTCGATGTTTGATCATCTGCCGTAATCCTGTAAAAGTATATCCCCGATGATTTATTTTCCGCATTCCAATTTACGCTGTTATGGCCTGCAGGCAGATCCCTATCGATTAGCGTCTCTATTTTTCGCCCGAGAATATCGTAAACATCCAGCCTGACATGCGTTCTGCCCGGGAGATTGAATCCGATCGAGGTTTGACCGTTAAATGGATTCGGGTAATTCTGCAACAATTCAAACTCATCGGGAATACCCGGATTTTCCGAAACAGACGTCACCACATCCGTAAAACTGTTGGACCTCCAGATGTCTTTTCCGAAATTCGGCCATTGAATACCTGCCAAGATGGCGTTGGATTTATAGTCTATCACAATCAAATTCTGAGAATTTGTTTTCAATCCAACGACGATCTCCAGGTCCAGGTCATTGTCGAGTTTACCCAGAGCGGGAGTTGCCGTTATCTGAGCGGAGATCTCCGGGCTTATGGGGAAATTGGGAATGTAGTTACCGGGGCCGTAGAAACAATGAATATCGCCACCTGTGGTAACGGCGATTATATTGGCGCTGCTATCGCCGTTTATATCTCCAACCACAACCTGAGCCATTATCGAGCCGCCGATATAGAAGGGGTAACCGGGCAACGCTGCTCCGCTATGATCAAAGGCATACAGGTTGCCGTCGTTACTTCCGAATATAATCTCCAGCGTCCCATTCTCGTCAAGATCCGCCAGGGACGGGGATGATCTCACCACTCCACTTGACGCCACCGGAAATCCGGTGGCGATGGAACCGTCATGGTTGATAACATATAAATTGCTCGATGACGTAACAACGGCAGTTTCCAAATATTGATCGGGCGTAATGTTCCCGACCGCCGCCGAACCCCAGACGACATGATCCAGCTGTACGGGAAAACCGGAAACATAATTTCCGTCGGAATTAAAGGCATGCAAAGTGGAGTCGAACCCGGCATAAATAATTTCCGCGATTCCGTCATTATCGATATCGCCCGATGCCGGCGAACCATACCATTTTCCACTGCCCGTTATAGGCCAGCCGGGATAATCGGTACCGTCATGGTTGAGCACGTAGATATTGTTGTCGGAAAACGAGCCGGCGATTATCTCGAGATCGTAATCGCCGTCTATATCCGCCAGCATAACTCCCGAATAGAAAACACCGCCCTTATCCACCGGGAAATTGGGCATAAGCGAACCGTCTGGATTCCAGGCGTAAAAGCCGCCGTTTTTAGTTACCGCCACGACGTTCAAATGGTTGTTCACGTCGATATCGCCAATTGCCACCGCTCCGATCACGTCGCCGGTAACAGATTGTGGCCATCCGGAACTGTTCTGGCCATTCAGTTCTATGCAGTATACGTTGTTATCCGAGGCGCCGAACACTACCTCATTCTGTCCGTCGCCGTCAAAATCGACAATGACAGGCGATGATTCTATGTTATCCGGGATACTAATGGGAAAATTAGCCTGATACAAAGATACGAATATGGATAATTCCCTGTCCGCCTCGTAACCGTCAGCCGCGATGTTCATATTTATGGTCTTGGTTCCCGGTATCGATAAGGAGTTTACGGTAATCACAAAAGGATCGGACGAATTGCTATTGGTCTGGCCACCGGGAATATTACCGAACGACGCCGTAGAATCGACCATAATAAAATCATCATTTCCGTACAAAGTAACATTAACGTTTTGAGCATCCGCCCAGATATTCTCCAGCGTAACTACGAGTTCAAAAGTCTCCCCGGGATTAAGAATACCGTCGCCGTCGCCCGTGGTAATATTTATGGTCTGACTTCTCGGTATTATGTTGGGATAATGGATAGAGGCCAGAGCGGCGTAAGCGTTTATTCTTCCGGCTCCCAGCAACCCGCTATAATTTGGATTCAATGAATCGATATTATCGGCCGTTGATAGGATTCTCGCAATGACCTCGAGGTCCGTGAGACCGGGTTCCGATGCCCATATAAGAGCCGCCAAACCCACAACATGGGGCGCCGCCATGGATGTGCCATCAAGAATAGAATAAGCGTCATTAAAATAGGTGGAATAGATTGCCGTTCCCGGCGCGGAAATATCCACCCAGGTCCCATAATTCGAAAATGATGATTTAAAATCGTTCTGGTCCGTTGACGCCACCGTGACGACATCCGGCCTCCCTCCCAGATAAGACGGATTCTGGTTATTGCTGTTACCGGCGGATGATACCACGATAACGCCATTGTTGGTTGCGTAAGTGGTCGCCGATCCCAGCCCGCCGGAGTTCGATGATCCCCACGAACAGTTAATAGATCTGGCCCCGTTATTCGTTGCGTAGTAAAAGGCCTGGGCCGCGAAATCCATCCTGATATAACCCTGTCCGCTTGGATCCTGCCATCCCACTCTTAAAGGCATGACACGGCAATTGAAACTCACCCCAGCTATTCCGACACCATTATCCGTAACCGCCGCGGAAACACCGCTGCAATGAGTGCCGTGGCCGTCGAAGTCCATAGGGTTGTTATCGGGATCCATATCGTCCTCGCCGGGAGCCCCGTTTACGCCGTGAACCCAATCCCAGCCCCGGTAATCATCGATATAGCCGTTGCCGTCATCATCGAAACCGGTCATTCCGTTTACTTCCACCGTATTGAGCCAGATATCGTCGGCGAGATCGGGGTGATCCCAGTCGACCCCGGTGTCGGCTATGCCGACTACCACGTTGGTATCGCCTTGTGACACATCCCAAGCCCCTCTCGCCTCAATCTTGTTTATCGCCCACTGCTGGCCTATCTGGGGATCGTTGGGATCGTAATCAAGGGAGTGAATCCCGATCGGCTCTACATGATCAACCTCCATCAAAGCATCATACGCTTCCAGCACGGAAATCATCCCATATTGGGAATCGAAGCTAATGGTGTAGTATCCCGCAAGCGCGACTTCCCCCTTGGATTCCGCACCGGGAAAAAGCTGTCTGATTTCTGAAACGTCAAACAGGGAACTGAGACCATCAATTGCGGTAATCCCGGTAACGATAAACCCGTTCTCTTCATCAACATTCAAGGGAAGAATGTCCGATGAGAACGCTACAACAATTGCGTCGGGGACATATTCAACGCCTTTTTCAAAATGTACACTGCTTCTCTCCGAAAGTGCGAAAACCTTTGAAATGATCGCCAGTATAGCGATGAAAACCACCGCTACAATCAATCCCGTTCTGTTCATTTCTTCTCCTTTTTATCTTACACTTTCGTAATTTATTTTAATAATAACATCTTCCCGGCTGCAAATCCATTCGCGGTATTGATTTTATAAAAATATATCCCCGATGGATTGTTGCGAGACTGCCATACTACCTCATTCTCGCCGGCAGGTTTTATCTCGCTTAATATATTTATAACTCTCTGCCCCATTATATTATAAATGTCAATCTCGACCAAGGATTCTTGCGGCAAATAATATTTTATTGAAACCGAGGCGTTAAAAGGATTGGGATATATGAAAGCGGAGGTTCCATAACTTGCAGGATTTTCAGGAAAATCAAAGGTATGGGTTTGCCCCATCGGTGTCCCAGCCACCCATTCCGTTGCGCTTAACGCGCCGTGGTTTCCGTTACCCGTGAAATCGTTTATGAAAAGGCCGTTGCCCTCGTTCATTCGCCAGTATCCAACCAGGCCGGGTTCATTGCCGTCCAGATATTGATACATATACCATTGAATCTCGCTTCCGGCTCTCACATCATTCCAGACCCTGACCTCATCGATCACTCCATCGAAAGTATCGTTCAATGATTCCGAGTTGCCTATTATCAAATCGACCGTCGAATTATCATTTAAGGCGCCTGATGGCTGGGTGGTCTGGGTCAATGTTTGCTCGGAGCCATTTAGATACATTTTTACCTCGCCGATAGTACCATCGTATGATGCCGCGATATGCTGCCAGGTATTGAGCACAATCGAACTTTCGGGAATCGCCGAAAAGCTGCTCCCGCCGTTTTGAGTGAATAACCAGAGGCAGATGGTGTTGTCACCCAAAATCGGATTGGTCCTGAGAGTAAAAAACCGGATCGCGTCCTTGTCCGCTATTCTGCCGAAACCTGTTCCGGGATTCTCCCCCCAGCCGGACGGATATATCCAGGCCTCTATGGTAAATCGGTCGGTTAAGCTAAGAGTGGGAGATGAAAAAACGGCGACAACACTCTCTTCACCATCAAACAGCAGGGCACTTTCACCGCCAAAGACCAAAACATAATCTTCACGCAATCTGCTTTTAGAAACAGAATCACAACCGATCACCAGCTCCACACTGTATTGACCCGCGGCGTTATATGTCCATTCGGGATTTTGATCGTATGAATCCACAACTCCATCGTTGTTGAAATCCCATGCCCATGACGTTATGGTCCATTCGGGATTTGAAAGATCATTGAATTGAACAGCTAGTGGAATCTGACCCGTTAAAGGTTCCGCGGAAAAATCGCAGGGATTTACGGCTCCCAGGGCATCCGCCAGGAATGACAATGAGATGGGGAAGCGATCCGGATTATAATAACCGCCGGGAAATATCGGGAAAGCGTAATCGAGATTCAGCAATGCCAGCGAATCGGCGAATGCCATATTCATACTGATTTCCAGAAAAAAACCGCCATATCCGCAGTCGAAATAAATGGCGGGCTCCTGGCCGGGTGGAATAAGGGCCGCGAGTGCCGGAAGGTTTTGTTGCTGCCACCTCGTTACAACCGTGTCCACAACATCGCCGTTAGAGTCTAATGGAAAGTCTACCTGATAAGGCGAGTTATTAAGGTTTGGCGAAAACGCACCGGCGCAGGTAAAGGTTATATTCGTAAGCGTTCCATTGTTATAATTATAGGTATAAGGCGGACCGGAACCGTTCTCAGGAAGAATATAATCTACCCAACTGTAAAGACCATAAACGGTTTCCAGAATGCCATTGTGTGACGCTACAGCCCCGAATTCGCCGGTATGTTTGAACGCCATTTTCATCGCGCCGTAGCCCCCCATGCCATGCCCTAATAGCGCCCTTCTGGAACGAACGGGATCTGTGGAATAACTGGAATCAGTAAATGCAACCAGATCTTCAGCTATGTAATCCTCGAAATCGCCGTATAACTCGGAGTTTGTATAAAAACTCCCGTCAAATGGCCCAACACTCCCATCCGGTATAACCAGAATCAATGGATCGATACATCCTTCCGTAATCATGCTGTCAAGGCAGGAATATATTTCGGTATAGCCCGTATAGTCGGTCATCATGCCATGTAGGAAGTACACCACCGGATACAATAGCGTATCGTCAGGATCATATCCTTCTGGAAGATAGACACATACATTGCGCATTTCCCCTAGCGAATTACTGTAAAACGATACGGTATCAATGGTTCCATGCGTTAGAGCTAATGTTGGAATAAAGGAAAAGAAAATCGTAGCGATCCGCTTCAATAAATCCTCCGTAAAATCAATCGGTTAAGGTGTTCATGCGGAAAGTTTAACCTGTTCAATTCCGAATTGCTGCTCCCTTGTCGTATAGCCTATTCCAAAGATGTGCCGGGCGACCAACCCAACATCTCTGAAATACCTACAATATTATCTACGAATTAGTTCCAAAAATGTTGGGAACTTATCACAATGTAGAAGAAATTTATTTGCCTTAATATAAGACTGAGAAAATAGTGCGACTTTATTTCAAAAGTACCATCTTCGTCGTTCTGATTGAATTACCGGACCTCAGCCTGATAAAATAGACACCACTCGAAAGCTCTGAACCGTCGAAATTCGCGAAATACTGTCCGGCCGCATAATGTCCCCGGGCGAGAACGGCTATCAGCCTGCCTTTTAAATCAAACGCTTCAAGCCTGATCTGCGCAGGTTCGGTGATAACATAGTTGATTTTAGCCTGATCGTTAAACGGATTTGGATAGACGGGCCCCAGGCTGATTGCATCGGGCAAATGATTGTAATTTTCCTCTAATATCCCGGTCGGGATCGAAATAAATTCAACCATGTTATAGTCCATTAACGGGATCGCGAGCACACAGTTCAACTTGTCGTAGAATATATCTGCCGGGCCTCCGGGATTCTCATAGAAAAATTGCGGCGGATTGGTCATGGTGCTGTCATAGTAATAAATCGTTCGAGTACCCCAAGAAGAAAAATATACGTTACCGTTATTGTCTTCCGTAATTCCGTCAAGGCTGTGCCGGCCGGTGTTGACAATTGTAACGACCGACGAATCCCCCAGGTCGATCGCCTGGATTGAAGAATAATTTCTTAGAGAGACCAGGAGAATACGGTTGTATCTTTCCTGAAAATATAACCCGTTTGGAAACGTGAGCCCCGAATCTACAAAGGTCGAAAAATTGTGGTCGCTCAATCGGATCTTGAAAATTAGATGAGCATTCAGGTCGGATACATATATATTCCCCGATGTATCCGCCGTTATATCGTTTAAATTGCTCGCACCATCAATTATGATGTGGGCTGTGAGTTGGCCTGTATCGAGATCGTACGCTTTCACGCCCTGGCTATTGCAGGCTACATAAACCGTGTTTCCCTCAATATGAAGCCCGTTTTGGCAGGATTGACCCTGAACGAAGTACTGCTGGTTCCCCTGCAGGTCAATTGAAACGATATCGCCTGTCAGGTAATTCGACACAAGATACCGTTCATGCGAGGCGTCATAAACCACACTTTCAGGAAACAACAATAAATTCTGCGCCAATCCGATCGACGAGATAAAAAAGACCGCGATTAAGACTGTAAGCGATAAACTAACTCGTACTTTCATGCTTCCTCCCTTATATGATTTTGTTTTTTTGGTACTTTCAATGAAACCCTCCGAGACTACGGCAATTGGTCGACCGGCCGATTTGATTCCCGGGCTGCGCGGTTGGCTCCCGACTCTTATAGGAAAACAGATTTAGATTTTGGGGCGGCCAACCCAGCGATATTTTTAAACCTCTAATCTTATCTACGAAATAGTCCCAAAAAGGTTGAGATATAAATTCAATATTGACAGCTTTAATAATATAGTAAACCTATTTTGAAATATTGTTCGCAGATCCGCAGGCTTGTTGTTGACACAGCCCGCTCCAATCCTTATAATCCAAACCAGATTTAGCACTCCAGATTTGCTCCGATTACAGTATCGTTTTGATAATTTAATACTTACGAGGAGTCGCCATGAGAAAATATCTATTGCTTTTTGTGTCTGTATATCTTTTAGGTCTTTACTCCGATGTTTTCCCAAGCGTCTGGCAACGAGAGGCGGCAGACAGCACCGGTACCGATAAGGGCGAATACTGCTCGCTGGCTCTGGACAGCCAGGACAATCCCCATATCGCCTATTACGATACCGATTTCGAGGATCTGAGATACGCCTACTTCGATGGTTCCGAGTGGGCAATTGACGTTGTCGACAGCATCGGTGATGCCGGGCTCTATAGTAGTATAGCACTGGATTCGCAGAATCGGCCGCATATCAGTTATCAACAGGAACATCTCGGTTATTACTGGAGCTTGAAATACGCCACCCTTTCGGATACCGGCTGGGTAAAAGAAATAGTCGAATCTCCCCAGGATACCAGCATAGGTGAAATCGGCGAATTTTCGAGTATCGCCATCAATAATAATGGGTACCCCTGTATCGCCTATTTGCAGAGTAATCCCGACGAAGTCAAATATGTCTATAAGGATAGTACCGGCTGGCATATTGATGTTGTCGCCGAGGTTTATTCGACATACTATTGCAGATTGAAGTTACAAAACGGAGAGACTCCCATAATCGGCTATCATAGAAACGATAGCGGTCCGACTTTCGATTCTTTGCACGCAGCCTATTTTGATCCCGCAGATTCAAGCTGGGATATCGTATCCGTTCCAGACGACGTGGACTATGTAAATTACGGTAGTACATTGGGATTTGACGTTGATGCGCAGGACAATGTCTATTTCGCCTATCTCAATACTGATAGCGACTTGCAGTTGGCCTCTTACGACGGCATCGGCTGGAGCATAGAAACATATCTGGTTTATCCGTACCTGGGTGGCAGGCCGGCCTTTATGCTGGAAATCGATCGTTCGGGAAATCCCTGTATGGTTGTTTTTCAGGACGGCATAATGTTTTACAGGAAATATAACGGGCAAATTGACACCAGCCTGGTGGACGATCAAATTACGCCGGGTTGGTATTGCTCCCTGCAATTCGACAGTGAAAATCATCCCCGGATCGCCTCTTACTGCAGAACCCTGGATTACAGCCGCGATGCTTTATTTTATTATAGATACTGGCCGGGGGACCCGGAAATGGTTTTGCCCGATAC
>Ga0209536_100012575_pt1 | contig 12294 bp, 11 predicted proteins | sample DeeMarSeWOR28_12_FD_187461 | JGI IMG/M metagenome (GOLD analysis project Ga0209536, IMG submission 187461) | Marine sediment microbial communities from White Oak River estuary, North Carolina - WOR-2-8_12 (SPAdes) (version 2) | ecosystem: Environmental > Aquatic > Marine > Intertidal zone >...
GTCTGGATCGCGATTGCGGTGTTGACGGTGATACTACCGAGGCTTGCAGCTGGTGGCCAGCCCACGGCGACGACCGCGCAAACCGGTTCGGTACCTCAGGAAACGAGTGCCGCAGACGCCGATTCGGCCGCTGCCGCGGTACCGTTCGGTCCCGGCGAGCAGCTGGTGTTCGGCAATCACGATCTTCTGAGCAGCCGCATTCGCAACTACAAGCGAATGAAAGAGCGTCGAGTCGTCTTTCACTTCGGGGTCGTCTACCAGACTCCGCGAGACAAACTCGAGAAGATCCCCGACATCATCCGCGCAGCCATCGAGTCACAGGAAAAGACGCGATTCGATCGCGCGCATTTCAAGGAGTTCGGAGCGTATTCGCTTAACTTCGAGGCCGTCTACTACGTGCTGGATCCCACATATATCGTCTACATGGATACGCAGCAGGCCATCAACTTCCACATCCACGAGCAGTTCGAAGCTGCGGGCATCGAGTTCGCCTACCCGTCGCAGACGCTCTTCGTGGTGCATGAAGAACCGGTGTCACAGGCAGCCGGCGCTACTTGATCAACGCGGTGCCGGCGATGCCTTTGTACGCCAGCCGTAGAGTGCGATCACCGCAAAGCAGATCAGCGGCAGCCCGAAGGACGCGCGCACCGCTGGAAACGAGACGCCGGCGAGACCGACGATCTCGAGATCGATGATTGCGCCCTGCAGCGGCGGCATCACCGATCCGCCGAGGATCGCCATGATGAGGCCGGCGGCCCCGAGCTTGGCGTCCTGCCCCACCCCCTTCAAGGCGATTCCGTAAATGGTGGGAAACATCAGCGACATGCAGGCTGAGATCCCCACCAGACAGTAGAGCCCCAGCATCCCCTCAACGAGAATCGTCCCAAGGGTGAGCCCGGCTCCACCAACGGCCAGCGCCAGCAACAGACCGCCGGGACTCACGTACTTGAGCAAGAAGGTGCAGATGAAACGGCTGGTCACAAATACGACCATGGCGACCATGTTGTAACCTTGCGCCGCCACCTCACTCAGGCCCAACTCCATCGTACCGTAGTGGATGATGAACGTCCAACACATGATCTGAGCGCCGACGTAGAAGAACTGAGCGACTACTCCCTCGGAGTATCTCCTGTTGCGGATCAAGCGGCGGAGCGTGGGTCCCACGTTGAGGGATCTGTCCTCCTCTCCGTGAGTAGGCATTCGCGTGATGGCGATGGCTGCGAAGACCAAGACGATGACGAGGGCAATGCCGATGTAGGGCACGCGAACCACCGCCAGGTCACGCGCCGTGAGTTCGGCCAGTTGCGCGGTGTCCATGGTCCCGCGCTCCACAGCCGTAGCCGGATCGAGCCGCGCCAGGATGAACTGCTGGGCGACGAACATGCCGAGCAAAGAGCCCATCGGATTGAACGACTGGGCCAGGTTGAGCCGCCGCGTGGCGGTATCCTGGGAACCCATCGCCAATACGTATGGATTTGCGCTGGTCTCCAGGAACGAAAGCCCGCAAGTGAGAATGAAATAGGCCACCAGGAAGGGCCAGAACACCAACATCATGCTGCCTGGAATGAACAGCAGCGCTCCCGTCGCGTATAACCCCAGCCCCACCAGGATCCCCGACTTGTAGGAGTAGCGTTTGATGAAGAGCGCCGCCGGGAAGGCCATCGCAAAGTAGCCGCCGTAGAACGCAAACTGCACCAGCGATCCCTCGAAGTTGCTCATCTGGAGAATACGAGAGAAACCCTTCACCATGGGGTTGGTAACGTCGTTCGCGAAACCCCAGAGAGGAAAGAGCAGCGTCACGAGAATGAACGGGAGAACGAGGTGCACCGGCACTAACCTGGTGGATCCGGTCGTGCCTTCCATCGCGTTCAGGGACGATTCGGAGCTAGGCCGATTGGAGGATGATGTTGCCATACTGGGTAGTGTCACCGGTGCGGATCAGGCCTATTGCCTGCGGCACACGCTTCTTGAACTCGACATGGGGCTCGAATTGGATGCGTACGGGAGCAACCAACTCGGAGTACGAGCGTTGCGTAGCCTCACCGTTCTCGGACTGGAATTCCTGCGCCATGAAAGCTGCACCCCAAACAAAGCCTCCCTTGAGAGCGGCCAGCACCTGTCGGACCGTGGGCACATCGTCCACCAGGGAGATGTCCACCGTTTCCAGCTGTGGCCAAAAGGGGAACCCGCGGTCGGCGATAGCGAGCGTGTTGGTGTGCCGCACCCGAGCGACGAGGGATAGAACGTGAGGGTTGAGGATTCCGTCCTTCAGCATGGCCCACTCCAAGTGGTTACACGTAGTCCATCGGAGGCGTTGAATGGCTCACGTTATGGACCGGTCCAGGTGTACGTATCCGCCATCCACGACCAGGTGCTGGCCAGTCGTGTGACCAGTTTGCGAAGACAGCAGAAAAAGAACCGCTGCAGCGATTTCCTCAGGCTTGGTCATTCTCTGTCCCAGGGGAATCTTCTTCACGATGCCGGCGAGCTTCGCCTCGGCATCCGGAAAGTTATCCAGCCACTCCCGGTACGCTGGAGTAATCACCTCAGCCGGGATCACCGCATTCACACGAACTCCGTACCTCGAGAGATCCACGGCCCATTCTCGGGTGAGCGCGAGGATGCCTCCCTTGGCAGCAGCGTATCCCGATGTCCCGCCCTGGCCCGTCAGCGCGACCTTCGAGGATACGTTCACTACGGCGCCCCGGGCCTCCTTGAGGAACGGAAGCGCGAAGTGCATCATCTCGAAGTAGTGCACTAGACTGCGGCGCAACGAGACCAGGAAATCCTCGGCGGTCCCGGTCTCGATCCCGACGCCGTCGTTCAAGCCTGCGTTGTTCACCAGCGCGTCAATTCGTCCCGCCACTCGCGTCGCCTCGCCCACCGCCGCCTGGCATGCCCCAGGTTCCACCAGGTCGCTCACGATCAACTCGCAGCGAGACCCCGCGGCAGTCAGCTCTTCCTGCAATCGAACTCCGGCTGCTTCATCCCGGTCCACTATGATCGGAACGGCAGATTCGGCCGAGAGGGCTCGCACGATGGCCTCGCCAATGCCTTTCGCCCCTCCGGTCACCACCACGATCTTGCCACCAAGTGCTAGATCCATCTCACTCCCCCTCGGCGAGCATCATACCGCCAGCCCGTAGAAGCTGGCAGCGTTGCCTCCGAACAGCCGTTCGCGTTCGGACACGGTGAGGTGGCTCGAGTATCCGTCTATCAGGTCAAATACCTCCCGGTAACTAGCGGCGAGCAGGCACACGGGCCAGTCGGAGCCGAACATCAACCGGTCGGGTCCGAATGCCTCGAACACGATATCTAGATAGGGACGGATATCCTCGAGCCGCCACTGCCGCCAATCCGCCTCGGTCACCAATCCGGAGACCTTACACCAAACGTTCGCGTGCTGGGCCAGCTCTCTCATGTGGGTCGCCCACGGCTCCGTCTCACCCTTGCCGATCAGGGGCTTGGCCAGGTGATCTACCACGAAGGACGAGTCCGGCAGCCGCTCGACCAACGAGAGAGCGGCCGGCAGCTGCCGCGGGTACACCAGGATGTCGTACGTAAGACCGAAGTCCGACAACAGTCCGATGCCGCGCACGACGTTGTCACGTGACAGGAAGTCGTCCGCTTCCGCTTGGGCAATGTGCCTCACGCCGCAAAGGCGTCCGAACTGGGAGAAGTGCTCCAGCCGCTCGTCCAGCGTGGGAGCCAACAGGTCCAACCACCCGACTATACCTCGAATGAACGAGTGGCTGTCGGCTAGCTGCAACAGGAAACGTGTCTCTTCCTCGGATTGATCGGCCTGCACCACCACCGTGCCCTCCACACCCTGCGCCTGCAGCAACGGCCTCATATCATCTGGTAGGAAGTCGCGCTTGAGAACCGACATCTCCTCCGTGATCCAGCTGTCGCGCAGCGGATCGTAGTGCCAGAAATGCTGGTGAGCGTCCAGCCGCATCAGGACGACCGGGACCTTAAACTCTGGTGGGCCACGGCCCGCTGCCGAGCAGCACCGAGGCCGTCGATCCCCAACTCGACGACATCACCCGAACTCAGGTACCGCGGTGGGTCGAGACCGAGTCCCACTCCGAAAGGGGTGCCAGTGGAGATTATGTCACCCGGCAGCAACGTCATGAACTGACTCAGATAACTCACCAGAGTGGGAACCTTGAAGATCATGTCGGACGTGTTGCTCTCCTGCCGTCGTTCACCGTTCACCGATAGCCACAACACGAGGTTGTGAGGATCGGGGATCTCGTCCTCGGTGGCGAGGAACGGTCCCACCGGCGCGAAGCTGTCGAAGCTCTTTCCCTTCACCCACTGTCCGCCACGCTCGAGCTGCCAGTGTCGCTCGCTGTAGTCGTTGTGCAGTGCATAGCCGGCAACGTACTCCGTGGCCCTATCCTCGGTCACGTAGCTCGCACGCTTGCCGACAACCACGGCGAGCTCCACCTCCCAGTCGGTCTTGTGGGAACCTGGAGGAATGACCACGTCGTCGTTGGGCCCGCACAGCGAGGTGGTCGCTTTGAAGAAGACGACGGGCTCCGCCGGCATTTCCGCCCCAGTTTCCCTCACATGACCCGCATAGTTGAGTCCGATGCAGATGATTTTGGAGGGCCGGGCAACACACGAACCGAGCCGCACGTCGTCACTCACGACGGGACAGCGCTCGGCATTCTGCGCCAGCCAGGCTTCGAGCCGCGCCAGTCCGTCGCTGCCGAAAAACTCCTCGTTCCAGTCTTCCCCGAAGGTGCTGACATCGATGCGTTCGTCTTCCGTACCCAGCACGCCGGGCCGCTCGTGACCGGGCTCGCCCATCCGAATCAGCCTCATGAAGCCTCCGGATCAGCTGTTGAGTTTGAGGAACCCACCGTCGATCGGGTAATCCATCCCGGTCGCAAAGGCGGCCTCATCGGAGCAGAGGTACAGCGTAAGGGCGGCAACCTCCTGCGGTGTCCCCATCCGCCCGATCGGTTGAGTGGCAGAGAGCTCGTCGAACATATCCTGTTCCCGTCCCGGGTAGTTCTCCCGCAAGAACCCGTCGACGAACGGCGTGTGCACCCGGGCCGGCGATATGGAGACGACCCGGATGTTGTGGCGGGCGTAATCCCGAGCCGCCGAGTAGGTCATGGCGAGCACCGCCCCCTTGGACATCGAATAGGCAAACCGGTCCGCAATGCCCACGGAAGCGGCCACCGAGGCCATGTTCACGATCACCCCACTGCCCCGTTTCTTCATGCTCTCGATGCAGGCCCGCATGCAGTGGTAGACCCCCTTTACGTTGACCCGGTACACGCGTTCGAAATCGTCTGCCGTCGTCTGCTCCAGGTCCCCGACATGCGCGATGCCGGCGTTGTTGACGAGACAGTCGATCCCCCCGTGATTCTCCACCTCTCCGAAAGCCCGCGTCACCTCATTGTAGTCTGCCACGTCGCACCTATGAGAGACCGCGTTACCACCTTCGTCCACGATCTGCCGGGCCACCGTCTTCGCAGCGTCGGCATCCAGATCGAGAATGTGAACGGCCGCCCCCCGCGATCCAAATGTCATGGCGATAGCCTCACCGATGCCGCTGGCCCCACCGGTTACGACGGCGCGTTTGCCATCCAGCCGAAACACATCGCTGCTCACAGTGCCCCCCGGATTTCGATCGCGTCGCGGGCGTTCGCCCACGCATTGTGATACACCGGACCTCGGCGTCGTAATCTACATCGCGAACACAGCACCGTAATGGACCGAGAGCACAGGGCGACGGTGAGCCACAGGCGAGTGGCGGCTTGCCGTTGGTCACGCTGCGGTCCAGATTCAAACCAGTCAATCGTGCCGCATCCAAGCGAAGAGGGTGAGTACAATGGAGAATCCAAGCGTCGGAGTGCCAGCCCTGCTACTCGTTGCCTCCACACTGATAACCGGTTGCGCGACACCGCCGCGCGACTATCTCGACGAAACCCAACACGAATTCGACGCCCGCATGGAGTGGTGGCGCGACGCGCGTTTCGGGATGTTCATCCACTGGGGCCTCTACGCCGTTCCGGCGGGAGTCTACCAGGACGAACCCGTCGGCGGTATCGGCGAGTGGATCATGAACTCCGCCCAGATCCCGGTTGCCGACTACGAGTCCTTCGCCGCGCAGTTCGACCCGGTCCGGTTCGATGCCGCAGAGTGGGTGCGTATCGCCAAGGATGCCGGGATGAAGTACATCATCATCACGTCCAAGCATCACGACGGCTTCAGCCTTTGGGATTCGGAGGTATCGCAGTACGACATCATCGACGCCACGCCGTTCGGGCGTGACATATTGAGGGAGCTGGCCGACGCGGCGGCACAGGAGGGTATCCGCCTGGGCTTCTATCATTCGATCATGGATTGGCACCATCCCGACGCCCAGGCACCCCATTTCCCCACCTACAACACCCGGGAGAAGAGCAACCCGAACTTCCCCCGCTACGTGGACAACTACCTCAAGCCCCAGGTCAGGGAGCTGGTGACCGACTACGATCCGGCCGTGTTGTGGTTCGACGGGGAGTGGATCCCGGAATGGACCCACGAGATGGGGCTCGACATGTATAACTTCGTCCGGTCCATGAGCCCCGACATCCTGATCAACAACCGGGTGGACAAAGGGCGCCAGGGTATGCAGGGCATGACCCGCACCGACCAGCGCTATGCCGGCGACTTCGGCACGCCGGAGCAGGAGATCCTGGAAGACACCTCCACGCTTGATTGGGAATCGTGCATGACGATGAACGACACTTGGGGTTTCAAGTCGACCGACGAGAACTGGAAGTCCGCCGAAACGCTTATTCACAATCTTGTGGACATCGCGGCCAAAGGCGGCAACTACCTGCTGAACGTCGGCCCGACGGCGGAAGGTCTGATCCCGCAGGCAAGCGTCGAACGCCTGGCCGAGATGGGTGACTGGATGGAGGTCAACGGGGAAGCCATTTACGGCAGCCGGCTGTGGACGCACTTCGAGGACGGCGACATGGTGCGCTATACCAACGTAGGCGACAAGATATACGCCATCAGCCTGGGATGGCCCGGCAGTCAGCTCACCCTGCACCACGTGCAACCCGAGGCTGACTCGGAGATCCACTTGCTGGGCTACGATCAGCCGCTGCCCTGGGCTTACGACACAGCCCACGGCTTGACCATCACGCTGCCCGAGGCTCTACACGACGAAGCCGCTCGGCCGTGCAAGTACGCATATGCCTTCAAGATCAACGGTGATCCGGTGGAGGGGAACGGCAGCCCCTAAGCCGCGCTCGAAGGGACGGTGGCAATCTCTCCGACCGGTACACGGCGCGGCATCAGGGTGGGATCGGCTCTCGGGATCGTCGGTGCACTTGGCTTGGGACTGCTCGTGGAGAGGGCGATACCGTAAAACCCGCGCCTTGGTCCGCGGACAACGGACGAATGTCCGTCGACAACAGGCGAATGTCCGTCGACAACCGGCGAATGTCCGTCGACAACCGGCGAATGTCCGTCGACAACGGACGAATGCCCGTCGACAATAGGCGAATGTCCGTCGACAACGGACGAATGTCCGCGGACATCGCCCTGATGCCCGTGGCCCCATGCCCATTGTCCTCGGCCGATCGGCCGTTGGACGTGGTCCCCATTCACGGCTGGCGCGCTACTGCGCCAGCAAATGCGGCCGAAGCCCCGTGGCGCTCGGCCGCAGGGGTGGAACGGGGGCCGACCTCCGATCGGGATGGCATGGAATGAGACGGCGATTTCCAAATCGAACTCTAATCAGACTCACTCCGGCAAGCGGATCCGCCGGGGTACTGGTACTCGCCGAGTGATTCGGGCTTCATCGTGATGCTGTAGCCCGGGCTCGTGGGAACAGCGTAGCGTCGTTGAGCAAACACCACCTCTTGCGATCTCGTCCAGCATGTGTGCCAGCCGCTTCTCACAAGACAAATGGAGGTATAGAAGATGGATCCGGTCGAGCAACGCTCCGTGGTTGACCGTTACCTCGCCGCCTACAACGCCTTTGACATCGACGGGATGATGGCGACGGTTCATCACGACGTTGAATTCAAGAATGTCTCTGGCGGCGTCGTCAACGCGAGAGCTTCGGGTGAGCGAGAGTTTCGCCAGTTGGCTGAGCGGTCGAAGGAACTGTTTTCGTCACGGAATCAGACAGTCAGGACTTTCGAATCGCACGACGACAGAGCACTCATTGAAGTGGCGTACGAGGCCGTTTTGGCATTGGACCTGCCGAACGGTATGAAGGCAGGGGAGACACTTCGACTCGATGGGCGTGCGGAGTTTGTGTTTCGCGATGGGAGAATCTACCGACTTACGGACTACAGTTGACGGCGTGGTACCTATGGTAGCGGTTCGTTTTGCCGTTCATCAGTTAAGTCTGGTCCGCCGCGACCACAGCACACCGGGACAGCCCAGCGGTCCCCGACCGGCGATCACCCGGAAATGTCATAGCAAGACGTTCCATTCATCGCAGAATAACCACCATTCATCGCAATAGCCCACCTACCATGAGGGCACTGCGATCTACCGGACGTACGTATCGAAGTGCCTTCATTGCCGGCCGCACCGGAGGGTCAGACGGATCCATCCTGCTGCCCGCGACACATGCACTTCCGCCCCGAGTGGCCCAGCTATTCTGGCCCTGACTCCCAGGCTGGACCTGTGGGGTACTCATATTTGCTGAGTGATTCGGGCTTCATCGTGATGCTGTATCCCGGGCTCGTGGGAACCACATAGCGCCCGTTGCGCAGCACCACCGGATCCACGAAGTGCTGGTGCAGGTGATCCACGTACTCGACGATGCGATTCTCCAGCGAGGCACTCACGCACAGGTAGTCGAAGATCGCCAGGTGCTGCACGTACTCGCACAGTCCTACTCCGCCCGCATGGGGGCACACGGGGATCCCGGACTTCGCTGCCAGGAGCAGCACGGCTAGCACCTCGTTCACTCCCCCAAGCCGGCAGGCATCGATCTGGCAGAAACTCATTGCACCTTCCTGCATGAACTGCTTGAACAAGATCCGGTTCTGGCACTGCTCGCCGGTGGCAACACCAATCGGCGCGACCGCCTTCGCGATCGCTGCGTGCCCCAGCACGTCATCCGGACTGGTGGGCTCCTCGATCCACCACGGATCGAACCGGGTTAGCTCGCGCACCCGAGCGATGGCCTCGTCGACGTCCCATGACTGATTGGCGTCCAACATGAGCTTTCGGTCCGGTCCGATCTCCTCCCTGACCAGCGCGCAACGCCGCAGATCGTCTTCCCGGTCTGCCCCCACCTTGATCTTGAAGTGGGTCCAGCCAGCAGCGATCCCTGCGCGGCAGAGACGGCGAATCTCTGCGTCCGGGTATCCCAGCCAGCCGGCCGAGGTGGTGTAGGCCGGGTAGCCGTCCTGTAACAGCTCCGCCTCCCGCGCGGCCCGCGTGGGAGCGCGATCCCGTAGCAGAGCCAAAGCCTCATCCGGGGTGACGGCATCGGTGATGTAGCGGAAGTCCACGCAGGAGACCAACTCCTCCGGCGTCATGTCTGCCAGCAGTTTCCAGAGAGGCTTCCGCTTCGCCTTCGCGTAGAGATCCCACACGGCGTTCACCAGCGCGGCCGTGGCCAGGTGGATCACTCCCTTCTCCGGCCCCACCCAGCGGAGTTGAGAATCGCTAGTGAGCCTGCGGACAAAGCCGGCCATGTCGTCGCTGATTCTCTCCAACGTGAGCCCGGTGACGAGCGGCATTAGTGACCGTACCCCGGCGACGCACAGCTCGTTGCCGCGCCCAATGGTGAAGGTGAGTCCGTGTCCCTCAAGCGAATCCGAATGATCCGTGTGGAGGATCACGTACGCGGCCGAGTAGTCCGGATCGGTGTGCATCGCATCGGACCCATGCCGGTCCCGAGAGGTCGGGAAGCGGATGTCACGAGCTTCCACACCGGTGATGGTCGTCGTCATCCGAGCAGTTCCTGGCGGCGTACAAGGATCGGTTCAGCGCCCGAGTCCACGTTGTCTCGGTCGAGGAAACCGGCGGTCACGTGTAGTAGTATAACGTCGCTGGCTCCTTCCCCTCAGGCACCCGACGCCGGACGGCGCACCAACGGACCTGGTTCCGTTTGGTCCCAGTGGTGCGGTGACGGTACGGTTGCCGGATGAGGCCGTGCCGGATTCTCTCCACCTGGACGGGTGTTTGGGAGGTGCTGGGGAGCATGCAGTCCGCTCCCCGAGATCAGGCGTAGCTCAGGCTCCTCGCGCTCGAGCGCATCGCAGAGCCACCCCCGCTCGATGGCAGTTGATTCTGCAACCTGGCTCTCGACCATGGCACACGCAGGTCGTCGAGCCTCTCGCCGAGCAACTCGATGCGGTCCTCGCGGATCTCCCCCATCCCCCTCTCATGACCCATCACGAGTTGGCTTACCCTGGAGGGATTGTGACTCATGACGCGTGCCGCCGTAGCGTCGGCGGCGACGAGATCGGTGCTGGCCAGCAGGAGCCAATAGCCCAGCCGGTCTCGCAGATCCACGGTACTGCCCCCGTGACTCAGGTTGGGACCGTTACCTTCGACGCCGATCGAGAAATCTATGATCGCGAGATCGGGCTTGATACCCTGAACTATGTCGAGATAGATGGCCGCGATCGCAGCGGGGCTGCTGTGATCCAGCACGACTCCACGATCGGGCACGTTGGGCAAGTTCCCGTAGCGCTCGAGCGGCGTGATGCCGATGAAGTTCTTGAGCGCCAGGGTGAGCTGAGCCCATGAGTGAGTCTTGGCCACGGGGATCGAGATCACGCGGTCCGCCCGGGCCACTAGACTGGAAACCGCGATGGTGCCAAGGTAGGTACCCGAAGGAAGCTCTACCCACTCTGGAGAATCGACTTCGAGCGAAGCGACTCGCACCGTTCTACCATACTCGGAGCTGAGACGCACGGCCTCGCCCGCGAGGTTGGTGGAGCCATCGAGCGTCCTGGCGTATTCCCAGTTCAATACCGGCGCGTGCGATCCGTCTCCAATTATCACCTCGGCGGCGCCTGCCTGAAGACACTGTTCGGCTACGGCCACCACGATCTCCGGTTTGGTGCACTCACCCAGCGCGAACGGGTTGCGGTTCTGCGCCCAGGGAAGCGTGACCATATTGGGCTTGATGAACACCGTTTCACCTTCGTGCACAACCGTCCCGATTCCCCCGAGGCCGTCCAGCACGTCACGCGTCATCGAGTATAGATCCGTGCCGCGGGCGGCGGCCACCTGTGCAGTGGGCGCCCCCGCGTCAGGTAGTGACGGATCGGCGGGACCCTTGCTGCACCCCGGCACCAGCGCTCCGGCGGCTGCACACGCCGACAAGCGCATGAATTCCCGGCGATTGATCTGGGTTTCGTTGTGTGACGGTTCTTCGGTGGGACGACTCATGACGGCCTCCACATCGATCACTTCGCTAATGCCACCATCATGTGCGAATCTTTTGTCAACGGTACCCTCTCCGTCGTGCGAAGGTCCATCGCAGAGTAGATCGAGCCAACTCGCGGTCTTTGACTGCACGATCGCGTGACGCTAGCGCGCAGTCATATATCCCGAATATCCCTGCACAGCGCGCATACGCAAGTTGCGGCCCGATCCCGACTCAGGGCTAGATGCCATCGTACGCTGCTACTTGTATGCCGAGTCGGCCAACATCACTTGTTGAGCTTCCTCCACTGCGGCGTCGAACACCGCGTCCAAGGCGGGCTCCTCGCCGCGACACGCTGCAACGACTTTGACCGCCCACTCGACGTACTCTCTTCTACGGCCGAGCGACCAAGCCGCAGGTGGCGCGCTGGTAACGTCACGCACGTTGCACGTCTTGTCCGCAATCTTCACGGCTTTCGCCCTGGGTGAAGCGGTAGCTGCGTGGCGGATCTGAAGCTCCTTGCGGACATCCTTCGGCAGCGCCTTGTCATCCGTTACCTCAGCCACTACTCTGGCTATTTCGCTCCCGAACTCGCGCTCCAGTTCTTGCGGAGTAGTCTGCGTGTCCTCGACAGTATCGTGCAGGATTGCGGCCATGAGCGTGAGCTGATCGATCACCCCTGCCTCGGTCGCAAGCACCGACGCCACCGCTATCGGGTGATTGATGTACGGTGATGCGTCGGCATCCTTGCGGCGCTGATCCTTGTGCTTGCGAGCGGCAAATGTGAGAGCGCGCAGCAGCTCGCCGACTTGGAGATCGGCCCTAGACGGCGGTTTCATGACAGAAATGTAACGCCGCTGTAGCCAGACCCTATTCACAGTGACTCACGCGAGCGGGTGAACAACCGAGGCTGGTGGTGGCCCGTGGCG
>Ga0209536_100012578_pt1 | contig 12292 bp, 8 predicted proteins | sample DeeMarSeWOR28_12_FD_187461 | JGI IMG/M metagenome (GOLD analysis project Ga0209536, IMG submission 187461) | Marine sediment microbial communities from White Oak River estuary, North Carolina - WOR-2-8_12 (SPAdes) (version 2) | ecosystem: Environmental > Aquatic > Marine > Intertidal zone >...
CTCACGAGCCATGACATGAAAGAAAATGTCTTCATTATTGAAAACCGATAAACATTTCATTTTGGGCTCACTAGAAATGTTTCATTCGCGAATCATAGTCTGGGGAGATCATATGATTAGAGTAAAGACTTCCATAATTATCTTGATACTGTTCTTATCGATCTACATGTTTGCAGCTTCAAATACTGCAACATTAGATTTGGTATGCCATGATAACCTAGAATCTGAGAACCAGTTTATACAGGCTGCAATGTCAGCATCTCTAGAATGGAGCTATCTGACAGGTGGAGATGTCTATTCTTCTCCAGCAGTTGTTGACCTTGATGGTGATGGGGTTCTTGAGGTACTCGTAGGGTCACACGATGACAGGTTGTACTGCATAAACCACACCGGGGGGTTAGAGTGGTTCTACCAAACTGGGGGGAACATTCACTCTGCGCCTCTTGTTGTTGACTTGGACAATGATGGAATGTTAGAAGTGCTAGTGACACCAGACGAGTACTTTCTGCTTTGCATCAATCACACCGGAGGTTTGGAATGGAGGTACAACATTTCTGCTGGTGGTGGATTCTATCCCTCTTCTCCTTCAATTGGCGATATAGACGATGATGGTACAATGGAGGTGCTGGTGAGCTCTGCGGATACCTATTTCTATTGTCTCAACCACACTGGTGGCTTGGAATGGAAGTTCCAGACAGGTAACACTGGTCGTACTTCTACTCCCGCTGTTGCTGATATTGATGGGGACGAAATGCTGGAGGTCTTAGCTGGTTCCTATATATCAGGTGCTGGCTCTCTCTATTGTTTGAACCACACAGGGGGAGTGGTCTGGGAATATGCATTGGGCGCTGGATCTATACTAACCTCTCCAGCTGTTGGCGATCTGGATGCTGATGGTACGCTGGAAGTTTTGATTGGGTCTGATGATGGTAATCTCTACTGTGTGGACCATACTGGAGGATTCGAGTGGCAGTACCCTGTAGTGAATTGGGTTGAGTCTTCACCCGGGATTGCGGACCTCGATGGTGATGGAAATCTAGAAGTTCTAATAGGTTCTAACAGCAATCCTCTCATCTGTCTTAATCACAACGGAACTCTTCGTTGGTCGTACGCGACTGGAGGGAGTATTTCAACTTCTTCGCCAGTGATTGCTGACCTGGACGGCGACGATTCTTTTGAAGTGTTAATAGGCTCTGCTGATAATTATCTCCACTGTGTGAACCATCTCGGGGGTTTAGAATGGCAATACCTGACAGGTGGTATTATTCGGTCTACTCCTCAGGTTGCCGACTTGAACAACGATGGAGTCTTTGAGATACTCGTGGGTTCTGCCGATAATCGTCTTCACTGCATTGAGCTCCATGACGTTACCGCATCTGGTGCGGCCCCATGGTACCGTTTTCATGGCTCTCTCTTCATGACAGGTTGGATGGACAACGACAGCGACCTTCTGGATGACCTGACTGAGAGTTTCTATGGCACTTCAGCAAACAACTCGGATTCTGACGCGGACACCCTTTCAGATGGATTTGAGGTTCTGCGGTCTCCCGCCCTAGATCCTTTGGATCCTGATTGCGACGATGACTTCCTCACAGATGCAGAAGAGGTTCTCACCTATCACACGAATCCCTTTGATCCTGATTGTGATGAAGACGCTCTTCTCGATGGGCATGAAATAGCATGGGGTACCGACCCCTGGGATGATGATTCAGATGATGAAGGATTGCTTGATGGTGCAGAAGTACATACTCATGGAACGGACCCATTGAATCCTGACTCCGATTCTGATACTCTCTCCGATGCTGAGGAAGTGAATGTATACGGGACTGACCCCTTGGATTCTGACTCTGATGACGACGGTTTATTGGATTTCGAAGAAGTGACTGATGGGTTTGATGGTTATCAGACGAACCCTCTGAGCGCTGATTCAGATTCGGATGACCTTTCGGATCTTGAAGAGATTGCTTATGGGACGGATCCACTCGATAGTGATTCCGATGCGGATAATCTATCTGATGGTATCGAGATTGTTCTTGGTACTGATCCTCTCAGCTCGGACTCGGATGGAGATGGCATCGGAGACTATGAGGAGACCGTTGAGGGTTCGGATGGTTACATTACTGATCCCACCCGAAGTGATTCAGACGGCGATGGCATAGATGATCTTGAGGAGATAGATAATGGGACTGATCCAACCAATCCGTTTGATCCTCCAAGTGTATATACAAGTGGTCTGACCCTCGGACTAGCAATAGGTGTAGCAGGTATCTTCATAACTTTGCTTACAGGAGTTCTTGTCATTAGAAGAGGATCTGGAAAATAACTGTGGAGAAAGAGTGACGAGAGAGGTAGACACTCTCTCTTATTGAAAACACATGTATTTCTCTAGCCTGAAGGTAGATAGTCTAATACAGATGTCTTATGTGCTTTCAAACCTCTATAATGCAATACTCGATAGGAGTAATAACGATGGACTTTCCCGATGAATTGAGATATGCAGAGGAGTTCTTGCTACAAGCGGAAACTGAATTTCTTGCAGGGACTAATGGAGTTTCTGAAGCTCTTTTAGAAAGACTATCTACAGAAATCTTCGCTTCTGATGTCACCACAGCCCGAGACCGGATGCAGAATCTGGAAGAGTCCCGTTACGTGAAGTGGGACCGGTGGACGAAGAAATATGAGTTCACTGCATCATTCTGGAAAGATGAGGGATATCCAAGCATCGATGTAACAACGCATCAAGCTAGCAATCCCGATTGGTATTCAAAAAGAACGAGAACTACAACATTTGTGAAAGACCTAATGCTTCATAGAGTAATACTAGCTCCTACTATCGATGGTGAACAAAAAGGCTCTCCCACATCTATAGGCGAACCGTCAAACAGATGGCTGCTTGACTTTGTCGCTCTTTCTAGTCTGCGTCTATCTTTCAAACGTCATTGGGAAAAACTTGTGAGAGAGATCGTAACAAGGCGAAAAGAAACCAACTTAGTGCTTGTAGCTGAACGGCTTGGTCTGACCATTCAAGATGTTCTTGAAATCGCTCGAAGAATTAGGAATCTAGATGACCGTGTTATTGAGCATGATGTGAGTGATTCCAGTAAGAATCTCACATATCTATGCAGAAAGCCAAATCCAAGTATAATTCCCTTGATAGACATTGATATTTGACAAGGGAGAGTGAAGAGAGAGGGACTTCCTCTCTCGAATTGAAACCACATGTGTTTCTCTTGCCTGTATGAGTGAAATCTATGGTTTCAATAAATCTGCCATAGGTTTCAGTTTCATATCATTCCCAATAAGTCTGAGGACGTTCTTGTGATTCAGAGCCACTATCTCTTCTGGTGTTGTGTTCCTCATCCGAGCTATTGTCTTTACAATTTCAAGGAAAACAACTGAAGGTGGCCTGAACTCTTTGCCTTGAGCCAGCACATCTATCTCAATTATCAGAAAATCCTCATGGACCTTTGGAATTCTTGTTTCAAAGTACTCTTTATGGCGATTTGAGAGATTTCCAAAACTCGCTGAACCATATGAAATGTAGAATCCGTTGTCCGTAATCTCATCTATCATCTCAGCTGGTCCAGAATATGAGTGGAATATCCCCTTCTTAATACCGTAGCTCTTCATGACCTCTAGTCCCTTTGGTTCCAGACCATTTCTGAAGTGGCAATTCATGATCTTGTTGTGTTTCTCAGCTGCCTCAAGAAAGACCTCAAAGAGTGTATCCTGCTCCTTTGTGGTTGACTCGATTCTTTCACCTTCATGCAGTCCAATCTCACCAAGCATCAGTGCGTCATCACACAATCGTGCAACCTTATCGAGTCTGTCCATGTATTCGTTAGCATACCAAGGAAGAATACCAAAAGAGGGGAAGATGTACTCAGAGTGTTCTGCATATTTCGACGTCTTCTCATATGAAGGAATGTCACAGGACTGCGCCCATGTCACAATCTTGTTAGTTGTTATGTCCTCAATCGTTCTCTTCCGAAGTTCATCATCTGATAACCATGGCTCATCTAGATGTAAGTGAGTGTCAATCTTCAAACTCCATCTCACCTGACTGTGTTCTTCAGACTCACGAATGTCTGAGTATCATTCTTCCGAACTACGCATGAACTCAACTCAGTATCAAAGGTCTCACGAACCATAATGATTATTTTCAACACCCAGTTCTCACTCTAGAAGAATACCGTTCGATAAATTACATAGCAAGTATATTATAATACTAAATCGGTAGAATTCTGTTCTGATAAATTAGATAACAAAAATAGTAACAATATTCCACAGGCTACACTATTGACGAAGGTTGTTGAATACTAATGAAAATCGCTATACCAAAACAAGTTAATCGCATTGAAATTCTCATAGTTGCTCTGTCTTTAGTTGTGGGCATTTACTGTCTTTTAGCAATTCTAAGTGGTCAGTTTTTGGTTCTTCTCGCTCCTCAGATTATTAGTCTTTCAATAACTCTACTGGTTGCTGTAAATCTAGCAGCAGCAACTATGATATTCACTCATTCCCTCATTCACTATTCCCAAGTTAAAAGCCTACGATCTCTCACCCTTATTTTAATGGCATTTGATCTAGCTATTACTTGTATCATGTTCCTAATCACTCATCCATCGAACGACCTCTGGTCGCTATTTGTAGATCGAAATAGAAATCGGTCTATTGCGATTCTTTGGGGTTTTATTTTGGTAGCAGGAAGTATCGGACCATCTTTTTTCGGTGATACAGAAGCTACTCCAAGGACTCAGATTGCTAGTATTATCTGGGGCATCATTTTACTTCCATCTTTGGCATTCTGGTTTCTACTAAGTCCTGAACCTGTCATAATATCCACATATGCTGCAGGTGTCCTAACACCAGCTTTCTGGATTGTGATAGCTGCATTTGGAGCTATAATGATAGCCTCATTTTTGCGGTACATTCAAGAATGGCTCAAAAATCGTAATCAAGTTATTCTGGCTTCCACATGTGCCACGGTTTTCTGGCAGTTCGCTTTGTGGCTTGTTCCGATAATTTCAATATTTGAATCAAACAGCCCATTTCAGTATGCAGAAATAATTTGGGTTAGTTCTCTAACAACTGGATTCGTATTGATAGCTTTTGCAATGTTATCTGCTGCAATAATTGAACCTCGTAAACAGCTGGAAGACATGGTTGTCAAGCAAACAAAAGAAATAATGAATTCTAAAAATGAAAGTGAATTCTACTTGAACATGTGGACACATAAAATGGGGAATCTTCTTCAGGGACTCGTTATTTATCTTGACTTGCTTTCAATAGCAGAAGAAAGGGGAAACGAATCCCAAGACAATAGACGGGCTGCTAAGGAGATAGCTAGGGAAGCAACGCTGCTAAATACTCAAGTGACTAAATTGTCTGAGGTAAAAGATACATTGGGATCAGATTCTCATCCAATATCTCTCGCAGACGCAATCTCACGAGCAATGGATTTGTCTTCAGAATTATTGAATCCAGATGCGGTTCGAATCAATTCAAAGGTGTCATCAGATACTCGAGTTATTGCTGGAGAAATGCTTGACGTTGCAATACTTTGTCTTCTATCATTCTTCGCGCGTCTCCGTGAAAGTCTTCACATCACGATTTCCTCTGACTGCAAGGATAGCATCGCTTTTGTGTACGTTGATGGTATTGGAAATGAAGTGCCTGTAGAAATCAGGAAATTCCTAGAGGATTTCGTAATTCCCGATACTCCATCATTAGAACTTGATCTATATGTTGCACGTACAATTATGGAGCATTTAGGTGGTACAATAAATTACCAAAGATTACATGAATCAAGCACAAATCGTTTCACTTTAGAATTAGAAAAAGTAACCTAATTCAGGAAGTTTTTTCGTGAGATACTCTAGCTCAAGAATTTCACGTGCCATGACGATTCAGAAATAGATCATCCCTGAAATGTACATCAGGAACATAAGCAATACACTTAGAATAAGCGCTGAGCCAATCCTTATTGCACTCTTGATGCTGCCCTCCAAACGTATTTCCGCAATAATCCAAATAAAGAGGATTATAATCATTATCAGAATGGACCAGGATTGGATAGGATTTGAGATGTCAATCTGAAGCATTAATATAACCTCACGGCGCAGGAGATTTGACTCAAATATAAAAATCCTCTCTGAATCAACTGCGTTTTGGAGCTGAGTTGTCATTGAAACTTAGGATTGTGGCTGCTTTAATCATTGGACTAATTATCGGTATACTTGTTGTTTGGCTCTTGATGCAAGCCACTCTCTGAAAAAAGAGTACTGAGAGAGGAAGACCCTCTCTCGATGTGAAATTTGAAACTACATCTGTTTCTCTTGCCTTTATGGTAGATAGTCAGGTCCGGAAGGTCAAAAGATGACCTCCAGTCCTTCCATACAGGAAGGACTTTAACATTTAGATAATGGACTAGGACATGAAACTGGTTTCTATATTCATCCAATCATACCTTGAGCAAATTGAGAATATTGATTCCGATGACAGTGAAGGGCGAGCAGCTATAATCACCTCATTTTGGAATTCTGTTGAGCAGCAAGACTATCCACTAAAAGAGCCATATGAGGGAGAAACCATGCACGACCCCTCTCTATATGAGATTGTCACCTTCCTGTATCGATCAGCTAGTGAACTAGACAATGTTTTCATACTCGCCAGTTTCAATCATGTAACTCCTCAGGAATATGTGTTTGAACATATCGAGGGGACTGATATCTACTACAAGTCTTTCATTCTACCCAAAGATGCTCAGGCTGAATACCGGATTATTGAAAATGACAAGCTTGGTGGAATCTTTGCAGGATCCAAATATCAAGATCGTTTCGAATCATTGCTAACACATCCAGACCCGTTGTCACCACACATACAGATATTTTCTGATATGGTGGGTCCTGGTCAAGATGTAATGGTTGCCCTTCTCCGAGACAATGCACCGCATATCAAGGAACTCCTCAACCCTGTGGTTGAGTCAAGTAAGATAATATCCTATGAGTTGACAAGCGAAATTCTCGGTTATTCACGGAAAATCAATGTCTACATTCCTCCAAAATATGATTCTAAAGAGAAATATCCATGCTTCATAATCCTTGACGGTTCTGATGCTCTCAAACATGGGAAAGTCAATACTATCTTGGACAATCTGATTCTGAAGGGAACGATACGCCCCGTAGTTGGTATCTTTGTCGACCCTGGAGTGAAAGATGGTCAAACAACGAGGTATCAGGAGTTTGCACTCAACCACGATTTCGCAAATTCGATGATCAATGAAGTCATTCCTTTCGTCAGTAAGTACTATCATCTGAGTGAGAATAAATCGGATTATGTCATCTCAGGATCTAGCTATGGTGGTCTTGCAGCCATCTATGTGGCTTTTGAGTATCCAGAGAAAATTAGGAACGTTCTGTCCCTCTCGGGATCAGTTCATTATGGAGAGGGAGATGAGCATGAATTGCTAATCAAGAGGATTGCCTTCTCAGAAACCAGAGATATTTTCCTGAAACTTTACACAGGGAAACTTGAAGGAGAATACCATTGGAATTCACCTTCTTGGGCTAATCAACTTGTAAGCACACGCCATTTAGAAACAATCTTGAAAATGAAGGGATACGATTTCTCCTTCAAGGAAACTGCAGGTGATCATAGCATTGCAGCATGGCTTGAACCTCTGGTTGAAGGAATTATAGAATTTTTTAGAGTCATTTGAAAAGAAATCGTGAGGAGAGAGGAAGATCCTCTCACGACACTTGTCTTCTGCATTGTGTATTAGATTCGCCTTCTCTTTGAATAAAAGCAACCTTATATCCGGTTTTAGAGAGTATAGGCTGTATCAATTCGTGAGGGAATTATCAATGGCTGCGTTCATAAAACGTGTATTAGCTATATTGACTGTGTTCATAATTGTGGATGTCATTCTTATCGTGATGGTGAATACAAATAGATACTTACCTTTTATTGGAGTAATTGTAGGTGCAGACCAACTCATGTTAACTCTAGGTCTAGCTGCCGCTGGAATAATTGCTGCAGTAATTGGAGTAGTCATGTGGAAGCTCAAATCTTGAACTACATCTGTTAAAGTATTCTGATCCAAAGATCTCCCTGGCTATGATGGTTCCGGTGGGACGTAGTCATCTGTTTCTCTTGCCTGTACGGCAGATAGTCAGGTCCAAAGATTTCGCGTGCCATGACGATTATTTCCTAGATTTTCTAAATAGTATAACCAGTAGAAGTACAAATCCAATCCCTGCTCCAACAAGAATCAATGTGCTCACGTCTATTGGTTCATCATCAACTGTAGTAGTTGGACTTGTGGTCGTTTGTGAAGTCGTAATGATACTTACAACTTCCACAGTGACCATATCAACTGCACTGTTACCTGCTTCATCAACTAAGACTATTGTGACATTGTGCAGTCCAATTTGTAATCCATCAACATTGAATGATATCAGATCCTCACTTGAGTTCCAAATTCCTGATGCTACAAGAAGACTGTCCAGATAAATCGCGAATGATGCAGGATGTGAGTCTTCAGGAGTCCAGATAATGGTATGTCCAATTTCACCGACGACGTATGAGATATCATCAGGAGAATTGACAATAGGTGGCGTCCCGTCCCTTACAATCACAAGCACTGATTCACTGGCGAAATTGTAACAGGTGTCATAGACAGTTATTGAGTAATTATAGACACCAAGTGGCAGTCCATCTATGGAGTACTCAATATCTACCCCATCCCAAATCCCCTCATGGACTTTTGTGTCGTTTGAATAGATCATGAATAACTTTGGATGAGAATCCCTAGCAACCCAAGTAATGACATTGGCAATTGAATCTTCGATATAATCAATATCAGAAAGTGGCTCTATTGTTGGATTGTCAGTATCTGCCTTTTGAGGGTGATAGTCGTATGAGTTTACAAAATTTGAACGAATTTCATAGATGCCTGTACCATTATAGTCTCCCCAGCTGTTTCCTACTCCTATGCTATTGTTCCAATAGATATTCGTTCCATCGTCCCACGCATTCCATAACACATTCCACCCAATCACATTCTCGTAGATCAAGAAGTTGTTTGTACCTCCACCGATATGGAGTCCATACCATAAACCATCTGTGATAGTGTTGTTTGTTACTGTACCATTCACTGTACCACCGATATACATCCCAAAATATCCTGAATTGATGATATCATTGTCAATTACAGTGCAGTTGGTTGAGTGCAAGATCTCAATTCCAACCATCACAGAATCGAATAGTCCGTCCTGCACAGTGATATTTTCACAGTTGATTAGAATGACCTGACCATATTGACTCCCATCAATATGTGTGTCATTTATCCCAACAAGATATCCGAGTTCTTTCCCTTGTATTGTATTTCCCGAGATGTTATGAAGACAATATGATAGGGGATAGCCATGGAAGTATACTCCGTCATCTATTGTGTTGTTCTCAACCACGCACTCCAAGGATCCACGAAAACCTATTCCCCCTCTGACATTCTCTCCAAGTAAATTATTGATGATAGTGATATTCTGAGAACTATATAGGTGAATGCCCTCTTCATTGAGGGTCAATGTGTTGTTAGTCACCGCACAATCGAACGAGTCTTTTATCTCAATACCAACATCACCGTTCATTGAGACTGTGTTGTTCTCAAGAAGACAGTTGTCTGAAGTACTGAGACGTATTCCCCATCCTGAATTGGACTGGACAGTGTTATTCATGACTATGCTATCATCTGAATTTGCAAGTCTTAATGCGTTTATTCCATTTGAAAGAAATGAATTTGATTCGACCGTGGAGCTTGGTGACCCAGCTAACCAAACACCCTCTTGATAGTTGTTAGAGATATCATTGAATGAAACATTGCATCCGGGAGACTCTGTGGTATATACTGCAATATCACCTGTTTCAGTTACAGTGTTATGGCAGAATGATGATTGTGGTGAGGATCTCATGTCTAGCACATACTCAACATTTCTCTCGAAAGAATTCCCTTCGATAGCAGTGTTTGGAGAATCCTGTACGAATATTCCCCTCTTCTTCTGGCCATAGAACGTACTGTTGACGATTTCACAACCATCACAGAAACCTAACTCAACAGCTGCTGTAGATGTTGTGAAGACGCCATCCTTTATCGTAATATCTGAGCAATTGAACAGGATGACTTCTCCGTATTCACTAGCATCGATTTCTAGGTCTGACTGGTCTACGAAATGGCCAACTGGCTTCCCGTTAACAGTGTTGTCAATGAAACTGTGGTTCCAATCAGGCATATAGTGTTGTGAATCCCAAACTAGGAAGCTGTCGTTCACTAGTGTATTTCCAGTGAAGTTACAGTGCATGGCTAGAGAAATGAAGACCCCCGAATCTCCGTTGTTGGATATTGTGTTTTCAATGAATGTTGAATAATCAGCACCACAGCTGATCGCTCCTCCTTGATTGTTAGCAATGACATTATAGAGAAACCGACAGTTCGCCGAAGCTCCTGTGCCAATTCCTGAATGGCGATTCTCCATCACAGTGTTATTTGAAACTAAGCAGTTTGGTGAGGTCGAGAGCGCGATGCCGGCATTACAATGAGTTATAGTATTGTTGTCGAAGTAACAAGAACCTGAATAGTATGCAAATATTCCATGACTTAGGTTGTAGTCAGTTATCATGTTCGAGGTTGCATTACAGTTTGATGAGTAACGAAAATAGATTCCAGGTTCAGAGCATCCGCTTACCGTCGTATTATCGACAACACACTTTGACGAAGATTCAATATAAACCGCACTTGATGTTCTTTCTATGATGCATGAATCAACTGTGCCATTTTCAACATCCGTGAAACTTACACCTCTATTATTTCCGGAAACCGTGGAAAGGTAACAATTTTTTATGATGAAATGGACATCAGTATTAGTCACATTGATGCATGTACTATCAGCTGTAATGTTGAATCCCTCTATAGCATATGGTTCCTCCTCTGTTCCCTCTCCTGGCCAACCTTGATTGGTGAAGTTCTGATTGTGATTGATTACGATAGGAGCATGAGGTGTGTAGTTACTTGTTATCCATTGACTTTCAGCAGCATCAAGAGACTCATTCTCATCCAACAGAAAATTAGTTCCTGTTTGAAACATGGAAAAACATAGAACAACGATTGCAAGTATTGTGACCAGTCTGTAGCGCATCCCTGCCCCTCAAACTACCTGAACATAATCGTGCTATAACTCTTTCTTGGGATACAGATGCCCTGAAAGAGGTACGAATTCCGTACCAAAGATCTCACGCGCCATGACGATACAGCAGTTCGAGCATTGTATATTCCTTTGAAATCAAGAATAGTGAAGAGCAACAAGGTAGACACTCTTGTTTAGCATTTCTGAGGAGAGATTGTATACTTGCAAATCACTATTGAAAACGCAACTATGTTTGTGGGAATTATGATACTCATCGGATCAATCATCTTGGGATATATAATATACAATGGACTACAAAATGTGGTAGATGCAATAAATAGACAGACTTGATTACTAAACCCCTCAATGTTTTACCAACCACGTTTCTTTATGAAAATGACCACAATTACTCTATAGAGCAAGAATTCAAGTCCAAAGATTTCCGGACCCTGATCATAACACACCTCTTCTTTGCGAAACCTCGACACACATTTTAGTCCGGAAGAATGTGTAAATCAATATGTCATTAGACTCTGGGCTCTTTGAGGAATCCTACTCTGAAACAGTATTTACTGCTATCATGTTCCTCTTCTTTATCCAGATTTTCTCTGAATATGTTGAATCCACATATATCCTACTTCTCATGACTCTATCATTAAACCAGAATACCTTTGCACTATTGTTCATGTTCTCACCAATCATTTTCCTCCTATTCAGGAAGTCCATCCCTGAGAAACTGTTGATTCTTGCCGGTGCGATTATGATTGTCTGTAGATTGATTAGTCCACTCTTTGATACAGTACCACGAATGATATTGTCCGGACTCGGAGTAGGTTGCTTCTTCATCTTCTTTCCAGCATTCTTGTTGTTTATGAGGTCAGATAGGAGTCGTATGGAATCCCCGTCAATTGGAATAGGCCTGTCTTTAGCAATTGCCGCATCTGTCTTACTAAGGACACTAAACTTCACTATCGATGTATCTACATATGGTTGGGGTCAAGCAATTGGATGGGTATTAGCTGCAGTAGGAGTTTTCATGTTGGTCGGCTTTTCAAAGGAAGTAAAAGATGTGACATCATCGACCCCTCAATCAAGCATTGCTACACCGACAA
>Ga0209536_100012579_pt1 | contig 12292 bp, 7 predicted proteins | sample DeeMarSeWOR28_12_FD_187461 | JGI IMG/M metagenome (GOLD analysis project Ga0209536, IMG submission 187461) | Marine sediment microbial communities from White Oak River estuary, North Carolina - WOR-2-8_12 (SPAdes) (version 2) | ecosystem: Environmental > Aquatic > Marine > Intertidal zone >...
TTACAGGATAACCCCCTGCAGGTTGATGTACAGGCTGAGGAACCAGCAGTAGAAGAGGCACCCAGTTGGGTGCAACCGGCCGAAGAAGATATGGATGATGACCTATTCGCTCTGGACGAAGCCGAGGCAGCAGCATTGGCCAGCAGCGGAGAGTGGGCCGCCCTTCTTGAGGACCTGCCGGCAACAGACACTCCCATGCCGGCCAAAGACTCCCTGAACATGGCCGAGATTCCGGAGTGGCTGGATGCCTTGCGCCCCACCGTTGCAACCGGTGAGATTGCGGAAGAGGCTGCCGAAAGAGTCTCAGAACCGGCTCCAGAAACCGGTCCTTTAGCTGGATTTGCTGGCGTCATTCAAATTGAACCCGCTGCCACCTTGCCGCGAATAGCTGAACAATCTCCCGTTGCTTTTTCCATTTCTCCGGAACAACGCCGACAGGTGGCTTTGCTACGCCAATTGACGAGCGCGGACCACGACTCTCCGGTCATGGTCAGCCCAACGCAAAAAAAAGATGTGCCTTCGCCCTTGCGTATTGTTCTCGGGTTCTTATTGTTGGCGGTCGTGGTGATCGGGTTATTTCTACCCCCGCCGGTTGAAACCGCATTACCAGCGGCACCAGCTACCCTACCAATTCCAGAGGTCATGGCTGCCGCCACCGACCGGCCGGTGCTGGTGGCCTTCGAGTACACGCCCGCCATGGCCGGGGAACTAACGCCGCAAGCCGCAACCCTGATGGTTGAACTGGCGGCGCAAAACAGCCCGGTTATGTTGGTGAGCCAATCAGCCTCGGGAATAACCATTGGTGAAGAGACTGCCCGAACCGTAAACAACTTGCAACACGAAACGCTGGCCCTCATCCCCGGCGAGACAGTCGGCTTGCGGCAGTTGGGAACGTGTATTGCCGATCCGGCCGATTGTTCCACACTTTATGGCCAATCATTAACTGCTGACCAGCGCACAGCCCTGGCCAATTTGGGCCTGATCCTGGTGTTTGCTGCTGAACGTGGGGGGCTGGTTTCGTGGATGGAACAGGTCTCACCGCTAGTAGAAGTACCGATCGTGGCCGGAGTTACCCAGGCCCTGGCCCCGGTCGCCCAGCCCTATTTTAACAGTGAACAGGTGCAGGGATTTATTGGTGGCTTCCCGGCGGCTGCTGCCTATGAACAAGCAATAGGCCAGGATGGACCAAATAGCGAGCGCGTGTGGGCGGTCACCCTGGCTCAATGGATTGCGGTAGCCGCCTTGATAGTGGGTAATATCTTTTGGTTAACCCAGTACAGCAGGACGCCGGACGATAATGATTGAGTTTATTGGGTTGCTCATCGGTTTCTTACTGACCGTTTGCATTTATAGCTATGTAGTTAGCGATAATGCGCTGTACCGCCTGGCTGTGCATATTTTGGTCGGGATTACTGCGGCTTATGCCGCGGTGTTAGCCGTGGAAAGAATTTTTCTACCCATCTTCCGCCAGTTCCAGGCCGATCCCGGTAACACAGCTAACCTCTGGTGGCTGGTTCCCCTGGTACTGGTGCTGTTGCTGATCATGAAATTGATCCGGCCAGTGGCCTGGATAGGAAACAGCGCAGTCGCGGTTTTAATCGGTGTCGGCAGCGCCGTCGCCCTGGTAGGCGCCATTACCGGCACCCTGTTACCTCAAATCACGGCCGCTAGCAGCGAAAACATAATCATCTCCGCCGCAGCGGCACTATTGACGATTTGCACCCTGCTCTATTTTCAATTCACCGGCCCGGCCGGGGATGAGGGTGAGCGCATCATGGCCCCCTGGCAGCGCATCGTCACCGGGGTGGGTCGCACGGTGTTGATGATTACATTTGGTGCTCTATTTGCCGGCTTGCTGAGCACCAGTCTGGTGTTGCTCACCGAGCGGCTAAATTTCTATTTATCGGCATTCCTGGAAGCAATTGGAGGATTGTTGTCATGAGCGGGCAAGGGCAGGAACAAAACATCCGCTCCTTTTTAATTGCCGAATGTGGTCGCGTTACCACCACCGTCGCCTTGTTTGATGTGGCCCATGGGACTTATCGGTTGGTAGGAAACGCCAGCGCACCCACTACTGCTCGCGCCCCTTGGCAGGATTTGCAGGCGGGTGTCCGTGAGGCTATTGCTCAGCTCACCGAAATGACCGGCCGGACTTTACTCACCGATCGGGGCGACTTAATCCGGCCGGTACAGTTGAACGGCACCGGCGTTGATTGCTTCTCTTTTTCCATCAGCGCCGCTGAGCCGCTAACGGCGGTACTGGTCGCTTTATTAGATGATGTCAGTCTGGCCAGCGCTCGCAAAGCCTTGCAATCTATTTATGCGCTGGAACTGGATCACTTTAGCCTGACCGATGAACGCAACCAAAAAGAACAAATAGCTTCATTATTGACCAAAAAACCAGACATTGTGCTCGTTGCCGGCGGCACGGAAGGCGGTGCTGACGAACGGGTAATGCACCTGATCGAAACTATCGAAATTGGGGCCAGTTTGCAATATATCACCGAACGACCGCACATTGTTTACGCTGGAAACAGCCATCTTCGGCAGCGCACAATCAACCTTCTGGCCGATACCGCTCCGGTACACATTGCCGAAAATGTGCGCCCTACTCTGGACAAGGATAATATATTTGATGCGATGCGGATTCTGGGTGAACTGTATGACGAATTTAAATTAAACGAATTACCCGGTCTACAGGGGCTGCTGGAGTGGAGTGACTATCCACCCGTACCATCTGCCCGCGCCTTCGGCGGCATTATTGAGTATCTGGCCGCGCTCCACAAAGACCATGTCCTGGGTCTGGACCTGGGCGCAAATAGCGCCATTTTTGTTTCCGCCGATCCCCGGCGGGTACGTCTGGCGGTGCGACCAGACCTGGGGATGGGACCGCCCTTGATGGCGCTGGCGGAAAAGAGTGCAATGGATGATATTCTCTCCTGGCTACCCATGGAGATGGACCGGGAAGCATTGCGGGATTATCTTTATAATAAAGCCCTGCACCCGCACACGGTACCCATGAGCCAGGAGGAACTTTATCTGGAACAAGCAATTGCCCGCGTGCTCATTCGCCGTCTGGTGCAGGATGCCGCTGCAGATTGGGGCTGGAACGATAATTCAGCCGGGCACTTACCCCCTTTCCACTTGTTGGTGATTCGCGGCCACACCTTGACGCATGCGCCCCGGCCGGGGCAGGTCATGTCCATGGTTTTGGACGCTTTGCAACCTACCGGTGCTTTTTCCGTGGTCATCGACCGCTATGGTATTTTGCCGGCTCTGGGCACCATCGCTGCTTATGAACCCATTCTACCGGTGCAGGTTTTAGAGGCTGGAGCGCTGGTAAAGTTGGGCACGGTAGTCGTCCCCGTAGGCCAACCACCGCCTAACCAACGGGTAATGAAAATAAAAATCGATGCGGCACAAACAGGCAATCTACAGATGGAAGTGGAGCCACGAGGCCTGGAAATCTTGCCTTTGTCACCCGGGGAAAAAGTGCAGATAACCTTGCAACCGCAACGCCAGGTGGATCTGGGTGCAGGTCCCGGGCACAAGCGCACGCTCACTATCCACGGTGGTGCAATGGGCCTGGTGATTGATACCCGGGGTCGGCCGATTCCCGCCACCCAGCAGGGCAGTGAAATCTCCAGGTCGGAAATGGTTCAAAGCTGGCTACAGGATATGGGGGCATAGATGCATATTTTTGCCGGCCAGACCATGATCCAAAACTCTGTGATCATCCGCCGCGAACGTAGCCTTTCCCGGGCCGGCGAAATTGTGGTGCGCTTGGGGCAAGATGTGACCCCGGTGCAGGTTGTGGCCCGGGCCTCCCAGCGGGGCGACTTTTACGTCATTCCGGCCGCCGAAAAACTGGCCGTACCCGCCCAGGAGATTGAAAAATATGTGTTGGTTGAAGAAGGTGCGGCCATTTTAAAGGGCACGCCGTTGCTGCGAAAAAAGGGATTGTTTAGCGAGAAGCAGTTTTTCGCCCCGGCCGATGGCGTCTTGTACGCGATTAGCCATGGCCGGCTCATTTTGCAACAAACCCCGGATTTGTTGGAAATGCGCGCTATGTTATTTGGCCGGGTGTATAGCCTGGTGCCTAATCGAGGCGTGATCATTGAGACGATTGGCTCGCTGATCCAGGCTGTCTGGTGTTCCGGCCGGGAAGGATCCGGAAAATTGTTGATGATGGTAGACCGTCCAGAAGAATTGCTGCGCAGCAATTACATTGATGCTTCTGCACGAGGCGCAATATTAGTAGCCGGTCGGCTAGACAACCTGGAGGTATTAAATCGGGCCGCTGAGGGCTCAGCCCGCGGCGTGATTGTCGGCAGCGTGCCCGCGGCGCTGGTCTCCGGCATAAAGGAGATTGGCCTGCCGGTTTTTGTCACCGATGGCTTTGGTGACCGCCCAATGGCCACGCCTCTGTTTTCGTTATTGCAACAACTGGAAGACCACGAAGCCTGTTTGCTGGATAATTCACAATTTAACCGACCGGGCCGGCCGGAAATTATCGTGCCGCTGCCCGTCGAAGGAAATGCAGAGTTGCCCGATATGTCGCTAAAACGGCCGCAGAAAGGGCAGCAGGTGCGTATTTTGCAGGCACCTTATGCCGGCCAGGTTGGTCAAATTGTTACCGTTTATAATCGAGCACGGTTGCTTGATAATGGCCTACGCCTGCCCGGTGCGGATATCAGGCTGGTGGATGGACAGGTCGTTTATATCCCTTACTTAAATTTGGATTTAATTGGTTAGGCGATGGTTGAAAATATACCCGGCCGGAGTCGCAAATAGAGTTTCATAATTGAGGAGACGATGAAATGTCAGAATTTGAAAATTTTGAAGATGATTTTGCAGTAGAAGGTGAAGAACAGCAAGCTTCATCACCATTTTTGCCGTTGGCGGGACTATTAATTGCTATCCTGGTGCTGACGGTAATTTGCGCCGCGATTGTGTGGTTTGTGCAAGGGCCCGGCCAGGGAGGCAATGGCGACCAAGACCAGGCATTTAATGCAACCAGTACAGCGGTAGCGATTGCGAACGCCACAACGCTGGCCCAAAATGCCGGGGTGACGGCAACCTTACTGGCGATGACCGAAGAGGCGTCTCGTCCCACTGCAACCGATACGCCGGAACCAGAACCCCCCACCGAAGAGGCAACAACACCACCAACAGCTGAAGCCACTGAAACACCGGTTGTTGATGATGGGGATGATAATGGGGATGGAACAGAAGAACCGGTTGTGGAAGGGACCACCATATTTGAAGATGGCGATGGAGACGGTACAGCTACCCCCATACCCGGCACAGATGGTGGGACAGATACTGGGTCAGATGGTACGCTACCGGACACCGGCTTTGGCATCGCTCAAGCAATTGCTGTTGGTCTGGGTTTGCTGTTGGTCTTCATCGTGGCTCGTCGGTTGCGCACAAGTTAACCAGTTGCGTCCTCCTCAATATCCGTTAAATAGGACCAGCAGACTTAATTGCTGCTGGTCCTGAATGACTAAACGCTTCTGTGACCTATGTATAATGGTTTATTATCACTTAAAGGCGTTCCCAGGGCAAAATGAGTCTTTCGGCTACCATTCTAGTTGTAGAAGATGAAGAAGTTTTATTAGAGGCAATTGCCACGCTACTGCAGATGGCCCCAGTCCGCTACCAGGTGCATGTGGTCACCGCTACCAATGGGGAAGAAGCGCTAGAAAAAATGGGGCAGGAGTCACCTGACTTGATTATCTCGGACGTAAGGATGCCCCGGATGGATGGCTATGAACTCCTTTCCCGGGTGCGCGAGCGCCCGGAGTGGGTCCAAATTCCCTTCATTTTCCTTTCCGCCAAAGTGGATCGACAAGATGTCTTGGAAGGCCGGCGACGGGGGGCTGAACTTTATATCACCAAGCCATTCAACAGTTTGGCGCTAAAGGAACTGGTAGAAAGCCAGCTTGACCGTACCTTTGCGCTGCGCGACGTGCAGGAACAAAATCTGCTTGAGCGGAAACGAGATATCATGAAGTTGATCAACCATGAGTTTCGTACGCCGCTCACCTATGTGACTGCTTATTATGAGATGTTGGCCGATAGTCTGGAAAATCTGGAAGAGGCCGTCAACCTGCAGGATTATTTACGCGGCATTCAAACCGGCAGCAAGCGCTTGACCAAATTGGTGGAGGATTTGATCCGGGTTATGGATTTTCGCACCGGTGAAGCCGCCGCTCAATTTGAGCAAGGAGCACGCCGGATTGAAAATATAGGGGAATTGCTGCACCATGCCAGCCGGGCAAGGAAGCGGGAGGCAAAGGCAGCCGGGGCGGAAATTGTGGTGCAGATCGCCGAAGAATTGCCCGCTGTCTTTGGCCAACCGTCCGCAATAAGCGACGCCTTTGACCGGCTGATTGACAACGCCATTAAATTTTCGTCGGTGCGCACGAACAAAAAACGAAACAGTCATATCTTCTTACGGGCCGTGGCCACTTCCCAATATGTGTGTGTTTCTGTCGAGGACCAGGGCATTGGCTTCCCCCCTTACATAGGCGAACAGCTATTCGATCCCTTTTTCCAGTACAACCGGGAACGGTTTGAGCAGCAAGGCTCGGGAGCCGGCCTGGCTATTGTCAAGAGTATCGTAGACCTGCACCAGGGCCGGCTGGAGGTAAGTAGTAACGAAGGAGAAGGCAGCACTTTTCGCATACTATTACCCCGTCTTGATGCCGGTGCAGAAAACGCTGAATATTTCAACGGCCGGTCGCGCCGGGTACAGGTATTGGTCGTGGAGGACGACCGCTTCCTTTTGCGCGGTTTGCAGGAGTTATTAGAAGTGTTTGCCGGCCGGTATCAGATTGAGGTGTTACCGGCGGAGAACGGCAGGGAAGGGCTGGCTTGGCTAGAAAATCACCGGCCGGACCTGATCATTTCTGACGTCATGATGCCGGTGATGGATGGTTACGAATTTCTACATGCCGTACGCCAACGACCGGCCTTTGTCCATATTCCGGTCATCTTTCTCACTGCCCGCCGGGAACCGCACGATATTCACCGTGGTTTGCTGAGTGGGGTTGAGGAATACATCCCCAAGCCTTATGATGTAGATGAATTGTTACAAATGGTAGTTACTCAATTGGACCGTCATTTTCAGATGCAGGTTGCCGCGCAGCATAGTCTGGAAGAGATAAAGCGCGGCATTCTGGACTTGTTGCAACCCGACTTCAAAGCACCCCTGGCCTCGGTAGACGAATACACCCAGCAGCTAGAGCAGGGTTTGGCCGACATCGAAACCGATGAAGACTTAAAGCATTCTTTGCAGGGAATTCGCCAGGCCAGTGACCGTTTGACCAATCTGGTAGAGGAATTCATCCGCCTGGCCAAACTGAAAACTGGCGAAAATGACCCGCTGACTATTGGTCCTCTCATGCGTTTATATACCGGCTCCGAATTGCACAATTTGCTGGTGGAGTACGGATCAAACTGCCAGGAAAGAGCAGAAAAATTTGGCATCCGGTGCCGCTTGAATTTCACGACAGAGCTGCCCATGATGGTTCTTGATTTACAAAAGGCACTCCTAAGCCTGGGCTATTTGTTCGAAATGGTAGTCCGCACTGGCCAAAAGGAGGGCTTGCAGGAAGTAAGCATTTCGGTCGGAACCATCACGAAAATGTTTTTATTGGGAATTCGCACAGAAAACAAGCGACTACCCGAGGAGGAATTCAGTTGGCTGCAACGCCTGGGCCAGGGTGAAAACTGGGAAAACATGGATTCATTCCTCCACGGATCCGGTTTATCGGTTGCGAACAATTTTTTACAGGATCATCGGGGCCGGCTCATTGTCGAAAACCAGGCCAACGGTACCCTAATCGCCATGTTACTGCCCATCCAGCCAACAGAATAGTGGGCAACCTCTTGCATCCCCCTGCCCTTACCTTACAATACCAATAGCGCAACCCATTGCGCACCTTTACACCTAAAATTACGTAAAGACCTTAGAGACAGAAACAAACGATTTTCAAGATAACATACAAGGAGATTATTTGATGGCTACCTTGCTGGAAAAGACACAAACGCTCATTTCGGCCAATATGCATGCCATGGTAGACAAAGCTTTGGAAGCCAATTCAGTGGCCGTGATGAAGCAATACATCCGTGATGCCGAAGACAACCTGGACGAATTGGAAAAAGCAGCAGCCACGGTGGGTGGCGAAGTTAAAACCTTAGAACGTAAATATAATGAGTATAAGGCCAAAGCGGATAAGCAAGACCGGAACATTGATATGCTGCTGATGCAGGGGAAAATGGATCTGGCTCGCGCCGCCCAGGATGAGCTAAATACCAACCGCCGCTTACAAGAACAATATCACGAACAGTGGGTACGACAACAACGAGAATATGAAGCGTTGTTGAATGCCCGGTTGAAGTTACAGGCCAAACTGAAAACCATTCGCCAGGAACAAAAAGAGCTGGAAGCATTGCTGCAACTAGCCAAGTCGAAAGAAACCACGGTGAAGGCGATTAAGAGTCTTGATGATTTAATGGGTGTGGGCGATAGTGACATTGCGCGTATGGGCGAATCCATACGTAGCCGCCTAGATCGGGCGACGGCACACAGTGAAATGTATGCCAGCCGTTTAGATTCACAAATGGATGACGCATTGGGCAAGGCCGAAATTGACTTGCAACTGGAGGAGCGAAAACGTCGCCTGGGGCTGAGCGAAGATTTCGCCGACGAAGAAGATATCGAGGCCTTAAAAGAAAGCGAGGCTGCCGAAGGCTAACGGCAATTATTGACCTACGAGGTTTTTAGAAACCTCGTAGGTCTTTTACAACATTCATGAGAGAAACCCGCGAAGCATTAGAACAGAAAACCCAACGTGCGATTATTCAGCACGCTTTCTTTCGCTGGGAAAGTGCAGCTGTTATTGGCCTCACTCTAATTCTGGCCTTTTTTATGCCCTTGATTGTTGAGCCGATTCCGGCATTTGTTTACTTGCTGGGTGGGCTTATCGCCGAGATTGCTTTGGTTTACAGCAGCTTAAAAGATCCTGACGCTAACCGCAAAGTCGTGGAGGATATGCTGCAGGACGAGTTCCATCCGGAACGGCTGCAAAATCAAGAACTGCAGAGGTTGGTGCAGGAGGCCTTAAATTATCGCAGCCGCATTGCCGGAGCGATTACTGAGAGCCGGGACAACCTGTTAAAAGAGGATCTACTGCAAACGGCGGTTCAGTTTGATGACTGGATCGAGGAGATGTACGGGTTAGCCCAACGGCTGGACCGCTTTTATCAGGAAGAAGGGCTGCATCTGCGCAACCGCTCACAGGCTATGGAGCGGGCCGGCGAGTTGCAACAAAAGCTGCAAATTGAAGATGATCCCGCCGTGCGCCAGGAAATCCAGTCCAGCCTGACCGGCATCCAACGCCAGATTGACACGATTGAAGAACTGCAAAATGCGATGGAACGGGCCCGTCTGCGCCTGGAGAACACGGTCACAGCAATGAGTACTATTTACACCCAGGTTACCTTGATGGGGGCGAAGGACATTGACAGTGGCCGATCGCGCCGCCTGCGCGAAGAAATTGCCGAAGAAGTCGTCGAACTAGAAGACGTGTTGCTGGCGATGGATGAAGTTTACGCAGCAGAGGGTGGGACTTTAACTTCATAATCCTCAACCATATAACCATATAAGGCTTTTGGATATGCTTTGCCAATCTAATACGACAAGCACAGCCTAATTTCTACCTCCTGATTGAAATGAAAGATATAATGGCTCATGATGGCCCCGCGAATCCCTATAGTATTATCCTTTTCGAAAATTACTGCCGCCGATTTGCCTCTGGTCGGTGGTAAGGGGGCCAATCTAGGCGAAATGACGCAGGCCGGCTTCCCGGTCCCGGCCGGTTTTTGCATCACCACAAACGCCTTCCAACAATTTATCGCCGCCTATCCGGATGCGGAGCATATGTACCAGGAACTAAAGAGCCTGGATCCCGGCGATGTGACTGCAGTGCGCCGCGTAGGAGCGCATATCCGCACCGAATTAGCGTCCATTCCGATCCCCGATATCGTCCGCGAAGCAATTCTTTCAACCTGGCAAGAAACCGGCCGGGAACATCATTATGCCGTGCGCTCCAGTGCCACCGCCGAAGATCTGCCCGGTGCCTCCTTTGCCGGCCAGCAAGATACCTTTCTCAACATCCAGGGAGAAGCGGATTTACTGGATAGCGTCCGCCGTTGTTGGGTATCCCTGTTCACCGACCGGGCCATCATTTACCGCCAGCGTAATCACTTCGGCCACCGGAATGTTTACCTCTCCGTTGTGGTTCAACGGATGGTCCCCGCCGAAGGTTCCGGCATTTTATTTACCGCCGACCCGGTTAGCGGTCATCGCCACACCGCCTCTATTGACGCTAGTTATGGGCTAGGAGAAGCGTTGGTCGCCGGGTTTATCAATCCAGATTCGTATAAGGTAGACCGGCGTACCGGCCGGATCATTGACCGCCAGATTGGCGACAAACAACTCGCCATCCGGCCTTTGCCCGGCGGCGGCACCACCCGTGAAACTATAACCGGGGATGCGCGAACCCGGCCGGCATTAACCGATGTGCAGGTGCTGGAACTGGTGCAAATCGGCAACCGCATTGAGCAGCATTACGGCCGGCCGCAGGATATTGAATGGTGCCTGGCCGGCGGGCAATTTTTCATCGTTCAATCTCGCCCGATCACCACGCTCTTCCCTTTGCCCGAACCCCGGCCGGATGATGATGCTTTCCGTATCTACTTTAGTTTTGGTCACGTGCAGGTGATGACCGACGCCATGCTTCCTATGGGCAGAAGCGTCATCCGCATTCTTTTGCCTTTTGGCAAGTCCAGCCGGCCATTGGCGGAAAATCCTTACCTTTGCACGGCCGGCGGCCGGTTGTATGTCGATCTGACCCCGCTCTTGCATGCGCGTCTACCTCGCCATTTGTTCCCCCGTTTTCTTTCCGTCGCCGAGCCCTTGAGCGCCCAGATTATCCGTGATCTGGTACACCGCCGGGATTTTAAAGAGCGGCCACCGCAGGTAGGCGGGCGTTCGTGGGATGTGGTTCGCTGGTTTTTTCCTTTCTACCGCGAGATGATGCTTAACCTCTTGTGGCGCCGGCCGGAGGGCATGCTGGCCACCATCAATCAATATATCGCCAACCGGGTGGCGCATGTGCAGGCCCAACTGGCCGCCGCCCCGCCAGGCGCGGCCCGCTTGCGCCGTGCCCACCAGATTTTAGGCGACATTTTTGCCGGTGAGGTGCTGGACATTGCGCCTTACGTATTTAGTGGCTTTCTGGCCCAACTATTATTGCTGCGCATCGCCCGGCGATACGGGGCCGGGCTTGATGCCGAAGCCACCATGCGCGGGCTAAGTGGTAATGTCGCCATTGAAATGGATCTGGCCGTTGGCGACCTGGCGGACAAAGCACGGCAATCCCCGGCATTAGTCGCCCTGTTGCAAGCCGGGGAGGCAGAAGCGGCCTTCCAAGCAGCGGCATCGTTGCCCGACGCCCAGCCGTTTTGGGCGGACTGGCAGCAGTTTATCCGGCAATATGGCATGCGCGGGCCTTCCGAGATTGATATTAGCCGGCCGCGTTGGAGCGAAAACCCTGACTCTTTGCTACGCATGATCACTGGTAGTCTGAGTAACGCCGAACCAGGCGCGCACCGCCGGCACCAGCAACGTATGGAGGCTGCCGGAGAAGCGGCCGCAGCCCGGCTGGAAACACGCTTGCGGCGAGGTCTGCTCGGCCCAGTACGGGTAAAACTGGTACGCCGCCTCTTGCGTGTGGGCCGGAACCTGGCCCCCATGCGCGAACATCCCAAGTTTTTCATCATTCAGGTTTTTGGACTGTTGCGCACGGCCATCCTGGAAGCCGGGGAAATCTTGCACGGCCAAAGCCGCCTATGCGCAGCCGCAGAGGTCTGGTTCTTGAATCTGCCGGAACTAATCGCCGTACTGGAAGATGAAACCGCCAATCCCCGGCAAATGATCGCCCAGCGCCAGGCAGAGATGGCCCATTACCAGCAGCTTACCCCGCCGCGCGTCATCACCAGCGATGGGGAAATACCCGTCGCTGCACATATCCGGGCCAACATCCCCGCCGGCGCGCTGGCCGGTAGTGCGGTCTCCACCGGGGTGGTGGAAGGAATTGCGCATGTGGTACTGGATCCCACCCAGGAGACGCTGCAACCCGGCGAAATCCTGGTGGCCCCCTTCACCGATCCCGGCTGGACGCCGCTGTTCATTAACGCCGCCGGATTGGTGATGGAAGTA
>Ga0209536_100012580_pt1 | contig 12290 bp, 8 predicted proteins | sample DeeMarSeWOR28_12_FD_187461 | JGI IMG/M metagenome (GOLD analysis project Ga0209536, IMG submission 187461) | Marine sediment microbial communities from White Oak River estuary, North Carolina - WOR-2-8_12 (SPAdes) (version 2) | ecosystem: Environmental > Aquatic > Marine > Intertidal zone >...
GATGGTAGGGGGGATGCCCGCAGCCAGAATCACTGACATGACCATGCATCCAAGTTGTGTGGCGCCCATTCCGGGTCCAAAGGGTACAATTCTACCGCCAGGTTGTCCCACCGTTATGATTGGGGGGTAAAAAAGATCAAACTAATTCATTTCGAAAAATTTCAGCCTATATGCCCCCGTTGCAGGCAGTCCAGGGGAAGCAACTCAGCCCTAGACCTCAGATCTGCCTCGAAAAAGACCCATGATTCCATCATAGAGGGCGTGCTAGTTTGCTCCAACGAAGAGTGTCTGGGTGAATATCCCATAATTGATGGTGTACCCATTATTGTCGCAGATCTGAGAAATTATGTTTCGCAAAACATAATTCCAATATTGAGCAGAAGTGATCTGAGCGAAACCACCGAAAGCCTCCTCGGGGACTGCTGCGGACCTCAATCCGCCTTCGATTCCTACCGCCAGCATCTTAGTACTTATACCTTTGATCATTACGGAGATCTCGATTCCAGGGAGCGAGAAGATGGACCGACTTTGCCCGGGTCTGCCGTGAATCTGCTCAAACAGGGACTTACGGGTTTAGAAAATAAAGAGGACGGACCCGCTATCGACCTGGGCTGCGCCGTTGGCCGCACCAGCTTCGAATTGGCCCGGACGGTGGATGATTTGATAGTCGGGATAGATCTAAATTTCGCCATGTTGAGAATTGCAGCCTCAGTTCTCCATCATGGGAGAGTTACCTATCCGAGACGTCGAGTGGGAATTGTCTTCGACAAGAGAGAGTTTCCCGCTGCACTTGAGGGATCAAGCAAGGTGGATTTCTGGGCTTGTGACTCTACCTTGCTGCCTTTTGCTGACGAGAGCTTTGCTCTAGCGGCAAGTCTCAATGTGATTGACTGTGTTCAATCTCCTTACGATCACTTGAAAGAACTAGGCAGAGTTCTCAGAGATAACGGCGGTGCAATCATTTCCGCCCCCTATGACTGGAACGTAAATGCCACCCCGGCAGAAACATGGCTTGGCGGCCACTCCCAGCGCTCGGAAAGTCGAGGAGCAAGTGAAATTATGCTCCGCTCGCTCCTCGCGGGGGGAGAGCATCCCTATGCACTCCAGGAATTGGAACTGGTTTCTGAGTCCGAAGCTCTACCTTGGAACCTGAGGCTGCACGACCGCAGTTTCATGAATTACCTGGTGCACCTCCTGGTTGTGAGGAAAAGATCGGCTTCGCCACCAAGTCTGATCAATTCATAGGAGAACCAACAACCATGGGTGCGCGGCGAGTTCAGTATGGTGGCTGTTCTTTTGTCCAACCGGATGGCTTTGTTATCCAAGAAGAAGCATCCTTTGGAAGCTCGAATACTTCCAGGGATTCGGAGTTCGTCGAAAAAAGGAAATCCCCTCTTTCTATTACCCTCATCAGCACAGCAGTCCATCCCAATGTGGTCGATTTTTCAGAATCTCCTGAAGACATGAATCCTGATGCCTATCCTGCCAGCTTAACCCTCAATACCTTTGTGGCCCACTTCACTGTCTCTGCCCTGGATTATTTGCGCAATACCGGCGAGGTGCTCAAAGAGCACTTCAAAAGTTTTCAAACAGATTTTTGCGAGGAAGACAAGGTCGGTGGGTTCCGGGCAGCGCGGGCCCAGTGTTCTTATGTAACGAATTTTAGGATATTTCAGTTGCATTTTGCCTGGCTGGCAAATGCAGTACTGGTCACAGCCACAATGACGGTTACAGAGGCTGGGGTGGAGAAGGGCTGGGCCGATCTGCGCAGGTTTGTCGAATCAGTGACTATTTGAAAGACCAAATCAAGGAAGAGGCAACCATGTTTTCTTCACTCAAAGCAAAGATCATCTTTTTCATCGTTCTGATACTGGTAGCCACGGCCGCAGGGGTTATGTACTTCACCCACAGAGATGTGGGGAAAGCCATGTCTCAGGCTGAAGAAGGCTCCGCCAGAAACGTGCTTCGACTTGTTGATCTCAACATTCAGGGGGGATATAAAAAGCTTCTCACCGAGAGGATCGAGTCCATGGCACACCGGAAGAGGGGGTTGAAAAGTCAAGCCGGTGTGGCCCTATCCGTATCGGAGCAATTCGCCGCCCTTGCCAGAAAGCGGCTAGTTTCCAAAAAGTATGCTCAACAGGCTTGGCTGGACTGGCTCAGGTCTCTAGACTCTGTGGAAAAAGAGGTGCTCTTTGTCTTTGACAATAAGGGGATGGTCATCGCCCATCCTGATCCCGCCTTGCAGTCTATATCTATTGCTGAAATCCGCGACATGAAAGGCAGGAGCATTGCAAAGACGATGAGTGCGAGCGCTTTGGCACCCGCGGGGGACTTCGCTTTGTTTGAATGGGACAAGCCGGGAGAAGAAGCCGGGAGAAAGAAGCTGGGATACTTTGTCCCGGTTCAGGAGTGGAAATGGACAGTTGCTGCTGTGGTCGATATCGGCGATATAGAGGCTGAGGCCCAAAGGAAAATAGAAGAAATCATCAAGGTGCTGGAGGAGACCTTCGCCAAGATTAAAATCGCCAAGAGCGGAAGTGTCTTCATGTTCAACGGAGAAAGGGAGATGCTCATCCCTCCCCATGCCCACAAAGAGTTAGACTATGGATCCGTGGCCAATTCCCGCACGGGTAATCTTGTTCTGGATGACCTTATGGCCGCTGCTGAATCCGAAGATAATTCCATCTCCTTTGTAGTCTCCCTGGACGGTGACAACCGGGTCATGGAAGCCTATATCCGTCACTTCAAGGCACTGGACTGGTATATTGCTGTGGCGGTTCCGGTTAAGGAAATCCAGCTTCCAGCCAAGACCCTCGTTACCAGACAAATATTGATTATCTCCCTCATTTTTTTGGGCAGCCTCATCGTCGCTTACCTCCTGGTGGCGCGCATCTCCCATCCTCTCAATTTGCTGGCTTCGTACGCCAGGGCTTTACCCACCAGCGATTTCACCTCAGAGAAGGAAGAGAGTAGCCCCATTGATAACCTCTCCACCAAATACAAAGATGAGGTAGGGCGGTTGGCAGAATCTTTTGTTTTTATGAGAGAGGAGCTGAGAAAAAACGTTAGAGAACTCATTGAGACCACAGCCGCCAAGGAAAGAATCGAAAGTGAGCTGCAAATAGCCCACGATATCCAGATGGGCATCCTACCAAAAATCTTCCCCCCGTTTCCGGAGAGAGATGAGTTCGACTTATACGCTATTCTAGAGCCGGCTAAGGAGGTGGGTGGGGACTTTTATGATTTCTTTTTCATAGACGAGCACCATCTTTGTTTTGTGGTTGGCGATGTCTCTGGAAAAGGTGTTCCAGCCTCCCTGTTCATGGCAGTATCCAAAACCTTAATCAAAATGGAAGCAACTAGGGCAATCCCCTCCGAAGAGGTGATGAACAGGGTCAATCGAAATCTTTCCTTAGACAATCCCTCACTGATGTTTGTCACGCTTTTCCTGGGAATACTCAATGTTCAAACCGGAGAACTCGAATATTGCCTTGGAGGCCATGACCCACCCTACATAATTCGCACCAGCGGAGATATAGAGCGAATGGAGCTGACCGACGGCGTGCTGCTCGGGGTAGATAAGGATTTCCGTTATGAGTCAAAAAAAGTAGTTATTCATAAGGGAGAAAAGATTTTCCTTTACACCGACGGCGTCACCGAAGCTATGAATCCCGACGATAAACTATTTAGTGAACAGAGACTGGAAAAAACTTTAGCTCGCTGGAAAGAGGAAGATACAAAGAGCATCATTGACTCCGTCCGGGAGACTATCAGAAACTTTTCGGAGGAAACACCTCAGTATGACGATATCACCATGCTGGCTCTGAAGTTTTATGGGTAACCGGCGCAGATCCTCAGGACCCGGCACATTCCCTGCAAATGATTTCCTCGAGGCAGTAGATATGAAACTTCAGACATCGCTAACCTAAAAGTCCAGCGGTGCTGACCACTTTCAGCAATATGGACAGTATGCGAAGAGGCCGCAAGTCTAATATTCCCATCAAACTACAACTGCTGCTCAGCGCCATGCTTGTTCTCCTACTGGCCCAGGGATTCAGCATCGCCCTCATTGTGAGTTCATTCGAAAAACTCTACACTAACTCGCTCATATCCAGTTACAGCGTGGTTGGCCGAGATTTCCAGAGAAATGTTGAGTCCGCCCTCCGTTTCGGCAAACCCATCGAAAAGCTCTATGGCATCGAAAAACTCATGGAGGAGGTAGAAAAGAATAGCCAAGACCTCGACAATCTCACCATTTCTCTTCCCGAAGGTAAGGTCCTCTACTCCATTAAACAAGACCAGGTCGGATCGACGCTGAGCGACAAAATAATAAATGATGCACTGCGAACACGTTTCAATCGCGCTGACAGGGCGGCTCAGCTCTATTCTGTTCTCCATCAAGGCAAGTACCACATCCTGCTGCCGGTAAAGAACAGGGATGAGCAATGGACCGGCACTCTTGACCTCTCTTTTGAAGAAGATATTATCAACAGTCGTGTCAACAAGATGATCCTGTGGAATTTCAAAATGCAGGGCTTATTTACTGTCATAGCGGCCCTTTTAACCGGGTTCTTTTTATATGTATTTGTGCCCATAAATGCGGATGAGAGAAGGCTCAAAATGAGAATCTATCTCATTCTCTTTCTGGTGTTGGGTCTCTCTCAGATAAGCTATTCGTTTTTCAATGCCAAACATTTTCGGGAAAACTATATGACCATCGTCAGGAGCAAAACCTTGACGCTCACCAGTCTCCTAAAAGATGACATCGATTACCTTCTGAATAAGGGCGTTCGCATAGATCGACTCATAAAAATAGATGTTCTCCTGAGCGAAATTATCAGCGCTACGCCGGAAGTGGATGAAATAGGAATTCTGGATCGAGATAAACGTTGGCTCTATTTGGCAGACGTCAACGGGGTTGTAGGACTCCAGGAAGATGAGACTAAAGCAGAACCTCTTTCCATAAGCGAGTACAAGTACGACCTCGAAGACTGGAGGTACTCGATCATCGTGCCGGTCTCCGGCAAGAGCGACATCGAGGGTTATATCAGGGTCAATCTTTCCCGAAAGTTTATCGGCTCACAGGTTAGGGAGATGGTCTATGACTCCCTGACCGTGGCTATTATCTCTCTTTTGTTCGTGGTGGAACTGGTCATATTCCTGCTGATTTTCATAAAAAGGCAACTCTCCACAATGGCGGAAGATCAGCCTGGCCAACTTCAGCAAAGTACGAACAAACTTTTCGAAAACAACAAGGGTCAAGATGAGAGGGAGACCTACGGCCTCATCCGGCCGGGGGCTTTCATGTACCTCTTTGCCACAGCTCTTTCCATCTCATTTTTACCTCTGCACATGGCCAATCTTTATGAGCCCATGCTGGGGTTGTCCCGGGAGATTATTCTGGGTCTTCCTATCTCCGCCGAAATGTTATTGGCCGGTGTTGGCATCATCATCGCCGGCAATATGACAGACAAGAGGGGCTGGCAGAAGCCTTTCTTTTACGGCATCGTGGCAACCGCCATAGGGGCTTTCCTGTCGGGAACGGCCAAGGGGGCCCTGCCTTTTATTCTCTACCGATCCATTTTAGGGCTCGGCTACGGCCTTACCTGGATGTCCTTTCAAGGTTTCATCCTGTCTACCACCGACACCTCGACAAAGGCCAGAGGCATAGCCAATATGGCCGCGGGGATCTTTTCAGGGTCCATATGCGGAGGAGCAGCGGGAGGCATGCTGGCGGAAAGAATTGGTTACGCTCCTGTCTTTTTTGTGGCCGCAGCACTAGCCTTTTTACCCCTGCTGTTTACCCTTTTCTTCCTGAGAGAGACTTACCAAAAACCCGAAGAAATAGCTCTTGTGCGGCAGGATAAAATCGGCATGAGGAATATTGCCGACTACATGTTCGACCGAGACATTTTCGGGTTGATACTCTTCGCCACCATCCCCGGGGCACTTTGTTTCGTCGGGTTCCTCTATTATGCAACTCCAATCTACTTGAAAGCGCAGGGCCTCACTCAGTCCAACATCGCCCGTCTAATTATGATCTATGCCATATCGATGATCTACCTGGCACCACTGGTCAACAAATACGTGGACCGCTCGGGGAACAAGAAGGGATTCATTGCGGCAGGGGGAATCATCGGCGGGCTGGGGCTGGCGGTATTCTTTTTTTATGAGGGTACAGCAGCGGCAGTCGTCGCCATAATGATGCTTGGCATCTCCAGCAGTGTGGGGTTGGCCGCCCAGACGGTATACGCCGTGGACTCACCGGCGGCAAGCAGGATCGGAGCGGGTAAGGCAATGGGAATATATAGATTCCTCCAGAGGATGGGACAGGTTCTCGGGCCTATAGTGCTGGGGCTAATGCTAACTCACACAGGTATCGAGAAGGGTTTTGCCATCACTGGAGTAGCCTACATAGTCTTGACCATCGTCTTCATCGCTGTGGTTAAGAACCCTATTCAACAAGAATAACTGAGGTAGATTATTTTGCGAACACCACCTGAAAATCTTGCAGGGATTCAAGGATATCGATTCCAAAAAAACCTCTTTTGAGCACCTTCTTCTGCTCATCAATATCCATATGCTTTACCAACACCTTAGCTTTTGAGATGATTTTAATCGGCTCTCTCAGGTTTTGGTAAACAATGTATCTTAGCTTGCCGCCATATTTTTCTTTTAAATTTCTAATGACGAAACCGCTTTTCATCAGAACTCTTACATTCCAGTGATTCCTTGGATGAACGGTTGCACACAGATGTTTATAATCTGTCTCTTCCTGCAAAAACCTTATTGCATGACGGTTCATCTTCAGCCCGAGTTGGTTGCCCCTGTATAATGGATTTACGCAGACCATCTGCAGGTTCGCTACTTTGGTTAGTTCGCTCTCTTGCAAGCCAATATCAAAGCCCAAATTCCACTCGTGATCGTCCATGTCCGGGAAGTACAGAGCACGAAAAGCAATCAGTTCCTGATCCGCCAACACTCCGATAATCCTGCCTTTATTACGGACGTGTTGGCGCATGAAGTCGGGAGAAAATGGTTGAAGCAAGTCCGGGCTCGGTAGATTCTGAACGATCATTGCCTGGAGATCCAAAACCTGCTGAAGATAACTCTCGTCCAGAAACCTCATGGTATAGGATACACTCAAGGGCTCACCGCACTCTGTCTTTACTGGCTTTCCTGTCTCTACTTTCGGTATGCGCCGTCTTGTGATCGTTCCTGTCTCCAGAGTGGCGGACATATGCTCCCCTTTAGCGCGCTTTCAACACCTAATCTCGACCACTACCAAATGTTCGAGCTCTAAAGCAGGCTTTGCTTATTATTTAGCCTGCGCGATTTCTTCGTAAATCTCGTCTGCAGCCCCAAGGACATCCACGGGAGGATCATATCCAATGAGCAATGCCGTCTTGAGATTCAGAGCTATCTTTTTGGGGTCTTCGAATATCTGATTCAAATCCCGCGGCTTTGCGCCGTTGAATATCTTTGCCGCCACCGCCGCGTGCCACTGCCCCACCTCTTTGAAGTCTGCTCTGGCGATGCTGAGCAATACACCATGCTCTACTTCTACCGGGCCACGTTGGGAGAAACTCGGTATCTTGTGTTTGAAAAGGGGGGCGAGAATTTCCGGCATGACCTCAGGATATATCCCTCTGTGAACCGTGACGTAAATGGCATCCACTTTGGGTGCCAGCTCGGCATAACACTTGGTCACCCCTCCCGTTGCCACCTTCCTCTCAACCCCGGAGAAGGGGGCTTCGCACTTGATCACCTCGAATCCCTTCTCTTTCGCAACCTTTTCCACATCGGCAATGGCGCTGTAGGTCCTGCCATCCACTGAATCTTCGTAAGCAATGCCTAACTTTTTGAACCCAATGATCTCGTGAAAAAGCCTGACCTGCCTTATGTAGCGGGTAGGATCCACTTTGGCGTGGATGTGGTCGAAGCCGGAATCCTCTGCACTTTTGATTATCTTGGATTGAATCGGATCGCTGGTGGACATTACCATTGTGGGGACATTATGTTGGTCGTTGGCCAGGTCCTGACCCGCCCAGGTTCCCATGGCAATCATAAAGTCAATGTCGCCCTTATCTTTAAGCCGCTTGAGAACCTCCGTCTTCGTTGTCGCACGCAAACTATTCTTAAAGTTTGCGGAGTAGAACGCGTCCTCCACAAATTGGATATAGTTGCTCTTCCCGTTCCTGGCGAGCCAGGCCCAAATTTTCCTCGCATCGTGCGCTTCGTCCGGCTCGGGAATGTCACCCTTCTCCATCCAACCCAGATCCATGAACCCCGCGGCTAACTCTCTAAGGTTTATAGGGTAGTTGATGTAACTACCTCCCTCCAGGTAGCCGATCCGCCATTTCTTTCCTTTGTTCTTTTTGGGGGTAGTGGGAAAGGTTCCCTTGTCCGCCGCCATGGTAAGGGAAAGGAAGATGATAAGCAGAACAACCGCCACCAATGAAGTTAACCGCATACCTCTTGTCATATCAAATACCTCGCGGATATACAGACTATATTATTCATCCCTGATTTCTCAGGTAGTCTTTTCCCCTCTGATAATACTTGCAGGAAAAAAGCCATTCGGGCCGGGTTGGGAATTTTTAGTGGAATCGAGATTTTTCGAATTATGGGATCATTACTGAATCTGTTTAATCTAGTGCATTTTGTCCCACATCGCAACACTAATTGTTTTTTTCCTCAGTATGCCTGGGAGTGTCTACGGCAAATTAGTTTGACGGCTTAGTCCGCTCCTGCTAACATCAGCAAATAAAAAGCATTTCACTTTATCTCGTGCCAATTTTTCCAACCGAAGTAAACACTCTAAAGAGTCGTTGGCAATCTTATGTTCAGAAAATATAGCTTCATACCCCTTGCATCTATTCTCTTAATATTATTTTGCCCCCTGTGTCTTGCTGGTGATTTAAAACCCAGTCAAAAACCAAGCATCTTAATTGTACAAAGTTATGCAAAAGGTGAAGGCTGTGGCGGCAGATTAGAAGTTGGAATGATTGAAGAACTAAAAAAGCTTGGTTACGAAGACGGCAAAAACATGGTTCTCCATCATTTCTATATGGACACCAGGACAAAATACGTAAGCCAGCAGCAGCGTAAAATGAGAGGGAAGCTTGCCATTAGCAAGGCCCAGGAGATAAAGCCCACAGTCCTTGTGGTATTTGATGACACAGCCTTTCAATTCGTTGCCTTGCCCCTTGCAAAAACCTCGCAGCAAATCGTTTACGGGGGTGTCAATGTTTCCCCGGAAAGGTATAACGCAAAAACGGAATTTATGAAAAGCCGGGAAAAACCGGGCTACAACATTACCGGTGTCACAGAGGAGGCCACCAGTGATTACGCCACCCAAATGATGAAAGAAATTATTCCTTCAGCTAAAGGCATGGTCCTCATCAGTTCAGATGCAGGTGTGGCTCCATTCATGAGACAAATTGCCCAAGATATCATTGACGATATAAAGAAAAATCCACAGAACTATCCGATTGAATTAAAGTCGGTACACTTTGTCAATAAGTTCAGTGAAGTGAAAAAGCTATACTCAGATATCAATAAGAACAAAGACATCGACTTGATACACTACAATGCTACAGGACTTCTTGGTGATAATGGCGAGGGAGTAAAGCACGAGGAAATTGTTAGATGGATATTGATGAATTCGAAAAAGCCTACCTTTGTTTGGATGGTAGACTGGGTGCCCATGGGTTTTGTGTCTGGAATGGGAATAAACTTGAATCTCTGTGGCCATCAAGTTGCCCAGAAAGTCGTACAGGTTCTTAATGGACAAAAAGCCGCAGATATCATCATAGAAAAACCTAAATATCACACAATCGAGATAAATCTGGCCAGAGCCCAGCAGCTAGGTATAGACATTCCTAGCTCTGTCTTACTCGCTGCCGACAGTCTTTATACAGAAATGACCCTCCTCCCTGAATATAAGTATGTGAAGAAATAACCCACCACCAATAAAATTTTATAATTTTATGGACGTCCCCGATTTTTCCCTACGGTCTTTTTCTTCCCATTCTCTCCATTACCGATTCCCACCATACGATAGCACACTTTACCATCCCGTCATTCGCGTACCTATTTGCCGCAACTTCATCATACATCTTATCCAACCATACATGCGTGTTCATACTGAGCCAACAAAACAAACGAAACAATTCACGGTCGTATTCCTTATTTTTTTCAAAAACTATGCACGTTAATGGTTCGCTATTGATACTACTGAAGGATAATACCATCCAGTGATTTTCTTTCCGCGTTTCAAAAGACGCTAAGGCGTCTCGAATCCTCTTTTTCGCCCTTTCAAAGAGTCTTGAAGCCTTTAGTTCCTTATACACCTCCCCCTTACGTGTTTTTGTGCGCCACCACGCGCGGGGCAGCAGGGTGGTATATAATCCTAATTGATAGTCTGTGTAATCGTTCATAGTCAAGGTCACCGCGCATTCAAGTATCGTATGGTGGCCTTGATACCCCATACTTGCCACGGGCAATAGGCACAGAATTTCTCTGATTTTTTGTACGTCGTCCATAAAACTCACAATAGACTTAATATTCGTATTCAAATAACCGGCCTGCTTCATCAATTGTATAACAGCGGCCTCCCCGGGCACCTGACTCTCAGGACCCCTGCCTGGCCGAATTTCATCTACACGGAAATTTTCAAGCAACGCCTCAATTGCAAAAATAGTATCCGCAGTCGTCCCTGAAATATCTCCTCCCTTGCGCAAACCGAACATTTTATCTACCTGCTTCAAAGAACTCTCCCCTCCCAATCTAAATCTCGCCAGCCCTGGAACCACTCCGGGTGTTATAAGATAAGCCCTATCAATTAGCTGCATTAGCTTACTGTCAAATTCGGATATTCCGCCCTCCGCCATGCCCTTTTTTTGGGCTTCATCCCTTATTTTTTTTAGATCAGTTCGCTTTCGATATTTTGCTTTGCTGAAAAAATCTATCAATTCGTACTCAAAATGATCTACCTTTTTCTTAAATAATCGAAAAAACTGATCTTGATCTTTACTAACCTTGCGTTTCTTGTCCCTCAATTCATCTAAACTCACCCCCGAAAATGAATGAGCAAAGGTTTTGCGAGACACTGGATAGTTATTCTTACGATCTGCACTCTCTTCAACAAATTCACTATACATAGTCAATATATCCTCACAATCCCCAGGATCGAATAACCATGTAAACAACCTATCTTTTATAAGCGTCAAATAATCAAATAACAATCGGCCCCGATCATTTGGATCTTTTCTCGACATCAGCGTGCTAGCAAACTTGACCGGTGAGTAACCAAATTCCACTTCATAAATTATTTTTGTTCCAAACATTGCTTTCTGCCACCGTTTATGTGTATCAAGTTTCCATAATCGATATTTTCCACAGCTTTTACCCAAGTAATGACTTACCTCAGAATGATACGCATTGTTATATACGTCTAATATCGCATAATGGGCGAGTAACTGTATCACTTGCAAAAGAGGCTCTTCGCTAAATATATTATATAGTTCTTTACACAGCTGAAGTTCTACATTCTCTTTATCTTGCCTCATTTTTTTAATTTGATTTCTCTGCTGAGGATCACTCCATTCTAGAATTTGCATATTTCACCTCCATTATATGAAACTGAGTGGCGTTTAGGCCGGGTCAAGCTTCATTAGGGGTCAACTCTCTATTTGACTCTTGTGGATTGTGACTACTCTGGCTCCAATTCATCCCTGAGTCGCTGCAAGCGCTTTTGATGCCTTGCCCGGGCGAGGTGCACGGCCAGTTCGGCGTCCGATGACAAACAGGCCTGGCAGATAGCAAAGCCTTCCACCGTCTGCAGTTTATCCTCAGGCACTGCCTTGCCGCAGCTCTCGCACCCGTCAGGGGCCTCGAGCTCGCGTACCTCTCTCTTAATCGCTTCCTCAGGGCTGACTTCGACAGCTTCATCTTCCTTGCCTGCCATTGCGGAAGCTGCGGCTTCCTCTGCGGCCTGGCGAACTTCCTCAGGTAGACTATAGTAGCAGTCGGGGCAATAGGGCTCTTCTTCCACCTGTTTGCTCCCGCCCCCAGGTATCATCTTGCCGCAGCCCACGCATTTGATCCGGTGCATGTACTTCACCCTAAACCGGGCACGCATGGCTGCCTCTTCTTCCTCGTCAACCGCTTCTTCTTCCATCTCGGGCGGGGGAGGGGGCTTGGGCCGGGGAGTCATGTCCAGATGGCAGTCGGGACAGAAGGTCCAGATTCCCACTTTCTTGTACTGGTCACCCTCTATCTCT
>Ga0209536_100012582_pt1 | contig 12286 bp, 7 predicted proteins | sample DeeMarSeWOR28_12_FD_187461 | JGI IMG/M metagenome (GOLD analysis project Ga0209536, IMG submission 187461) | Marine sediment microbial communities from White Oak River estuary, North Carolina - WOR-2-8_12 (SPAdes) (version 2) | ecosystem: Environmental > Aquatic > Marine > Intertidal zone >...
AACTACGTATCTGATTGGTACCGCACCCATGCTCTGTCTGACAATCTTAGAGCTCACTTGCGGCGGGCCATTGGTCTGGGGATTAAAGTGAAATTGATGGAGCCTGCCAGTCTTGCAGTAGAGAGAGGGCGTGTCCTCTTTGAGTAGTCGCAAGGATATTCATCACGATTCAACTTGTTTTGAGCACAGGAGAATTTGGATTTTGGATTTGTTTCGTGCTAGGTATTTCGAATTTCGAGTTTGATCCGTAGTCCCAGTTTGTACACTGGGCCTGTTCGTACGCCCAGTTCTCCAATAGTGAGATGGACTGATGCCCCGCAGCTTTATGCCAAATATTTCAAGCCAGGACGAACTCCAGGCCTTACAGTTGGATGGCCTCCGCTGGACAGTACGCCACTCCTTTGAAAACTCGCCCTTTTATCGTGAGCGATTGCACAAAGCTGGAATGGGACCTGAAGATATCCGTTCCCTGGGGGATCTCGTCGGGCTGCCATTGACTACCGCCGATGACTTGCGGGAAGGCTATCCTTTTCCCTTGCGCGCTGTCCCATTTGATGAGATTGTCCGTATTCATGCGTCCTCGGGCACCACTGGAAAGCGCAAGATACTCTGCTACACGCAAAGGGATATTGACGACTGGGCCGACATGTTTGCGCGCTGTTATGAGATGGCCGAGCTTTCCCTGGCAGACCGGGTCCAAATCGCTGTGGGCTACGGTCTCTGGACGGCTGGCGTCGGCTTTCAGTTGGGCTGTGAAAAATTCGGCGCCGTGGCCGTGCCGGTGGGCTCCGGAAATATTGAAATGCACTGTGAGATCTTGGTGGATCTGCAAAGTACGGTATTCTGCGCCACCGCTTCCATGGCACTTCTTATCGGAGAAGAGGTGCACCGGAGGAACCTCAACGACCGAATTGCTCTCAAAAAGGTGATCCTGGGTGCAGAGCGCCACAGCCAGTCAATGGACCAGCACATCAAAGAACTCCTGGGTGTTGACGAGGTGTTTGACATTCCGGGCCTGACTGAATTGTATGGCCCCGGCACGGGGCTGGATTGCGGTAGGCACGAGGGCATCCACTACTGGGCTGACTTCTACATTTTGGAAATAATCGACCCGGAGACCCTCGAGCCGGTTATGCCTGGGGAAATGGGCGAAATGGTAGTCACCACCTTACGCAAAGAAGCTGCGCCCCTGATCCGTTATCGAACTCGAGATATTACCCGGCTTATTCCTGAATCCTGCTCTTGCGGCAACCTCTTGCCCATGCACGACCGAATCCTCGGGCGTTCGGATGACATGTTTATTGTCCGGGGTGTCAACGTTTATCCCGGACAGATTGATCGTGTCTTATCGCAGATTCCAGAGATTGGCAGTGAGTTCCAGATACACCTCGAACGCAGACAAGACGGTCGGGATTATATGATCCTCAAGGTGGAGCGGCGACAACGGCTCGGCGCTGATCAAAACGACGCAATCGGTCAGCACATAGCCCGGGACATCCGCCAGCACATCCTGGTGCGCTCTGAGGTCGAGGTCCTCGATCACGGCTCCTTGCCGCGAACCGAGCGAAAGAGCAAGCGGGTCTTTGACCAGCGGGGTTAAGCGGGTCATTGGTGAATCTTCTGTAGGAGCGGCCTTCCAGCCGCGACGGTTTTCATCGATCCACCGTTGAATCGCGGCTGGAAAGCCGCTCCTGACGCTCTTTCGACTGGGGAGCACCGACCAATGAATAATGCGAAATGACCAATGCTTGGGGGGTGATATAGAACAGGCGAGGGCTGAGACTCTTAACTTTCATTAGCAATGTAGATAAAAGGGGGGTTTTAGTATGAACAACAGGAGAAAGATTTTGACTTTGCTCTGCGCCCTGGTGGTAGCCTTTTTTTTCGGATATTCTGTGAACGAGGTCACCGCCGAAGAACCCATCAAGATAGGCGCCTTTTTTGACCTCTCCGGAACTGCGGCATTTATTGGTACCCCCACCAAACTGGTGGCGGAAATGGTGGTTGAAAAGATCAACACGGAGGGAGGCATAAACGGCCGCCCACTTGAACTCGTCATAGGTGATACCGAGGGCGATCCCACCCGAGCGCTCATGGTAGCCAAGCGCTTGGTGGAAAAAGAGAAAGTGGTCGCCGTGATTGGTCCCACGCGGACAGGCACGGGCATGGCAGTGAAAAAATACCTGGAAAGCCAGCAAATTCCTACCGTGATGACCGTGGGCGGTGATCCAGTTATCATGGACAACTATATGGGCAAGAACGTCGGCAGCTATAGTTGGATCTTCAAGTCACCCCAGCGCAGTTCGGTGGCTGTCGAGAAAGTATACGAGTATCTCAAGGCTAAGAAGGTGAAGAAAATCGCCCTGATGACCGCGTCAGACGGGTTTGGACGAGACGGAAGTGCGTGGCTCAGCCAATTTGCCCCGAAATATGGTTTGGAGATAGTGGGCCAAGAGTCCTTCGGAGTCAGGGATGCCGACATGACCACCCAACTCACCAAGATCAAAAACACCGACGCTCAGGCCATTGTCTGCTGGACCATCGGCCCGGCCGGCTCGATAGTCGCCAAGAACGTCAAGCAGTTGGCCATCAAACTGCCTCTTATCCAATGTCACGGTCTGCCGGATCCCAAATACATCGAACTGGCAGGTAGCGCCTCTGAAGGCAATGTCATGCCTGCCACCAAATTGATGGCCTTTGGGCAGCTTCCGGATTCTGATCCACAAAAAGCGGTGATCACTGAATTCGTCCGGCTTTACAACGAAGTGTACGACTACGACAAGCAGTTTCCCATCAACACCCACTCGGGGTACGCCTGGGACGCCATTTACATCATTGCCAACGCAATGAAACAGGTCGGCACTGATAGAGAGAAATTGCGTGATACCATTGAAAAGACCGACAACTACGTGGGCGTCAGCGGCATCTACAACATCACTCCCAGAGACCACAATGGCTTGGGCACCGATTCTATGGTCATGGTCATGGTCTGGAAAGGCGAGTGGAAGCTGGTTTACTAGATAAGAAGTTGCGGGCGGGGCGCATGAGCTCCGCCTGCCCCTTTTAAACCTGGGTCTGTTCAAGCTTGCGAAGGCAGTCCTGAGGGAATCTGTGCGTCCCCCCGGTACCGTCGAGAGTGACTCGAACCAGCGCTTGAGGATCGTTGATGACGGTGTCAGGGTCGGTCACCACACCGTGGAAGCCGATGTACTCCTCCATATAGTCTTCCCAGTTTTCGTCATCCGACTTGCGATAGATTTCGACCTTATCGCCTTGCCGAAAGGGCTGCATTGTCGCCTCCTGTTTCTCGTCTCAGACTGGTTTCGACCGATGCAGCGGGCAGTTTCACTATTACCCCGAAGGGCATGAAGAGCACTGATTGCTGCAAAGAAATGTGAATTCTTCGAGGTGTTGTAATCATTGTGGCTCGTGAATTTAGGTTTTCTTTACGGTTGGAATGGACATTTCTGACTTGAATTCTGCCGTGGCACGCCTGGCGCACTCTGCGCAAAATCTGCGCCCTTGAAAGGCCTGGCTTATCTTCTCGGTCCTTTTGCTCACATAATCGAGGTACCTGGCCGGCCCCAGGACCTCATTGCATCTCTCGCAGTATTCCAACTTCTCCTTGCATAAAATTGTCCCACAGAGGCTGAGTTGGCGCTCCCCGTTTCTGTCTTCCAAAACTATGGCGCCGGTGGGACAATTGGCTGCGCAGGCGCCACACAAAATGCATCTCTCGGCGGTGCTTCTTAAATCAGTGGGGCCAGGCTGGTCGAAATCCAAGTAACCAAATTGGAGGGCATCTACTTCCATCTTATCGCGGCAGATACGGACACAAAGGCCGCATCTCTTGCAGATGTCGCACCTCAGGCACCTACGCCCCTCTTCCCTTGCCATGGCCTCGGACAGCCCCAGCTCCACCTGTTGAAAGGTGATTCTTCTTCTGTCCGGATTGAGCATCGGCATCTCCGGGCGCCGCAAGCTCATTTTAGTGACCGCTGGAACCTCTAGCCACTCCACCCTTTGCCTGCGTGTGGGCACCTGCGGCATTTTGGGCTGGGGTAGACCTCTCAGATACCGGTCTATACCTGCTGCGGCGAATTTGCCCGCACCGATTGCCTCGACTACGGTCGCTGGGCCCAACACCGCATCCCCGCCGGCAAACATACCCTCTTCATCGGTGGTTCCACTTATTGTATCGGCCATGATCGTGTTGCGCCTGGACCATTTCAGGTTTTCCAATGAATCAAAACCCTCAGTGGGAGTCATTTGTCCAATGGCTGTTATAATTGCGTCAACTTCATACAGGTGGTCACTCCCTTCCACCGGCACAGGCCTTCTCCGCCCACTCTTGTCAGCTGCTCCAAGTTCAGCTCGAAGGCACTTCAATCCTGTCATCTGGTCACTATCACCAATCACCTCAACTGGAACAGTAAGGAAGGCAAAACGCACTCGTTCTTCCTCAGCCTGTTCCACCTCCTCTACACTGGCAGGCATTTCTGAACGGGTTCGTCGGTAGAGAATGATCACATCCTCACAGCCCAGCCGAATACAAGTTCGAGCCGCGTCTATGGCCACGTTGCCGCCGCCGATCACGGCCACTCGTTTGCCGGGCTTGTGTCTTTCACCCATCGCAACTTGTAACAGGAAACTTATCGCGTCCACTACCTGGGGAAAATCTTCTTCCCCTGCGACTCCCAGTTTGTAGCAGCCATGGGCCCCCACCGCTATGAAGAAGGCCTCAAATCCTTCCTGTTTGAGCTCCTCGATGCTGACATCTGTGCCCAATCTGGTGTCATAGCGAAATTCAACGCCCATGTCCTCGATCATTGCCACTTCCCGATCAATCACCTCACGAGGCAGTCGGTAACGAGGGATACCAACCATCATCATGCCCCCGGCCATGGGAAGAGCTTCAATTATGGTGACCCGATAGCCTCTCAATGCTAGGTAGTAAGCAGCTGTCAGCCCCGCCGGCCCGGCTCCGACAATGCAGACTTTACGGCCGTTGTCCGGAGTTTTTTTGGGATTGACGTATTCCCCAGCCGACATGGCTCTCTCGGCAGCAAAGGCTTTGAGGTCTTTGATTGCTATGGCTTTGTCCATGCGTCCCCTTACACACATGAACTCACATGGATGGGTGCAGACCAGACCGCACACCCAGGGGAATGGGTTGTCTTTTCGAATCAGCTCCACAGCTTCCGCATCACGCCCCTGGCCAATCAGGCTAACGTAACTGGAGACATCGATTCCGGAGGGACAGGCCATCTGGCAGGGAGCAGGCGTGAGGATGTCGCAATCGCCGGTTGGGCAGACATGGGTCTCTATATGACTCTGAAAAACCTCCTTATAAGCAGCCAGGGCTTCTGAAGCAATCCGGCCAAGTGCAACGCCGTCGTCGTCGGATCCTTCCAGCAGTCTCGTAGCCAGCGATTCCATGGCTGTGAAGTGCTCAGCCCCTCCCCTGCCCCGGGAGACATCCTCCATGAGTTCAAGCAAGGACTCTGCTCTCTGCCGGGCTCTGGGCTCTGGTATGCTATACTTGCCCAGAGCCTCGTGAAGATCCTTTATGGCTTGGGTAACTTGGCAGATGGTCTTGTCTTGCATGGACTAAGCCTTTTTCTTCTTGGTCTTTGCTTGGGCCTCTTTGCTGGCGGGCTGTTTTCTTTTTGGCCCTGGCACAGGCTGCGTCAGGGTTACTTCCCACCCCACTGCCGCCATAGCTCTAGCATGGCGTTCCCGACGTCTGTCTGAAACTATCGAGGGTTTACCGAATTGCAGGCAATGGGTGACACATTTGGTGACACAGGCCGGCGAAAGCCCCTCATCAACTCTCTCCATGCAGTAGTCGCACTTCACCGCTTTGCCCGTCTCTGCGTTCCATTGCGGTGCACCCCAGGGGCAGGCGCGCATGCAGGCCTTGCACCCCACACAGAGTTCCTCGTCCACGAAGACAATGCCGTCTCTGGACCGCTTCTGCATGGCACCGGTGGGACACGCGGCCACGCACCACGGTCGCTCACAGTGGAAGCAAGGCATGAAGATAAAGTCCATTTTGGGTATATTGTTCACCATTTTCGGCCCGACCGTTTGGATGCGGCAGAGTCTCGGACCCACCGGGAGTCTCTTGTTTTCCTTACAATGAACCTCGCAAGACAGACAGGCGATGCATTTTGCGCTGTCATGGAAAAGATAGTATTCGCTCATTGCTTCTCTCCTTGAAAACCATGCTTAGGGTTCAGATCTCTCAGCGATCATAATTCCGTTTGCCCGGAAAGCGACCTTACCCTCACAAAAGTGTCGTGCAGCCCAGGGCTTCCGCCCACCATGTCCGTGATGTTCTTCTGGAGCACGGTGTCACTGGCGCCCTTGTTGTAGCACCTCGTGGTGGCTGGAACTTGGCGGCCAAAGCCGTGCAGCATGAACACGGCTTCCGGGTGGATGAAGTCTGTCACAAAGGCCTTGATCTTGCTGAAGCCCTGATCTGAAGAGATCTCCACGTACTGCCCGTCTGAGATCCCCAGCTTGTCCGCCTCCTCGGTGTTGATCCAGAGGACGTTTTCCGGCACCAGCTCGTTGAGGTACGGATTGTTCTGGGTGGAAACGTGGGTGTGGACCGCGCACCTGCCCACGGTGAGCCTGAAGGATCCCTCTGGAGGAGGCGGAATCGGCTCGTAGTTGGGGCAGGAAGGAAAGTCGTTTTCCTCCAGGAGGCTGGAGATCAGCTCGATCTTTCCGGAGATGGTTTTGAACTTGATACCATCCCTGCGATCCCAGAGGATGTTATTCTTAGTCAGGGTTACGAACCCTTTGGCATCAAAGTCCTCTATCTTGACATCCATATCTTTGAGTTGGTAGTTCCAAATATCTTCAATGTTCTTATATGGGAAGAATTTCCCCACCCCCATGCGCTCGGCCAGTGCTTTGATGATCTCCCACTGAGGCTTGGTATCATACCGGGGTGGCACGCACTGTCGCCGCATGAAGATGGTTGGCTTCAAGCTGTTCGCCATCTGGAGGGAATCCGCGCGCTCGAGATAGATGGACTCGGGCAGGATCACGTCTGAGTACCAAGCGGTCTCACTGAAGTTTATGTCTATTGTGACGATGAGATCCAACTTGTCGAAAGCCCGCTTATTCAGGTTGTAATCCGGTATGGAGAGCAGTGGGTCCCAGCGGTTGGAAATGGCCGCCTTGATTGGGTAGGGATCCTCATTCAAGATGGCGAAGGGAAGCATTGAGCCCACGCCGTGGGTCGGGTCGCAGATGGGAAGCTTCTTGGCCCCCACCCCGTCGAACCTCTCGAACTTCACCTTGGGAAGACCCTTCTGGTCCACCAGCTTGCCAAAGTCGCCGTAGCCGGCATCCTTGGGACCTTTTTTGAAATAGAGTCCACCCTTGCTTTCGATACCGCCCATGAGGGCATTGAGAATGATGAGCGTGCGTCTGAAGCAGATCTCGTTGTCATGATTGGCGCCGCGATAGCCGTAGTTGAATATCACCTGCGGCTTATCCTTGCTAATCTCCCTGGCAAAGGCGACAATCTCCACTGCCGGGATGCCCGTTTCCTCCTCCGCCCACTCCGGAGTGTAAGGCTCCACAAAGGCCCGGTACTCTTTGAGACCCGTGACCCACCTGTTCACATATTCTTCGTCGTAAAGATTTTCCCGCAAGATCACGTGAATGAGCGCGTAGTTGAGAGCGAGGTCGGTGCCCGGCCTTATCAGCCAGAAACGATCGGCATGCGCCGCCGTAACCGTGGACCTTATATCAATGTAGGTGATCTTGGCGCCTTTTTCCTTGGCGCCCATCAAGGCACGGATAGGTTTTAGTTGGAGCGATTCAAAAAAGTTACGCCCGTAGAAAACCACATGCTTGGCGTTGCCAAAATCCATATTCACCTGAGCGTCGGTGTAACCGGTGAGGGAACGGAAAGCCGTGTTCACCGAGCCCTTGCACAAGGCGTCGTGGGTGTAATGGTTCGGTGAACCTATAGCCCTCATGAAGGTCTTACTGATGTGAGTGTTGAGGTTCTGCCTCTCACCGAATACCACGCTCTGAGGGCCGTAGTTTTCCATTACCTCCCGGAGCTTTTCAGCCGTGTAGTTCAAAGCTACATCCCAGCTCACCCTTTTCCATTTACCTTCACCCCTGGCGCCCTCACGGATCATGGGATAGCGCAGTCTCTCGCTGTCGTGCAGCAAAGCGGTCCCCGCACTACCTTTGGCACACAGCGCTCCGTTGAGTTGATGAGGATTACCCTCAATCCATTTGACAACGCCGTCCTCCACTGTCACCTTGATGGGGCATCTAACTGTGCACATGAAACATATGCTGTACACATCTTTCCGCATACGGTCCTCCTTAGCCAATCTTTAGATTTGAATGATCAGTGTAACCGGTCGTCGTACCGCTGCTCATACTTTTGAACTCCCAGTCTAGAGCCCGGATACACGAAAAGAACAGAGCCTGCAAGTCACCTTGACCGTGTCCGATTTTAAGCCGGATTCTGGACAAAGCACAAACTCAGAAGCGACTTTGAGAATATTCCGGTTTGAATGAAGCGAGAAAGTTTCAAGGCAATGGCCGAAACAAGGTGTTAACAGGTCGCCTTAATCGATCTCAATACGAATTATAACCGAGGCGAAAAAGGTCAGAAAGCCTTTAAAACAGGTTCATTCAAGCAAATTGCGGAAGAACCCTAAAACCATAAGTGAGTCTCGTGTTCAAGCAAAATTGGTGCCTTGTCGGCAGTAGCTGGCTGTCAACAACCAATACATCGAAAACATTGAGCTTTTTGAGAGGCTGAAATTGCGACCCTCAGATGTTCCAAATAAAACGCATCGTTTTCTTTGCACTCGACAGTCATATCTGCCCGCTATAATAGTCGAACTCATGTCCAGCCGGAAACTCTTTATCTCTCCCGTGGCGGGAGGGCTTAGAGGGGGGTAGAAATGATAAGTGGTTGAATTTGCATTTATTCATTCACCTTCAACTTTTTACGCTCCGTCGAGGTAGAGCAAGTTGAGGTATTTCTGAATGGACGCTAGCTCGGGGAATCACGTCTTGTGAAAAACGGGGATTGCACTGCATAAAAAAGATTGCATAAGCACTCCTGGATTTATCTTCTGTGCGCCCACTGACCTGCCAGTCAATGGCTTGACACGGGTTGCGGAGTCCATCTAGAGTAGGCAGAACAAGGTGCTCACGCAAAGAATGAGAACGCAGCTTCCATCTAGTTCTCCTTAAGGTTGCGCAGCTTATGGAGTGTTGGATATTTCAGATTGTAGATTGCAGATTTAATTTCAGATTTTGGCTTTAAGAAGTTAGACTAGGATATGTCGCTGATTATCAATGTTGTGTTTTCAATGAGGAAACATTCAACCTAATTTCAAAAGAAATCACCTCGTAGGAACCCACAATCTGCATTTTCCAATCTGAAATCTGAAATGTTAAAAAGGAGGACCTCATGCCGAGTGAAGTATTTACCATGGATTTGCGGACCAGTTTGCAGGAGAACCTCTACGTCAAGCTGGATCGTTTACTGGACGTGGCTGGCTTTGATGAAATTATCAAAGAAAGACAATTGGTTGCCATAAAGCTGCACTTCGGTGAGAAGGGCAATACGGCTTACATCCCGCCGATTCATCTGCGCCATTTGGTGAATCGAATCAAAGACCTGGGAGGCAAACCCTTTCTCACGGACACTAATACGCTGTATGTGGGTAGCAGAACCAACAGCGTGGACCACCTGAGCACAGCCATCGAGAACGGTTTTGCTTTTGCGGTGGCGGGTGCACCTCTTACTATAGCCGACGGCCTTAGAGGCACCTCAGACGTCGCGGTAACTGTTAAGCTGCCTTTATATGAAGAGGTTTACATAGGGGCCGATGTGGTGCATGCGGACTCCCTCGTCAGCGCCGCCCACTTCAAAGGGCACGAACTTTCGGGTTTTGGGGGCACCATCAAGAACCTCGGTATGGGCTGCGCTTCCAGAAGGGGGAAACTGGCTCAGCACTGCGAGATTGCACCCGAATTCGAAGCCAAGAAATGCATCGGTTGTGGTGAATGTGTGGCTCACTGTCCTGCAGACGCCATTGAGCTGGTCAAGAAAAAAGCCATAAAAGATTCCGAGAAATGCATCGGCTGCGGCGAGTGCATTGCCGTCTGCCCGGAAGCAGCCGTCTCCATCCCCTGGGATAGCGACACGGCCCGTTTTCAAAAAAAGATGGTGGAGTACACAGTGGGGGTCCTCAAGGGCAAGGAAAAGCGTGCCATCTACCTGAATTTCGTCACCAAGGTAACTCCCCAATGTGACTGCTACGGCTACAGCGACACACCTCTGGTGAAAGACCTGGGGATCTTGGCCAGCAGGGATCCTGTTGCCATCGATCAAGCCGCCGTGGATTGGGTCAATGGTCAGCCGGCTTTGGCTGACTGCTGCCTGGAGAGCAACAGAGGACCTGGTGAGGACAAGTTTCGAGGCGTGTATCCGCATATTGATTGGAGCGTCCAACTGGGTTATGCAGAAGAGTTGGGTTTGGGGCGTAGGGAATATAAGCTAACCCATGTATAGCTGATTTCGGGCGGGGGTAAACCTCGCCCCTACCCGACCTGATAAGGGTGAAATCATTCGCAGGGGTGGGGTTTATCCCAACTCGTGTCCTGATTTTATTTTATGGCAACTGTCTAAATGACGAGTAAGCTCAGACATAAAAATTACATCGTCGGTAAGATCTTACTGCCGACCTTGGCACTCATCTGTTGGCCCCGAGCAGGTTGGGCCCTGCAGACGCACCCCGCACCCGAGGGACTTTATGCCCACATGCTGGCGCACCTTTTCTTTATTGCCACTCTAGCCATATTCACTTACTGGCTGCACACCACAGGACTTGTCAGGGATAGGGGTTGGCGACTCATTGCAGTTTCTTGCTTCATGTTCATTTTGTGGAACCTAGATACTTTCACGGTTCATTGGCTCGAACACACCATGAGTCAGGGAGCGTTCGTCACCGCTGGACTGGACTGGTCCCAGAGACTCGCCATGACCGGCGGTTGGCGCAGCTGGGTCTACTACTTCGGGAAGTTTGATCATCTACTTTGCGTGCCCGCTATTCTTTTCCTCTTGATGGGCCTCCACAGACTTTACGAGCAGGCGAAGATTGTGCGGCCATGACACTAGGACGAGTACTATGCCCCTGTTTCCAGTCTGGCTGATTGACATGCTGGGCTCGGCCCTGATGATCATTATCTCCTTCGTTTGCGTTCGCTATGCCATATTGCTCCGACGCACCGACAGGAACAATGTGATCTGGACCTATCTTCTCTGGCTCTGTTTGGCTTTGGCCCTGTTTTCAGTCTCCAGATCGGTAGGCCACATTGCCAAGCGTTTATTGCTTATAGCCGGGCTGAGTCACATCTGGGTTGAGCTCAGACCTTTTAGCGGCTCCATTAACAGCTTAACGTTCGTGATTGTGGGCAGCATTACCCTTTTTTTTCAGAGGGTCCACAGGATTAATGTTCAGATCCTCAACGATAAGAGGATCATTGAAAATGCCAGTGAAGAGCTGTTGTGGCTCAACCGGAATCTGGAAGAAATGGTGCGCGAGCGAACCGATGAGCTCAGCAAGTCCGAGCAAAAGTATCGTCGCATTTTTGAAGGTTCCATGGACATAGTCCTCGTTTTAGACCCTAGAGGCAGATTCCTGGACATAAACCAAGCTGGGCTCAACACCCTGGGATACAGCTCAAAAGACGAGCTTGTCGCCACTTCTGGCTTTGGCGAATTGTTGCTGGGCCCCCAGAACCATCAAGAACTATTGGACGAGCTCATTGCTGCAGGCTCGCGCCAGGATCTGGAGTGCAAGGTGCGGCGGCGAGACGGGGAGACCCTTATCTGGCTTTTCAGCTTTACGGTAAACAAAAAGTCAAACGGGGAGATTGTCGGCTTCGAGGGCATTGCCAAGGACATCACCGGACGCAGGAAAATGGAGCAGCAGCTATTGCAGGCGGACCGTCTCGCCTCTCTGGGAGAGCTTTCCGCTGGTGTAGCCCACGAGGTCAATAATCCTCTGGGCATGATACTCGGCTATACGCAACTATTGCTTCGCAAGGAGGCCGAGGGATCTCAGAATTATCAAGACCTGAAAATCATTGAAAAACACGCACGTAATTGCAAGACCATTGTGGAAGATCTGCTCAAGTTTGCCCGCAGTTCGGAAACGCAGAAGGGTCTGTTGAACGTTAACGATATTCTGAGGGAAGTCATCTCGGTGGTCGAGCACCA
>Ga0209536_100012583_pt1 | contig 12286 bp, 12 predicted proteins | sample DeeMarSeWOR28_12_FD_187461 | JGI IMG/M metagenome (GOLD analysis project Ga0209536, IMG submission 187461) | Marine sediment microbial communities from White Oak River estuary, North Carolina - WOR-2-8_12 (SPAdes) (version 2) | ecosystem: Environmental > Aquatic > Marine > Intertidal zone >...
TCGCTGAGGCGCAGAGGCCGCAGAGAACTTCGATGTTTGTTTTGTTTTTACCCGAAACACCTTTGCGTGCTTTGCGTCTTGGCGAGAGTATATTTGTTTTTTTCTCTCGCAAAGGCGCCAAGGTCGCCAAGGTCGCCAAGAACTTCGATGTTTGTTTTGTTTTACCCGAAACACCTTTGCGTGCTCTGCGTCTTGGCGAGAGTATATTTGTTATTTTTTTTCTCTCGCTGAGGCGCAGAGCCCGCAGAGAATTTCAATGTTTTGTTCTTACCCCGAACACCTTTGCGTGCTTTGCGCCTTGGCGAGAGTATATTTGTTTTTTTCTCTCGCAAAGGCGCCAAGGTCGCCAGGAACTTCGATGTTTGTTTTGTTCTTACCCCGAACACCTTTGCGTGCTCTGCGCCTTGGCGAGAGTAAATATCGATGGATTTTTCTATATCGCCAATTTCGGCTTTACTGACAAAAGATCATAGTCCGGGTTTGAGTTAATGCGACACTGGCTGTCAGATTAAATCCTGACTATTACAGATAATGAGAGTCTGCTCCTCATGGGTCTGACCTGAATCGGGGAGCCAATTATTCTCAGGCATTAAAAAGGCAGTCATAAGACCGCCTTTGTTATATCTGTTACTCGTTTTTTTCTGACCGGGTCAACTGCCCGCTGTTTTGAGCACGACCTGCACGATGGCTACGACGAAGAGCACAAACAGGATCGCAAATATGATGCCGCCGATGATGAAGTGCGAGAACTTGCCATGTTCGAAATCTCGCTGCCGGTTTGCTTCTGTTTGCACGCCAAACCAGCCTGCAAACAGGCTGCCGATAAAGCCAAGTGGTGTGATACCACTTTTTTTCTTACCGGTTTCGTCATTCATGATGTGCACTCTGGTTGCCAAAAAACAATGCCAAATATTAGCATCGTCTTATATTTGACACAATGCGGATCTTGCCCGCATATTGCATGAAAGCGGTCTCACTACAACTCGAGCTGCTTGAGATATTTCTTGAAGTCCTCGGCAAGCTCGTCATGCTCAAGCGCGAATTCAACGGTTGCCTGCAGGTAACCCATTTTACTGCCGCAGTCATAACGCCGGCCTTCGAAGCTGTAGGACAGCACCTGCTCATGCTCACGCAACCCGGCAATGCCATCGGTCAACTGTATTTCATCGCCTGCGCCGCGTTGGGTCGTTCTGAGAACATCGAAAATGGCCGGCGTAAGCACATAGCGCCCAACAATGGCCTGGTCTGACGGCGCTTCTGAAGGTGCAGGCTTTTCAACGATCTGCTCCACTCGCGCAATCCTGTCAGTAATCCGTTCTCCGGCGACCATACCGTACTTGTCACTCTCCTCGATAGCGACTGTCTGGGTGCCAATTACTGAAGACTGGTATTCATCAAACACCTTTACCATTTGCTTGACGCAGCCATCGCCTTCATTACGAATCAGGTCATCCGGAAGAATCACCGCGAACGGATTATTGCCGACAGCGGCCTCGGCACATAACACCGCATGACCCAGACCCAGCGCTTCCGATTGCCTGATGAAGACGCAGGCAACGCCATCCGGGATAACATCCTTGACGATCTTCAGCAAGTCGAGCTTGCCGCGTATTTCCAGTTCAGTCTCCAGTTCATAGGACTTGTCGAAATGATCAATGATCGAGTTCTTGGTGCGCCCGACAATGAATACCAGCTTGTTGATGCCTGCCTCGATGGCTTCCTCGGCACCATACTGGATCAGGGGCTTGTCGACGATGGAGAGCATTTCCTTGGCGACCGATTTCGTTGCTGGTAGAAAACGCGTACCCAGACCAGCTACCGGGAATACGGCAGTTTTTACAGATGACATGCTAAAACCTTGATAATTATCATTTTGAATACAATTTTAACCTATACAGAGTCCCAGTGCCGTAACAGCTATGTTATATTTCGCGCTTTCTGGACAAACACGAAATTATCATGACTTACGTTGTTGTAGAAAACTGCATCAAGTGCAAATACACAGACTGTGTGGATGTATGTCCGGTAGACTGCTTCCATGAAGGACCGAACTTTCTGGTCATCGATCCTGAAGAATGCATCGATTGTACTTTGTGTGAACCTGAATGCCCCGCAGAGGCCATTTTTGCAGAAGACGACATACCGGCAGGCCAGGAACACTTCCTGGAACTGAATGCAGAACTGACGGCTGAATGGCCGGTCATTAACGTCAGCAAGGATCCGCCAGCCGATGCTGCGGAATGGGACGGCGTCGAAGGCAAACTCCAGTATCTGGAGCGATAATCAGCCCATGGCGCTGTCTGCCGATATTCTGCTCGCGGAATATGAAGACATCGCTGAACGGACTGCCCGGATCCTGCTAGAGACGCATCGGGATAAATTACCTGACCTGTCTTCGATCTGCATCTTTACCCCCAGCCAGAACCTGTCGCCGCAGTTCAGAAAATGCATTCTGGACAATCTGCCTGAAAACCTGTCCGCTGTTATCCCACCGTTTACAGGTACCCTGCGGCACTGGATCAGCGATCATGTTGCTTTACCGGACCCCGCGGTCAGCATACTTTCAGACCAGGCACGCCAGTTGCTGTTTGTCGAGGCACTGGCTGAAAACCCCGCACTGTTCAAGGAAGAGAACAAATGGCAGGTCAGCACAGCCCTGCTGCAGCTGTTCGACGAGCTTGCACTGAACCAGGTCAACAGCCTCGAGCAAGGCAGTGATGAATGGAACAAAACGCTGGGCAATGCCTATGACTGCGAGGATTCAAACCCGCATTTACAGCGGGAGGCCGGACTGGTCTATACCTTGTGGCACGCATGGCAGCAGCAGCTACAGGACGGTAAGCTGCTTGATACAACGAGTGCTTATATCAAGCGCCTGCAACAGGCCAGAACCCTGGTTAACGGCAAGCGTCATTTTTTCCTGATCGCACCTGACCACCTGACGCCATGTGAACAACATTTCATGGCATTCGCAGCTGAACACAAGCTGTGCACGATCATCGACTACAGCAGGGAAACGGTTGCTCTCGATAATCGTTCGCCGGCTGCAACATCGGTATTCATCAATAGCGCTTTTGATGTAAAGGCTGCGCCGATAAAACAAAGAGCCGAAGATTACAGGCGGGCCCACAACTCAACATTGCCATTCTCGATCTTCTATTCAAGCGACGCGGAAACGGAAGCGCGTGCAGTCGATCTGCAGGTGCGTTTATGGCTGCTGCAAGATAAACAGAATATCGGCATCGTCTCTGAGGACCGCAAACTCTCCCGCCGGGTGCGTGCCTTGCTGGAACGAGCGGATGTCTATATACAGGATATGGCCGGCTGGTCATTATCAACCACCAGTGCCGCTGCGGTGCTCGAGCGCTGGCTTGAATGTATCGAAGAGGATTTTGATTACCGGCCGATGCTCGATATCCTCAAATCACACTTCTTCAACTCCGGGCTGGATCATGAAGAACAGCTCGAAAGCGTCTATCGCCTGGAAAACGATATCATCCTGCATGAAAACGTCGGCCATGGTATCAGGCGTTATCGAAAACAGCTTGAATACCGCCTGCATCGCCTGGAAAACTGGCCCAGAAACACCTACAGCAATATTGTCCAGCTGCTCGACCAGCTGGATTCAGCCTCCCGCTACCTGCAGCAACTCTATCGCTCGGATAAAAAATTCAGCCTGGAAAAATACCTGGATGCGCTCACCACCAGTCTTCAACAGCTCGGCGTAATCACATCGTTTGCTGACGATGCGGCGGGCATACAAATACTCAATGCCCTCGAAGACATGCGCAATGGTCTGCAGCAGTCGACACCGGAGATGCACTGGATCGATTTCAGGATATGGCTGGGCATGACGCTGGAGCAGCAGACCTTCAGTCCGCAGACCGCGCCGTCCCCTGTCAGGCTGATGAGCCTGGCTCAGGCGGAGTGTCAGCATTTCGATGCATTGATCATCGCTGCAGCTGACAAACAGCACCTGCCGGGAAAACCGCAAGCCTCACCGTTTTTCAACCAGTCGGTGCGCCTGTCTCTAGGTCTTTCAGACTGGCAGCAGCAGCGTGAGCAAAAACTTGAACAGTTCAAACGCCTGTTGCAAGCAGCAGCAGAAATTCTGATTACATGCAAACACGAAGAAAACGGTGAACCGGTGCCGCTGTCACCCTGGGTTGAAGCATTGAAAACATTCCATGCATTGACCCATGGCAGCTCGTTACAGAACACGCAGCTGCAACGCTTACTGGATCAAAACACATCGGTCTTTATATGCGACACGGACAGCCTGCCGGGAATACCGCAACGCCCGGCCCCGTCGCTGCCACCCGAATCGATGCCGGCCAGGATGTCTGCCAGTGCGCATCAGCGGCTGATCGACTGCCCTTATAAATATTTTGCCGGTGACGGCATGAAGCTGAAACCACCCGACGAGATCCGGGAAGAACTGCAAAAATCCGACTATGGTGAACGGGTACATAAAATCCTTAATGCCTTTCACAGTCCGGTGAAAAATCTACCCGGGCCTTTTACAGACAAGCTCACTGAACAAAACAGGGACAGGGCGATCAATCACCTGGTGATGATTTCAGAAGCGGTATTCAAACAGGATATGGAGGATAACACCCTGCATCGCAGCTGGTTGCACCGATGGATGCAGCATGTTCCCGCGTATATCAACTGGCAGATTAAACAACAGCAGGACTGGAACCCTGGTGAAACCGAAAAACAGTGCGAAGCCACGTTGAATGATATCGACCTGACACTCTATGGCCGGCTTGACCGCATCGATACGCATGTTGAACAGGACCATCATCATTGCATCATCGACTACAAAACCGGATCAACAGCAAGTCAGGCCGATGTTGATTGCGGAGAAGATGTTCAGCTTGCCAGTTATGCGCTTTTAGCCGGAGATACCAGCTCGGTGATGTACCTGTCATTGGATGAAGGCAACGGTTCGGTCAGAACCAGGGCCAGCCTTGAAGGTGAAGACCTGCGTTCACTGACTCACGATATCCGTGAGCGACTGCAAACTGTCATCAACATGGGGCGCGAAGGCAGTCCCCTTCCCGCCTGGGGTGATGAGAAAACATGCGGTTACTGTGATTTTACAGGGCTTTGCCGAAAAAAAGTCTGGGGCGGGATCATATAAAAAGCCGCCGGCCCTGAGGGCGCGACGGCTTTCAGTTGCAAGAAACAGTCGATCTACTGTATTGCGTATAACGAACCGTTTACACTCGAGAAATAAACAACACCACCTTTGACGGTTGGCGATGAATAGATCTTGTTATCGCTGCGGTATTTCCAGCGCAGGTTGCCGCGGTTCGCTGTCAGTGCGTACATATGCGTGTCAGTACTGCCTACATATACCGTACCTGATGCGACAACGGGTGCGGAAAACACCGGACCTTCTGTTCTGAATTCCCACTGACGGGAGCCGTTACCGGCATCGAATGAATAAACATATCCATCCTTGCTGCCCACAATAACTCTGTCATCATCAATTGCCGGCGATGAAAGCACCTGGCCTGCTGTTTTCTTCTGCCAGATTTCCTGACCCGTCCTGATGTTGATTGCATGTACCACTTTGGCGTCCGTACCCACATAAACCTTGTCCCCATCAACTGCCGGTGATGAATGGATTTTCTGCTGTGCATTGAAACGCCAGAATTCCTGGCCTGATTCAATACCAACGGCATACAGGTATCCTGTCATCGTACCGAAGAAGACATGTTCGCCATAGACAGCCGGCGAACTGTACACACCGCCCTTGGCATCAAAACGCCACTTCTCATATCCGGTCTCAGCCTCGACAGCATACACATGACCATCTTCGCTACCGAAGTAGACAACATCGTCAACAACTACTGGCGATGATGAAACAGGCCCCTTGGTCGGGAATTTCCACCGGGTGCCATGGGTTTCAGTGTCGATTGCATACAGGTTGTTATCCCAGCTGCCGACGTATAGAACACCATCGACCAGCGCAGGTGTTGATTCAACATTGCCTTCGGTCTGGAATTTCCAGTTGAGTATCCCTGTATCCGCATTCACTGCGTAGAGATAGCCATCATTTGCACCCAGGTAAATTTCCTTGTCACCCGCGACAGGTGATGAATAAACCTTATCGGGTGCGCTGAATTTCCACTTCAGCGTATCCAGTGTGGTCGGCCCTGCATCACTGATACTGGCACTGCGTGTCGGATCGCCACGGAACATCGCAGTCGTACCCGAACCGCATGATGTCAATAATAGAGGTAAAATCGCCGCGCCAGCGATTAACAGGTGTCTGTAGGACATAGTTAACTCCTGAATTACTTTATAGTCTTATTAGCCCGATTGGTATTTTGGTTTTATAGAGTAAAAGAATAGCGCACAGAGTTGAAAACGCTATATTTTGGCGATTATTCCGCCCAAATTGTGCGCACATACAGGCAGAAAGACAGGTTTTACGCAAAGGCGCGAAGACGCTAAGAGCGCAGAGGCTAATACCTGTTTTGTTGTTATGATCTGGATTAGAACACAAGGAGCGGCTTTAGCCACGACTGCGTATTCAGGTGGCGGTTAATATTTGCCGCAAACAACGCCAGAAACGCGAATCACTTTTTTATTAATGAAACATGTTGCGTATTTTGCGTTATTCGCGGCTTGAGCCGCCCCTGCATCAATATGTCTCTGCGCTCTTAGCGCCTTCGCGGCCTTTGCGTTTAATTCAATGTTTATCTAGCCCGGATTCGCCGTATTACCGGCATGGCACAGGATCTCATAGGAAATCGTACCCGCATGACCGGCCACGGTATCGACTGACAGTTCCCTGCCCCACAATACTGCACGATCGCCGTGCGTGGCATCTACACCCCTGAGATCCACACAGATGCTGTCCATGGAAACCCTGCCGACGCCGGGACACAGATGGCCATTGATCCACACCGGTGTGCCTGAGGGTGCATGGCGTGGATAACCGTCGCCATAGCCGGCGGCAACTACACCCACAGGCATGTCCTCCGGGCACTGCCATGTGCTGCCATATCCAATAGTTTCACCTTTGCGGACATGCTGTATGGCTGCGAGTCGTGATTCAAACTGCATCACCGGCCTGAGACCCAGTTCTTCTGCACTGCGCCCGGGCAAAGGCGAGCTGCCATAAAGCATGATGCCGGGCCTGACCCACTCCAGGTGGCTGCTGGCATTGCTGATGACAGCCGCAGAATTGGCGATGCTGCGCTGCGCATCTGATTCAGGTATTACATTAATAAACGACTGTAACTGATTGTTATTTAATTGATGATTCGGGTCATCCGCATTGGCGAAGTGTGACATGAACTTGATGCTGTGAACCACCGCGGCGGACTTGAGCGTCTGGTATGCCTGATCGACTGCTTCCAGCGGCACACCCAGACGGTGCATGCCGGTATCGATCTTGAGCCAGACATCAAGACTGAAGCGGCTCGCGCTGTACAGCAGCTCGGCCTGCCACTGCTGGTGAATCACCGGTTGCAGGTCATACCGGGTACACAGTTTGAGTTCTTCCTGGTTGGCAAAGCCCTGGAGTACGACTAACGGTTTGGAACATCCGGCACGCCGCAGCGCAACGGCCTCTGCAGGCATCGCCAGCGCAAATGCATCAGCCGCGTCAAGGCAACTGGCGGCGGCAAAGACATCATGGCCATACGCATTGGCCTTGATCACTGCCATGACCTTGCTGGATGGCGCACAGGCCTTTACCCTGCCCAGATTATGCCGCAGTGCCTCACCATCGATTTGAATGCGTGCGCTACGCTCCCTGTGACGCGTTAGTCCCTGCTTCATTGGCAACTCATGGTCAGTCGTTGATATACATTTCCGGGATATAGTTCTCGAATTTGGTGTACTTGCCAAGGAATGTCAGCACGGACTTGCCAATCGGGCCATTACGCTGTTTGGCTATGATGATTTCCGCCATGCCTTTGTCCGGGCTGTCATCATTGTAAACCTCGTCACGGTAGATAAACACGATCAGGTCGGCATCCTGCTCGATCGCACCGGATTCACGCAAATCAGACATGATCGGCCGTTTATCGGGGCGCTGTTCGAGTGAGCGGTTCAACTGCGAAAGCGCAATCACCGGAACATTCAGTTCTTTCGCCAGCGCCTTGAGGCCACGCGATATTTCCGATATTTCGGTTGCCCTGTTCTCGCTACCGCCATGAACCTGCATCAACTGCAGATAGTCGACCACGACCAGGCCGAGGCCGTGTTTACGTTTCATGCGCCTCGCCCTGGCACGCACTTCATTCGGCGACATCGCCGGGGTATCGTCTATAAACAGGCTGGCTTCAGACAACATGTGCACGGCAGATGTAATTCGCGGCCAGTCTTCGTCGGTCAACTGGCCGGTGCGGATATGGTGCTGATCGATGCGTCCGAGAGAAGAAATCATGCGCATCGCCAGTTGTTCGCCCGGCATTTCCATACTGAATACCGCCACGGGTACTTTCGATCCAATAGCGGCGTTCTCGGCAATGTTCATCGCGAAGGTTGTCTTACCCATCGAGGGGCGGCCGGCGACGATAATAAGCTCCCCGCCATGCAGACCAGTGGTGGCTTCATCGAACTTGTCAAAACCGGTCGGAACACCGGTGATATGGCCTTCCGACTGGAACAGGAAATCAATCGTCTCGACCGTTTTGGTCAGCAGATCCTTGATATCCTGAAAGCCGCCGCGACCACGCATGTCCTGTTCGGCAATTTCATACACGCGTTTTTCTGCGTCTTCCAGCAGTTCGCGACTGCTGCGGCCCTCTGTTTTGTAACCGTTGCTGGCGATGTCGGTGCCAACAGCAATCAGCTGGCGCAGCACCGAGCGTTCACGCACGATGTCAGCATAGGCAACGATGTTGGCGGCTGTTGGGGTCTCCTTGGCCAGGCGCCCGAGGTAGGCCAGACCACCCGCATCTTCGAGCTGTCCGTGCGCCTGCATCCACTCGGAAAGAGTCACTGCATCAAATGGCTGTGATTTTTCTTCCAGGTTTCGAATGGCACTGAAGATAATGCGATGATCGTTACGGTAAAAATCACTCACCGAGATACGATCGGCGATCTGTTCCCAGGCACGGTTATCGAGCAGCAAACCACCGATGACCGCCTGCTCTGCCTCTACAGAATGCGGTGGTATTCGCAAATTATCCGGATGGGCGCTGGCTGGGAATGTGGCTGTATCTGGCATAAATCAGTGTGTGTCGAGGTCGGCTGTGCAAGTCACAAGAATTACACGGGCACGCGTTTGAGGCAAGTGTTTCGATGTAGTAAGCAGAATTTAAACCGGCCGTCAGTTTTCGCAAGATACAAACCAGCCCGGCTTAGTGGCATATCGTATTTTATCTCGCAGAGGCGCAGGGAACGCAGAGGTTTCTATTGTTTGTAGGAGCGACTTTAGTCGCGAATTTCAGCCGATGTTCGCGACTAAAGTCGCTCCTACGAATACCTTTAAATTTCTCTGCGTTCCCTGCGCCTCTGCGAGAGTAAATATCTATAGTTTTGACTGAATCGCCAATTCTGCCTGTCTGATTGAGTCCTGACGATTACGCCTGAATTGACCTTTGCGTGCTTTGCGCCTTTGCGAGAGAAACCATCGACTCATGCAATATGCGGGTTAGTCTTCTTCGCCGATGACAGTCAGCTTGATCGTCGCATTAACCTCGGTGTGCAAATGAAGATCGATGTCATATTCTCCAGCCAGACGAATCGGGCCTTCAGGCATACGGACTTCACTTTTCTCAAGTTCGATACCTTTCTCATTGACTGCCTCTGTAATATTCGCATTGGTGACAGAACCGAACAGCTTGCCTTCACCACCCGATTTTGCCGTGATGCTGATTTCCAGTCCTTCGAGCTGTTCTGCGCGCGCCTTTGCAGCCTTCAATACTTCTGCTTCATGTTTTTCCAGTTCAGCGCGGCGTTCTGCTATTTCGGCGATGTTCGCGGCAGTCGCGAGCTTGGCCTTGCCCTTGGGCAACAGGTAGTTCCTGGCAAAACCGGGACGCACATTAACCAGATCACCTAATCCACCAAGACGATCAACACTTTCAAGCAGGATGATTTCCATCGTAATAACCTCAAACGTTATTCAGGCGACCAGTCGCCTTCTAAAGTCTATCCAGGTATCCGCAAGCCCGGCCAGAGCCAGCAGAACCACTATATGCGGTACAAAAAACATCAGCAGATAAATCATAAACAACCAAACCGCATTGAGTTGTTTACCGGCAAACACGGCATGCAGCACGGCAACACCCTGGTTCAGATACAGGGCAAAAACCACCAGCAACATCGCATTGAAGATATCTGCCTTGATCAGCGAGGCTGTTATCGCAATCGCAAGTGCGATAAACGCCGTTGCTTTACCCAGGTTGATGGCCCGAAATTCCTTGCCAAATCCGCCCGGGTTATAAATTACTGCCTGCCACCATCTCGCCAGGTAAAGGCTGAGCATGGTACCGATCATGAAACTGCTGGCAAAAAAGCCCGGCAGTAAACTCACGACCTGGTCGATAATCAACTGCAACTGCTCCTTATCGAGCGTACCGTTCGAATTCGCGATCAGGTCATCGGCCATCATATTCAGTGATGACCTCCAGATTTCACCGAAATCCGGAAAAAGCACGTACAGAACCATAATGCCAAGCAGGCTTACGCCGGCAATCAGCTGCAGGCACAATACCAGCGACACTGTTTGCCTTAGCACCACGGCCACCATAACAACCGGAAGCCAAACCAGCAAAACGTAATAAACTGCCAGCTCCGGTATTGACAGTATCAGCCCGGAGAATACTGCCGTACCGATACCGGCGATTGCCGTGACCAGCAGGCCGTTCCTGTAGCCGTTGACCAGCGTTACCAGCGCAACCGCCGCACCACTCAACCATGCAACCGGTGGTAACAACAAACCCAGCATTGCCATGCTTGCTGCAACCAGTGCAGCCTGGCTGTAACCTTTAAGAATAAATCTGGCCAGCGAAATCATGCCTGAGCACTCATCCGGTCGGCACGCCCTGCGCCGATCCAGGCGATACTATGTTTATGTATGGCTGTCGGTATATGGCATCAACGCGAGGTAACGCGCAACCTTTATAGCCTTGGTCAACTGGCGCTGATATTTTGCCTTGGTACCGGTAATACGCGCCGGTACGATTTTTCCGGATTCTGTTACAAAGCCTTTCAACAGCTCGATATCCTTGTAGTCAACCGAGGAAATCCCTTCCACAGTAAATTTGCAATAACGTTTACGTCGAAAATAAGACATGCTTCAATCCTCTCAATTACTCTGAAACTTCTTCAGATATTTCTTCTAAAGTTTCGCCGGCTTCGAGCTCAGGCTCATCGTCGCTATCATCCAAGTTTTCCTTTTCAGTAGCGCGCGGCTTGTTCTCTGCCTCTTCGGCTTTTTCCTTGGCCAGAAGAGACATCTCTGTGATGGCTTCATCACGCTTCATGATCAGGTTACGGATAACCGCATCGTTGAAACGGAAGGCAGATTCGAGTTCATCACGCACGTCCTGATTACATTCAATGTTCATCAGCACGTAGTGAGCCTTGTAGATTTTGTTGATGGGATAAGCAAGCTGGCGACGGCCCCAGTCTTCCAGGCGATGAATTTTTCCACCATTAGATTCGATCATGTTGCGATATCGATCGATCATGCCGGCAACTTGTTCACTCTGGTCCGGGTGCACCAGAAATACGACTTCGTAGTGACGCATAATTTTCCTCTTGGATTAAGCCCCCTGTCTGGCAGTGGAGCAAGGAGTTCTGTTTGTTAAGGCGGCGTATTCTATATGGGGATTCAATTAGTTACAAGGTATTAAGCGAGTAAAACTCATCTCTTGTCAGAATTAATGCAAGATCCAGCTATTCGGGGTAATTTTGCATTTGTTTCAGCCCTGATCGCGCGCAGGTTGTTATCTCGATTTGTTATCGCGTGTAATTCGGAATTAATTTCGCTCCTGCTGGAGCGAGTTACTTTCTTTACTCGTGTAAAGAAAGTAACCAAAGAAACACGTCCCGGGCGCTCGTGCTTCGCATGCCCTCAGCCATCTTCCCTGCACACGGGTCGTCTTGACTCGCATCCCTGCTCGACTAGACTCGATTGACCGTCCCTGGTCAATCGACCCTACCAGTGAAGCCGGCTTCGGCGAGCTTGACGGGAGTGGACCGTGTCCCCGTGAAGTTTGCCGAGGCGTTAGGCTTTGGTAGGGAAAATTCGACAGGGACGTCGAATTTAGTCCTGTCGAGCCCGGACGGCAAGTCAGGACGGCCC
>Ga0209536_100012584_pt1 | contig 12284 bp, 7 predicted proteins | sample DeeMarSeWOR28_12_FD_187461 | JGI IMG/M metagenome (GOLD analysis project Ga0209536, IMG submission 187461) | Marine sediment microbial communities from White Oak River estuary, North Carolina - WOR-2-8_12 (SPAdes) (version 2) | ecosystem: Environmental > Aquatic > Marine > Intertidal zone >...
ATCGAGCTCCGGCAGCGCGGCACCGGCTCGCCGTACCACCCCGACGCTCGAGCGGCGCACCACTCCGTCGCGCTCCTCGAGCCCGTCGGCACGGCCGTCCACGCCGAGCCGCTCGACGCCCAGCCCGTCGGCCACTCGACGGCCGTCGGCACCGACGCGATCGGCTCCGAGCCCATCTGCGAATCGCCGGCCGTCGACGCCGTCCCGGCCGCAGGTGTCGCGTCCGTCTGCGCCATCGCGAGCGCCAAGTGCGAGCCGGGCGCCGAGTCCCTCGCGACCCTCGGCTCCGAGCCGCAGCCCCAGCTCGGGCCGTCGCAAGAACTGAGCGACAGGCAGGCACCAGGTTGCACGATCGGGCGCTCCCACACCGATGTGGGAGCGCCCTCGTCGTTGCCCTCTTCGCTCTCCGACTGGCGTGCATGTCCGTCAGGCCATTAGGTTTGCGTCGGACCTCGAGCAACGAGCCGTCATGATCCGCACGATCGTCGACCACCCCCTCGCGCGCCTGCTGCTGTACTACGCCGGCCTGGTGGCAGTGGTGATGATCCTGGCACGACTATTCCCAGTCGTCGCGCAGTCACTGCAGGCGGTGGACGTGCCGACCGGCACCGAGTGGTTCGGATCGGAGCCGCCCTCGGGCCAGGGCGGCTTCCTCAGGGCACCCAACGTGGAGCTGCGGACGGCGATCGCGATCCTGGGCGCACTGCTGCTCGTCGCGCCCATCGCGTGGGTCTACATGGTCACGCGGCGGGAGAGCCGGTACGACAAATCACTGGTCCACACCCTGATCCTGCTGCCGCCCGCGGTGTGCGGCATCGTGATCATCGTGCAGTCGTCGCTCACCCTGGCGTTCGCGCTCGCCGGAATCGTCGCGGCGGTCCGGTTCCGCAACACCCTGCAGGACACCAAGGACGCCGTGTACGTGTTCCTCGCTATCGGTGTCGGGCTCGCAGGCGGAATTCAGGCCCTGCCCGTCGCACTCATCGTGTCCGGCATCTTCAACGTCATCATCATCGTGCTGTGGCAGTTCGAGATCGGAGACATCTACAGCCCGGCAAAGCAGGTGACGGCGATACACCAGGTGCCCGCCCAGGCGCCCAGTAGCATCACCAAGACTCCGCCGCGCAGGCGGGGCTCCAAGATGTTTCGGGTACCCGATGCCGCCCGCGCCATCGAATCCGACGATCACATCGCCATTCCGGCGAGTTCCCCGGTGTTGAACCCCGAGTTGAGCCTGCTCGAGTTCAACGCCCGCGTGCTCGCGATGGCGGAGGACCCCACGCTGCCGCCCCTGGCCCGCGTCCGCTTCCTGGCCATCTTCTCGTCCAATCTCGACGAGTTCTTCATGGTCCGGGTTGGCGGCCTCAAGCAGGCGGTCGCCGAGGGTATCACCAGGCGCTCGATCGACGGGCAGACCCCCGCCGAGCTGCTCCAGGCGGTGCACGTGAAGCTCAGAGCGCTCGTGCGCCGGCAGTACCGCTGCCTCCAGAGCCTGTCCGAAGGCGTCCTCGAGCCCGCCGGAATCCAGATCCGATCCCTGGACGGCCTGGATGACACCGAGCGTGAGTACCTCCGCGATTATTTCGACGAGCGGATCCTCCCGTTCTTGACGCCGAAGGCGATCACGCTGTCCGGTGGCCATCCCTTCCCGCACATCGAAGAGCTGCTCTTGTCGCTCGCGGTCGTGATCCGCGACCCGCGCACGGAGCGCGACCATTTCGTCCATCTCGAGGTCACCGACGCCCTTCCCCGGTTCGTGCAGCTCCCCGAGTCACTCGGTTTCGTGCCGATCGAGGAAGTCATCCGGGCGAACATCGAGACGCTGTATCCCGGTCGGCAGGTGCTCGAGGTACACCCGTTCCGCATCACACGGAGCGCGGAGATCAAGTTCGACGAGAAGCAGGCGGCGAACTTCCTCGAGGCCATGGAGGAAGAGCTGCGCCGGCGCCCGCACGGCGCCATCGTGCGCATCGAGGTCAGCCGGATGATGCCCTACCCCATCCGCGATCTGCTGCTGCGCGAGCTGAAACGTGACGAGGAAAGCAAGGGCGTCCCCCTCCTCCCGTCGGACCTCCACGAGGTCGACGGCATGGTCGACCTCGGCTCCCTCCACGAGGTCGCGGAGGCGGGCGACACCTCGTTGGACTTCCCGCCGTTTGCACCGGCGGAGCCGATCCCCGCGAGCGAGTCGATGTTCGACGTCATCGACCGCGGGGACGTGCTCGTGCATCACCCCTACGATTCCTTCGACGCAACGACGGAGCGGTTCCTGCTCGAGGCGGCGGACGATCCGCAGGTCGTCGCCATCAAACTCACCCTGTACCGTCCCGGCGGCCCGTCCAAGTTGGCCGATGCCCTGGTGCGCGCAGCCGGCCAGGGCAAGAGCGTATCCGTGTTCGTCGAGGTCAAGGCCCGGTTCGACGAAGAGCTGAACATCCTGTGGGCCAAGCAGCTCGAGCGCGGTGGGATTCACGTCGTGACGGGACTCGTGAAGTACAAGACGCACGCGAAGGTAGCGCTCGTCGTGCGACGCAACGGCGAGCGGGTTCGCCGGTACGCCCACATCGGGACCGGGAACTACAACCGGGACACGTCGCGGGTGTACACCGACCTCGGACTCCTCACGACCGACGAAGACATCTGCAACGAGGTCAGCACCCTGTTCAACGAGCTCACCGGCTCGTCCCGACCCCCTGCGGCCGAGTTCGGAAAGCTGCTCGTCGCGCCGACCAACATGCTCGAGCGGTTCGTGGCTCTCATCGACCGCGAGACGGCGCACGCACAGGCAGGTCGACCCGCGGGCATCCGGGTAAAGGTCAACGGGCTCGCCGACGGCGAGATCATCGAGGCACTGTACCGTGCCTCGGGCGCCGGCGTGCCCATCGACCTCCTGGTGCGAGGGATCTGCGCGGCGCGGCCGGGGGTGCCGGGCCTCTCCGAGCGCATCCGGATCCGCTCGACCGTCGGCCGCTTCCTCGAGCACGGCCGGATCTTCCGGTTCGAGAACGGCGGTGCGCCCGAATATTTCATCGGCTCGGCCGACTGGCGGCCTCGCAACCTCCGCCGGCGGGTCGAGGTCGTGTGTCCGGTGGACGACGCGGCTGCTCGGCAGCGGCTCGACCAAATCCTCGACCTCGAACTGACGGATCCCGGCGCCTGGGAGTTGGCCGCGGATGGCAGCTATGCACAGCGAGGCGGCGAGGCCACGAGCTCTGCCAGCCAGGCGCAGGACACGATGCTGCGCCGTCTCACCAGTGGCGAGGCCGTCGGCAGCACCAGCCGGTAGCCGACCGCACGAAGGCTGACGGCGGCGGTCAGCCCGCCAGATTCACATTGAGGTATTCGGGATCGCCCGTCACTTCCCGTTCGATGACCGGCTCGAGCCAGTCGGGAATGGGGACGTCCGCCTCGGGTGACGGCAGCTCGACTTCCGCCAGCACCAACTCGCGATCGAGGAACTCGTCGATCTCCCACGTGAGAGCGCCGTCGGCCACGTAGTAGCGGCGCTTGCGCACGCGGCGGCCTTCCGTCAGCGGCCACAGGGATCGGAACAGCTCCGCGGTCGTTTCCTCCTCGACCTCGAGCCGACTGAGTCCGGCTCCGAGCTTCACAGTGCGCTCATAGCGCTCTCCCTCGGACCCGCGGACGTGTCGCAGACGCTCCTGCAGCTTCGCACCGGGCAACCACCCCTGGTCCACCTCGACCGACGCTGCCGCCAACGCCGGCTCCGGCACTGCGCGCAGCAGGTACTTGCGCTCGATCTCGATCCCGGCAGGCGACACTGCACTCAGGATCTCCAGCACCTCGTCCACATCCCGGCGCAGTCGATCTTCATCCCCACGACGCCACTCGACGAAATCCGCGAACAGCTCGTGTTGCACCTCCCGGGTCAGACGCGTCAGCGCGAGCAGCCCCGTCATCGGATTGCGTCGCCGCACGCGCCGACGCTCGCGGTCATCGACGTTGCCAACGGCGAGTGCGGCCAGGGCACGGGCGTGCTCCGCGGCCGCGTCCTCACACGCCGCGCCCAGTACCGTGTCGCCGACCTGCACATCGTGGAGATCACCCAGCACCGTCTGCAACCGCTTCAGCCGCTTCACCCCCGCGGCAGCCGCGTCGATCTCCCCGGTCACCAACTCGAGCAGGTAGCGCAGTCGCTTGGCCTCGATCCGCGCCGCGTGCACCGTGGCATCGTCCTCGGCGTCGCGGACGTGATCCACTCTGTCGCAGAGCGCGCGTATGTGGTCGCGCACGAGGTCGGACAGGGCGTGGGCAAACGTCGGCCGTGACTCCGAGCCTCCCCATGGGTTGCGTGCGGCGGCCGCGAGCCGCTTGCGGGTTCGGCGATCGACACCGGCAAAGTCGCGCTCGATCGCGCGCTCGCCGGCGGCATACCCTTCGTCGCGGCGACGTGCGAGCTGCTCCTCGAGCCACCGCGCGCCGATTCGCTGCGTGGGCGTGAGTCCCTTCCTTCGTGACTGCACCCACTCGAGGAGCACCTCCGCATCGCGTGCGGAGTTGGTGGTGCGGGCGAGATCGCGGATGCGGGCGCGCGTCTTCTTCGTTACGGCGTGGTCGAGATAGGGCCGGAACGCCCGCAACACACTCCTGAGCCGCCGCAGCGCCACCCGGAAGTCATGGAGCGCCTCGGCATCGGCGCCGCCGTCGAGCCGAGCAATGGACTCGGCCGCCTCCTCCAGCAGGAGCGTTCCGATACGCTCGACCGCCATCTGGGGCGGAAGCGGCAGCAGTCCGGTAGGATAGTCAGCCACCGTCCGCTCCCAGCGCACGCAAGTGCTTCGGCTGCAGCAGCCACCGCAGGTTACCCTGCCCGGTGCCTACCGGACCGTCGAACTCCAGCAGCGCGGCTCCGCCCTTCTTGAAGGAGAAGAAGGCGGCCGCCTCGTCGAGCAGCAGGTGCGCGGTCAGCTCGCTGAGATCCGGCTCGTGTCCCACCAAGGCGATGACGGCATCGGCAGCCCGCGGATGGAGCCAGGCGATCACGCCATCCAGCGATCCGCCTGGCACGAGTGCATCGAGCGCCTCGATTGGCACATCGTGGTCGTACGCCGCAGCGAGGAGCTCAGCCGTCTCCCGCGCCCTGACGAGGGGGCTGGTGGCGATTCGTGTCAGTCGCGGCACCAGCCGCCGGACCCCGCGCGCCGCGTCCTCCATGCGTCGCCGACCCACATCGGTGAGCGGCCTCCGGCTGTCGGGCTTGCCCGTGCCCGCGAACGCCACCCGGTCTTCAGCGATGGCGTGACGGACGATCAGCACCTGCACGACGGGTCAGACCTCGCTGGGCTGGCGCTCCGCATCCGACCGGCGCCGCGGCGACAGTGACCGAAACGGCTCACTCCCGGCACCTGCGGTACGCGAGGCCCGCCTGGCCAGCCCCTGCAGGACGAGCTGCGAGCGGACCGGCGCCTCATCCTGGCCCCGCTCGACACGCACGTACGTGCCGTCGGGCCGGAGGATACGGGCCTTGACATTGTCCGCCAGCACGATGTCGAGAATCTCCTCCATGATGCGAGCCTTGAGTGTGGGATCGAGCACCGGGAACATCACCTCGATCCTGCGGAAGAAGTTGCGGGGCATCCAGTCGGCGCTCGCGAGGAAGATCTCCGGCTCGCCGTCGTTCTCGAAGTAGAAGATCCGAGAGTGCTCGAGGAACTTGTCCACGATGCTCACGATCCGGATGTTCTCCGACACTCCGGGCAGCCCGGGCTTCAGGCAGCAGATACCGCGGATCACGAGGTCGATCTGTGCACCGGCCTGCGAGGCCCCATACAGCGCATCGATGACCGACGGCTCCACGAGCGCGTTCATCTTCACGATGATCCGTGCCGGCCGCCCTTCGTCGGCATTGCGCCGCTCGCGATCGATCAACTCCACCACACGCTCCCGCAGGGCCACCGGTGCCAGAATCAGCCGGTTCCAGTCCAGCGACTGCGCATAGCCGGTCAGGAGGTTGAACAGCTTCGAGGCATCCTCGCCGATGGCCGGGTCACTCGTGAACAGGCCAAGATCCGTGTAGACCCGGGCCGTCACGGCGTTGTAGTTGCCGGTGGAGAGGTGCACATAGCGGCGGATGCCTTCCGCTTCGCGCCGAACGACCAGCACCGCCTTGCAGTGGGTCTTGAGGCCGACCACGCCATACACCACGTGCACGCCGGCCTCCTCGAGCGCACGCGCCCAGAGGATGTTGTTCTGCTCGTCGAACCGAGCTTTCAGCTCGACCAAGGCGGTGACCTGCTTGCCGTTCTGCGCGGCGCGCCCCAGCGCAGTGATGATCGCGCTCGGCACGCTCGTACGGTACAGGGTGAGCTTGATTGCGAGCACACCCGGATCGCCCGCGGCGCGCTCGACGAAGTCCACCACCGAGCCGAACGACTCGTAGGGATGGTGAACCAGCACGTCCTGCTGCCGGATGACCTCGAACAGGTCGCGGCCCGAGGCCAGCGGGGCTGCCGGACGCGGGACCAGCGGCTCGTCCCGAAGCTCCGGGAAGCCGTCCAGTCGACTGAGCGGCATCAGCATCGCGAGATCGACCGGCCCGTCGATGCGGTACACGTCCCGCGTGTCCAGCTCGAGCGCTTCGACGAGCATGTCCACGAACTCATCCGCGGCGTCCGATGCGATCTCGAGGCGCACCGCATCGCTGCGCAACCGCTGTTGCAGACTCTCCTCGATCATCTCGAGCAGGTCGTCGGCCTCCTCTTCCTGCAGCGTCAGGTCGGTGTTGCGCGTCACCCGAAACACGGTGGCATCGAGCACCCGGTAGCCACCGAAGAGATCCTGCACGTGCTCGATGATCAGATCCTCGAGCAGCATGAAGCGGAACCGTCCGGGCGCACGACCGACGGGCACGATCCGGTCGAGCACGCCCGGCACCTGTACCACCGCCGGCAGCGGCTCGTCGTCATCGGGGCTGCGCAGGAGCAGGGCGATATTGAGGCTCTTGTTGTGCACGTGCGGGAAGGGGTGCCCCGGATCGATCGCCAGCGGTGTCAGGACGGGGTAGATGCTCGCTCGGAACAGCGTGTCGACCCCGGCACGCTCCTCCGGTGAGAGCTGCGCGTAGCGCACCAAGTCGATGCCCGCGTCCCGGAGCCCCGGCACCACTTCCTCCCGTAACACTCGGTACTGCTCGGCGACGAGTCCGTGCACTCGGGGGTGGATCGCGGCAAGCTGCTCCGCCGGCCCTAGCCCGTCGGCCCCGAAGTCCTGCGGTTCCATCCCGGCACTCACCTGCTCCTGCAGGCCGGCGACACGTACCTCGAAGAACTCGTCGAGGTTGGAGCTGAAGATGGAGATGAACTTGAGCCGCTCGAGCAGCGGATTCGACGCTTCCTGGGCCTCCTCGAGAACGCGCCCGTTGAACTCGAGCCAGCTCACCTCGCGGTTGAGATAGTGCTCGGACGAATACTGCGGCTGCGGTCGCTTACCCATACTCACATCCTGCGCGGCTCAGCCGAACCGCGCGTCGTCTGTCCACCCCGTAGCGCCCCCCGGCTCCTTCCATTGCGCTTGCGCGAGCGCTGCCACGTCAACTCGAGCCGGACACCGAATGCCTTCTCGAACAGTGCTCCCTTACGCTCGGCGTCGGCGAGATCCACGTGTGGATGCTCCGGGGCCGCCGTACCGATGCGGACGACCCCGTCCTCCACCGCCACCTCCAGCTGCTCGATCGCCTGCGCGTGGGTCCGATCGAGCCCGTCGGCCACCCGGAGGATGCCGCTCAACTGGCGTACCAGCTCGCGGTCCGGGCGATCGAGCCGCGCGAAGTTCTCGTGCGATTTCTTAGGCATCGCGCGCCGGTGGTACCGCGCGACGTTCGCGATCAGCTCGACGTCCCCCGGCGAGAAGCCACGCAGATCCCCATGCATGATGAGATGGTACGCGTGCTTGTGGTGCTTCGCGTGGTTGACGAGGTAACCGACGTCGTGCAGCAAGGCCGCAGCTTCGAGAATGTCGCGGCCCGCCGACGGGATCTCGAACGGCTCGCGCAGCGCATCGAACAGCGCCACCGAGAGTCGACCGACCTGGTTACAGTGTCGCTCGTTCGAGCGACACTTGCGCGCGAACTCCCGCACCCACTGAATCCGATCGGGCGCCGGCAGCACCGCCTGGGGGCCGGCCGCGCCCAACTCTTCGATCATCGTCTGGAGCAGACCGTCACGGATGCCGCGGTCGTTCACGACGATGCGCTGCGACCCGAGCTTCCGCGCGAGGCGGGCCACGGCGGTCGCTCCGGCCGGCATGATGTCGGCCCGCTTCGGGTTGAGGCCACAGAGGCGGCGCCGCGCGCCGAGCGGCGTTTCCCGTAGCCGTGCCACCAGGCGGTCGAGATCCGCACGGGCCACCTCATAGCCACGGATCGGCCCGAAACGCCCCTCACGCTCGCACTGGATCATCTCGCCGATGTTGGTGAAGGTCCCGCCGCTCCCGACCATCACGTCGGGGTAGAACGGCGGCCGCCCGATCTCGTCTTTGATCGTTCGGTCCACCGCCTTCTTGAGCTTCCTCCAGTGCTTGTCCTTGAGTGGATCGGACTTGCCGAACTCCTCAGTGAGGCGCACGGCGCCGAGCGGCAGCGAGTGGACCTGGTTGACCACCCCTTCGGCCACCAGCACCACTTCCATACTGCCGCCGCCAATGTCCACGATGGCGAGGGAGGGAGACTCGAGGTGGAAGTGGCGCATGACGCTGCGCACGGCGAACTCGGCCTCTTCCTCGGCCGAGATGACCTCGATGCGCAGCCCACAGCGACGCTGGGCCGCCTGCCGGAACGCCGCGCCGTTCGCGGCCTCGCGCAACGCGCTGGTGGCGACCGCGCGCAGCTCCTGCACCTCGAACCCCTCGGCGATCGCGCACATCTTGCACAGTGTCTCGAGCGACCGCTCGACCGAGGCACGGCTCAGCCGGCCGCTGGCGTACAGACCGCGGCCCAGCCGGGTCATGGCACGCTCCTCGTCCAGCACCCGATAGTTACCGTCGGGCTCGACCTCTGCGACAACCAGACGTATCGTGTTCGTTCCAACGTCGATCGCCGCCACCCTCGGCCGCGTCGCCTTGTCAGCCCGCTCGACCATCAGGTCCTCCGCCGGGAACGCTCCAAAGCAGTCTTGAAAGTTACTCCCGACCAGCGGATCCCGTGTCACGATTGCGCAACCGTGGCGTAACGAACGACCGCGAGCCACGCATCGCGAACCGCCCTAAACTATTTACTGAATTGGGCTTGCGTTGGCGGAGAATGTAACGTGCACCGCGCCGGTCCGCGAGGTGGCTGGCTGCCGTGGCTCCCCGCGTGCGCGTCGACCGCTCGGGAACGCCGGGCGTTCAGCTCCCGTCCCCGTCGCTCTCCTTGGAAGAGAACCGCCGATACAGGAGCCAGGTGCTCCCGAACGCCACCAGCAGCAGGAGGGCCGGCACGACCCAGGCCCAGATCGGACCACCGATCGGCGGCTCGGCGGGGATCGGCGTCGTCGCGGCCTGCACCGCTAGGCTCAGGGGGATCATCGCCGGTCCTCACCATCCGGGCTGCGGCCGCGCCGTTTCCACGCCCAATACGCGAGCGCCAATCCCAGCACCGACGCGACGTAGGCGATGCTCATGCCGATTAGCGTGACGAGTCCTCGATCCATCGGCTACCTCCCCTTCCCGCCGGCACCGGCCGCGCCGCCGTCATCCTGCCAGCGGAGCTTCCGCTCCAACGCCTCGATGTAGTGCGCCTGCCGGGCCTCGTAGTCCGCCGACACGGCGCGGAGCTTGGGATCGATCACCCAGAAGATCACGACGGCGCCCGCTACGGCGGCGAGGGTCATGAGGATGCCGCCCGTCTGGAGCAACAGCACCTTGGTGAGACCGATCATGATCAGCGCGAACACGACCGGCGACAGCACGATCGCGATCCAGTCCTCGCGCGTCCACTCGTCGGCCTGCTCCGCCGTCCACGTGCGGCGAATCAGAGGCCGCCGACCGTCGGACGCGACCGGCCGCTGCTCCGGCACGACGCCGAGGCGCACGGCCTCCCGGTGCACCGGCCCCCACCAGCCGATGGGCCGCGTCATCGCATAGTATTTCACCAGGTGGTCCATCGGCTCGGGCTTGGTGAGCAACGTCGCCGGCACGAAGACCATGGCCCCCAGCGCCATCAGCAGCCAGAACTGGAGATAGTCGGGCAGCGGCGGGAACACGCCGAACGCCGGCAGCACCCAGACGACGAGCCATGAGATCCCCAGGTTGGCGATCCACGAGGAGAGATACCCCCACGCGTTGAACCGCCACCACACGACCTGGAGAATGTTGGGCAGCCAGATCCCCGCCATCATGAGCCACAGCGCGAAGATCAGCCACTGCGTGATTTCCTCCATCATGAGCCCGTAGAAGAACGACCCGAGGAGGAGCACGAAGGTCGCCGCACGGCCGACCCACACGAGGGTCCGCTCGCCGGCGTCCGGCTTCAGGTAGCGCTGGAACAGGTCGCGGGTGAGGTACAGGGCCCCCAAGTTCAGATGGCCGGCGATGGTGGACAGGTGGATCGCGAGGATCGCACCGAAGAAGACCCCGACCAGCCCAGCGGGCAGGAGCTCGAATCCAAGTCGGAACCATCCGAGCTCATAGTCAGCCGCGTCGGGAATTCCGGGAAGCAGCACGAAGAAGGCGAGGATGCCCGCAGCCCAGAATGCGTTCCGCACGAGCACCATCGCACCGCCGCCCCAGATACTGTAGCTGGCGTCCCGGACGGTCTTGGACGACTGAATCCGTTGGGCCTCGACGTACCAGTCGATACTCGTGCCCATGCCGAAACCGCCGACCACCGCGATCACCAACATGGTGAGCCACCATGCGGCGGGGAAATCGCCCGAGAACCAGCCGGTGAAGGCGAACGCGTTCAGCCGCCACCCTTCTCCCATGGTATGGAGACTTTCCACTACGGAGCCGGGGCCGCCCGCGGCCGCGACGCCAACGAGCGACACCAGCACGATCGCGAAGATCGCCACGATGGCCTGGAGCAAGTTGCTCATCACCACGCCCCAGAAGCCGGCCGTGAGCGTGTAGATCGCGGTCAGCGCGCTCGGCACCATGAGCCCTACCCAGACGGGCCAGCCGAACGCGAGGTTGGTCACCTTCCCCATCGCCATCCCGACCCAGCCCAGGATGAACATGTTCATGAACACCTGCCACCCCGCGAGCCACCCACGGAGCAGCTCCGCACCCAACCCGCCGAAGCGCAGCGTCTGCCACTCGGCCTGGGTGTAGGCGAGCGACCGACGGAAGATCCGCGCCGAGACGAACGACGCCACCGCGGTCCACGCCGCGAAGAAGGTGTACCACAACCCGCGCAGGCCATGGGAGTAGACCACGCCAGTGATCCACATCGGGGTGTCGGTCGCGGTGTGGGTGCCGAACACCGAGGCCGCAGGAATCCACCACGGCAGGCCCCGGCCGGCGAGGAAGAAGTCCGACTGCGAGCGGCGCGCCAGCCGGTAGAAGAAGAAGGCGCCTCCCACCATGAGGAGGAGAAACGCGCCGGTCCACAGCCAGTCGACGGGGGCGAAATTGCTCACGGCCTTGCGCGGCTCCTGACAACGGGTTGCACCATTCTATCCCGTCGTCGCGGCACCCACAACGGAACCACGCTGCACAGCCATCCGCCGGGGTTGGTCAGCCTGGTTTGACAAGGGTGTCAGCGCGCTGAATACTGGATACAGACCTCCCGTGTCCCGCAGGCATCGTTTGCCCTCCCGAGGGGGTTGAGATGCGATTTCACCGAGTGCTTCTGGCGTGTGCGACTGCACCCGCCTTGTTCGGCATGTTCGCGGCCGCGGGTCCGCACGAGCCCGACCCGCCTGCGGTATCGGCATGTACCGAATGTCACGAGCAGATCCACCCGAGCATCGTCTCCGACTGGCGTCAGAGCCGGCATGGGCAGAACGGCATCGACTGCACCGTCTGCCACGGCGGCGACCACACCACGGCCGACGACTTCATGGAGGCGAGGATCCCGGCGCCCGAGACCTGTCGGATGTGTCATGCCGAGCAGGCCGAGCAGTTCATGGCCGGCAAACACGCCCTGGCCTGGACGGCGATGAAGGCGATGCCGACCACGCATGCGCTGCCGATGGCGCTGACCGAGGGGCAGAAGGGGTGCGGCGGGTGTCACAAGATCGGGGTCAAGAACGCCGAGGCCCTCGAGGAGCTGCAGGCGGCCGGGCGCGGCTACGGCTTGGCCTCGTGCGACGCGTGCCACACGCGGCACCTGTTCTCGGTCACGGAAG
>Ga0209536_100012585_pt1 | contig 12283 bp, 10 predicted proteins | sample DeeMarSeWOR28_12_FD_187461 | JGI IMG/M metagenome (GOLD analysis project Ga0209536, IMG submission 187461) | Marine sediment microbial communities from White Oak River estuary, North Carolina - WOR-2-8_12 (SPAdes) (version 2) | ecosystem: Environmental > Aquatic > Marine > Intertidal zone >...
CTTGCCGTATTTATTATCTCCTAAGATCGCATGACCCAGGAATGATAAATGCACCCGCAATTGATGGGTCCTGCCTGTAAACGGCTCTAGTTCCAATAAGCTAAAAGCAGCGCCTCTTTTTAATGTCCGATAATAAGTCTTGGCATAACGGGTCTTCTCGCCGAAACCCACGGACATATTCTTTCTCTTATAGGGGTGCCTGCCAATGGGCAGCTCGATTATATTTTCATCAAACGCGACCTTGCCCTTTACTAAAGCAACGTATTTGCGTTTTACCGAATGCGTTGCAAACTGCTTGGCCAAGGCAAGGTGCGCGGCATTGTTTTTGGCGATTACTATAAGGCCGGAGGTTTCCTTATCCAATCGGTGCACAATACCCGGCCTATCAGGGTTTATATCGGATAATTCCTTAAAACGGTACAGTAAAGCATTAACTAAAGTATGGGCGTAATTTCCCGGAGCCGGATGAACTACTAATCCAGTAGGTTTATTTATCACTGCCAAGTCGCTGTCTTCATAGACCACATCCAGAGTTATATCCTCGGATTCCAGGGCGCCCTTTTTTTTGTCCTCTGTGACAACCGCTAGCTCATCGTTTGCTTGAACTTTAGAATGCGGCTTGCTTAAAACCTGACCGTTTTGTTTAACTTTTCCTGTGCGGATTAAGGATTGAATGTAAGTGCGCGAGAAGGCGAGATTTTTATTTTTGAAAAATTCTAAAATAAAAATGTCTAGCCTCTTGCCAGAATCTTCTACTGGTACTTTTAGCTCATAGACATGCATAGGGAAAAATAAAATTTAGAATATTACGGCCTGGCTGCTTTTTGCTTTGTTTTGAGCATAGAATAAGCCAGAAGAAAGGCCCCCACTGTTATTGCGCTATCGGCGATATTAAATACCGGCCAGATTCGAAAATCAAGAAAATCAATAACGTAACCCAAAAAAATTCGATCGATAAGGTTACCCAGGGCTCCGGCGAGTATCAAACCCAGGCTTAAATTATAACAAAAAGATTCTTTCTCTTTGTTTTTCTTGTAATTCAAGTAGATCAGAATTATCGCCGTCAGCGAGGTAAAGATAAACAAGGGGAGCTGATTTTTTAATATTCCGAAGGCTGCGCCGCGGTTATATACTAGCGTAAGGTGGAATATCCCTTTAATCAGAGGGATGGATTGATTTAATGATAAGTTGCTAATTACAATGAACTTGCTTAGCTGGTCAAAAAAAAGAACGACCGGCGCAATGATAAACAGCGCAGGCTTTCTTTCTTTCATGCCCTCTCTCCTTCCAAAAGCATTGTTTTATTTTTGTAAATCACACTGAAAGCTCAGACAGCTGCTAATGGGGCGCGGGTTAAATTTCATCAATAAAGGCGGGGATGGTTAACGCTTCTCTTTTTTTTCCTGACACTTCACGCAAAAACGGGCATAGGGAACAGCTGCTAGCCTCTTCCTGGCAATTATGGTTTTACAATCTTCACAAATGCCGTAGTCACCTTCTTCGATTCTCTTTAGGGCATCATCCAATTCATACATAATCTCTCTTTCGTTAGAAGCGATGCCCAGCGAAAATTCACGGTCATAGGTATCGGTAGCAACGTCAGCCATGTGGTAGGTGTAACCGGAAATATCTCCGGAGGCTTCCTTTTGGGACTTTTTTAAGGTATCGTCGGCGATATGTTTTATCTCGGCGATGATCTCCTCTTTTAATTTTAAAATTTTATTCTTAAAATCTTGGGATTCTTTCTTGGTGAGCTTTTTTTTCAATTCATTACTCCTCTTTTATGGCCTTAAGACACCTTTCGCAAATTAGCGGATGGGTTCTCGAGCGGCCGACCTGATTACTGTAATTCCAGCAACGTAGGCATTTCCTGCCCTCGGCCTTGCCGGCTATAATTGCTATATCCTGGTAAATACTGCTGGTCTTTCCTTCTCTAAGCGCTTGTGTTCTATTAATCTCAACCTGCGATACCTTAAATACCTCAGGCAAAACCTCTTGAATGCTTTCTAAATATTTATAACGAATTTCATCATTTGTCAACAAAATTATTTGCGCCTCAAAGGAGCTCCCGATTTCTCCCTGTCCGCGCTTGGCCTCTAATGCCCCAGCAACCTCGGGTATTAAATCTATAACCGGCTTCAATTCTGTATCGATAACTTTAGCGGCAGCCCTTAAATCAACCTGTGCATAAAGCGGGTTCCTTTGCGGCCATTCCAAAAGGTGCACACTCTCCTTTGGCTGATTTTGTTTATCCTTAGGGATATGCGCATAAATTTCTTCGGCTGTAAATACAAAAATTGGCGCAATAAGCCTGACTAAACAATTTAAAACTTCATAAATAACCGTCTGGGCTGCCCTTCTCTCTCGGGAATCTGCGGCAAAGGTATAAAGCCTGCCCTTTACCATATCCAAATAGTACATCGACAATTCCTGATTACAAAAATCATAAATCAATTTGTAGGCCTTATAAAACTCAAAATTTTCATAAGCACTGCTTGTCTTATCGCGCACGTCTTCCAGCCCGGCTAAAATCCATTTATCTATTCTGCCTAAATCTTGGTAATTTAACTTATCATTCTCGGGATTAAAATCGTATAAATTACTCAGCATGAATCTGGCGGTATTCCGGATTTTGCGGTATGCCTCTGACAGGCGCGTCAAAATCTCCTTGGATATACGAATATCTTCATTGTAGTCGCTTGCGGCTACCCAAAGCCTTAAAATATCTGCGCCGTAATCTTTAATAATATCCAATGGAGAAATAACATTGCCCAGGGACTTAGACATCTTCCTGCCCTCTCCGTCAACCACAAAACCATGCGTCAAGACCGCCTTGAAAGGGGCTTTTCCGTCGATGCAGGCAGACGGTATCAGGGAAGATTGAAACCATCCCCGGTGTTGATCCGAACCCTCCAGATATAATTCGCAAGGAAAATCGAGTTCCTGTCTTTTCTTTAACACTGCCTGGTGACTTACCCCAGAATCAAACCAGACATCGAGAATATCATTGCCCTTCTTGAAGCTATTCTTTCCGCAATATGGACAATTAAGCCCATCAGGAAGAAAATCTCCGACCGGACGGCTAAACCAACAATCGGAGCCTTCCTGTTCAACCAAGCCCCTAAACCTCTCAATCAATGGAAGCCAGAGGAATTCCTTATCGCAAGCTTGACATACTAACGCTGGAATCGGCACTCCCCAATACCGCTGCCGCGATAAGCACCAATCCGGCCTTGTTTCAATCATCGTCGAAATCCTCTCTTTACCAGAGGAAGGAATCCAGGTTACATCTTTATCGGCAGCTTCCAATAACCTCTTTCTTAAGCCATTTTTGTCTATGTCTAGAAACCACTGCTCGGTAGAACGAAAAATTATCGGGGTCTTACAACGCCAGCAATGCGGATAAGAATGACTTAGATACTCAGCATGCAAGAGATTACCTTGCGCTTTTAATTTATCCATGATATTTTTATTGGCGTCAAATACATGCTGCCCCTTGAACTCCATGGCAATCTGCTCAAAGAATATACCTTTTCTATCAACAGGCATTACCGTTTCCAAATTATATTTCTGACCGGTAAGATAATCTTCCTGTCCATGACCAGGGGCAGTGTGTACACAGCCCGTACCCTCTTCTTTAGACACATAATCTGCTAAAACAAATTTAAAATTCGCACGCCTGGACGGCAGAAAGATATCCTGATAAGGCATATTTTCTAAATCCTTACCCCTAACTTTAGTTAATACTTTGTAGTCGGCTACTTGGAGCCTCTCCATAACCGTAGTTATAAGATCTTCCTGTATCAGCCATAGCTCTTCGCCTACTTCCACAAGCGCATAATTAAAATCGGGATGTACTGCGATAGCTACATTAGCGATCAATGTCCAGGGCGTAGTGGTCCAGATAATGGCAAAAACCTTCTTGCCTTCTGGAGTCTTTAGATAATTCTGGGGCTTGATTATTTCGAATTTTACATAAATCGAGGGAGAAGAGTGATTCTCGTATTCTACCTCTGCCTCGGCAAGCGCGGTTTCGCAAACATAGCACCAGTTGACCGGCTTTAAACCGCGATAGATGTATCCTTTTTTGACTAATTCGCTGAAAGAGCCTACGATTGCTTCCTCGTACTGCCTGTCCAAAGTAAGATAGGGATTATCCCAATCTCCAAAAACACCCAATCTCTTAAATTGCTCTCTCTGTACATTAACAAATCTCATGGCATATTCATGGGCCTTCTTACGGAAATCCACCTGTTTGATTTGTTCTTTTTTTATGCCCAATTCTTTAAAGAGCTGATGCTCGACCGGCAAACCGTGACAGTCCCATCCCGGCACATATGCCGAATCATACCCTTGCATGGTTTTATATTTTACAACGATATCCTTCAGGGTTTTATTGAGGACGTGGCCAATATGGATATCCCCGTTGGCATAAGGAGGTCCGTCGTGCAGGATATATTTTTTTCTCCCCTTGCAGGCGTTACGTATGAGACCGTATATATCCACAGTCTTCCAGCGTTCCTGCATCAGCGGTTCACGCTTAGGCAGGTCGGCCTTCATGGGAAAGTCTGTCTTTGGTAGATTCAACGTATTTTTATAATCCATAGTGTAAAGTAGGGCTTAACGCTTAAAAGTTTACAGGTACTTGCCGATAATAATCTCTAAGTCCTTCTTGGTTTTTTCCGTAATAAGTTTTTTTTCTGTAATAATCGCGTATTTTAAGGCGTCTTTGCAACTGCATTCTCTATGTCTAGGCAATTTTCTTATCAGCTCTATCAATATCTTTTTGGCGTTCTCGATATTTTTGGATAAATTCTGAATGACCATATCTACGGTGACGCTTTCGTGCTTGGCATGCCAACAGTCATAATCGGTTACGCAGGCAAGGCTGGAATAACAAATTTCTGCTTCTCTGGCTAGCCTTGCCTCAGCCATATTGGTCATGCCGATTATATCCATGCCCCACTGGCGATAGAGATTGGATTCGGCTAGGGTAGAAAAAGCCGGGCCTTCCATATTAATATACGTGCCCCGCGAATGCACCGCGACCCCTGTATTCTTACAGCTTTGGTATAATACTAAACTGAGTTCCGGACAAACCGGATGAGCAAAAACAATATGCGCTACGGCGCCGCGTCCAAAGAAAGTCATGTTTCTTGCGTGGTTGGTACGATCGACAAATTGATCAACTACCACAAAATCCAGAGGTTTAATCTCCTCTTTAAGGCTGCCGCAGGCAGTCACCGAAATAATTCTTTCTACCCCCAGCTTCTTCATTCCGTAGATATTGGCGCGGTAATTAATTTCACTCGGGGAAACCCGATGCCCCACTCCGTGCCGGGGTAAAAATACTACTTCTTTATCTTCAAGTTTACCGGTAACAAATTTATCCGATGGCTTGCCAAAGGGAGTGGTTAGAGAAATTTTCTTTACGCTTTTTAAGGCTTCTATTTTATATAAACCACTTCCTCCGATAATTCCGATACGTCCCATTTTTTTCTCCATTAGCTTTTTGATAATTCTTTTGCGCGCTTCAAAGCAGCCTTAACCGCTTTCTCCCAAATTTTTTTGCCCGGTAGCTTCTTGTCTGGATAACGCGCACCGGTTTTTTTAAAAAACTTTAACGCTGCCTCGGTCGTGCCTTTTTTGGAAGTAACTTGTTTTCTAAGTTTATCCGGAGAAAAGTCTGTTTTCTCCAGAAGCACCCTGCTGCCTTCTGCTGTAGCCTCAGCCAACAAGTCAGCCTGTTTCTTGGAAAAACCAATTACCTGAGCCGAAGCTGAAAGAGATGGAATAAAATATTCCCTTTCAAATTCTATTAACTTCAGCATATTGTAAGCTTTTGGACAAAATCTAAAATAATAACCCGGGCCGCTTCCAGAAACTGCTGTGGCTTCATTCATCATATCTTCTTTTATTCGTTGTATTGTTCCGATGCGCCTAAAAATATGTTCCGCTAAAACTAAATCGCTAAACCTTGCATAAGCACCTTTAGATATACAGCTTACGGCCCGCCGTACTTTCGCCGGCAGATTCGGCATAACCCTAATAACCCTTACTTTGCCGAGTTTTTTCTCAATGTACTTAGTGCTTTTCCCGGCTATAATAGAAATTATTAGCTTATTTTTAACCCTATCCTTAACTGTCTTTAAAAGCCCGTCTAAATCCTGGGGCTTTACAGCTATGATTACGGCATCGACTCTATCCAACAAATCTTTTAAATTACTCGAAACCTTTATTCCTGATTTAATACCGCTGGTTTTAGATGTATCTTTATCGAAAATAAAAAGGCTATATTCATTTTTTATACTGTCTGCGATAGCCGCTCCCATATTCCCAAATCCGATTATTCCAATTTTTTTCATCTTAATCTTCAAATATTGCCCTGCCCAGACGCAGCATAGTAGAACCTTCTTCTATGGCAACTGTAAAATCATCGGTCATGCCCATCGATAAATCGGATATCCGATATCCTAAGGCGGATGAGCTGTTAATCTCATCCCTTAATTGTCTCAATTGTCTAAAGTAAGGCCTAGCCTGTTCGGCGTCATCAAACCAAGGCGCAATCGTCATTAATCCTAAAACCTTTAGATTTTTCAAGCGGGTAAACCCCTCCACAGTCGCCAGCACCTCCTGAGGCTTTAAGCCGAACTTAGTAGCCTCTGGAGAAGTCTTTACTTCTAACATGATATTCTGAACTTTATCTATCCTTGCTGCCTGTTTATTGATCTCTTCGGCCAAGCGCAAACTGTCAACCGACTGAATGCAGACAAACATACTCACTGCCTCTTTGACCTTATTTGTCTGCAAATGGCCCACCATGTGCCAACGTAGCTGGCTATCGCTTATTGCAGGTTGCAAGTCCTTAAATTTAACTGCGGCTTCTTGAACCCGATTTTCGCCGATATCATACATCCCTGCATCAACCGCTTCTTTTATCTGGGCAAGCGACCTGTTCTTAGTTACTGCCACGATGGCTATCTCAGTAGGATCGCGGTTAATTTTGGAGCAAGCAGAGGTAATCTGCTCTCTTATTCTAAAGATATTTTCCCTAATCATGCTCTAAGCTTATATATTATACCCAATAAAAGAGACAGGTCAATGAATTCCGAACCCCGAATGCGCAAGATGCCGGTTATTCAAAATATGCGCAGGCTAAAAGTACTCTTGATACAACTCTTTAAATCTGCGGAATAGGTTGCGCGATATAGTCCGGGAGGATAATCCGATAGGTAAATTTTGGACTGATGTACCCCTTAAGGCGGTACAAATAGTGCCTAAAGCCGTAACATAGGTCAAATACTTCTGCCCCGAGAGATTAGGATTCTTATTTGCCAAAGAGGTTAAATCCGGATGCATAAGCCGACCCAATTTTACCGGAACCGCTAAAACGTTCTCCAGGGCTTCTAAGAACCCTTCCAATAAAACCGTGCGCCCTACGGTGGTAAAACTATCTATTTTTTGCTGGCCGACATTCTTTTCTACGGCCTCTTTTAACTTCCTGCAAATGTATTGCGCCTTATCCGTTACTATCTCCGAGATTAATCTTTGTTGAATAGGCTTATATATACTTTCTCTCTTGATGAGAATCTCTTTTTCTCCGGCAATCTGGTCATACTCTCCCACCTGGCCGTAAGATCTTTTGATATCCTCGGCTAAATCAAAGGGTATCTTAAGGGATTCGGATATGTGCCGCGTCAGATTGTCGCCGCCTAGCGGCAAGATCTCAATATTCTGCAACATTCCATCATTAAAAACCAATAATTCGGTATTATCTGCCCCTAAATCGCACAGCACCTGTACGCCGGAGACGCTCCCCCTGGAAGAAGAATTAAATATTGCCTCGCAACTTGCCAGGCCCGAAAAAAACAAATCCTTTATTTCAAAACCCGCCTGATTTATTATGCGTGTTACGGTCTGAATAAAAGAAGTCTTGGCGCAGACCAAGAATAAATTCACTTCTAATCTATGACTATACAATCCCAGGGGGTTTAAAATATCGCTTTTCGAATCCACGGAATACCCCATAGGGACCTGGTGGATAATCTCCTCCTCCAGATCCGAACCCAGAATGCGCGCCTGGTCATTAACTTTTATAATGTCGGAAAGCGTGATGACCTTATTGCCTCTTTCGGCAAGGGGGACTACGGCGTGACTATGCCGCATAATCATATCCTGTCCGGAGACGTTAGCATAAATTACTTTAATATTGATACCGGATTTAGCCTTTAGGCCCTCCAATACTTTACCGACGGCTCCCACCATTTCAATAGAATCTACGATTAACCCCTTCTTGACCCCTTTTACCGCCAGGGTATCGAAGAAAACGTCGGTGATGTGTCTACCTTTTAATCGACAGACGGCTCCCGAGATCTTGCTGGAACCCAGGTCTAAGGCGCAAATATAATTACTTCTTATCATCTCTGTATTTTATAACCGGCTCTCTAAATCTCAAATCAATATAACTAATTCTGCTTAACTCATTCCGGATCTGGCTAAATAATCTCTGTAAAAGGTCCAGCTTATCCTGCAGCCCTTCCGGACTGAATTTCACCTGTAAAATATCCGAACCCGAAGCCGGATCTCTGCCGGCATTAGCGTAGAGAACCCAGGGTATGCTTATAGAGCAGGTAAAATAATTCCCCTTCTCTAGCTCAATTGTCTTAATCTTATAATCCCTGAAGGCCCGATTATTCTGAATAAATTTAATAACCTCCAAGGCCCGGGTCAACTCTTTAATGTTATACCTACTGCCAACCTTTGGTCCAAATATTTTTGTCTCAAGGCCAACGATCAACGGTAGACCCGTCATCATAGACTCATTGCCCGTTTCAAATAATACCTGTTCATCGTCGATACTAAAAAGACGGTAAAGCTTTAAGATCGCCAGAGGCTTTCGCTTTACAAAATCAATAAAGATTCTATTCGGCAATACCCTGATTACCTTAATCCTCTTATAGCCGGGGTAGGCCTGAGATATATACTCTGCCTCCTTGGTTATATCGATATCAAAAATGTTTCTTCCTTCAAGATAAGAAAAATCACCCTGCCCCTGCGCATCAACTACTACGTCCTTAACGCGGAAGTAATCCAGGCTACGCAGGGTATTTCTTAAATAAAGAAAAGAGGCGATAAGCAGTAAAACAAAAGACGCAATGATAATCTCTTTAGTGATATTGCGCCTTACGTTTCTACGTACGCGCCCTTCACGTTTTTTTCTTTTCATAAGCGAGTGAGACTAATTTCAGGCATAACTGACCAAAATCTATTCCTACTACCTTTGCGGCCTTAGGCAGGAGACTAGTAGTAGTCAATCCGGGAATCGTATTTACCTCCAAAACAAAAGGGATATCCTCCCTGCTTAAAATCATATCGGCGCGGGAACAACCCAGACAACCCAAGGATTTATGTGCGGCGAGGGCGGCCCCCTGTGCGCGTCTGGCAACGGCCTCTTCTAAGGGCGCAGGCACCACATAATCAGTCATCCCCGTTTTATATTTGGCTTCGTAATCAAAGAATCTTTTTTTTGGTACAATCTCGATAACGGGCAAGGGCTCTTCGTCGAGTATGCCGACAGTAATCTCCCTGCCGTCAATATAATCCTCCAGGATAACTCTGGTATCATAGCTAAACGCCAAGTTCAGAGCCCCTTTAAGCTCCTCTCTTTTGTCTACGATAGTCAGACCAATACTGGAACCGTGAGTAGCAGGCTTAACCACCAGCGGAAAAGTCAGGTTATCGTATTCTTTTTGCTGAAGAGCATACGTTGTCTTTTCAAAAACCCTGCAGCTGGGAACCGCCAGGCCTGTATCCTGGAAAATCTTTCGCGAGGCAATCTTATCCATAGCTAATTGACTAGCCCTGACTCCGGAGCCGGTATAAGCAAGACTTAGGCCATCCAGAACTTTCTGCACTCCCCCGTCTTCACCAAAACGGCCGTGCAGGGCCACAAAGGCACAATTAATATTAAGAGAACTTATCAAGCGCGCATTCTCTTGCGGATTATCGGTGGTTATATCGATACTTGCTACGTCCAGACCCAGTTGCGCCAGGGCATCAAACACGGCGTGACCGGATTTCAGCGAAATCTCTCTTTCAGAAGAAGGTCCGCCCATCAAAACACCGATTTTGCCAAACTGTTCAGCCTGTCCTACCATATTTTTATCTCCGGCGCCAGGTTGATCCGGCAAGTCTTCTTTACTTCTTTTCTGGCGAGATTCATTAATTTTAATACGTCTCTTGCCTTTGCCCCACCGGTGTTTAAAATAAAGTTGGCGTGTTTACGGGAAATGCCTGCCCCACCGATTTTCCTACCTTTCAACCCGCATGAATCAATTAATTGTCCGGCGGAATATCCTGGTGGATTCTTAAAAATACAGCCCGCAGAAGGACACGTATAATCCTGGGTGAGTTTACGATATGCCAAATACCGCTTTATTTTTTTAGTTATGGCTTCGCTAGATCTGCGGGTTAACTGCGTTAATGCACTGATGATTATATAGCGGGTAAGCCCAGAGCTGCGATAACCGAATTGCGCCTCTTTGCGATCTAAAATTTTTATGGCACCTTTTTTATCTATCACCTTGACATATAAAATTACATCTGAGATGTTTTTGCCCTGGGCGCCAGCGTTCATTGTCAATGCCCCAGCCACTGTCCCAGGGATACCGGCTAAAAATTCCAAGCCTGATAAGCCTTTTTTCTGGCAACATCGCAGTAGTTGACTAAGTAAAACGCCAGCACCTACTTCACAATAGGCGCCTTTAAAGTCGGCGACTTTGAAAGGGGGGGCGCACAAACTAACCACTATCCCCTTTAGGCCACGGTCATTGACTAAAATATTGCTCCCTGCGCCTATAACCGAAAGTGGTATTTTATATCGTTTTGCCAGATCAAGCAACAATTTTAAATCCGCGATATCTTTGGGTTCGATAAAAAATTCCGCTGGGCCACCGATCTTAAAAGTAGTATGCCTGCTTAACGGCTCATTGCGCCTTACTTTACCTTTTAAGTCTTTCCACCAATTCATCGCCCACCCTTACAATATCGCCTGCGCCCAAGGTAATAATCAAATCCTGGGGTTGTTTATCCTTTATAATAAAATCGCTGATTTCTTCTTTAGGTAAAAAATATATTGATTTTTCCGGCCAGCATTCTTTTATTTTATTATATAAGCTTTCTCCCGATATGCCTTCAATCGGCGGCTCGCTTGCAGAATAGATATCCGTCAAGATAAGGCAATCCGCCAGCTCGAAGCTGCGGGAAAATTCATCCAAAAGCAATTTTGTACGCGAATATCGGTGCGGTTGAAAAATTACTACCATGCGTTTAAAATTTAAGTTCCGGGCTGCTGCCAGCGTCGCCTTTATTTCAGTGGGATGATGCGCATAATCATCCAATATCAGTACATCTTGACCCTCGAACTTGATCTCCAAACGCCTGGCTGCCCCCTGGTATTGAGCAAATGCCTGTTTGATGATCTTTAAATCTATCCCTAATTCCATGCCTATCCCGATAACTGCCAAGGCATTTGAAATATTATGCCGACCCCCAAGGGCAAGATAAAATTTATCTAAAAAATGGTGCTCTCTGCCCAGATGGGGAATTCTATAATAGCAATCAAACTCGCAGGTCAAACCTTTCATCCGGATGTTCTGCGGATAAATATCCGCCTCTTGCCCCAATCCAAACAATATATACCTTTTTTGATAACCGCTAAGAATCCTCTTTAAGTTTGGGTCATCGGCACAAGCGAATACGCAACCTTGCCCCTGGGTTCTGTTGATAAATTCTTTAGACGCCTCTATTTCGCTTTGAAAATCTTTGTAGTAATCCAGGTGTTCGCGGTCGATATTGGTCACGATAGAATATCTGGGCTCATAATACAGAAAGGAACCATCCGACTCATCGGCCTCGGCAACAAAAAAACCGCCTTTACCCGCACAGACATTGCTGTTAATATTTTTAAAAATTCCGCCAATCGCCACCGTTGGGCTAAGGCCCGCTTCCAACAAAAGAAACGAAACCAGAGAAGTAGTAGTGGTCTTACCGTGACTGCCGGCTACCGTAATCACGGTTTCTCCCTGCATCAATTCCGCCAAAGCCTGCGCCCGCTTGATAACCGGAATCCCGCGGGCTACTGCCTCCAGCATTTCCGGATTAAATTTTTCCAGTTCATCCAGATAACGTTTAGCCTTAAACGTAAACATGCCGCTGTTCCAATAATATTCCCCGCTCTCGACATATTGCACCGCCGTATCCATGCCGGGCTTTTCAACAAACC
>Ga0209536_100012586_pt1 | contig 12283 bp, 8 predicted proteins | sample DeeMarSeWOR28_12_FD_187461 | JGI IMG/M metagenome (GOLD analysis project Ga0209536, IMG submission 187461) | Marine sediment microbial communities from White Oak River estuary, North Carolina - WOR-2-8_12 (SPAdes) (version 2) | ecosystem: Environmental > Aquatic > Marine > Intertidal zone >...
GAGGTGGACCGGACCGGAATGTAACGGAGGGGGCCCCCCCTCGTGTCTAGGGCGGGTCGGTCCTGAGACCCAGATAGGAACCGCCCATCATGCACTCGCCGTCAACGCCTTGGAGGGTCAGCCGGGCGAGGGCGAACGTGGCTGCGTCACCGATGACGCCAGCCCGGAACTCCAAATTCTGGATCTCGAGCTCCGGAGGAACGAGGCTGATGGTGCGCGTGCGGGTAATTGCACCGGAGATCTCCCGGACTGTCGAGGAGCCGCCCATTGCGAACTGCGAGTCGCAGTGGGAGGCACCCTGGCCGTTCCCCGGCTCGGGCAGGAAGAACAGCCCGTCCTGAGTGACGGTCACGTCGAACGACTCGCAGAACGAGAACCTCCTCCCGATAAGATCCTCGGTGCAATCGAAAAGCAACGGAGGGTCGACTGGGTTCAGGGTCAGGGTCCAGGTGCCGGTCATGTCCACCACGTCGGACAGATCGTCTCTGCCCGGGACGATCACCCCCCCGCCGTCGCCATCACAGGCCGAGAGCACGAGGCAGGAAACGGCCAACGTCACGACGGCTGTCCGGGTATGCAGAGCTACGCTCTTCCTGTCGCTGTTCCCGTGTTTCAACGTGTCCTTTCCATAGCACCATCCTGGTCGAACACGTTGAGTTTACACCTGTTCTGGTCGAGGGTTGAGGTCAGAACATTCCGCCGGCGCCGTCGATCGGATCCTCGACGAGTGAGGGTGGGCGGACCTGGCCGACAGCCCGCACTAATCGCGACCATTCCACTCCATTGCGGCCAACGGGAGATACATCGGTTGACGGACCGTACCGGGCAAGTTCGTACGGACAGCTGTCGTTCCCGGGTGACACGGATGGGAACGGGCAGCCGGATGTATTTCGGGTCCGGATCGATGCGTCGGTTCGGGACTCGTGCGATCCCTATGCCTGGGCGTGGGCTGCCGATGAAGCAGTAAGTACTGTTGGCGTGGACCTCGGCCTGTACCAGCATCGCTTGTATGTGCTCCCGACTTACACGGCTTGCTGGTGGGGTGGGCTGGGAAGCGTGGGATGTGGCAGCTACTGTCGCGCGTGGACCAGGTACTGTGACGCGCCAAATATCTACGCTCACGAACTGGGACACAACTTGGGAATGGCCCATGCTTCGACGGACCCGGACAACGACGACGTGATCGATTGCGAGTACTGTGATGTATCCGACTTCATGGGCTACGCCGACCCCGGATGGCGGATGCTGAACGGACCGCATCAGGATCAAATGGACTGGCTTCCTTCAGATCAGATTCTCGAGGTCGCCGGGTGGGGAACCACGACCCTCGTCATCTCACCACTTCACGAAGATCCGGCCGTGGCACCCTATCCACAAGTGCTGAGAATTCCGAAATCCAACGCCGGTACTCATTACTACCTCTCCTACCGCCAGGCACGGCATCCGTATGAGAGATATCTCCCTGTGCTTTACCGTGATCGCGTCAGTGTTCATACCTACCGCGGGTTCGGTTACCGGAACACCCTGCTCGTCGCCGTGCTTTGGAGCAGTGCGCCCTTCGAGGATACTGCGAACAGCGTGGTCGTCAGACCACTGAGCCACGACAGCGTGTCCGCAACCGGTGAGATGACTACCTGGATTGACTCTGTTCCGCCGGAATCGGTCGAGGATCTGCAGGTCATGGTGCGCCGAAAAGACGAAGTCAGTCTGACGTGGAGCGCGGTACGGGATGGTGAATCCGGCCTTGCCGGTTATCGAGTCTATCGCGACGGTGTTCTGCTCGGGTCCACCGACAACACGACCTACGAAGACCCGACTGCCGTCTTCAGGCAGACCTACTCGTACCTGGTAGCGGCCTATGACGAGGCCGGGAACGAATCTCTCGGGAATACCGTGCACGTGACAATCCGAGGCTATGGTCGCAGCAAGGAAGGCAAGAAGAACAAGCACCGCAACGATTGATGCGGAGGTCCCTGATTCCCTGACCGTCGCCGAATCATGGAAGATTCGCGGTCCGAAGCTCCTCGAACCCCGAAGTGAGTCATCAGGGATTCCGCCGTTCCAACAAATCTCGGAGGCCACGAGCGCGGAGCGTAACGAGCACGGAGGCACCCCGGGCTCGGACACTTCGATCAGCCGTGCCCGTTCATTTCTGTTCGCCCTATCCGTGTCGTCGTGGCGGTCGTCTGGTGGCGGCAACTCGGGCGGTTCTCCGGACATGAACCCGACCCGGAACCCCGAGTCGGGTGTGGTGATCAACCCCGCTCCCATCCGCCCGGGTTTGGCTTGCGGCTGGAACTCACCCACTCGTATAGTTTAGTTGGGGGTTCCTGAATGAATTACTCTGGCTCTCACATCGCGTGCTCGGTCATGGCGATCGTCGCACTGTGTGCGCCGCTCTCTCTTGCCGAGTCGTCGGACGGTATCGACCTGAGGCTGACGGATACGCTGCCCTCGATCACGCTGCAGTGGACCGGCGGCTCACCGCCCTACCACGTCTACCGCTCCACGGCGGCGTCGACGGTGACGGACCTCCCGCACAAGATTGCGGACGCGGACGCCAACTCGTACGTCGACATCCCTCCCGCGGGAGGGATGCACTACTACGTCGTGACGGCGCCGCATCCCAAATTGATCATCCGGGGAAGATCCTTCCAGACCTTGCGCGACCGCGCGGCGGTGGAGCCGTGGAGCTCCATGATGGCCGACGCGATCGCCCAGTCCAATGCAGGATACGTCCCCGGAGGGAACAACTTCGAGATCGCCCGGAACCTGAGCCGTTTCTCCAGCGCCTCGGCCCTGGCCTACATCCTGGACGAACCCAACGCCCGGCTCTACGCCACGCGAGTGCGCGACGCCATCCTCGGTATCTTGGACACTCTCACCTTTGGCAGCTACGACTGGGGCAACGTCGTGCCGCCTGCCCATGCCCTGTTCAACCTCACCCTGGCCCTCGACGTTGTCTACAACGACCTCACCGCGTCCGAGGCCGCCGCGTGTGAGAGCAAGATGCAGGAAAAGGTGAACCAGGTTTGGACGGGAGACTGGTCCTCGGCCGGGTTGGGGGCCATTGGCACATGGGACGTCTACACGGGGGCCCGTACGACTCAGGATGATCCGTACTATAACAGCCTCATGAGCAGCCTGAGTCAGGATGGGGTCTTCTACGGTGGCAGGTGTTACGCCTGGGCGCGTTGGACGGCCGCCAGCCGGTACGTCAAGAACATGTATATGGACGTTCTGGAGTTCACCGGGGTGGACCGGAGGTATTACAGCAACACCAGAGTCATCGGTCTCTATGAGTGGCTCTACGGACACAGCGACGCGGTATTCGGTGGCCCGATTCCTTTCGGCGATTGTTCCATAGAGATCGCCAGAGACCCGGCTTTCGACGAGCCACCTCTCTATCGCGCCGAGAAATTCGGTTTTACAGCCGCGCAATACGCGGCGACCACGTTGCCGGCCCAGATCAGCGGCAACCTGCTGAGCTACGTGGTGCCGGACCGGCCGCTTCCACCGGCAGCCTATGCAACCAGCAAGGTCTACCCGGACGGCGGAGGCTTCTTCATGGAAGCCGTGCCTTCCCGGGAGGCCCGCCCGGTGGCGATGGGGGGCGCCCTGTGGAACGCCATGGGCTATGAGGGCCACAGCCACCGCGACGTCAATGCCGTCGCTATTGCCGGCTACAACGAATACATCCTGGTCAATTCGGGCTATGCGGGCTGGGGGGGCGGACCTCCCGGGTATTCGTGGTCATGGGTCCATGACGACGAGAGGTCGGGCAACACGCTCAGAACATCCAGCCGGCATGCGACCAAGGCGGGAGGAGGTGTGGTGGAGGGGTTTACCGACACCCTGTTCGACTACGCCTCGGGCGACGACGGCCCGGCACTCCCGGATGACGTTCATCTGCGAAACCTCGTCTTCGTGCACTCCGATGTTTCGAGCCATGCCTACTTCGTCCTCTTCGACGAGGTGTATGCCGACAGCGGCGAGCGCATCTTGATGAACCTCCATCCCAATACGCTGGCGACGACCGGAATTCAGACCGACGATTATGAAACGGAGTACACGGCGACGATTGACGCGGTCGCTCTCGTGCCCAATCAGGTGAAGCTCACCCTGTTCTATGCCACGCCACCGGATGTCGTACGACACCTGAACGGAGGGGTCGCGACGTGGGATGCGCCCGGTGGAGGATTCGAGGGCAAGTACCTCGAGACCGAATACACCGCTCCGGGAAACGGCGAGAAGAACCTGGTCACCGTCCTTTTTCCTCACGATTTCGAGCACGCCAAGGCCGCGATGACCAGGCTCTCGGTGGCGGGCTCCAGCGGGGCGATGATCGATCATGGGGCCGGGGTCATCGACTATGCGTTCGAATCGACCGGTTCAGCGCCGCTGACGCATGACGGGAACACCTTCACCGGGAGAGCCCTGCTGTGCCGAAAGGGCTCGGATGGCGCCAACGTGTTTTATTTCGTCCGGAAGGGGGACTCGTTCAGCACGACCAACGGTCCCGCCGTCGGATTCGACTCTGTCGAGGATGTAAGTGTGTATATGCGCGACACGCAAGGAAGCATCGTGTCCCCGGGAACGAGTGTACGATTCACCTATCCGGCGATCTCCGGAGTCAAGCTCGACGGCTCAACGGTCAGCAACAGCGGCTCGGGCACGAACTGGGTCGAGGTCGACGTGCCGAGCGGAACCCACGGCGTCGAGTTGTTGACCGACGGATAGGTAATTCCATCGCCGCAAGCCGGCCGGAATGGCCCACCGATTCAGGTCCACGTCATCTCCGCACGGACTGCTCACACGTGCACCCGACCACCCCCCTTGGGGCCCCTCCGGGGGGTAGATCCTCTTCAAGTCCAGCCTTGCCTCTCCCGTGCGAGAGGCGTAGCGTGACGGACGCATTGTTAATCAATAAATTATTATTGACAAACGATAAATACGGGCGTATCCTCTTCACGAAGAATGAGGAGGTCGCACATGAGTCGACGCATAACGCTGCTCGCCCGGGTGATCCGAGGGTACCTCGACTTCGCGTTCTACGCCTTGCTCGTCGTCGGGGTCGCCCTCCTCGTCATGACTCCTTTCGTGATCGCCAGCGCTCCGGGGATCGAGGACGCCGACATCAAGGTCGCGGTTCGCTTCGTCATCGACCAAAGCGCCCTGGCGGGGTCGTCACCTCGGTCGGACGACGTAATTCCGTCTCTAGTGCAGGGTCAGGGCGATCTCCGGGTCAGAAGCCAGAGTCGCCTCGTGTGGGCGTGGTTTCTGATTTCGTCCCTCCTGGTCCTGGGGGTGTGGCTCTTGGTGCTACACCAGTTACGCGCCCTGCTCCGGTCCGTCGCCGGCGGCACCCCCTTCGCCCCCGAGAACCCGGGCCGCATCAAGACGGTCGGGTGGGTGACCATCGCCTGGCAGACGGTCGTCCCGCTCGCGAAGTACCTCGTGGGCAGGGTGCTCGTGGGGGAGCTCGCCATCCGGGGAATCACCCTGAAGCCGCCCATTGACTTCAACGCGGACGCTCTCTTCCTCGGCATGGCGATCCTCGTCCTGGCCGAGATCTTCCGCCAGGCGAGCGAGCTCCAGCGGGAGCAGTCTCTCACCGTCTGAGGGGGACAGTCATGGCGATCCAGGTCAACCTGAACATGATGCTCGTCCGTCGCGGGATGTCCCTTACCGACCTCTCCAATGCCGTCGGCATCACGCTTGCCAACCTGTCGATCCTCAAGACCGGCAAGGCGAAGGCGATCCGGTTCTCGACCCTGGACGCCCTGTGCCGCACGCTTCAGTGTCAGCCCGGTGATCTGTTGGAGTACACTGCACCCGACCACCGAGAGTAGACGCTGCCAGCGCCAAACAACAGGGGACTGCCGATGAGGAATCGACCACTCCTGGGACTCGGGCGCTACATGATCCCGATCCCGAGGTTTCTGTGGCGCCGTCGGGTGGCCAGAGAAGTGCCGGCCATCAAAGGAAGACTCGCGTTCATGTCCGGGGACCATCATCGGGTCCGTGATTTCGTGGTCCGGGAACTCCTCCGGGTCGGAGAACCCCTGGCGCCGGGGCTGATCGCGAAAGAGCTGAGTCTCCCCGCAACCCGGACCAAGGAGATTCTGGACGAGCTCGAGACGCGCCTGATCTTCCTCTTCAGAAACGACGAGGGGGCGGTCGCTTGGGCGTATCCCGTGACAGCAGACCCGACGCCCCATCATGCAGCCTTCAGCACGGGTGAACGGCTCGACGCGGCCTGAGCGATCGACGCGGTAGCGTTGCCCTTCGTGCAAGGGCGGTTAAAGAAGCAAGCTCTGTCGGTCGCGATCACCACGGAATGCGCACACTGTGGCGAGCCGATTCACCTCGAGATTGACAGCGAACTGAACTTCCGAGCCGTGGAGGAAGGTGCGGAGCCTCTGGTCTTCGTTCCGTTGTTGGACCTCGGCAAGCTCAAGGACCCGAGCATCATCGATGGATTCTGACGCCACTCCGTCTTCTTCTGGTCAGAAGAACACGCAAGAGAGCATCGATCCAGAGTGGGCGGGATTCGTGGTACGTACCTGACCCTGAGTCTGAGCGCGTACTTGACCCGGCTCATCCAGGGAGCGCTCTTTGCCTTTCCGCGCAGCACAGGATGAGCGGTTGCCCGTCCGGCAGGCGCTGCACTGCGACGGGTCCGCGACGAGCAGGTTTCCGTTCTGCACCCCGGTTTCCGGCCTCGTTTCCGCCCCGCGGTATACTCCCCCCATGCCTTTATTCGCGGAGCAACGTCGAGATTCCGGGGTGGGGGGCCAAACAAACGGGAAGAGTCCGAAACCGAACGTCCGACTCGGCGGTCGGAACTCGAACAGGAACCGGACTCTCCAGTTAGAGATTGCGTCGTCTCAACGAATCTTGGGGGCCAGACGTCTACCGCCGTTGTGAATAGAGTGCATTCGACCCTTCCCGAGCGTGCTGGGGCCGGGTCGCGTGCCTCACCGTTGTGCCCGGCCGGTCGTTACGCGCTCGTTCGTCGTCTGATCTGTGCTCTTCCTGGCCGTTCAATCTCGCTGGTCGCTTTCACTGCGAAGCAGGCTGGGCGACAGACAATCCGTCAATCGGTCAGCGTACAGGAGGATAAGGAATCGTCCTGCTTGGAAGCGGAGGAACATGACGCCGTACACCGCGAGAGCGTCAACGCATCAACTCATGAAGAAACTCACCACGTATTTCAAGGCCACGAACAGAATGCATCCACAAAGCAAGAGCTTGATGGCCCTGGCCGGGACGTACCGCTGACAGCGGGCGCCCAGGTACATGCCCGCGAATCCGCCCGCACCGAACAGTAAACCCAGGGGCCAGTCCGGGGCCACGGACTGCTCGGTGTAGGACAGAGCCAGAAGCTGGAAGAAGAGTACTCCCGCCACCGACGTGATGAAGGTGCCCGTGAGAGCAGCGCCGGCGACGGGGTAGACGGGGATCCCGAAAGAGGCGACGAGAATAGGAGCGATGATAGCGCCGCCGCCGATGCCATAGACACCGCCCACGATGCCCACGGCCAAGCACAGAGCAAGAACGCCGGCAGGCGAGAAGCCCACCGTTTCGCCCGCGAACTCGTACTCGACGCGCTTCATGGAAAAGCCGGTCTTCATCTTTACCTTGAAGGAATCGATGGGGTTGCTCTGCGCAACCGCACCGGCCCCCTTCTTGGCCGCGTCGAGCAACAGGCTTACGCCGAGGTAGAGCAGCACCAAGCCGGCAAAGAACTTGAAGTGCCTGGGATCGGGCAGGTAGACGATGCGGAGCCACGCACCGATGAAGACGCCCGGCACGGTGCCGATGACCACGGCCCAGGTCAGAGGCCAGACCATGCGGCCCTCGCGGATGTAACGGTAGACCCCGCTGGGTATGGCCACGACGTTGAAGAGCTGGTTCGTGGCGCTTACCGAGGGCGCGGTATAGCCCAGGATGTTGACCTGGAAAGGCAGCAGCAGAAAAGCGCCGGAGACACCGCCCATGGAAGTGAAGAAGGAAATGACAAAGGCCACCAGGGCGGGAAGCCAGAAAGGTGTATCGACTCCGGATGCCGGAAAATGCATGAGTGCTCCTGTCCAGCCGTGGCCTTTCTCAGTCTCCCAACGGTTCGATCCCAACTTACTCTTTGGAGGCCTCGATGCCGGGCAACCGCTCACGTCCCAGAATACCCCTGGCCAAACCGTGGTCCAAGCGAGTCCGCTCCGGTGTGCCGCATGCGATCTCCGTGGCGCACCTACTCCTTGACGTTGACCGGAAGCTGTGCTGCCAATTGCCTCAACGCTCGCATCCGACCCTCAGGTTCGCTGATTCACTCGAGTATCTGGGCGAGGTTCTCGAGAAGGAAGGTGGTTTCACCGTGGTAAGTAACGGCCGAGGCAGAGCTGCGACACCCGGTCGAAGTTCTGCAAACGGAGGATTGGCGGCGGTTCGAACGCTCCTCGAACCGGAACTGGATTGGTACCAATTCGTCGTTACAGCGAATCTCGAATGCGGGCCAGGAGCCTCTGTCGAGAACGGAGAGCCATGGCTCGCGGTGAGCTGCAATCGTCGGATCCTCCGAGGTTTCGGATAGCACCGCGATATCGAGTTTCCGCTCACCGTTCCCTCCGACGTTGACAATACGGAAGCGCTTGCCGTTGGAGTTCGAGCGGACAGGGACTTGTATACTCGTCAACGGGGGGCGGCTCAGCCATGCGCGTGCTGTTGCGCCCGCTCGGCGCCGCGGGCGACAACTGCGGGCACGGGAAAGGAGAGCGATGATGTTGATGCAGGACAAGATCGCGCTGGTGACGGGAGCAAGCCGCGGCATCGGCGCCGCCACCGCCAGGCTGCTGGCCGCGCACGGGGCGGCGGTGGCGGTGAATTACCTCGAGAGCGAGCAGGCGGCGCAAAACGTGGTAACGAACATCGAGGGGGTGGGGGGCCGTGCCGTGGCAGTGCAGGCCGACGTCCGCCAGCGGGCGCAAGTGGAGGCGATGGTGCAGAAGGCGACCGCGGAGCTCGGCCCGATCGACACCCTGGTCCTCAACGCATCCATCCAGTTTCCCGTCACCCCTTTCCGCGACTACCCGTGGGAGGCGTTCGAGGCCAAGCTGGTGGGTGAGCTGAGCGCGGCGTTCTTCTGTTCGAAGGCCGTGGTGCCCTCCATGATCGAGCACGGGGGCGGCTGCATCATCGCTGTCAGCAGCGGCCTTTCACGCCATCCCGGCGAGGGTTTCTGCGCCCACACGACCGCCAAGTCAGGGCTCGACGGGTTCGCCAAGTCGTTGGCCCTCGAGCTCGGCCCGCACGGCATCCGTGTCAACGTGGTGGCACCCGGCCTGACCATCACCGACGCCACCGCATTCCTGCCGCAGGTAGCCAAGGACGCCTCGGCCCGCATGACCCCGCTCGGCCGCAACGCCCAGCCCGAGGACATCGCTGGCGTGGTGCTGGCCATGGCCGCCGACACCACCGGCTTCGTCACCGGTGCCTACGTCCCGGCAAGTGGCGGCAACCTGATGTTGTGAGGTGAGGATGGCCATGAGAGGTGCTCGCAAGGTGCACATGCGAATCGACGGCGTTATCCAGTGGTGCGAGCGACTCGGCGGGATGCTGCCGTACAACCATCGGCTCGCTGCGGAGCGCAAGCGCGGCCGATGTTCGGGTCGTTCGACGAAACGGACAGCAAGAGACAACTGTCCACCTGTCCCAGGTTTCGTGCTCAACCGCGATCTTCCGTTTTCAGCCAGCGATCGAGCATTTCCTTCATGTGCGGGTTCGAGGGGTTGATGGTGAGCCCCATCCGAAGCGCGTCGATGGCGTCCGCTGGCCTTCCAGCTTCCATCAACGTCTCGCTCAAGAAATAGTAGGTGAGCCAGTGGCGGGGCTGGAGCTCCCGAGCTCGCTCGAGCTCGAGAATCGCCTCGTCGAGGCGGCCGCGCCGCGCCAGGGTGATGCCGAACGTCCGGCGCACCCCGGGATCGTCCGGCATGAGGAACGCAGCCTCCTGAGAGCTCTCCAACGCACGCTGGAGACGCCCCGACCCGAGCTGTCGCATGCCGCGCATGGACAGATAGACCGCCAGTTCGTGGCGCGCGGGGGTGTAAGCGGGCAGCTCGCGGAGTAGCGCACGAAGCTGCTGTTCGGCCAGTTGCTTTTGCTGCGCATGCGCAGCTCGCAGCGCCAATCCCGCGCGAAACGTCACGGACTTGGCGCGTTGATAGCGCTGGAAGGTCTCCAATCGAGGATCGTCCTCGGCCAGTGGGCTCGTCCCGTCGCGGAATTCGTCGAGCTCCAGGGTGATCGTCCGAAAGTGTGGTTCTGACAGATTGGCCAAGGGGCTCGAGAACTCGAGATGGAGGTTGTCGTCACTGTTGATGACGGCGCCCTTCGCGAAGGCATGAACCTGGGCGTCGAGCATGGTCAGGTCAGCGAGAAAAGAAAAAGGGTCGTCGAGCCCGAGGGAGGCGAGCTGTTGGGCCACGCGGGGCTGCCGAATGCGGCGCGCCAGGTCGTCGAGGTCGACCCGGATCGGGACTCGACTTCCGATCAGGACGGCGGCGTGACTGTGCCAAAGCATCGTGTGCGGAAAGACTCCAGCGAAGGTCGCGACGATCGATTTGAAGTCGGCCGGTGTGAACTCACCGACGGGAAGCCACTGGCACATGATCCCGTCTTCCGAGAGACGCTCCGCCGCCAGGCGGTAGTACTCCGTAGTGAAGAGGTAGCCAGATCCGCGGGTCCAGGGGTGAATCGGATCGGCGGTGATGACGTCGAAGCGCTTCTTCGTCATCTTGAGGAAATTCCGACCGTCCTCCAGGTAGACACGAAGCCGCGGATCCTCGAGCGGGCTTCCGTTGGCCGCCTCGAAGAGTCGCGCGGCGCCCAGCACGGCGGGCTCGATCTCGGCCAGGACGAGCTCGTCCAGCGACTCGTGCGCCGCCACGGCGCCGAGTGTCACCCCCGCACCCAGTCCGATGATCAGGGCGGATTTCGGATCTGCATGCATCAGTACGGGCACGTGACCGAGCATCAGCAGGTTGAGCATGTCTCCCGGTGAGTCGGATGCGACGATCTTTCCGTTCACGATCAGAGAGCGATGGCCGTTCGACTCCCAGACCGAGACCGTCGCGACCCGTCCCTCGCGGTAATACCGGACCGTCCCACTCCCGATCCCAGCTTGAAAGTCCACGTGTCCCTCGGAGTCGACGTAAGTCGGAAGGTTGTTGTTGACAAACCCACCCAGGGCGGAAACTCTCCAGGGACGAGCGACGTAGGGGAGCGAGAGCGCACAAGCGACGAACCCGGTCGTCGCAACGACCGTAACCCACCGCCAGCGGGGAAGCCACGACAGCCCCATCGTGCCGAGTACCATGGCTCCATAGGCCAGGTAGAGCGCGCTTGCGAACAGCATGCCGCGCTGGAGTCCTAGCGCCGGAATGAGCACGAAACCCGCCGCCAGCGAGCCGCCGATCGCGCCGAGAGTGTTGAGTCCCAACGTGTCGCCGACGGGGCGACCGTAGCCCTCGGAGAGCCTCGCACGAGCCTGGTTCGCGAGGGGAAACGCGACGCCGATGAAGACACACGGAACCAGCATTACGAGAAACGCGAGCAGCATCGCCGTCCCCGGCCGGATCCGTGTCAGGTCGGCATAGAGACCCTGGTTGAGCCGGATCGCGAACTCCGGTAGGCGCGGAATCCAGAACGAGGCGGAGAGGCTGAAGAGACCGGCGAACAGCAGGGCGAAAGCGAATTGAGCGGCTTCGTGAATCCGCCGCAGCGGGAACAGGGCGTGGAGCCAGCTCCCCAACCAGATGCCCGTCAAGAAGGCCGCCAACATTACGGTAAAGCTGTACACGGAGCTGCCTACCGCGATCGATATGGCACGTGTCCACAGCACCTCGAGCGAAAGGGCACAGAATCCACTGACCGCCGTTCCCCAGAAGGCGAGCTGCAGCACGGGCCGGTCCGCGAAGCCGACGACTCGGGCTGGCATCGGCCGATGGGAGATCGGTGCTCGCTGCTCGTCGCCCTCGACGTCGTGGGATCGCCGATCGACGCTGACAGCGATCGCTCCGATCAGGATATTGACCGCTACGGCGCAGAGCTGGGTACGCCACACCCCCAGCGCCGGGATCAACAGGAATCCGGCGCCGAGCGTCCCGATCACGGCACCCAGTGTGTTGCTGCCGTATAGCCAAGAGAGGCGAGCCCCGAACTGCGCGTGGCTGCGCACGACAGCCTTGGTCAGGAGGGGGAGCGTCGCGCCCATCAGAAAGGT
>Ga0209536_100012587_pt1 | contig 12281 bp, 13 predicted proteins | sample DeeMarSeWOR28_12_FD_187461 | JGI IMG/M metagenome (GOLD analysis project Ga0209536, IMG submission 187461) | Marine sediment microbial communities from White Oak River estuary, North Carolina - WOR-2-8_12 (SPAdes) (version 2) | ecosystem: Environmental > Aquatic > Marine > Intertidal zone >...
TCGCCTTCACCGGCATCCTGTCCCTGAACCGAACCTACCAGAGCGAAGAGACGAGCGGGGGCATCGAAGGCCTGCGGGTTTACCCGGGCGATCCGCGCGCGATCTTTCTCGGCAAGCTGTTCGGCAACATCATCGTGCTGCTCGCCGTCGAAGCCGTGTTGTTTCCGGCCGCGGCGGTCCTGTTCCAGATCCAGCTTCTGCCGCACGCTCTGGAGCTCGCCGGCGTCGCGATCCTCGGGACGATCGGATTCTCGATCGTCGGGACCTTCTACGCCGCCCTGACGGTGAACCTGCGGGCGCGAGAGGTAATGCTGCCGCTGCTGCTGTTCCCGGCGCTGGTTCCGATGCTGCTCGGCGCAGTGAACGCCACTACCCTGATCATCGTCGGCGATCCGATGCAGGATTCGGACATCTGGATCCGCCTGCTCATCGCATTCGACGTGATCTTCTTCGTGATCAGTACCTGGATTTTCCCGATCGCCCTGGAGGAATGATCGTGACAAGCAAGTCGGGCACGGCGAACATAGTCGGACTCGCCGCCCTCGTGACCATGCTGATCGGCTCGTTCGTCGGTCTGTTCGTCGTGTCTCCGGACCGGCTCCAGGGGGACGTGCAGCGGCTGATGTACGTGCACGTTCCCGCCGCCTGGCTGGCGTTCCTGGCCTTCTTCGTCGTGTTCCTGATGAGCGTCCTCTATCTCATTCAGCGCGACCTCAAGTGGGACCGGGTGGCCAATGCGTCGGCGGAGATCGGAGTGGTGTTCACCGTGCTCACGCTGGCGCTCGGCTCGATGTGGGGAAAGCCGACCTGGGGTGTCTGGTGGACCTGGGATCCGCGCCTCACGACGACGGCGATCATGCTCGCGATCTACGTGGGATACCTCGCGATCCGGAGCTTCGCCGACGATCCCGACAAACGGGCGCGGTGGGCCGCGATCGTCGGGATCATCGGGTTCGCCAACGTGCCGATCGTATATCTGTCCGTAATCTGGTGGCGCACCCTGCATCAACCACCCTCCAGCCCGCGATCGGTATCGCCGGAGATCCTCTGGACGCTGCTGTTCAACCTGCTGGCGTTCACGCTCGTCTACGTCTACCTGATGATGCGGCGGGTCCGGCTCGCGAAGCTCGAAGGGGAACTCGAACAGCGTGTGGCGTACAATGGATAACCTCGGTTTCATCGTGGCCGGGTATACACTCACCTGGACCACCCTGTTGTGGTACGCGTGGCGCACGAATCGTCGCCTCGAGGCGGCCGCCCGTGCGTTGTCGGAATGGGACGTTGACGAGCGCTGAATCCGGTCCGGCCGGGCGGCCGGCCGACCCAGCGCCTGAATTTCCGGAGAGAATCGACTGATGAGCGGTTCAAAGAAGATCTGGGCGGGCGCCGGCGTGCTCGCCATCGTCGGCGCGATCGCATTTCTGATCGCCGGAGGTCTGAAGGAGAACGTGGTGTACTTCCTGACGCCCACCGAGCTGCTGGCCCGGGGCGCGGATGTCGTGGACCAACCTCTTCGGCTGGGCGGACAGGTGAAGCCCGGTTCGATGGACTGGAACCCGGAGACGATGGACTTGCGCTTCGTGGTTCAGGACAGCCTGCAGGAGGTCCGGGTGCACAGCTCGGGCGCGCCCCCGGCGATGTTCCAGGAGGGACAGGGCGTGATCATGGAGGGACAGTACCGCAGTGACGGCACCTTCGAGTCCACCAACGTGATGGTGAAGCACTCGAACGAGTACGAGGCGCCGCACGAGGGGCAGGACCCGAAGAAGATGTACGAGTCGCTGGTCAAGCCCGACGCCGAGTAAGGGGGCCCGATGCTGAGCATGATCGGGTCGGTCTCGGTCATCGTCGCGCTGCTCGCGGCGATCGTGGTGTCGTTCGCGGGAATCGTGGGCGGGTTCCGGAAGGACCCGAACCTCGCCCGGGTCGCCCGGTGGGGATCCTACCTGATGTTCGCCGCCATGACGGTGGCGTTCGTCACCATGGAGATCGCCCTGCTGACGCACGACTTCAGCGTCGACTACGTCGCGCGCGTGGGCAGCCGTGAGACGCCCGCCTATTACACGGCGATCTCGCTGTGGAGCAGTCTCGACGGTTCGATCCTGTTCTGGGGCTGGATTCTCGCCGCCTACCAGGCGCTGGTGGCCTACGTGCAGCGGGACTCCGAGTCGGTGCTGACGCCTTTCGCTCTCGGGGTGATGGGCGTGGTGTCGATCTTCTTCTTCGGCCTGCTCGTCGGTCCGGCCAGCCCCTTCGGCCTCATTTCTCCTGCGCCGGCGAACGGCCCCGGTCCGAATCCCCTGCTCCAGAACCACCCGCTGATGGGCCTGCACCCGCCGATGCTCTACTTCGGCTACGTCGGCCTCACCGTGCCGTTCGCTTTCGCGATCGCGGCGCTCCTGTCGGGCAAGGTGGACGAAGAGTGGATCCGGACCACGCGGCGCTGGACGGTCGCGCCCTGGGCCTTCCTTTCGGTCGGAATCATCGGCGGCGCCTGGTGGTCCTACGAAGTTCTGGGCTGGGGTGGCTACTGGGCCTGGGACCCGGTGGAGAACGCATCGTTTCTGCCGTGGCTCACCGCGACGGCCTTCCTGCATTCGGTGATGGTGCAGGAGCGGCGTGGCATGCTGAAGACGTGGAACCTGACCCTGATCATCTCCACCTTCCTGCTCGTCCTGTTCGGCACGTTCCTCACCCGCTCGGGCGTGCTGGAATCGGTGCACGCCTTCACCGAGGGAATCATCGGACCGCTGTTCCTGGCGTTCATCGCCTTCGTGGCGATCATCTCGCTGGGCCTGATCGGCTGGAGGTCGGACCGGCTGCACGCGCCCGGTCACCTGGACGGCGTGGTGTCGCGGGAGAGCGCGTTCATGCTCAACAACCTGCTGCTCGTCGCGTTCACGTTCACCGTCCTGCTGGGAACGACCTTCCCGCTGATCGTGGAAGCGGTGAACCAGAACCGGGTGAGCGTCGGACCGCCGTATTTCAACAAGGTCTCGATTCCGCTCGGTCTCATGCTGCTGTTCCTGATGGGAATCGGGCCGGCGCTTCCCTGGCGGCGAACGACCCCCGAGAAGCTCCGGAAGACCTTCTTCGTCCCGGTGATCGCCGGCCTGGCGGCGGCGGCCCTGTCCTTCGCCCTCGGGCTGCGCAGCTTCTGGCCCCTGCTCACGATCGGTTTCGCCGGATTCGTGATGGCGACGATCGTGGAGGAGTTCCGGAAGGGAATCAGCGCACGTCGGCGGATCGCCGGGGTGAGTGCGCCCGTCGCGTTCTGGCAGATCCTCACCCGGAATAACCGTCGCTACGGCGGGTACGTGGTGCATGCCGGAATCGTCGTGATCATCGTGGCGCTGGCCCTGTCCGGCACCGGTCGCACGGAGCGCGAGGTGACACTCAACCAGGGCGAGCACATGGTGCTCGGCGACTACGTCATCCAGTACGACGAGGTGTGGGGCGAGCAGGAGCCGCAGCGCTTCGTGGTGGGCAGCACCTTCACGATTTTCAAGGAAGGCGAAGAGCTCGGCCAGATGCAGCCCCGGATGAACTACTACACGGGCTCGCAGCAGCCGATCGCCACGCCGGCCGTGCGATCGAGCCTCAAGGAGGACCTGTACCTGACGCTGATGGCGTTCGACCAGCAGCGGGGCGGCTATGCGACCGTTCGGGCGATCGTGAACCCGGCGGTTCCCTGGCTGTGGATCGGCGGCATGATCGTAGCTCTGGGGGGGATCCTCGCGGTCGCTCCGCAGCGAAAGGCCGGACGCCCGGTCGTCGCCACGAGCCTGGAGGATGTGGCGTCCGCCCCGCGGGCGGAAGAACCAGTGACGGTCTGACGGGACGACACGGATATGCGTAAGCATCTGACCTGGATTCTGCCTCTGGCGGCGCTGCCGGCCCTGTGGCTGCTGTTTCAGGGCATGGGCGTGGACAAGTACGAGCTCCCGTCGCCGCTGGAGGGCAATCGGGCACCGGAGTTCACGCTGGAAACGATGGATGGTGACACGGTCGCGCTGGCCGACCTGGCCGGCAGGACCGTGGTGCTGAATTTCTGGGCGTCCTGGTGCATTCCCTGCCGCCAGGAGCACGACGTCCTGAAGCTGACGGAGTCGACCTACGATCCCGAGCAGGCCGTGGTGCTCGGAGTGGTCTACCAGGACACGGAGCAGAACGCCCGGAGGTTTCTGGCGGCGCTCGGCGGTGACTGGACCCACCTGCTGGATCCGACGCAGCGAACGGCGATCGACTACGGCGTGTACGGCGTGCCCGAGACGTTCTTCATCAGCCCGGATGGTCAGATCGCCCGCAAGAAGGTGGGGCCCGTCACCTGGGATCTCGTCAAACCGACCGTGGATTCCCTGATCGCCACCCGGTCGCCTTCCGCGGCCTCGATCGGAGGCATGAGATGAACCGGCGGACGGCAGCGACAGGTCGATCCTGGCAGCTTCTGGCGCTCCTCGCTGCAGCGTGGCTCGGCACCGCGCAGCCGGCGAGCGCCCAGGATGCCGTGCCCACCCAACCGGACGCACCGGCCCGGTCCGACCCCGCCCTGCTGGACAGGGAGGCCGAGGAGCTCGATGCCCGGGCCGCGGAGATCGCGGCGGAGCTGCGCTGCCCGGTCTGCCGTAACCAGTCGGTCGTCGAATCCAACGCAGAGCTGTCCCGGGAAATGCAGGCCCTGGTCCGGGAGCGGCTGGTGGCGGGCGACAGCGAGGAAGAGGTCAAGGAGTACTTCGTCAGCCGCTACGGGGAGTGGATCCTGCTGGAGCCCCAGCGACGGGGGATCAACTGGGTGGTCTGGGGCCTGCCGTTCGTAGCCCTGGCGCTGGGCGCCGTGCTGGCGGTCATCCTGGTCCGGAAGTGGACTTCCTCCTCAACCGGGAGCGAAGTCGCCGCCGAGTCGCAGCCGGGGCTGTCGGAGGAAAACGAGCGCTGGCTCCGCGAGGCCGTCCGTAACGGCTGAGGTCGAATTCAAGCCGGCGGAACCCGGCCCTGTGTATCCGGTATCAAACAGGTTTGGAAATGAGATATCGGGCCGGGCGGCGGTCACGGGGGCCGTCCGCGCATGCCCGATTCGTCTCGTCTGAACAGCGACGGGAGGAAAATGTTCTTCGACGCACGTGCCCTCGATTCTTTCGACCAGTACCTGCAGGACGTCGAGCGCTACCCGCTCATCGACAATCCGGAGACGGAGCGAGAGATCGCTCGACGTGCGCGCGCCGGCGACCGCGAGGCCGCCGAGCGCCTGGTCACGGCGAACCTCAGGTTCGTGATTTCGTACGTCAAGAAGTATCAGGGGCGCGGCCTCAACCTGGCCGAACTCGTCTGCATCGGAAACGAAGGCCTGCTCAAGGCGGTCAAGAAATTCGATCCCGACAAGGGGGTGAAGTTCATCTCCTATGCCGTCTGGTGGATCCGCCAGACCGTGCTCCAGGCGCTGGCCGAGCAGACCCGATCCGTCCGCATCCCGCTGAACCAGAACTCCAATCTGGTCAAGCTGTCGCGCACGGAGACTGCGCTGACGCAGAAGTTCGGACGCAGCCCGACCGATCGCGAGATCGCCGAGGAAATGAAGGAGCCCGTCGAGACGGTTCGCGCGCTGCGGCGGGTAGCATCCGCCGAGCTCAGCCTGGATGCGCCCCTGGACAAGTCGGACCGGGACAGCGCTTCCTTCGGTGAGCGGTTCTCCGGCGCCGACGAGACGGACATCGAACTGGACGTCGAGGCGCAGGCCCGGCGCGAGTTCCTCGAGAAAATGTTCGAGAAGTATCTGACCGAGCGGGAGCGCAAGATCCTCGTCCTCTACTACGGCCTGGACGACGGTGAGGAGATGACCCTCGAACAGATCGGCGAGCTGCTGGGTGTCACGCGGGAGCGAATCCGGCAGATCCGGAACCGCGCCTTCGACAAGCTGCGGAGCTCCACGCACGGCGACGCACTGGAAGGATTCTGGAGAGCCAGCGCCTGATCGCATCGGTGCGCGGGCGTTCCGGGACGCCCTGGTGCAGGAGAGGGGCGACGGTCAGATTCCGTCGTCCCTCTCTGCATCGCAATACAGGCGAGCGAAGTTCAGCCCGCCGACTCGGCTCCCGGTACCGTCGACCGCTTCCAGCCCGTCCAGGGAGCGACGAGCAGAAAGATCCCCGTTGCGAGAATCGCGCTCACCACGCACCACAGGCAGATGGCGTGGATCACGAACAGCTCGACCGCCGTGAGGTAGATCGAGAATCCCAGGCCGCCGAAAGCCGCGAGATCCAGCAGGCGCCCCCACGGCTGCACGACCCCCTCACTCGACTGCAGGACGAGCGACAGCACGAACACGGCGCCATACCACGCCACACCCCATACCGGAACCGGAATACCCAGAAAATCGGCGTACTTCGATGCCTGGACCACGTCGCACGAACCGGCCCCGCAGGCCAGCACCCCATAGAAGCCCATGTGGTACAGCAGCAGGTAGATCGAGATGAACAGACCTACGAGGGCCAGCAGGGCGACGCCCCGGTACCGATTCGCGGCGCTCACTCCGCGGCGTTGTCCGCGGCTGCCGCCGCCTGCTGCTTGATGAACGCCTCCAGCCCCGGATACGAATAGAACTGGTTCGTGCGCGGAACCGGCTGGCCGTTCACGAAGATCGTCGGCGTTCCGGTCACACCCAGCTCCACACCGTACTGCTTGGACGCGAGGATCCGCGACACGCCCTCCCGACTCTCGAAGCACGCACGGAAATCGCGTCCGTCGAGGCCGATTTCCTTGGCGATGTCCTCGAACTTGCCGGCGGGATTCGTCTCCGTCGCCCACGCCTCCACCTTCGCGTACAGCATGTCGTGCATCTCCCAGTACCTGCCCTGGTCTCCGGCACAGTGCGCGGCGACGGTGGCCGGAAACGAACGGTCGCCGAGGGGAAACTCGTACGACACCCAGCGCAGCGGACCGCCCGGGACGGCGTAGTTGCGTCGCAGCAGCTTTCCGACCATGGCGTTGAAGTCGCGGCAATGCGGACACAGGTAGTCGGAGAAATCGTAGATTGTGACCACGGCGTCATCCGGTCCGATCGCGACGCCCGCGCCCGGGTCCGCCTCGATGCCCGTTGTCTGCGCGACGCTGAGCGGAGGCAGTTCCTCCGCCGGTCCACCCGACCGTCCCGCCGTCAGCAGCCACCCCGCTCCGGCCAGGATCACCAGCCCCAGCATCCAGTAGAACCACTTGCTTCCGCCGCCCTGCTTCTGCTGTTTAGCCACCGACATCTCCTTGTTCGTATCGCATCAGATCGCCTCTGCCGGTGGTCCGCTCGCGAACCGACCGGGCGTCAAAATACGATTCGTGTTCCGTTTCGCGAGTTCGCCTCGGATCAGACGACCAGCCACGCGATGATCAGGGCCGCCACGATCAGGGTCGCCAAGCCGATTCCGGCCAGCTTCACCCACTCCGGCGGCCCGTCCGACGGGTATTCCGTGACATGGGCGAGGCGGGGAAGCAGCGATGTCGACCAGGTCTTCTCGATCTCCTCCACCAGTTCCCGCCAGGCCGCTTCGTAGCCGCTGTCGAGTCTGCCGAGGGTGGCGCGCCACTCATCGGCGGCCTCCACCAGTTCCGGATCCTCTTCGCCGGGGGAGCCCTGATCGAAGTCCTCCAGCCGGCCCAGCAGCTTCTCCTGCTGCTCCTCGAGCCCCTCGAACCGCATCCACAGCCGTTCGAACGGAGCCTGCATCCGTTCCACCAGCCGCTCGCGCTCCTCCTCGTCGATCCGTGAGTCCCGGTCCCCTCTTCCGTTGCCGGCCTTCATGGCCAGCAGCCGTTCCAACTGCTCGGCATACACGGCGAGGGTCCTGTCGGTCGCGTTCGCGACCGCAGCGCGCGTGTCCGCCTGGAGCCCTGTCGCATCCATCGAGACCACGGCTCGCTGCAGGCTGTCGGCCCCGCCTGCCGCGGACTTCCGCAGCAGCAGCGGTCCGAGCGCGATCTCGCCCAGTTCCAGGAAGTGAAGCTCGAAGAAGTCGGTCGGGAGCAGGGCCCGTGACTGCAGCTCACCCGGGACGTTCGCAGCCGCCCGGTCGGCGACCGCCTGCAGCGAACCGGCGGCCAGCGAGAACTCGGGAAGCTCGGCCGCCTGCGGCGGGCCGACTTCCCTGCGGGTGAACAGCTCGAGCGCAGGGGGACTCGCGGCCGCGCCGGGGCGCGCCTTGCGTGCCGTCGTGGCCAGCGCGACCACTTCCTCGGGCAACAGGTAGCGAAGACTCAGTCGGGTATCGTCGCCGCGACTCAGCACCAGCGCGTCACCGCCCGGCTCTTCGGGACGGGCCAGCTCCCGCTTCACCCGCTCGATCGGCCAGACCAGCGACCACTGCTCGCGACCCGAGATCAGATACAGGGCGCGGCGGGTGGCGGCTGCCACGAACAGGCCATTGAGCTTGCCCCCATCGATTCGGCCTCGAGCGGCGCAGGCCGCGGTGAACAGGACGACCTCGTGCCCGAGCTGACGCACCAGGCGACGACGGACCTCGGTCAGGTCCACGGCCTCCGCGACCCAGTCGTCGAGCCTGTCCAGGTCCTCACCCTTGCCCTTGATGACCGCAGCGCCCGCGGTCCCGAACAGGAGGATCATCCCCGAGCGCCGGGAGACGAAGAACACGTCGGACCAGCGCAGGAACACGTTGCCGCAGGTCAGGCCGTCGACACCGGCGGAAACCGATGCACCGCGCTGTACACCTTTCCCCTCCACGTAAACATCGAGCGTCAGAGGTTTCTGCATTACTCCGCCAGGATCCTCAGGATTTCATCCGTATCGGCGAGCGTTTCCAGCACCGCATCCGGTCGGTAGTGCCGGAGCTCGGCGGGTCCGTGTCGGCCGGTGGCGACCGCTAACACCCGGGCGCCGCTGGCACGCGCACACCCGATGTCCTCGGGCGTGTCGCCGATCACGATCGCATCGGCGGTCCGGTACCGCCTGCCGAGCAGCCGGGACGCGCGTTCGACGGCCAGCGGCGGCAGGTCCGCCCGTCGTTCCGAGTCGGAGCCGTAGGCTCCGAACGTGAACCGGTCATCGATCTTCGCGGCGCGGAGCTTGCGAGTCGCACCACCCTCGAGGTTGCCCGTCACCAGCCCGACGGCGAACCGGGCGTCCTCCCGAAGCCGGTCCAGCAGTTCAAGCACTCCTTCGAACAGGGTCACGTTTCCTGCACGAGCGGCCAGCTCTTCGTCCAGGAACTTCAGGTACGCCTTCCATAGAGTCGGAAACCGGGCCGCGATCCACGGATCCGTCTTCCCCGCGATTCGCAGGAGTTCCCTGACGATCGAAGGATCCGTCCGACCGTGAAAATCGAACTCGTCGATGGGTCCGGTCTCTTCGTAGACCTCGAGCATCGCCCGTTCGAGTGCCGCGCGGCCCGCACCCTGCGTGTCGACGAGGGTGCCGTCGATGTCGAACAGCAGCAAGCGCATCACTCCGCACGCCTGCCTTCTGCCGCGCACGCGCGCACCGCTTCGGCGAACCGCCGGAACAGTCTTCGATTCGTGCCCGATGCGTCTCCCAGTTTCCGCTCGGGATGCCACTGCACGCCGGCGGTCCAGGCCGCTCCGGAGTCGCGGAGCTCCACCGCCTCCACGAGCCCGTCAGGTGCCCAGGCGACCGCCGTGAGCGTCGGGGCCAGTTCGTGGATTCCCTGATGGTGGGCGGAGTTCTGGACGAAATCACCGGCCGGAAACACCTCGCGCAGCAGCTGCGCTCCCTCGCTGTGGATGGCGTGAATCTGACCGGCGAATTCCTTGAATCGATCGTGGTCGATCCCGGTTCCCATCTTCGTCTCGAGGTCCTGATACAGCGTTCCGCCGAGCGCGACGTTCAACAGCTGCACGCCACGACAGATGGCCAGAACCGGAATCGGGCGGTCGATCGCACGGTGCACAAGGTCGATCTCCATGGCGTCCCGCTCGGGTGATACCGTCCGGGCACCATCGGGTGACTCGCCGTAGCGGGCGGGGTCCACGTCCTCCCCGCCGGACAGGATCAGGCCCGACGAGAGCGCGAACAGCGAGTCCCGGGTCGGGGGATCGTCGAGCGGAGAGAGGATCAGCGGCAGCAGACCGGTCTCGCCAAGCGCGCGCAGGTATCCGGCTTCGACCATCACGCGCGGCATTCCGATGTCACTGTCGCGCACCGGGGCGGTCAGCGCTACGAACGGCGCGTTCACGTCGCCTCCGTCAGCCAGCGGCGCAGCAGTGCCGGGTCGAGATTGCCCCCCGAGAGCACCGCGACCGTTTCTCCGTGCTCAGACGCCGCGACCTGGCCGGACATCAACGCCGCCACGGTCGCGGCCCCACTCGGCTCGACCACCAGTCGCTGGCGGTAGCACCAGACGACGGCGCGTCGGATGCTCTCGTCGTCCACGAGCACCACGTCATCGACCAGCGTCCTCACATGGGCGAAGGTCAGATCGCCCGGGCGGACCGGCTTCAGTCCATCGGCGATCGTGTCCACCCGGTCCAGGGTGACCGGCGATCCCGCATCGAGCGACCGGCGCATCTTCGGCGCCCCTGCCGGCTCGATCCCGACGATCCGGGTCTCCGGGGACAACGCACGGATCGCAGCCGAAACCCCCGCCAGGAGCCCACCGCCACCGATCGGAACCAGCACGAGCGACAGCGGACCGATCGGCGGGATCGCCCCGATGCGCCGGATCCTCTCCTCGCACAACTGTTCGTGGATCTCGAGGCCGGCGGTTCCCTGTCCGGCGATGATGTCGGGATCATCGAAGGGCGGAACCATCACGCCGCCCTGTGCGGCGAGGATCTCCTCGGCCCGCGCCTTGCGTTCCACCGTGGTCGTTCCGGCTTCCTCCACCCGCGCCCCGTATCCGATCGTCGCCTCGCGTTTGACCGTCGGAGCGTCGGTGGGCATGACCACGGTGGCGGGAATGCCGAAGGCCCGGGCGCTCCATGCCACCGCCTGGGCATGGTTTCCCGATGAATAGGTCACGACACCCGAAGACAGCGCACCCGGCTCGCGGGAAGAGAGGAAATTGTAGGCCCCGCGCAGCTTGAACGCCCCCACGTGCTGGAGCGATTCCGCCTTCAGCCACAGGCGGACTTCGCCGAGCGCCGCATCGAGGAGCGGCGTGCGACGCGCCACTCCCCGGATCCGGACCGAGGCGGCACGAATCGCATCGAGGCCGACGAGCGACGGGCTCAAGCTCAGGGCTCCGCCGTCTCCGTCACGACGCCGTCTCCATGGTCGAGATCGGCGCTCGGTGTCCCGGCCACGACCTCGCCCCCCTCGGCCTCCACGTCGCTGAGATCTTCGAGAATCCGGGCCACGTCGACCACTTCATCTCCCGCGTCCAGCGACACGAGCCGCACGCCCTGCGTGTTCCTGCCGATCACCCGGATTTCCGACGCGTGCTGCCGGTTGATCACTCCCGCGCGGGTGACCAGCATCAGCTCGTCGTCGTCCGTGACTTCCTTGACCGCGATCACTTCCCCGGTCTTCGGCGTGAGCCGCAGATTGATCAGGCCCTTACCGCCGCGCCGCTGTGAACGATACTCGTCCACGGGCGTGCGCTTGCCCATGCCGAAGCGGGTTACCGTCAGCACGCTGCCCTCCCGGCGGACGACCACCATTCCGATCACGGCGTCGCCCTTTGCCAGCGAGATCCCCCGCACCCCGCGCGTGGCGCGGCCCATCTCGCGGGTATCGGACTCCGAAAACCGGATCGACTTCCCGTTCCGGGTCGCGAGCAGGACATCGTTGTCGCCCTCGGTGAGCTGAACGTCGATCAGCCGGTCATCCTCCATGATGTTGATCGCGTTGATCCCCACGCTCCTGACGTTCCCGTAGGCGGCGAGGCTCGTCTTCTTGATCAGCCCGTTCTGGGTCGCGAAGAACAGGTTGCGGTCGTCGCTGAACTCGCGCACCCGCACGATGGAGGCGATCTGCTCGTCCTTCTCGATGTTGAGCAGATTGACGATCGGCTTGCCACGGGACACCCGCGAGGCAGGCGGAATCTGGTGCACCTTGAGCCAGTACAGCTGGCCGCGCGCCGTGATCACCAGCAGATAGTCGTGCGTGTTGGCGAGGAACAGGTGCTCGACCCAGTCCTCCTCCTTGGTGCTCATCCCGGCGATCCCCCGTCCGCCGCGCCGCTGCTGGCGATACGTGTCAGGCGGAATCCGCTTGATGTAGCCCTCGTGACTGATCGTGATCACCATCTCTTCGTCGGCGATCAGATCCTCCGCCCTGAAGCTGGCGGCGGTCCCGACGATCTCGGTCCGCCGCTCGTCGCCGT
>Ga0209536_100012588_pt1 | contig 12281 bp, 15 predicted proteins | sample DeeMarSeWOR28_12_FD_187461 | JGI IMG/M metagenome (GOLD analysis project Ga0209536, IMG submission 187461) | Marine sediment microbial communities from White Oak River estuary, North Carolina - WOR-2-8_12 (SPAdes) (version 2) | ecosystem: Environmental > Aquatic > Marine > Intertidal zone >...
GGCTCCCGAGCCTGCCCCGCCGTCATGGAGCGTCAACTGGCTGGACGGCTCGGTACAAAGCGGCGGGCCGTGGGCCTCGCCTCTGTCAATCGCGCCCGATCTTGACGAGACGATTCCGCCCGAAATCAGTCAGCAGCCGAACCAACGCGATGCGTCTGAGCGGGCGAAGCAGCAGGAGCTCAGGCACGACGAACAAACAGAAAGACTGTCGGACATTGCCCGGCGCCTGGCGCGCCTCGAGCAATTGCTGATAACGAGTTAGCTATAGACGAAGTTAGCGATAAACGAATTTAGCCGACACAGATCGGTAGCAGGACCGAATCGGGTAACCGGTTCACAAGGCGAGGGGAGAGGGGTCCGGCCTGACATAGGCAGGTTGGACAATAAATAAAAAGCCTGGATACAGGCAGAGTTTCTTCTCCCTCGTTGTTTGCCCAAACGCCCAAAGAGGCCGAGGGCTGGAAGCATGGCGGCATTTGCGAGATGTCGTTCGAATAAATAACTACAGCGGAGAAGAAGCTCTATGAAAACCTTGACCAGGGCGTACGCCATTTCAGCGGCCATTTGTTTAGCCGTGTTTGCGCCGATAACGGCCAGCGCTGCCAGCGTGTCCGTTTTTCTCAACCTGTCTAACGAATCGGTTCAGTTCCCGTCGGACACCAATTACCTTGAGGTAACCATTGCCGATGGTCTCGACGGTGCCATCGATTTCAGGGTTGAAACCACAGACGCACTTAAAAGCATTGCGGATTCGAACTTTGGTATCCAGAGCTTCAGCCTGAATTTTGGTGATACCGGAGCCACCGCTATGAATCTGGCGTTACCGGATGGCTGGTCAGCCAAAAAAGCGCCTGCAAATAGCAGCGTATTTGGTTTTTTCGATGTGCAAATAGCGGGCACCGGAAGCTCACGGCTTGATCCACTCGAGTTTTCTATTGTGGGCGTCGCGGGCGACACGCCGTTCGACTATCTGGCGGAGTTGTATGAAGGCAGGCTCATAAGTTCAGGTTTTGCAGCGCACGTAGCGGGCTTTTCTCTGAGCGGCGAGAACGGTCGAGGCCGACAGCTGACCAGCGCGCAGTTTGGCGGTAGCGCCCCCGTCGTGCCGCTTCCGGCTTCGGCGTGGTTCATGCTGTCCGGCCTCGGCATCCTGGCGCTGCGCGCGAAACTCAGCAAACGGCAGAATGCCGAAAAGCCGGCTGATCATCAGCGTTTTGATATGGGTTTGCCTGCCTAAAGCAACGGAATAGATAGCGCGCTTTTCTGCCGCTACAGCCAGTCCTGCGGGCCAAACGCAAGGGAATCCTTGCGCCCGCGGGCCTGGCTGTCGTCTTCCGCCAAATGCTGACGTGCCCGCGAGCAACTATTGCCACTGGCAGTTCGGCTCAATAATTTTTTTTGCCATCCCTCTATTCGCGCCACGGCCCTTGCGGCAAGGCGACATAATCCGTAACAAAGGGTATGACTTATAGGGTCGCACCGGGTTAACCTTTAGCACGAAGCAGCGCCAAGACTGCTGCAAGAACAGAACGCATCGGGGGATGAGTGGAAAAGCGAACGTACCGTGCCGACCGCCGGCAGCAGACGCTCAAGTCTGTACTTTACGGCGGAATCCACCCCAGGCGAATGCACAATCGCCGTTCGGGTGACGATCAGGTTTTTATACCGGACTGGTTCGACCAGGGTCTGTTTATGATCGCCATGGCGATCGTCTTTATGAGTTGCCTGGATGCTTTATTCACTCTCAACCTGCTTGCCCTCGGGGCGCAGGAAGTCAATTACTTTATGCGCGTTCTTATCGAGTCGGACGTGAACAGCTTTCTGCTCGTAAAACTCGGCGCGACGTCGTTCGGCGTGATCTTGCTGGTTGCCTATGAACGCTTCCGTCTCGGCGGATTGCTTAGAGTGCGGCGCATTCTTGAAGCGCTGTGCGGAATCTATGCGTGCCTGATCGTCTGGGAGCTCTATCTGCTCGTCGGTGTTGCGGTGCAGACAGTCTGACTGCGCGCGGATATCGAATCTAAATACGTTCCGGGCTAGTGACAGTCATCTAATCCCGTTATCATTGCCGGGTTGTTGTTTCCGGAGAATCCGCGCATGAAAACTTTGACCAGTTTGGTACTGGTTTTGCTGCTTAGCGGCAGCGCCATTGCAGATGAGATCGATTTCAGCTTTAACAGTGACGCCTTCAGGTTTATCTACGCGCACGATTTCGCGAGTAACGACTTGCGGTCGGATTTCGGTTTACTCACGACCGATGATGAAGGCTGGATAGCCACAACCAGTCTTTACCTTACGGGCGCTGCGTCCGAAGGCAATAACCCACTGGAGGCGGGCATCGGCGGTCGCACCGGTTGGGTCGAGGGCGACTTGTCCAAGCAAAGCGGCTTGCCGCTGGCCTTGGGCGGTTTTCTGAAATACACGATCCCGAGATTTAACCGTGTGAGCCTGCGCGGTGAAGCTTGGTTTGCGCCAGACATCCTTAGCTTCGGTGACCTCGAGCGGTATCAGGACTACAGCGTGCGGATTGGATACAACGTGCTGAAGCAGGCAGATATCTACCTCGGTTATCGCTACGTCAAGGGGCATTTTTCCAAGGCGCCGTCGGCTGAGTTCGATGACAAGGCGCACCTCGGCATTAGCATTCGTTTCTAGGTTCAGGCAGGCGGAATATGGCAGGCCATTCGAAATGGGCGAACATCCAGCACCGCAAAGGTGCGCAGGATAAAAAGCGCGGCAAGCTCTTCACTAAACTGATTCGCAACATCACCATCGCCGCGCGTGAAGGTGCCGATCTTGACGGTAACCCTGCGTTGCGCCTTGCAGTCGATAAAGCGAAGGCGGCCAGCCTCCCGAAAGATCGCATAGAGGCGGCGATTAATCGCGGCAGCGGCAACCTCGACGGCGTCGATTACCTCGAAATCACTTACGAAGGTTATGGCCCGGGGGGCGTCGCAGTCATGGTCGAGTGCATGACTGACAACCGCAACAGGACCGTGGCAGACGTGCGTCATGCGTTCACGAAATTTGGCGGCAACCTGGGTGCAGATGGCTCAGTCGCTTATTTGTTCAACAAGGTGGGTCTGCTTGGCTTCCCGCCTGGCGCAGACGAAGACGCAGTCATGGAGGCCGCGATAGAAGCAGGCGCTGAGGATGTGCTGGTCGACGATGACGGGTCCATCGAGGTGCTAACGGCCCCTGGGGATTACGAAGCGGTTAAGGATGCGCTCACCGCCGCCGGACTTGAGCCGGAGGTCGCCGAAATAACAATGCGCTCGTCGGTCAACACCGAGCTTGACGAATCCGGCGCGGAGAGCATGGTGAAACTGCTGGAAATGCTTGAAGACCTGGATGACGTGCAAAACGTATTTTCCAACGCGGACATACCGGACGAGATTTTGGAGCGGCTCTGAGCACAGAAACCATGCGGCCCTGGACACGTATATTAGGCATCGACCCGGGCTTCCGGGTAACCGGCTATGGCGTGATAGATACAAACGGCCAGGAGAGCCGCTATATCACCAGCGGGACAATCAATGCGGGCAAAATCGAAGCCGGGTCGGCGCGTCTCGAAAAAATATTCAACGACGTACGGGAACTGGTGAGCGCTTACGGGCCGCAAGAAATGGCGGTCGAAAGGGTTTTTCTGCACCGCAATGCTGACAGCGCGCTTAAGCTCGGCCAGGCTCGTGCAGCTGCAATTTGCGCCAGCTTCGGTGGCCAAATGTCAGTCTATGAATATGCGGCGCGTGAGGTCAAACAGGCGCTGGTAGGAAAAGGCAGCGCTGCCAAAGAACAGGTTCAGCACATGGTGCGAGTCATCTTGTCGGTGGACCAGCCACTTGAAATGGATGCATCCGACGCGCTGGGCATCGCCGTTTGTCATGCCCATAAACGCACCCTGACGCTCCGTTATGCGGGGATGACACCATGATCGGATATTTGCGAGGCAAGCTGGCGGTCAAGGCACCGCCGCTGCTGGTCGTGGATGTAAACGGCGTCGGCTATGAACTGGAAGCTTCAATGTCGACCTGTTTCGCTTTGCCGGAAGAGGGTGCCGACGTTCACCTGCTTACGCACCTCTCTGTCCGCGAAGATCAACATACGCTGTACGGTTTTGCGACGGAGTCGGAACGGCAGCTATTCCGTGATTTGCTCAAGGTCAACAGGGTCGGCGCGAAACTGGCTTTGGGTATTCTGTCGGGCGTCAGTGTCGAAGGCTTTATCCGGTGCGTGCAGGAAGAAGACAAAACGGCCCTCTCTAAATTGCCGGGCGTTGGGCGAAAAACAGCGGAACGGCTTATTATCGATATGCGGGACCGAATCGAAGCGCAGGCGACCGTGCTGAGTTTGAGCCCCGCGCAACCGCAGATTACCGGCGGGAATGGCCCGCGACGGGATGCATTTAATGCGTTGACAAGCCTGGGCTATAAACCTGCAGAGGCGCGCCGCATGCTTGAAGGCGCGGCGGCCGATTTGAGCTCGACGGAAGAAATCTTGCGTGTGGTGCTGCGCTCTGCGGCGCCCGCTAACGGTGCACAGTGATGAACGGTCCGCTTGAGCCCGACCGACTGATTTCGGCAGCCGCTGATTTGGATGAAGAACTGGTCGATAACGCAATCCGCCCGGCGCGGCTCGATGACTATGTGGGTCAGGAAGCCGTAAAAAAGCAGATGCGAATATTTATTTCAGCAGCGCGAAAACGCGGGGAAGCGCTTGACCATACGCTCATATTCGGGCCGCCCGGCCTTGGCAAGACGACGCTAGCCAACATCATTGCCCGCGAACTCAACGTCAACCTGAAGCATACATCCGGGCCAGTGCTCGAGCGGCCCGGCGACCTCGCCGCAATGCTGACGAGCCTGGACGAAGGCGACGTGCTGTTTGTCGATGAAATACACCGCCTGAGCCCGGTTGTAGAGGAAGTGCTGTACCCGGCAATGGAAGACTTCCAACTCGATATCATGATCGGCGAGGGGCCGGCCGCCAGGTCGATCAAGCTGAACCTGAAACCGTTTACGCTGGTCGGCGCCACCACCCGCGCGGGGCTCCTAACCTCGCCGCTGCGTGACCGCTTCGGAATCGTCCAGCGACTCGAGTTCTACAGTGACAACGAGCTGCAATCGATCGTCGCCCGGTCGGGCAGCATAATGGGCGTCGGGATAGACGAAGAAGGCGCGAAAGAGATAGCGAGTCGCTCGCGCGGGACACCGCGAATTGCCAATCGTCTGTTGCGACGGGTCAGAGACTATGCCGATGTCGAAGCCCAGGGGTTCATCGATAGGGCCGTCGCGGACGCCGCCATGGACATGCTCGATGTCGACCCGAATGGCTTCGACATGATGGACCGCAAGTTGTTGTTATCGATTATCGAGAAATTTGATGGCGGACCGGTAGGTATCGATGCAACGGCAGCCGCGATGGGCGAGGAGCGGGGCACAATTGAAGATGTGCTGGAGCCCTATCTTATCCAGCAGGGCTACCTGATGCGCACGCCGCGCGGAAGAGTGGCCACGGCCAGCGCTTATCGTCATTTCGGTTTGCCGGCACCGCGACGCCAGGCAAACGACGAATTGCCTCTGTTCGATCAATCATCGAGCGATGGTGACCGCGACTAGTTACGGCGGAATGGCTTGCTGATATGACGACTCAACCGGACAGTAATGAATTGGCAGTGCGCGTGTATTACGAAGACACCGATGCGCAGGGAGTCGTGTACTTTGCCAATTATCTGCGCTTCATGGAACGCGGCCGAACCGAATGGCTGCGCGACAGAGGGATCGATCAGGGCAGGCTCATGGCCGAACAGAATATTTGCTTCAGTCTGATCGATACGGCTGTTCGATTTGTGCAACCGGCAAGGTTCGATGACAGGCTGGTCGTAGTGACATGTGTTGTTAAATCGAAAGGCGCACGCGTTTTGTTCGAGCAGTCGATTCACCGTGACACGAGCGCTGGCGAGATGCTGTGTTCAGCCACATGCACCGCGGCGTGTCTCGCGGCGGATAGTTTCAAACCCCGGCGCGTGCCGCCGGAATTGATGACACCCCCCGGGCGCCCGTTGCTCCCGAGTAAAGGTTAAACAAAGGATATACAAGCTTATGTCTACGGATGTGTCTTTCTTCGGCCTGATTTTGCAGGCAAGCGTGATTGTCCAGATCGTCATGTTGCTGCTGCTTGCCGCTTCGGTTTTGTCCTGGTCGATCATTCTGCGCAAGCGCACAATGGTCAGGGATGCCACCATCAGCTCGGACGAGTTCGAATCCAGCTTCTGGTCGGGAGGCGACCTGACGGGCATCTACCGGGAAATAACCGGCCGCGGTGACGCCCCCCAGGACATGGCCGGAATTTTCGAGGCCGGGTTTCGCGAATTCAGGCGCCTCACCAAGCAGCAGAATATCGATGCAACCCGAGTGCTCGAAGGCGCACGCCGCGCTATGCGGGTCGCACAGATGAGAGAAATGGACCGGCTCGAGGAAAGCCTTGCGACACTGGCCACGATCGGCTCCACGAGCCCCTATGTGGGCCTGTTCGGAACCGTCTGGGGCATCATGAACTCGTTCAGGGGGCTGGGCAACGTGCAGTCCGCCACGCTCGCGATGGTGGCACCGGGCATCGCCGAAGCGCTGATCGCCACGGCCATGGGCTTGTTCGCGGCCATCCCGGCCGTGATCGCCTATAACCGTTACGCCGACAAAGTCGGTCGCCTGGAGGTGCGTTACGACACCTTTGCGGAAGAATTTTCGACGATCCTGCAGCGTTACACGCATGCCAGCAAAGGCAGCGAGAAAGCCTGATGGAACCCATACACAAGCGTAAATTAATGGGTGAGATCAACGTCGTGCCCTACATCGACGTGATGCTCGTCTTGCTGATTATTTTTATGGTGACAGCGCCGCTCCTCAGCCAGGGCGTGGAAGTCGAGCTGCCCGACGCTGGCGCAGAACCGCTTGACCAGGAAATGCAGGATACCGAACCCCTTATCCTGTCTATTGACGCGGCCGGCTCGTTTTACCTGAACGTGGGCGATGACGAAGAACTGCCGCGCGAACCCGCCCAGATCGTCAAGCTGGCCGAAACGGTGTTGTCGAAGAAGCCTAACGTGCCGGTGCTGGTTAAAGGCGATGAAAGTGTTGCGTACGGCAAAATCATCTCCGGCATGGTGCTGTTGCAACGTGCCGGCGCTAAAAAAGTAGGCTTTCTGACAGACCCGGCCGAATTTGATCCGTTGCTGGACGAGTAGGAGCATTCGAAGTGAACGCGGCGGCAACCTGGCGGGATACGGCGGAAGAAAACCGCAGCGGCCTGATCATTTCCGTTATCGGCCACCTGGTCTTGCTGGGCATTATCAGCGCGAACCTTACGCTTATTCCGAGTCGACCCATTGCACAACTTGCCATCGAAGCAACGCTGGTCGCGCCTGACAAGGTGAAGCAGGCACCTAAAGAAGACCCGCGCATCGCCGAGGAGCGCCGTCGCGAGGAATTGGAACGAGAGAAGCAGGCGCAGGAGCAGCAGCAACGCGAGCAGCAGGCGGAACAAGAAAAAGCACGACAAGCGGCCGAACAAAAACGGCTGCAGGAGCAGCAGGCAGCCGAGCAAAGGCGCGCTGATCAGCAACGCAAGGAGGCCGAGGCCAAGGCTCAGGCTGAGCAACAGAAACAGCGCGAGGCCGCCGAACAGCAAGCCCGCGAGCGCAAAGCAGCAGAAGAAAAGGCGCGCTTAGAAAAAGAGCGCAAAGCCGCCGAGGAGCGAGCGCGGGAAGAGGCTTTGCGCAGCGAGCAGGCGCGCCGGCAGGCGGAGTTGCTCGCTGCGATGGAAGCCGAAGAAGCGCTCGCCAGCGCGGCATCGTCCGGGGAACTTGCGCGCTACCTCGCGCTGATTCAGCAAAAAGTGGAGCGGAATTGGGTGCCGCCGGCCAGTGTGCAGCCCGGCCTGGAATGCGAGGTTGCGGTGCAACAATTGCCCAACGGAGATGTCGTGGACGCGCGCACGGTGCGCTGTAATGGCGATGCGGCGGTGCAGCGCTCGATAGAGAATGCGGTCCGCCGTTCATCGCCTTTGCCGCTCCCGGACAATCGGGCCCTTTTTGAAAGAAACTTGCGATTTATTTTTAAACCCGAACAATAGCGCTCTGCGTGTGTACATGGAGGTATACAGGTGACTCTTTTGCGGGCAAGGATCATGTTGTTGTGCGCGTGTCTGTGTTTATCACAGGCGCTGCGGGCAGAACTCACCATCGAAATTACTAAAGGGCAGGGCGAAGCCGTGCCTGTCGCGATCGTTCCGTTTGGCTGGGACGGACCCGGCCCCAAACCCTATGAAATCGCGCGCGTCGTTTCCTCGGATCTGGCGCGTTCCGGCCGCTTTGCGCCCATTGCCGAAAAAGACATGCTGCAAAAGCCGACGGCTGTTGCCGATATCGATTTCGGCGACTGGCGGATCATTGACACCGAAGTGGTCGTGATCGGCCGCATCACTCCCGCCGGGGTCGGTCGCTACCAGATGGAATTCCGCGTGTTCGACGTCTTTCGCGGCGAACAGTTGCTCGGTTATCGGCTGAGCTCGGACACGGCCGGCATGCGCGGAGCGGCGCACAAGATCAGTGATCTCATCTACGAGAAGCTGACGGGCATCAGGGGCGTTGCATCAACGCGCGTTGCCTATGTCAGTGTACGTGGCGATCGACTTAAACCAACCTACCGTTTGATCGTGGCGGACGCCGATGGCGAAAACGCGACGACCCTGATGGAGTCAAGGCAACCGATCATGTCACCGGCATGGTCACCGGACGGCCGCAAACTGGCTTACGTGTCTTTCGAGAACGGTCAATCGCAGGTGTTCGTGCAGGAGCTGCGCACGGGCGCTCGGCGCAGGGTTTCAGCTCGCAAAGGCGTGAACAGCGCGCCCACCTGGTCGCCCGATGGCAGGCGGCTAGCGCTGACGCTATCGAAAGGCGACGGGAACCTGGATATTTATTTGCTTGAAATCTCGAACCAGGTACTTACAAGACTGACTAACTGGCCATCGATCGAAACCGAGCCCAGCTGGAGCAAGGACGGGAGCGAGGTATTCTTCACATCGGATCGCAGCGGCGGCCCGCAGGTTTATAAAGTCTCTGCCAAGGGCGGCAATCCAAAACGTGTGACCTTCGAGGGCGGCTATAACGCCCGGCCTCGCGTGTCGCCGGACGGCACGAAAGTGGCCGTAGTGCATAACGACCGCGGTAACTATAGAATCGCCGTGGTGGATGTTGAACGGGCTTACACGCAGGTGCTGACAGAAGGCAGCCTCGATGAGTCTCCGGCTTTTGCGCCCAATGGCGAAATGCTGATATACGCGTCGCGTGCGGGTGGACGCGGCGTGCTATCGACCGTATCGGTGGACGGCCGCTTTGAACAGCGTCTGGCCGCAGAGGAAGGTGAAATACGCGAACCTGCGTGGTCTCCTTTTCCGATAAATTAATGTTTTTAGTGGGTTATTGTTGTTTTCTAGAATTTACTTCGTTTAGGAGCGGGGCATGAAAATTTTTAAATTGCTAGTACCGGCGTTATTTCTGGTGGTTGCCGGGTGCTCGAGCAAAGGCGGGCTGTCGACAGACGGCATGGGTACCGACGGTATGGGCACCGATGACGGGGCCAGCACGTATGGCACCATTGACGGCGCAGATGGTTCGGCGACGCCGATCGGTGATGATCGGGACGCGATCGTGATGAACGACCGGATTATCTATTTCGCATTCGACTCGGCGGAACTGGACGACGCATCGATCGAGTTGCTTCGGCAGCACGGCCGTTACCTGGCCGACAATCCCGGCGAAAAGGTCCGGCTCGAGGGCCATACTGATGAACGCGGTTCGCGCGAGTACAACATCGGCCTGGGTGAACGCCGCGCCGTAAGTGTCCAGTCTGTGTTGCTGGTGCAGGGCGCAGCCGTTAATCAGCTTGCGACCGTCAGTTTCGGCGAAGAACGCCCTGCGGCGCTCGGCAGCGACGAGACGGCCTATGGGCAGAACCGCCGCGTTGAGATTGTCTACGAGCGCTAACGGATAACGTTCACGGGTGACCGCTATGCCTGGATTTAATAAGCACATCAGGGCCTGCTCATCAGGCTTGGTTTTCCTGTTGCTGCTGGCCGGGGCATTCCCGGCAGCAGCGCAGTCAACCAAGGAACGATTGACGATGCTGGAACAGCAGTTGGCGCGGCTTGAACGCATCGTCAGCAACAATGACAGCGCGACCGATATGCTTCGGCAGATTCAGCAGCTGCAGGCAGAAAACCAGCAACTGCGCAACGCATTGGAAACCCTGCAGTTCGAAACGACCCAGGCCGGCGACCGCCAGCGCCAGCTCTATATCGACCTCGATCAGCGCCTTCAGGCTTTGGAGTCTGGCGGCGCGGTTGCCGCAGCCGATGGAGAGGGCGCAGCGGCGGCGGGCGTGGCCGCGGGCGGTGGCTCAGAACGTGGCGATTACCAGGCCGCGTTCGACCTCTTAAAGGAAGGCCGCTACCCCGAGGCAGCAACAGGGTTCACGGCGTTTCTAGCCAGTTATCCGAACAGCGAGTTGCGAGACAATGCCCAGTATTGGCTGGCCGAGACCCATTATGTGCGGCAGGATTTCGCTACCGCAGTCAGTGCGTTTCAGGAGGTCATAGCGAGCTATCCTGCTTCACGCAAAATACCGGATGCCTGGCTTAAGATTGGCTACTGTAACTACGAATTGAAACGCTGGCCGGAGGCCCGTCAGGCTCTAAGTATCGTCGAAGCGCGTTTCCCGGAGACGACCGCGGCAAAGCTGGCGGGACAGCGGCTGACTCTGATGAACTCCGAAGGCCACTAGTCAGGGCACGGCGTCCGCTCGCTTTGTGCGGGTTGCTGAAATAAAGAATCACTTAGTGCAGCAAGAAGAATAAGCGGCCCGATACGCCGTGCCGGACTCGGTTATGAACGAACAGACAACACCCCGTGACAGCCTTGCCGCCGAAGCCAGGCTCCGGGTGACTGAAATTTTCCATTCTATTCAGGGGGAGTCGCGCCCGACCGGCTTTCCGACAGTCTTCGTGCGCCTCACGGGCTGCCCGCTGCGCTGCGTTTACTGTGACACGGCGTACGCATTTCATGGCGGCCAGTGGTTTTCTTTCGGCAGCATTCTTGCAGCCGTCAGCGAGTTCGGCACTCCCTATGTTTGCGTTACCGGCGGCGAACCGCTCGCACAACCCAATTGTGCAGGATTGCTGGTGCAACTCTGCGACGCCGGCTATGACGTTTCGCTGGAAACCAGCGGGGCCCTCGACATTAGCGATCTAGATCCGCGGGTCAGCGTGGTGATGGACATCAAAACCCCGGGTTCGGGCGAGTCGGCGCGCAATAATCTCGCCAATCTCAGCTCCCTCAAGCCTGAGGATCAGCTCAAATTTGTCATCACCGGTCGCGACGATTACGACTGGGCGAAAGCTTTCATTGCCGAACATGAGCTCCACGGTCGCTGCGCAATCCTGTTTTCGCCAAGCCAGGGCCAGTTGGAGCCGCGTGATCTCGCCGAATGGATCCTCGAGGATCGATTACCGGTGCGTTTTCAGGTTCAGCTGCACAAGTACCTGTGGGGCGATGCGCCAGGACATTGATTGACGAGAAGGGTGTTTGCCAGGGTGTTTATATGATTCGCAGCGTGGTTCTGCTATCGGGCGGCATGGATTCTGCCACGGTTCTTGCGGTCGCTCGCGAGGAAGGCGAGGAGTGCTACGCGCTCAGCTTCGATTACGGGCAAAAGCACCGCGCCGAGCTCGCTGCATCCGCCGTGCTGGCCCGGAGCATGGGCGCGATTGAGCACCGCATTATCAATATCGATTTGGGGCAGCTGGGTGGCTCGGCGCTCACCGACAAGACGATCGAAGTACCCGACGCAGGCGGCGGCGGCATTCCGGTGACCTACGTGCCCGCTCGCAACACGGTGTTCCTGGCGTTTGGACTCGCCTGGGCGGAAGTGCTTGGCGCCAACAGTATCTACGCAGGCGTCAACGCGGTGGACTACTCCGGCTACCCGGATTGCAGGCCGGAATACATCGCCGCATTCCAGGCGATGGCCAATCTTGCCACCAAGCGAACCGTCGAGGGGCAGGCGCTGGAAATCCGGACGCCGCTGATCGACCTGAGCAAGGCCGAAATCGTGCGCCTGGGGGCCAGGCTTGGCGTGGACTTCGGTCAAACGGTTTCCTGCTACAGCGCCGACGCGGACGGCGCAGCCTGCGGCCGATGCGATGCCTGCAATTTGCGGCGGGCG